>Ga0070713_100000077_pt1 | contig 61320 bp, 53 predicted proteins | sample LARL82metaG_FD_65465 | JGI IMG/M metagenome (GOLD analysis project Ga0070713, IMG submission 65465) | Corn, switchgrass and miscanthus rhizosphere microbial communities from Kellogg Biological Station, Michigan, USA - LAR L8-2 metaG | ecosystem: Host-associated > Plants > Roots > Rhizosphere ... | reverse complement strand
CTCGCTTCTGATACGGACGGGCGTACCCCACGGATCCGTCGCTACCCAGCCGCTGCCGCGCTGTTCCACGGGCGCGCCCGTCGTCGTTAGGCTACGCGCAGCCCGGTCCGCCTGTTGAGCCGTCGGCACCACAACTTCCCATTCCAGCAGCCGAGCGTCATCCGGACCCGCCTGGGGCGCGCCTGCAGCCCAGGTATTCGTCCCCAGGTGATGGTGATACCCACCGGCGGCCAGGAACAGCGCCCCCGGATAGCTCCACACCATTTTGTCCAACCCCAATCCGAGATGGTAGAACTGGGCGGCGCGGTCGAGATCGGCCACGTGGAGATGCACATGACCAACGACAGTGCCGGGAGGCATTCCAGTCCAGCGCATGCCACCTGAGCTGTCCCTGGCCGACTGGATGACGCTCCCTACATCCAGTGGAACTGTCGTCATCGTCAGCTGACGATCATGCTGGGTCCATCGGGAGCGAGGCCGATCGGCATAGACCTCGATGCCGAGGCCGTCCGGATCCGTCAGATAGACGGCCTCACTGACGAAGTGATCGGACATGCCGGCGTACGCCCCGAGCTCCTCGAGGTGGCCAAGGAAACGGCCGAGCGAAGGCCGGTCCGGAACGAGAATCGCGAAATGATAGAGTCCCAACCGGCCACGACGGGGCACCGGATGCGCCCCCCGTTTCTCCCTCAACTCCACCAGCGGCCGGTCGTCGCCAGCCGCCCCGAGCACCGCAGAGCCTTCGTTCTTTTCGACGACGCGAAGTCCGAGCACGCGCTGGTAATACAACAACGAGCGCGCCAGATCCGCGACCTGCAGCGTCACGTCGCCAAGTCGCGTTTCGTTAGGCAGCCGAAAGCCCGGCGGTGCGATTCCGTAGTCCATGAGGTGCTGGCTCGTAGCAGCCACCAGATCCGAACGATCCGGGAAAATTGCTCAAACGCTCCGACGCCGCGTGTCGATCGCGTAGTCGCCCGGCCCGGCGAGTGCAATCGCGAGGTTCGCCGCGAGCAGGCTGAGTGGATACTCGAATCCCGTCGGAGCGAAGAAACCATTCCGGAAGTGTACGAACAAGATCGCCCCGAGCATGTCGATAGCGAGTAGAATCGCCGCGACGCGCGTAAACAACCCGAGCACCAGCGCGATACCGCCCGCGAACTCCACGATCGCAACGAGTGGACCCGAAATCCCCGGCAGAGGGATGTGCATCTGACCGAACGCGCCGGTCACACCAGCGAACCCGAAGACAAACAGTTTCTGCGCTCCATGCGCGATGAAGACGATACCCACGATGATGCGAAGAATGGTGAGTCCCAGACCGATCCGTTGTGGCGGCAGCGTGGCAATGCTGGTCATGGCCGGAACCTTTTGAAGGGGGGACGAACGAGCACTCGAAGCTGACGAGGAATTCTCGTCACCCCTGCAAGAGCTTGTCGAGCGTGATCGGGAGATCTCGCACTCTGACGCCGGTCGCATGGTATACGGCGTTCGCGATGGCCGGCGCGACACCAGTCATCGGAATCTCGCCCAGCCCTTTTGCGCCGATCGGATTGACATGTGCATCGCGTTCGTCCACGAAATGCACTGCGATCGAAGGGATGTCCGCATGAACCGGTATGTGATACTCACCGAGGTCCGCGTTCAGGTAGCGGCCATTACGATGATCGGTGAGGGTGTGCTCCATCAACGCCATACCGAGCCCAAAGGTGATGCCACCGAGCATCTGGCTACGCGCAGTCTTCGGGTTGAGCACGCGGCCGACGGCATACGCGCCGACGATCCGCGACACGCGCACGGTTCCCAGATCCCGATCCACACGCACGTCGGCGAATACGGCACCGAAGGAGTGCATGGCGTACTCCTGGGTCTCGTCACCAGGGCGTGCATCTCCCTTCCCCTGGATAGGATCTCCGCCATGCCGCGCCAGCAGCTCCTGGATAGACTCGTTGAGCTCGGGATGACCGATGATCGTCAGGCAGCCATTCCTGATTAGCACATCCTTATTCCGCGCCCCGTGAAGCGGCGATTCCGGATCGGTGACCGCAAGCTGGACGAGCTTATCGCGCGCCGCCATCGCCGCTAGGTGGACCGCCGATCCGGTGCTTCCGACCGTCATCGAGCCCGCCGATAGTGGATTCTGTGGCAGATCCGTATCGCCGAGCTGCACTTCGATTGCCTTCACGGGAACGCCGATCGCGTCGGCGGCCAGTTGTGTCAGCACCGTGTACGTGCCCGTACCCAGATCGTGCGAGGCAGCTTTGATGACGACATGCGCGTCCGGGTAGATGCAGGCAACGGCCGACGCCGGCATGCGACGCGCCGGATAAGTCGCCGTCGCCATGCCCCATCCGACGAGCTGGTCGCCATCGCGCATGCTGCGAGGTTCCGGATTTCGCTGCCACCACCCGAAATGCTTCGCGCCATGCGCGTAGCACTCCCGCAGCGACTTACTCGACCACGGTTTTCCCGTCTCCGGATCGGATTCGGCGTAGTTCTTCAATCGCAGCGCAATCGGATCCATCTTCAGCTCGTAGGCCAACTCGTCGAGCGCGGATTCCAGAGCAAACAGTCCCGTCGCCTCACCGGGCGCACGCATGTAGGTCGGGGTGCCGAGGTTCAGTCTCAGGATCTTGTGGCTCGTGACCTGGTTCGGACACTCATAAAGCATACGGGTGACGAGCGCGCACGATTCCAACCATTCGTCCATCGCCGAGGTGCTCGCGATCACGTCGTGACGCAGCGCGGTGAGGGTGCCATCTCGCTTCGCGCCGAGCGTGACCTGCTGCACCGTGTGCGGACGTCCGCCCACGGGGCCGAACATCTGTCGGCGCGTGAGAACGATTTTCACCGGCCGACCGACCTCGCGGGCCGCGATCGTGGCGAGGACGACGTGCGACCAGGGTGATCCCTTGCCCCCAAAGGCGCCACCGATGAAGTACGAGATCACCCGCACATGGTCGTCGGGGATGCTGAGCGATTTCGCGATCACGCCCCGCACGCCATACACGTTCTGGGTGGAATCCCAGAGCGTGACGTGGTCGCCCTCCCAGGCGGCAATCGTCGCGTGCATCTCCATTGGGTTGTGCGTCTCGAGCGGCGTGGTGTACTCCCGATCGATCCGCACGTCGGCCGCGGCCAGGCCTGCCTCGATATCACCACGATTCGTTGCCGCTGGCTCGCGTCCGAAGATTTTCGCTGGGTACGGATAGGCCGACGTGAGGGCCGCTCCGAAATCAACGGCCGGTGGCTCCTCACGATATGTCACACGAACGAGCGCCGCGGCTTGCGTCGCCACCTCGAACGTCGTGGCGAGAACGAGGGCAATCGGCTGGCCGTTGTAGTGAACGCGATCGTCCTGCAGTAGTGACAGCGTGCGGCCGGTGGGCCGGCCCGCTCCCGTTCCATACACAGCCGCGCCGTGCTCGCGCTGGTACTTTTGCAAACTCGCTAACTTCGGCGCGTTCTCCGTGGTCAGCACCCGGACGACACCAGGAATCCGCGATGCCGCGCTGGTGTCGGTCTCGACGATCGCGCCTCGTGCGATCGTGCTCTGCACCATGACGCCATACAGCAGGTCGTCGAGTGGAAATTCGGCGCTGTATGGTGCCCGACCGGCAACTTTGAGCGGGCCGTCGACTCGATTGATCGACGTGCCGACGATGCCGCCGAGCGGGGGATCGACGTCAGGCGTCGTCACTGGTGCGCTCGGTCCCCCACGCGTTGCAAACGCGTGAGAGCGCGGACGAGTGTGCGTTGCGCGAGCTCCACCTTGAAGCCGTTGTCGCGGCGCGGGCGCGCACCGGCGAGGGCGACTTCGGCCGCGGCCCGAAAGCTCTCGACGCTCGTCGGCGCGCCGCGCAGCGCATCTTCAGCGTCGCGCGAGCGCCAGGGCTTCGTCGCGACTCCGCCTAACGCAACACGAGCATCACGGACGATGCCGTCGCGGACCTCGAGTGCGACAGCGGCAGAGGCGAGCGCGAACGCAAACGAGGCACGGTCTCGCACTTTGAGATAGAGCGAGTGTGCGGCGAAGGGCAGCGGCGCGATTTCCAGAGCGGTGATGAGCTCTCCCTGCTCGAGCGTCGTCTCCACTTCCGGATGATTCTCCGGCAGTCGATGCAACTCGCCCAGCGGAATTACGCGCTCGCGATTCGGACCGAGAATGCGAACGCGCGCGTCGAGTGCGATGAGTGCCACCGCCATATCCGACGGGTGCGTGGCGATACACGCCTCGCTCGTGCCGAGAATCGCGTGGCCGCGATTGTGGCCGTCGATCGCGGAGCAGCCGGAGCCGGGCTCGCGCTTGTTGCAGGGCATCGCCGTGTCTCGGAAATACAGACAGCGGGTTCGCTGCAGCAAGTTGCCGCCGGTCGTCGCCATGTTCCGAAGCTGACCAGATGCGCCGGCCAGCAACGCCTGCGACAGGACGGGATAGCGCGCGCGGATGATCGCGTTGTGCGCGAGGTCGGAGTTCCTCACCATCGCGCCGACGCGCACTGTACCGTCGGGTAATTCCGTGACTTCCGCCAGCGGCAGCGCATTGATGTCGATCAGTTGCGTCGGCTGTTCGACGTGGAGCTTCATGAGATCGACGAGTGTCGTGCCACCGGCGAGATAGCGCGCTCCGCCGTCGGCGGCGGCGAGCCGTGTCGCGTCGCGCGCCTCGTTGGCCGCCGAATACGTGAATGGCTGCATTCGTGTCTACGAGTGCCCCGCGCGAATGTCCTGGATCGCGGCGATGATGTTGGGGTAGGCGCCACAGCGGCAGAGATTTCCGCTCATGCACTCTCGCACGTCGTCGTCGTCCGGACCGCATGGCTCGAGCAGCAGCGCGACGGCGGACATGATCTGACCCGGGGTGCAATAGCCGCATTGAAATCCGTCCCGGTCGAGGAAGGCCTGCTGCATCGGATGCAGGACTTCACCGTCCGCGAGTCCCTCGATCGTCGTGACCTCCTGTCCCTGCGCGGCAATGGCCAGCGTTAGGCAGGAAAGGACGCGGCGACCATTCACGTGGACCGTGCAGGCGCCGCACTGGCCGTGATCGCAGCCCTTTTTCGCTCCGGTGAGACGCAGATGCTCGCGCAACGCGTCCAGCAGCGTCGTTCGTGGATCCAGCGCGAGACGCCTTGTCGTCCCATTGATGCGCAGACCGACCTCCACGGCGACCGCGTCCTCCCTTCCCGTTCCCATCCCGACGCTCCCAGCTTCCGTGAACGGAATTAACACGGGGCCGGGGGCCAGGTACCAGGGGTAGGGGACAACGGCTTTCTCATCGGCAGCCAACCCCGAGGTCTAGCCTCCTCGCCTTCGCGTTTCCTCGTCGAGCAATTCACGCAGCCTAACGATTACCGGGTGGCCGGCGGTGAAGCGGCGGCCGTAGTCGAGGTTGAATCGGTAGTCGAACTCCGCCGGGTTGTCCCCCTGGGTGTGCTGCAAAATGGTCTCGAGCTTGTCCAGCGCTTTGGCGATGCGGGCCTCGACTGACGCGGCCGCCTCGTACTCGTCCCAGAGTGAGGTGATCATGGCTCGCGTCGCGTCCGGCAACGGCGCAAGCAGGGTGAGCAAATCCTCACGCTCCTTGGCCGATTTCGTCGCGGATGGGTCGGCAGCGAGTCGTCGGGCCTGCTCTGGCGCGGGGACGTCGCCCCCGATCGCCTCACCGAGATCGTGCACGATACACATCGCGAGCAGCCTGGCCAGGTCGGCGTTCGGAAACTCGTCACCCAGCACGAGCGCCATCAGGCACAGTCGCCAGGAGTGCTCGGCGACGCTCTCGGCTTCACCCTCGGAGGTGTACGCACTGCGCCGCACGACCTTGAGTCGTTCCGTTGCTCGCAGAAAATCGAGAATCCCGCTCAGATGGGCGAGATCGTCCGCCTCTGCCATCTGTTCAGGAAGGCGTCGCGACGCGCTGCGGCTTGGATTCGGGCAGCTGGCCGGCACGTTCGGCGAGCAGCTTCGTCACGAACCGCTGACCCTCTCCCATGCGCTCGATCTCGACAGCGATCGTGTCGACCGCTTCCTCGATTCGCTGGAGACGGGCCTCGACCATCGGGTTGCTGGCCGCTGCACCGGTCAGCGACGCCATTTTCTCTTTGTGTTTGAACGACATCCGAACGACGGCAACAAGCGCCGGGATGGCGAAGACAACTGGGACGATGACGATTTCCGGCGGAGGCATGAATAGGCGGCTGAACGAGACCCAAGCGAGGAGGTGCTGCCAGCGGACCTCGACCGTACGGCAAGGTAGCCGGCGAGGTTACAATGGCTTGGGACTCCATCCGGCGCAACGAGTCAGGGTGTTCGAGCTCGCCCATCAGCGTGCAAAAGCCCCTGCGCGCGCGCGCGCACTGCCGCTTCCGGTGTGCGGCCGGCGAGAATGTCCTGCTTGACCGCGGCTCGGAGTGCCGCAAAGTCCTCCGGGGGCGCGCGTTTGGCGACGAGCGAGTCGATCGCCGCGGAGGCCACGGGAGGGGGAACGCGACGCGCCAACAGATCGACGAGAGCAACGAGTGGCACCGCGAGTGAGCGATCACCGCCCCCAGCGGAGCGCTGCGTCTCCCGAAGCTGCGCCAGTGTCGCCGGGGTCGCGCCGACGTGTAATGCGCTGGCGCCAGCGGTGAGCTCGGACTCGTCGGCGCCGCCGCCTAACGACTCACGCGCCTCCCCGAGCTCCCGCGCCAGAGTGCGGACCGCAGCGAGGATCCTCGTCTCATCCGCGGCCTTCAGCAGACCCTCCGCGGCTTTCGCGTAGATCGGGGCGTCCGGCAGGTGTACTGCTCGCAGCGAATCACCCAGCTGGGTGATGGCCTGTCGAGTCGCCGGAGACAGCTGCGTGTGTCCCTCCGGGGATGAAAAACCGCCGGGGAGGGTCGCCGACTGCTGCGCGCCTGCATTCGTCAGCGATGCGCTTCCGATCAGGAAAGCGAACACTGTCCGCGTGATTTTCATGCCTTACCTCCCACGAGCACTACGGAGCTCGGCACTCCGAAATCGTCGTCGCCAGACTGCGGTGCTGCTGGATCGGCAGCCAGGTCGCCGTCCACGCTGAACGAGTACACGTGCCGGCCCGGACTGAGCGGAATGTCCAGCAGCCACGCCCCGCCCTTTGCCGAGCGGCGCATCGGCATCGCGGCGGGATTCCAACGGTTGAAATCTCCGACCACCGAAACACGGCTGGCGTTCGGTGCCACAAAAATGAATCGCACGACCGACACCGTCGCCTGCTCGCCTGGCATCGGCATCGTCGATGTGAGGTCGGTGAGTACGTCGCTCGCGCTCGGCCCTCGTTGCGGCCGCCCGAGCACCAGCGCCGCGATCGTCGCTCCAACCATCATGCAGCCCATCGCCGCAGCCATCGCGGTGACTGGACGCAAGCTCCAACGAGTCGGCGCGACGGGCGCCGGGCGTTCCGAATCGCGATCGATTCCAGCAAGCAGCTCCGCACGCCAGGCCGGTCGCACCGGCACGGGCTCGATGAGCGTCGCGATCACCCGTTCGATCGTCCCGTTCTCCAGAGACCTTCGATCATTATCGGTATCACGGTGCGACATCGTTCACCTCGCCTAACAATTCTTGCAGCCGCTCGCAGGCGCGCTTCACTCGCATCTTGAGCGCTGACACGCCTGCGCCAGTGACAGCCGCCATCTCGTCGTAACCCAACTGTTCGACATGCTTCAGCAGAAACGCCTCGCGCTGATCTGGATCGAGTTTCGCTACGGCGCGCTCGATCTCGATGCGCAATTCGGTCGACTCGGACCGATCGACTGCTGTCGCATCCTGCAGTGCATCTTCGTCCGTCAGCACACGGCGTACGTACCGAGTTCTTTGCAGCAGCGACGTGCGACATCGGTTCACGAGAATCGCGAACAGCCACGTGCGAAAATTGCCATCGGCATCATACGTCGCGATGGCGCGATGCGCTCGCATGAACGCTTCCTGGGTGACGTCCTCGGCGTCCAGTCGATTGCCGAGCATCCGCGTGGCGAACCGCAGGCACGGCTGTAGGTGCCGATCGACCAGGAGAGTGAACGCTCTTGGATCTCCATCGAGAACACGACGTACGAGCGCAGCATCGGACATGCTACCAGCGTCTACCCTCGCGTCGGCCAGCAGCGTCACTTCGACGTGTCCTCCAGCCCTCGCGGCTGCTCGATCACGAGTAATCCGACTTCGCCGGCGAAGTCGTCAGTCATCGTCGTCAACCCTGGCGGAACAATCCACCGTCCGCCGTCGATGCGAGCGTTCACACGATGCGTTCCTCGAGCGAGGGGCAGTGTGATCGACCAGGCGCCGCCCGCGCCGCGAACCAGCGCCACAGCTTTCCAGTTTGTGAAATCTCCCGACACTTCGACGGATTCGGCCAAAGGCGCGCTCAGTACCAATCGATATATGCCTTCTCTCACGCGATTCACCGTGAAGGCGCGGGGCGCCGCCGGACTGGAAGCGGCGGGGAGAGAGGTAGTCGGCGTGGACGGCGTGGAACGCCAGGGCGTTACGCGCAGCCCCGCCGAGACGAAACGGTGTTCGCTGTTGAGCACGAAGTGGGCGCCGCTGGCGCCACCGGCGCCGAGGACGAGCGAGATCGGCGAGGCAAGCCTAACGATCAGGCTCGCCGAACCCCATGCCGCACTCGGTACATCGCGGCTTGCGATGCGGCCTCCGATGGCGAGGGACGCGCTGATGCGTTGGCCTTCCCATAGCAGCCCGGCCTCGGTCTCAGCCCACCGATGCTGATCGCTGCCGCGGCTGCTGTCCCCGAACGTCTGAGTGACGAGCGTGCTGTCCCACCGGCCCGTGAGCGTGTCCAGGTACTTGAAGTAGGAGTTCACGCGGCGCACGGAATACGCGCTCAGACTCGACGTGCTCCGGCGTGCACCCGACACGGTCAGCACGAAGCTGCCGATACGACGCCAGCCACCGGTCTCGATTCGCGGCTGCTCTACCGCGTCCTTGAATCCGCTGCGACGCACGACGTCGCCGCCGACCCACCACCCGGAGGAGGCGGACGACAGCGTCACTCGCGCGCCGCTCACCAGCTCGAATGGCGATGACCCATTCGACGACGTCACGCGATCGAGGGCGCCGCGCCACGAAATCGTCGCAGCGCCTAACGAAGCAACTGGAAGCTCGGCACCGATCCCCACCCGCGGTTGCCAGCCGAAGACCGAGCCACCCGCGCCACCACCGGCATCGAGGCGACTCGGGGCTTGCGCCGCCAATTGGTGCGTGACGATGGCGAGCGGGAGGATCGCCGCGACGAGTCGGTAGTCACGAGCTGTCATCGTATCTCCGAAGTGGTGGCTTCCGAGGTCCAGAAAGAGCGGCATAACGAGCCCTATTGTTTTACCCACACATCCCGCTGCTGCGTCACATTCTCCGATGTCGAAGCGGACCCCGGGTGACGGAGTGAGCCTTTGCACAGGTATCACGGGAGGAGCGCGCACTGAGCCTTCGCGAGCGTCACCAGGACACGACGTCTCCACCATGACTGAATGAGGATTCCATGCGCACAACACTCTGGAGCCTTGGCGCCGTCACCGCCGCGGTAATCATCGGCGCGTGCAGCGGAAGTGAGTCCGTCTCCCCCACTCCCTCTACCGACCTGCAGGGCGGCGGTGGAACGCACAGCGGCGACACCGCCGTCGTGAGCGGTCCGTCCAAACCACCCGAAGTACCGCCCGTGGTCGCGAGCTTTGCGCTCTCCGGGACAGTCTTTGGACACGAGGCCGGGCTGGACACGACCCAAGTCTCAGCCGTGCCTGACGCGCAGCTGACCCTCGTCAAGATCGCCGGCGTGAATGGTGACACGCTCGTACCGAGCGTCACCATCAAAAGTACGACAACGGACGCGCGCGGCACTTATCGCCTCGAGAATCTCGCGCCCGCGTATTATCGGATCGACGTGGCCGCTCCCGCTGGCTCACCATTCGCCAATGGCGTTAGCGGCATCGGGCCGGCGCGGCAGACAGAGATCACGCTGAACATCTCGCTCGCGCGCAAACCCTGAGCCTCCGTCAGGTGATCGGTCGCACGATACGCAGGTACGCCGACCATGGGCCGACGGCCTGGCGATACTGAACCGCCATGATGCGCGCGATCTGGGACAGGTGCGTGAGATCATGCACCACCCAGGTCGCGAGATGTTGACTCAGCTGAACGACGCCGAATTCGGGATGTCGGCCTTCGCGAGCGAGATCCTCGTTCGTTAGGTGGAGCGACGTCAGTGCCTCGAGGCTCGCGGCGCGGCAGCGGACGAACTCGCGCGTCAACTCGCCGAGCGGCCGCTCGCGAGCTTCCGCGAAGCCGAAGGTGCGGTCGAATGGCGGAAATGGTCTGCTCGCGCCGAACTCGATGAGGTGACGTACCCGCGGAATCCAGTCGGCGCGCTCGCCGTGAATGAGGTGCGCGACCACCTCGGGCACTGTCCAGGTGCCTGGCCCCTCGTTGACCTCAGTCCAATCGGCAGGCAGTTCGCCGACAAGCGCTTCCACAGCCGCTGGTGTCGAGGCGAGCACCGGGCGAGCAGTATTCAGATCGAATTGCATTCGTAATCCTTGGAGTCCGTGTAGCTCATTGCAATCTTGCTGCTCACGGCGGTCATCGAAAACCCCCTTCCCGTGAAGTCCAAATCGGCCATGCGACTGCTCGCGGCAACGTCCCGGTCATCGCTCTCACGATCGGTCCGGCTCGTCCCGCGACATGAACGCCATCGATTCGTTGGCGGAAGGGAATGCATTGGACGCACGCGTTCCCTCGGGTCAGATTTCGGATGTCGCCCAGGCATGAAGGCGGCGCATTCGTCCACGCACGAAAGATCGACGCTGCTCACGCGTCCAACCAGTCGCCCGAGCGCCCCCCACATGCGCCTCGAGATTCGTGACTTTCGCCTCGTCGTCGCCATCAGCGAGCTCGGTACGCTCACACGCGCCGGCCAGCAACTCAACCTCACGCAATCCGCGCTGAGCCATCAACTCGCGGACCTCGAGCGTCGCCTCGGCGCGGCTCTCTTCGAGCGCTCTGGCCGCCGCATGATTCCCAACCGACTGGGCGCGCGACTCGCCAGCCACGGAAAAGAGTTGCTGGAGCGGCTCGGCGACGTCGAGCGTGACGTCTTCGATGCCGCGGCGCGACGTGAGGCCGTCCTCCGTATCGCGACGGAGTGTTACACCTGCTATCACTGGCTGCCGCCGGTGCTGCACGAGTTCCGGCAGCACCATCCCGCTGTGGAAGTCGAGGTCGTGCCCGGCGCGACCGCGCGTCCTCTCGCCGCGCTCGTCGCCGGCCGTATCGATCTCTCGATCGTGAGCACGGTCACGCGCGACCGGCGCATTGCGTTCACACCGCTATTCGAAGATGAGCTGTTACTCATCGTACCACCGGACCATCGTCTCGCTGGCCATCGCGTCGTCGACCCCGCCGAGCTGCGGCGTGAACGCGTGCTTCTCTACTCGAAGCCGGACGAGAGCACCTTGTACCGGCACGTGCTAGCACCGGCCGGTGTCAGCCCGCGTCAGGTGACGCCGATCCAGCTCACCGAGGCGATGGTCGAGCTCGTGAAGTCGTCGATGGGGGTCGGCATTCTGGCGCGGTGGGCAGTCCAGCGCGAGCTCGACGCGGGCGGCCTGGTGGCAGCATCGTTAGGTCCGGATGGCGTCCGTCGCCGCTGGCGCGTCGCGACGAGATCGGCCGGCACGACGCCAGCCTATCTCGTCACGTTCGTGGATTTCCTGCGACGCGTCATCTCGCACCCGCCACGAACGGCGCCGCAGTTCACGATGCTTCGCTCGGCCACCAGGCAAGGAAAGGCCGCCGTCGGATAATTCAGGAGCCTTACTCCGCTTTCATGGCGATCAGGGGATCCACCCCTACAGCCCGTCTCATGGGCACCAGGCAGGCAGCCATCGCCGTGGCTAGGAGGAGCCCTGTGCCGGCCACGAAGGAGAGCGGATCTCCACGAGGAACGCCATAGAGCATTTTGTCGAGGAATCGGCTCGCCCAGAACGCGCCGGCAAGACCGATCACAATTCCACCCGCGGCGAGTAGAACGCCCTGGCCAAGGATGACTCGCCCGATCGCGCGGCGCGTAGCGCCTAACGCGATGCGAATCCCGATCTCGCGTGTTCTTTGCGCCACGGCGTAGGCGAGTACGCCGTACAATCCGACGGCGGCCAACACGAGCGCGAGCAGAGTGAACAGGCCGAGGAGCAGCATCGTGAACCGCGGCGTGGCGATGCTGTCACGCATCGCGTCCTCGACGTTCGTCACGTTGGGCGGCGGCAGATGGCGGTCGATCTGCGGTACGAGCGCGCGCACCGCGGCGATGGCGTTGGTTCCCGGCGTGGCACGGATGATCAGCGCGGGCTGCCACCGACCCTGGAAGGTGGTGTAGAGCATCGGCTGACTCGCCTCCATCGTCAACCCGCTCGTGAACGCGTTGGCCACCACCCCGACGATCGTCATCCAGTCGCCGTTCCCGTTGAAGACCACGCGCAGCCGTTTTCCGACGGCGCTGCCGTTAGGCCAGTATTTCGCCGCGAAGCCCTCGTTCACCAGAACCTGATCGGACTTCTCGCTCGTGTCGCTGAACGTCGTGCCTTCTCGCAGTTTTATGCCCATCTCTCGGAAGTAGTACGGCTCGACGCCATTGTAGTTGATGAAGCCCGTGGTTCCCTCCGGAGGCGCCGGCTGCCCATAGAGTTGCAGCCCTCCGATCAGGATGCTCTGTGTCGGCGGTGCGCCCTCGGCCATCATTGCCATCTGGACGCCCGGTACCGTTCGCGCGCGCGCTACGAGCTCCGCATAGAAAGCGTGGCGCGCCGCCGCCGTGCTGTATGCCTTCTCCGGCAGGACAATGGGCATGGCGTACATGCCCTCCGCCCGAAAACCAGGGTCCATCGTCTGTAATCGCACTACGCTACGCACCAGCAGCGACGCGCTAACGAGCAGGGTCGTGGACAGGGCAATCTCGCTCACGACGAGCAAGCCGCGCAGCCGGTGCTGGCGGCGCGAATGCGACGTCGACTGTGAGCCCGCCTTGAGCGCCTCGTGGGTCGATTGTCGGGCCGACTGCATCGCGCCGGCCATCCCGAACAGCAAGCCGGTGAGCACGGCGAGCCCGATCGTCACCAGGAGCGTCGTGATGTCCATGTGCGCTTCATTGAGGCTGGCGAGACTCGCCGGCCGTAGTGCGAGAAGCAGCTTCAGGCCGAGCCATCCGACGACCAGCCCGCCAGCGCAACCCGCGGCCGCGAGCACCAGGCTTTCTGTCAGCAGCTGCCTGACGAGTCGCCCTTTTCCCGCGCCGAGTGCCGCCCGAATCGCGAGCTCGCGATGCCGCGTGGCCGCGCGCGCCAGCATGAGATGCGCGACGTTGGCGCAGGCGATGAGGAGCACGAGCGCGACCGCGGCTGTCAGCAACAGCAGCGAGTCGCGGAACTCGACCAATTTCGCCGGTGGGACGAGCTTCGCCCGGAAGCCGACGCGGTTTCCCTCGGCGACGTCCAGCCGCTTGGTGATGGAATCCAGCTCGCGGCGCGCGGCGTCGTCGCTCACACCCGGCCGCAGGCGCGCCATCGTCGACAGACCGACGTGCTCATTATGCATGTCCAGCGGCAGCCAGACGTCGGTTACGTTCTGAAGGATGGCCGGTAGTCGAAACGCGGCCGGCATGACGCCGATGACGGTATACAGCGAGCCATCGAGCGAAAGCGCGCGCCCGATGACGCCTGGCTCGCTGCCGAAACGGCCACGCCAGAGGCCCTCGCTGATCATGGCCACGTGGCCGCCTTCCAGCATGTCGCTGTTGACAAACGATCGGCCGATGAGCGGATGCTGACCAGCGAAGCTTGTGAGGCTCGGGAGAATCGACGCGGCGTGGACGGAGACAGCATCGCCACGCTCCGGAACGAGCGTCACGTCGGTGGTGCTGTAGGCTTCGATATCTTCGAATGACCGAGCGCTCTCGCGCCACCGGCGCACCAGCGACAGCCGTGGCGAGACCATCACGAACATTCCCGTCTGATTGCCCGCCGTCGGTTCCTGGAACAGGATCGTGATCCGGTCCGCATGCGGGTACGGCAGCGGATGAAGCAGCAGGCTGTTGACGACGCTGAATACGGCCGTATTCGCGCCAATGCCCAACGCGAGAGTGAGGACGGCGACCGCGGTCCAACCTCTCTGTCTGCCGAGAGTCCGAAAGGCGAAGTGGACATCCTGCCGCAGAGCGTCGATCAGCTGAGCACGAGTCATGCGCCGTTCTCTCCTCGTTGTGATCGTCATGCATTCGGCACGTTGGGTCGCGAGGTCACCGAGGCGTTGCGCGGTCGCGATCCGCGCTTCGCTCTCGCTCATGCCCCGCTCGATGTAATCGCGGACGCGCATCTCGATGTGGAACCGAAGCTCGTCGTCCACATCGGCGGCCGCCCGAGGTCCCCAGAATCGGAGATAGCGGCGCCAGGTGGCGGCACGCTTCGCGCCCGGTGCGTAGTTGTCGGCCATTGTCAACGTCCGACGGGCGCGGTTTGCAACACCTTGAATACCGCGTCAGCGAAACGCGCCCAGGTATCGTGCGATGCCGTGAGCTGCTTCTTCCCTGCCGCCGTTAGGCGATAAAACTTCGCCCGACGATTGTTGTCGCTGATGCCCCACTCGGCGGTGATCAGTCCGCGCTCTTCCAGCTTGTGCAGGGCTGGGTACAGGGACCCCTCCTCCACCTGCAGCACGTCAGCCGTGCACTGCTCGATCCACCTCGCGATGCCATAGCCGTGGCTCGGGGACCAGGACAGCGTCTTGAGGATCATCAGGTCGAGCGTTCCCTTCAGAAAATCGACGGACGAATTCATCGGAGGCTGAGATGGGAGACACCAAACAACCCTAGGACTCCGAGGTATCATACCTCGGAGTCCTAGGGTAGACAAGATCGCGCTCGATTATTCGATCAGTGTGGCGTCGTCACCTTGGGCCGGCTTGCTTCGACGGCTCCCTGATGCCCTTTCTCGACGAGCAGCTTCGTCGTGAAGCGCTGCGCCTCGCTGATTCTCTCCACCTCGACCGCGGTTGCGTCCACCGCCTGCTCGATGCGGGCCAACCGCTGGGTGACGTCCTCGAGGCCCGGCGTGCCGGTGGAGCTCGCGGACAAGCGCCGCCGATTGATGATGCTGAGGATGATCTTCGTCAGGGAGCCCAGGGTAGCCATGAGCCCAGCGAAGACCATGAACTCCTCGAGTATTTCCTTATCCATTCTTGTACTCCACTCGCGACTCGCCCAATACGACGGCCCGATGAGAGAGGTTTCCAGCCTCGACGTCGCTGCTCGCTTGCGCTCGCGCGACACTATCTGGAGTGACACGCCCAGATCGCGCGTGCCACGCACCCTTCTCCGGATCCGATCTGCGGCAGCGCCATTCATAATCTAGGGCAACACGAGCGTGCCATGGGTGGCAAGGATTTTACGCCGCCGGCGTGAACCAGAGCGGCCGCCGATACCTGATGCAGATTTCCTCACCCTCGGCGATGGCGCGCAACGCGACCAGCGTCACCGACAGCTCGGCCTCCCGACACACGATCTCAGCGTTAGGCACATCGGCGTGATTGCACAACGAGATGGCCCCCAACACGATACACGCCCGATCTTGCCGCTCGCCGAAGCGAAAGTTGTAGTCTCCGAGACGGGTCTTGGAGATGCGCCCCGCGTCGGCGGCGTCGTAGACGATAACCGGACACGTCACGATGGGCGTTCCCTGTGGAATCGCCTCGGTCGCGACCAGGCCGCGGCCTTTGCGCTTGAATTGACGAATGGCGTACACGGGTGAGTTGCTCGAGGGAATCGTCTCTCCCCTCTTGGACGCCGAGGGTTACCCCGAGTCACGAGGTCGTGACGTTGTCGTGGTCGCGGGTAGAGGCGCCGTGCTCTAATTTCGGCTCATGCTCTCCTGCCTCCTCGTTCCCGCCCTGATACTGCTGCAAACGCAGCAGCCCCCCGCGCCCCATCGCGGCGTTCCCGATTCTGGCGTGGTCGCCAGTCTGCAGCAGGTGACGCCTGCCGGAGTTCAGAGTGTATTCAATGGCCGCGTTACCGGCGTCCACTTCGGTGCCACCGCGAACGACCTCTGGGTCGCCGTACCGGGCTCCGCATACCATCTCACCTGGGCCGACAACCGGGTGCTCGCTCGCGGGGCATTCAACGGCCGCGCCGGCGTTCAAGCCGTTACGCTCGATCCCGTGACGCGGCGCGCCGTCGTCAGCACGGTTGGCCGAGTACCGATCAGGCAAGGAGAGGCGCCCCTTCCCGGAATGGTGCCGCGCGTGGCCTCGCGTCCTGCCGCGCAACTAGCCTTCTTCGACGACGCCGCGCGCGGTGAGTCGGTGACGCCCGCGCGCCTCACGGGTGCGCTGGGCGAGTACGCTGTTGGCGCCCCCGCCGTAGCCCGTACGCCTAACGCCACGGGCCACCGCGTCGCCGTGGTGCCGCTCACGGTCGAGGATCGCTTGGCAGTCCTGGACGCCGACAACGGCACTGCGCTCGCGACGGTGGCGCTCGGGGTCGCACCGATCGCCGCCGTGATTTCGACAGACGGCGCTGCCGCGTACGTCACGAATTTCGGAGGGCCAAAGCCAAGTGCCGGTGATCGCGCCGCGAAGCAATGCTGCTATCCCCGCGCCGAGTCGGTGCGCGTAGACGAGCGCGGGATCGCAGCGCCCGGGAGCGTCACACGCGTCGATCTCGTGCGTCATCGCGTCACGGAGTCGATCACCGTTGGCCGTCATCCAACGGCGATCGTCTGGGACACGTTGCGGAAGCGACTGTACGTCGCCGATGGGAACGACGACGATGTTCGCATCATCGATATCGCGACTCATCACGTGGTCGGAAGGTATCTGGTGCCGCTGCGACAGCAGGGCATCGGCGCATCGCCAACTGCTCTGGCGCTTTCTCCGGACGGCCGCGCGCTCTACGTCGCGCTGGGCGGGCTGAATGCCGTCGCGGTATTCGACGTCGTGAATCCCAATGGCACAACGCGGTTCGCCGGCCTGATTCCGACAGCGTGGTATCCGTCGAGCCTCGATGTCAGCCCCGATGGCCGGTACATGGCGATCGGCGCGCTTTTCGGTGCGGGCTCGGGCGAAGGCGAGACAGAAGGATCGCCCGGTAAACGCGCGCGTTATGTGTTTGCTGAACGTGGCTCGGTGAACGTCGTCGAAGTGCCATCGCGCGCGCAGCTCGCCGCGTACACCGCGGCGGTGATGGCGAATGACCGACTCGCCCTGACAACGGCTGCGGCGCCCGACACGTCGCGGCGCGAAGCAGTGCTGCCGCGCGCCGTTCCCGAGCGCCCGGGAGACTCGTCCCTCGTCAAGCACGTCGTCTACATCATCAAGGAAAACCGCACCTATGATCAGGTCCTCGGCGATCTGGGGCGAGGCGATGGAGACAGCTCACTCGTCATCTTCGGGCGCGAGGTCACCCCGAACCAGCATGCTCTGGCCGAGCAATTCGTGACGCTCGATCGCGTTTTCGCCAGTGGAGGCAACTCCGCCGACGGGCATCAGTGGCTCACGCAGGCGAACGAGACGGAATACGCCATGTGGCCGCTGTATCAGGGGCGCAGCTATCCCTCGGAAGGGAACGATCCGCTCGTCTACTCGTCAGGCGGTTTTCTGTGGGAGACGGCGCAGGCCCACGCCAAGACCGTGACCGTATTTGGCGAGTATGCGCCGGCCGCATCGGACTCCATCGCCAGTGTCCGCGCGTCGCTCATGAGCGAGTACCATGACAATCTGCAGCGGGGTAGCGGATACTTTCGACAGCTTCTCCGTTCGCGCTACGACACCCATTCCGCGATCCCTTCACTGGATCGCGTGCTCGTTCGCGAGTACCCAGGGTGGACTCAGGAGGTTCCCGATGTCGTGAAGGCGCAGGTCTTCCTCGATCATCTGGGTGAATGGGAAGCGAATCACACCATGCCGAACCTCGTGATGATGATCCTGCCGAGTGATCACACCGTGGGGACGTCGCCGGGCTGGTGCACGCCGCGAGCGTGCGTTGCGGACAACGACGCCGCGTTGGGCAGGATCGTGGACGGCTTGACGCATTCCACGTTCTGGAAAGACATGGCGATCTTCGTCATCGAGGACGATGCGCAGAACGGCGTCGACCACGTGGATGGTCACCGCACGACGGCATTTGCCATCTCTCCCTTCATCAAGCGCGGCAGCATCGACCATACGTTCTACAATCAACCGAGCGTCGTGAAGACGATCGAGTTGATGCTCGGCCTGCCGGCACTGAGCCTGTTCGACCTTGTAGCGACGGATATGCGAGCGAGCTTCATCCAGCCCGGCGAGCAGCCGAACTTCGCGCCGTTTACCGCGGTCGGGCCAATTCAGCACCTCGACGAGACGAATGCGCGGGTGAGTGACATCCGAGGCGCCGATGCGGCTGCCCGTCGGCGCGCGGCGCTGGCGTCGTTGCGCATGCGTTTCGATGGGCCTGACGAGGCACCGTCGGAGGCTCTGAACCGCATTCTCTGGCACGAGGTCCGCGGCTGGCGCGCGGCGTATCCGGCGGCGCGGCAGTCGCTCTTCTTCCCGATGTCGCGCGACATAGCGGATGATGACCGGGATGTGAAGGACTCGCGCACCAGACAGCGATGATCGTTATGTTGACCCGCCCCTCACATAACGACCATGCGCACACTTCTCTCGGTGGTCGGTGGTCGGTGAAACTGGCAGCTACTGCTCACCATTCACCGACCACTGGCGTTCACCGACCACCGCCGTTCACCAACCACTACCGATCCGCGGCCGCTGGGTGCCTCACGATCGTCACCTTGACCGTGCTCGGATACTGCTTCGAGTGATGCACCGAGTTGTGGGCGACGAGGCCGGTGGTCTCGTCGTAGTTCTTCCCGCCGGTGTTCATATTGCGGTCGAAACGAGGAAAGTTGCTGCTCGAGATTTCGATGCGAATCCGGTGGCCGGCGTCGAAGTAGTTGCTGGTGTTGAGCGGGCCTAACGACACCTTGTACGTCTTGCCCGGCTCCATCCACACCTGCTTGTCATAGCCGTCGCGGTAGCGCACGCGCTGGATCGTCTCGTCGAGATTGTAGGCGCGGCCATCGGGATACACATCGAGGAGCTTCACTGTGAAGTCGGTGTCCTTGCGGTCGCTCGAGACGTACAGCGTGACTTCGATCGGTCCGCTCACTTCCGTGGCCTCCTTGAGCGGCTCTGACGAATACACGAGAATGTCGGGCCGCGCCTCCATCTTGCGCTGGTCGAACGCACCGCCACTGACGGCGTTCCCCGTGCAGCAGACGTTGCCCCCGTATGATGGGACCGGGTTCATTGGATCGTAGGTGAATCCATCCGGCCTGTCCGAAGCGGGCGGAATCGTCGTCAGACCGCCGTCGCCGTCGAGTGTATTCGCCTTGCCGCCACTCGAGAGGAAATACGTCACGGTCTGCGCACCACGGGGCGGCCACGTGTCGGACGACTGCCACTTGTTGAGCCCCATCGTGAAGTAGCGAACCTTGGGCAGCGTATCGAGCAGATGGTTGTTATCGCCCTTGAGGAACATGTCGAACCAGCCCCAGGTCAACGCATCGTAATCGAGGCGCGCATCGCCGACGCTCCGCTCGCCGACTACCGTGTTCTCGGTCGCCCGCTTGTAGCTGCAGTGGAGCGTGGGCGCGATGACCGCATACTGCTGGTTCGCGATCTCCGGTCGTGCCGTTCTGCGGACAAAGTTGTAGGTCGCGAGGTTCGGCCCGACGGATACGTCGTACCACGACATGAACCACAGCCCCGGCACATTGATCCGCATGTCGTCATTGAACAGACCACCGCGATACCATGCTGGGTCGTTAGGCGTTCGCTCGATCATCGCGCCGCCAGTCGCGATGCCGGGCATCGAGTCGGCGAAGATCCCACGCGGTCCATCCACCGCCTTGATGATGTCCTTCTCCGGCAGGTGGCGCAGTGCCTCCGACCAGTCCACCGGGGGCAACTGCTGCGCGAGATCGAACGACTTGGATTCGCGAATCAAATCCGCTTGCGAGGTGCCGGCGGGAAACATCGGTCGTACCTGGTTCTGCTCGCCGTTGAGCCAGGCGATGAACAGCATCTGCACTGCCCCACCGCGGTACCAGTTTCCCTGTTCGTAATACGGCGCGACACGGCCGACGCCGGCGCCGAAGCCTTGTGGAATTATCGCGGACAGTCCAGGCGGAGCCTGCGCCGCAACCGCCATCTGCCACTCCGCCGTAGAGGAGCAGCCGATGAGACCAACTTTGCCATTCGCCCACGGCTGAGTGGACATCCATTTGATAGCGTCGTAGCCGTCGGTAAGGGGTGGTCCGAGGATGTCGTAGTTCCCCTCGGAGAAGAAGTGGCCGCGCTCGTTCATCTCGACGTACGCGTAACCGCGCTTGACGGCGTCGAGCTCCGCGCTCATGTCGCGCGGGACGCCATTGCGCACGTCCCAGTAATTGAAGTTGTAGGGTGTGCGCACGAAGACGATCGGTACGGCCCCGCTGCTGTTCCTGGGGCGATAGACATCGGTCGCCATGCGTATCCCATCGCGCATCGGTACCATCAGCTTGCGATCGATGACGGCGAGCGATTCGAGTTGATGCTCCTTCTCCCAACGATCCTGTATGGCCTGCGGAGTCAGCTGGCCTCGGCCTTGCCCGTAGCTCCGCGGCGCAACTGCCGCGAGCGCAATGAGAGCAGCGAGAGCGCGGTAGGCGATCCTCATGGGTTCTCCTGGTCTGAAGCGACTGGCTGTCGTGTGAAGCAGGCCGAACATGGCAGCGAGTCGCCGTGCCAGCAACCGGCGCGCTCCGGACAATTCAGTGAGATTTCGACCGTGCCGATCACGGCGGGTGACCCAGCATTTCGTCTTCGCGGCGTCGAGCAGGAGCGTGCTGGCCGGCGGACGCTCTGCGGCATCGACCTCGATCTGCCGCGGCGGGAGGTCGTTGCGATCGTCGGGCCGAGTGGTGCGGGCAAGACATCGCTGCTGCGTCTGCTCAATCGCCTCGACGATCCCTCCAAGGGCAGCGTGCTCTTCGAGGGAAAACCAATCGCGGAATTATCCGTTCGCGCACTGCGGCGGCGCGTTGGCTTCGTCTTCCAGACGCCGGTGATGTTCGCGGGAACAGTGCGCGCGAATCTCGAAACGGCGCGCTCGTTAGGGGAGGCGGATGGCCGCGCGCCTTCGGCGGCCGACGGGATTCGGCTCGCCGGCCTCGATGAGTCTTTTCTCGATCGCGCCGCCGATCGCATGTCGGGTGGCGAGCGACAGCGAGTCAGTCTGGCGCGCGCCCTCATGACGGCGCCCGAAGTACTTCTGCTCGACGAGCCCACGTCGGCACTCGATCCGGAGGTCGCCGAGCAGCTCATGACGACCGTGCGCCATCTTGCCAGCGACGCGGCGGTAACGATCGTGATGGTGACGCATCGGCTGGCCGAAGCACGCGCCGCGAGTACTCACACCGTATTGCTGGAGGCAGGACGCGTGATCGAAACCGGTCCTACCGAGGTGCTCTTCTCATCGCCTAACGAGGAACGGACGCGGCAGTACCTGCTCGGTCGGGAACGTCTGCCATGAGCCAGACTGGGGGGCCCATCGATCTGAGCTGGATCGACCTTGCGCTCGCCTCGGCGCTGGTTCTGATCGCCATCGCGCTGTCGCAATGGCAGCGGCTCGGACTGGCGCGGGGATTCATGATTGGCGCGGTACGCGCCGTCGTCCAACTCACCGCTGTTGGCTACGTTCTCGCATTTCTCTTCACGACCAGACGCTGGTACTTCGTCGTGCTCGCTCTTCTCGTAATGCTCCTTGCGGCGACGAAGACGGCGACCGACCGACAACGCTCACCCTTCGGCTCGCTCTTCGGCATCACCGGCGTCTCGATGCTCATCGGCACGGGACTCACCCTCGCATACGTGGATGGCATCGTGTTGCGTCTGCATCCCTGGTACGACCCACAGTACGTGATCCCGCTGTTCGGAATGATCGTCGGCAACGCGATGAATGGCGCAGCGTTGGTTGCCGAGCGCCTAACGAGCGAAATGGAGCTCCGCCGTGGCGAGGTCGAGGCGTACCTCGCGCTCGGCGCGAGTCCGGCGCGGGCTGCCGCCGAGCCCGTCCGGCGCGCGCTCGTCGCCGCGCTCATCCCGGCCGTGAATGGACTGATGGTCGTCGGGCTCGTCGCATTGCCGGGAATGATGACGGGCCAGATTCTGGCTGGCTCATCGCCGAACCTCGCGGTCCGCTACCAGATAATGGTTGCCTTCATGCTTGCCGGCGCCGTCGCCATCACGGTGACGGCAACGGTGCTCTGGTATCGTCGGCGTTTTTTCACCGCGGCGGAGCAACTCGCTATCCGCACGGAGGTGTGACCCGGGCACGTCGATTGCCCCGGGTCCGTCGGGCGCCCGGAGACCGCGGAGGGCGCGGAGTACCGCAGGATCGCTGAGGACTACCCGGATCATTACACGGGAGAGGGGTTGGATATGGGGAACCGGAAGGACCGCCACGAGAACGAACCGGCCGCCGGAGGCCAGGAAGAAGTGCGGCACTCGAAACACCGGCCGCCGTCCTCGCAAAAAGGACCACAGGCGCGCGCCGAAGGACAACACGGTGACAAAACGCATCATCGACTCATGGAGCAGCTCCATGAGGGAGAATCTCGAGCCTCCAGGCAGGAGGAAATCGCGCGCAATCGGGAACGGGGGGCCAACGACGGCAGCCGGCGACTCGTCGAGGACCGCCAGCAGCACGACGAAGCGGAGAAGAACAGCGAGCACACCCAGCTTTACGTCGAGCACAAAATGGGTCGCGACCAGGGTCCGAGCGACAACACGGGCAACCTTCACGGTGTGTTGGGCCATCGAGAGCATCGCGCCGACAACAAGCCGCGGGGAGCAAAAGGCCTCCCAACCAAGGACTGAGCGATGAGGGTACCTGGAAGAAAGGCAGATGCACCCAGAGACGACGCCATCGCGCAACCGGAGAGCGGGTATCCTGACGACCGCGTCCCAACCCAACCAAGCGCCGATGCGTTGCCCGACGAGCTGCTGTCGGAAACAAAAGGGGGAAGTGAGGCGGAGTTCGACTCGCCAAAGAAGTGCCGGGGCCAGTAGGCCCCGGCGTTTTGTCATCCCCGCGGGAGCTTCGACAGCATCCTGGGTCGGGACGACACCCGAAACAGCCGCGTAATCCAACATGCGTCGCGACCTGACACGCGAGTGTCCTCGTCAGGCAACGCCTTGACGCAAACAGGATCAAACCATTCGCGAGTTGAATGTGTCGATTATAAGAGTGTAGCTGAACGATCATTCACAACAACCTCAACGCCGTGGCATCCGTTCTGCGGCGTTCAATCGCAGACTCCATTCGGTTGGTCAAAATGACTCGGACGCGCTCACTTCTACTGGTAGGCGCCGCCGTCGCCGCGTCGCTGCCCGCAGCTTCTCTCTGCGCTCAGGGACCAATGATGTTCGAGGCGTACGGGGCGAGAAAGCAGCAGCCTGTCGACATGGACTTCGGCGGCATGGGATTCACCGGCTACACTGGCATCTTCGGGTTGCGCCTCACCGGCGGCCTGAATGTCGGACGCGGTGACGCCTCACAGCAAACCGCGAACTATCAGTACACACAGTGCACGCCAGCGCCGTGCACGACGAAGGTCGTCACGGGCACTTATCAGAGCGATCCGGGACTTTACGTCGGCGGCTGGACCGCGGACGCCGATGTGCTCCTCGAGCCATTCCGTCGCGTTCCGGTCATGAAGTCCCTTTTGCTCGGCTTCTCCCCATACGGCTTCTTCGGAGTTGGCGGCTATGGACTGCGTCCGGCCGGCGCACCCGATAGCGCGCACGCGACGCTCGACTACGGTGTCGGCGCGCATCACGATCTACTCGGCTGGTTGGGAGTTGGCGTCGAAGCGCGCTATCGCCGCGGATTCCGTAGCGACTCCGTGGTAACGGCGGGAACGCCAAGAAGCTGGGAGTATCGTCTCGGGCTGACTGCGAGTTGGGGAGGTAACCACTCATTCCGTCGCTCGCAGGTTCGCTCCGATCCGCCCCGGCCGCCCATCGTCGAGCGCCGGATCTACATCTCGCCACCGCCCCCGCAGCCTTCGCGATACATGCTCGAGCCGAGCGTTAGCAGCAAATTCGCGTCGCGCATCCTCTCGACGGCCGATGAGTATGTTGGAACCCGCTTCCGGTATGACGGCACCAGCCCACACAACGGCTTCGACGCTCCGGGATTTGTGCAGTGGGTGTTCTGGCGCGAGGGCGTTCGACTGCCCCATAGCTCGCGGCGGATGGCGGATCTGGGCGACGCGGTGTCCACGAGGCCCGGCGCACTCCGTCCCGGCGACTTGCTCTTCTTCGCGAATGACGGGGAGAACATCAATCACGTCGCGATCTACGTCGGCAACGACCGGATCATCCACGCATCCTCGACCGGCAACGGTGTGCGCTACGACGTGCTCGGCGAAGGCGATCGCGGACGCTGGTTCGCCGGCCATCTGGTGCTCGCCCGGCGCATCGTGACGACGGATCGGTACTGGGACTCCTATCCGGATGACGAGCCGGGCTCACCGGATCGCGCGCCCCGGCCGTCTCGCTGGTAACTGAACGCCGAGGTCGCAGAGTGCACGAAGCGCCGCAATTAACGCGGAAGTGCACGGAGGGCGCGGAGGAGAGACATTGAGATACAGAAGGAGGGGATTGAGCGAATACTCAATCCCCTTTCTCTTTCCTCCGCGCCCTCCGTGCACTCCGCGACTCCCGCGACACCCGCGACGTCCGCGGTCCAGAACCCCGGCAGCCGGGCCCGTGCAAATTCATTTCAATGGAAGCAATAACCGATCGGTGATTGCATCGGCCAATTTCCGCGCGTCGACAGCGTCGTTGTCGGTTAGGATGATGATCACCGCCTTTGCATCAGGGATGCGGACAAAGGCATTCCGGCGGCCCTTGTCGTTGCCGTACGCGGTGAATCTCGCCAGGCCGCGATAGCTGTCGGAGCGCCAACCCGCGTGCGTGGGGAACTGGCGCACATCCACCGAGCCATCCATGCGAGCGCTGTCAGCGGCGAAGTACTTGGTCTGATCGAGACTCTCGAGGCCAAGCTCCCAGCGATACAACTCATCCACGTTGGATTGCAGGCGGCCATCGGATTCCACGATTGTCTTGTGCGCACCCACCAGGGTGAAGAGACGCCGAGTCACGAGCTGCGTGAACGGCGAACCGGTCCGCTGGGTGATCAGCTCCGCGATGGCGCGACCGGTGTCCGGCCAGATCGGCGCGGCGAGATAGTCGCGCACGCTCGTCGCGCCATTCGGACCGGTGATGGGTTCGTCCAGCGAGAGTTTGCCCTCACTCGCCGCAAAGAGCGCGGCAGCCGCGTCGAAGCTCGTCGAAAGGCCGCCGAGCGCGAAGTTTGGCACCGTCGTTGTTGGCATGTACCGCGCTTGCGGTGCGATGCCGTACGATCGGTCCACGAGTACCTTGCCGGCCCGGGCGACGAGTACCGTCGCCGCCGACGCGGTTCCTGGGACGACGCGCGCGAACAGCGAGTCGACGAACACATAGGAGACCGGCGAGTCGGCGTTGGCGCGGTGCAAAACGCGTCGGGCGGCGAGGTCGTAGCGGTCACCGGGATAAAGAGTGAGGAATGGTTTTCCTGAGTCGTTAGGTTCGCGGCCGCCGTACACAAACGCCTTGTTACGACCGATGATCTCGGCGGTGTCGCCGCGAATGAGCCAGGCAGTTCCTTCGTCCTCCGAGATTCCGAGCAGCTCGGGATGACGCGGCATCAGCGAGTCGGCAAGATCGGGCAGCCTGTCGCGCGCGACCACGTGCTGGTCGATTCCCACGCCACGCAGGAAGCCGAAGCCGACCTCGTAGCCCGGCGCCATGATGATCGTATTGCCCTCGCGAGCGCCGCGCACAAGATAGCTGCCGAGAATCGATGCGCCCGCCGACGACCCGCCAACGACACCGCCTCGGGCGAGCACGTCATGAAACGCCCTCTCGGTCTTCGTGCCGGCGTAGGAATCGACGAGATGCCACTGGCGGCCTCCCTCGAACCAGACGCCATTGGCCCGGGAAAGCACCGCCGCAAATGAGTCGCTGTCCGCGAGCTTCCTGTCGACGGTGTGCAGGACAACCACATGCTTCGCGCCCAGGGCCTTGAGTGAGCGCGTCCCCGCCCAGTCGGCCGGATAGACGCTGTCGCCGCCCGCCGTGGGGACGTCGACGATGAGCGCATCGGGGCCGCCGGCGAGCTCGATGAATCTGCCGAGCACTTCAGGGCCTAACGCACCGCCACCGACAACCAGCACCGAGCCGCGCGGCGGACCGACCTTCGTCGACTGCGCGGCTACCGTGGTGAACGGCAACAGTGACAAGCAGGCGACCGTTATGAACTTCTTCATCATGCTGTCGTTCCCGACGCGAAGGACACCGAGAGCTCTCCGGCGAATTGCATAGTGGCGCGGAGGCGTGAATTCGTCAGCTCCAGGCTCACATCCGGAATAGCCCGGTCATACTCGCGCGACGTCACATAGAAATCCGGATCGACGTCGAGAGTTCCACTCTTCTTGGCGCCCGATACGCGACTCGTCCGCCAGATCTCCGTCGGCCGAAGCCATTGCCTGACGCCGCCGATCGTGACGCGCACCGGCATCGCAAAGCCGGGCACGACATTCGTCCATCGATAGCGGACGATGGAGTCGGCGAGAACGTACTCGAGCGTCGGAATCTGCGTCGTCATCAGATATTGCGCGAAGACAGGATTCAAGTCCATGACCGCGCGACGATTGATGTACGCGCGAACTTCGGCTCCCGTGACGGTCTTGTGGTAGAACGTCGCGTTGAGGCCGCGCAGTATGTCCCTCCACTTCACATCGTCGTCGATGATCTGACGGATCATGTGGAGCATGCTGCCGGTCTTGTAGTACATGTCGCTCGAGCCTTCCTGCTCCACTCCGAAGGGAGCGATGATCGGGCGATCGTTTCGGATGTTGCGCCGGCTGCCGATGATGTACTGAGCGCCCGCTTCCTTTCCCTGCTGGCACTCGGTGTACAGTCCTTCGGCGTAGTTCGTGAAGCCCTCCTGCACCCACATGTCGGCGGGATCCTGCGCGGTGATGCTGTTGCCGAACCATTCGTGCCCGCTCTCGTGCACGATGATGAAATCCCACTTCAGGCCGAGTCCCGTGAATGAGAGATCGCGGCCCAGGTAGCCATTCTTGTAATGATTGCCGTAGGCGACGGCGCTCTGATGCTCCATACCGAGGTGCGGAGTCTCGACGAGCTTGTAACCATCGTTGTACCAGGGATATGGGCCGAACCAGTGCTCGAAGCACTTGAGCATCGGCTTCACCTGTTGGAACTGCTTGCCCGCCGTGTCGGCATGGTAGTCGAGCGGCCAGAAATCGAGGGTGAGCTTGCCCTTCTCGCCCTGATAGACGTCGGTGAGATGCGCGTAATGACCCGCATTCACGGCGACATCGTAGTTGTTGATTGGATTCTGGACGAACCATTCGTACGTAGTTGTGCTATCGCCGTTCGCGTCGGCACTGCGCAGCCGCCCATTGGATACGTCGGCGATCGCGCTCGGGACCGTGATGGCGATCCGCTGGCTGTCCGGCTCGTCGGCGCGCAGCTCCTTGGTCGGCCACCACACGCTCGCGCCGACACCCTCGTTCGCCGTCGCGATCCAGGGCCGTCCGAGGCTGTCGTGGGCCCACACGTACCCGCCATCCCAGGGGGCGCGACGGGCGACGCGCGGCTTTCCATGATAGTAAACGCTAATCGTGTCGTGTGAGGCCACGCGCTGCGTCTCGAGCAACGTCACGAAATACGCGTCACCATCGCGGCGAGAGATGAGCGTGTGCCCCTGCTGGATGATACTGTCGACGACGAGCGGCGCGCGCAGGTCGATCTGCATCTCCTGCCCCGGCGCGAGCACGCGGTAGCCGATCGCGTTGTAGCCGCTGATGCTGCTGTCGCTCGGATTGACGCGTACGTGCAGATCATAAAAGGTCGCGTCCCACCACGCCCGACCGGGTCCATTGGCGCCGCGCAGGGAGTCCGCATGTGTGAAGGCCGCCGAGGAGTCCTGCGCCGCTAATGTTCTCACTCGGCCCAGGGACAGCAGAGCAACGACAGAGCTCAGAGAGAGCATCGAGAACACCCGAGAGCGATCGGCACTCCGTGATCTCTGTGTCCTCTGCGGTTTCACCATTAGGCACCGAGTAGTCGATGATTGCGTCACACGCGACACAACGCGTGGGAGGAAATATTATGAAACGTCGCGCGCGCCGCGATTGTCTGCCGAGCCAATGATCTCACGCAGGTGCCCGATGGCGGATTCGATCTCCCCTTCCGTGTTGTAGTAGTGCGGTGACAGCCTTACCGCGGCCGTCGTGCCTTTCTCCGTAAAGTCGATGAGGCCGTACCAGCGGAGGCTCGCGGTGCTATTCACACCGCGTCGGGCGAGCTCCGCAACCAGCTCCGAGGCATCGCGGCCGCGGACGTCGAACGTCACGATCGCGCACTGCTCCTTTCCTCTGTCCAGTACCCGTACGCCGCCGATCGTTTCCAGCTCGTGCCGCAGTTGGGCCGCGAGGCGAAAGGCCCGCTGGCTCGCCGTCTCGACACCCACCGCGCGAGCATAACGAGCCGCCGCGCCGAGTCCGAGAACGAGTGCGTGGGGAAACTCCCAATCCTCGAACCGCTGCGCGCTGTCGACGAGCTCATATCGGTCGACAGCTGTCCAGCGCGCGCCACGCATGTCCACGAAAAGGGGATGATCACCACGAGCGAGCGCCTCATCGGACGCGTACATGAAACCAATGCCCCGCGGACCGCGGAGGAACTTGCGTGCCGTAACTGACAGGTAGTCACACTGAATCCGATTTACGTCGATCGGGATCTGGCCGATAGCCTGGCACGCATCGAGAACAAACGGTACGCCCGCCTCCCTGCACACCGCGCCCACGGCGGCGACATCCTGCACGATTCCGGAGTTCGTCGGGACCCACGAGACATGGACGAGCCGGGCTCGCGTGCGACGGAGGGCATCGCGCAACGCGTCGGGATCGATCCCACCCTCGGGAAGGTCAGGCACGTGTTGAACCCTCACACCGCATCGCTTCGCCAGTGAGAGAAAGCTGATCTGATAGGAGACGTAGTCGCACTTGCTCGTGACGACGACGTCGTCACTCGTTAGGTCGAACGCGCTCATGGACTGAACGAAACCGGCGGTGGCATTCGCGACGATCGCCATGTTGCGCGCCCGCGCGCTCACGAGCGAGCCGATATCGCCGTAGACGGCGTCGATGGCGCCCTGTCGCGCGCTTTCGGCCTCGTAGCCGCCAATCTCGCTTTCGAGGCTGATGTGATTCCTGATCGCGTCCACCACCGGTCGTGGCATCAAGCCCGCGCCAGCGTTGTTGAGGTGATTCCGGTGGGCACAGCCTGGCGTGTCGGCACGCCATTGAGTGAGTTGATCAGGCATATCGGAGGGTCTGGGTAATGTTCAATTGTAGCGCGCTTGGCCGCGTCCGTGGAACTCTGAACCACTCAGACCGATGACAAGCGGCCACAGACTGTGCTCTGTGGAGTTCAATGCAATCGGTGACCGTTTTGTCGGTAAAGCAGATCCGTCGTCGCCACGCTCATTCGAAGCGCAAATGGAAAATCCAGGCTCACTTCTCGCCCACATCGGCTTCACGCACCCGATCATCCAGGCCCCGATGGCGGGCGGGGCGACGACGCCCGCGCTGGTGAGTGCGGTGTGCGAAGCGGGCGGACTCGGTTTTGTAGCGGCTGCCTATATGTCCCCGGAGCAAATCGTCCGGGCGGCGGAGGAGGTACGAGCTCGCACGACGCGCCCCTTCGGGATCAATCTCTTCGCGCCAGTCGAGAGCGAGCCATTGCCGGACGATATCGAGGCGGCGCTCCACGCGATCGCCCGGTACCACGAAGAGCTGAAGCTGCCACCGCCGGCGCTGCCGTCGCAATTGATCCAGCGCTTCGACGATCAGCTCGAGGCGGCACTTGGCAGCGGCGCGTCGGTGTTCAGCTTCACGTTCGGCATCATCTCCGACGAAGCGATGCGAGCTGTCCGTGCGCGTGGTATGTCGATTCTTGGCACGGCTACCACGGTCGATGAAGCTCGCGCCCTCGAGGAGGTTGGCGTGGACGGCGTCGTGGCGCAGGGGAGCGAGGCCGGCGCGCATCGCGGCACCTTTGCCGCTGGCTTCGAGGCAGCAATGATCGGGACACTCGCGCTCGTCCCCCCAGTCGTTGACGCCGTGCGCGTGCCCGTCATCGCGTCAGGTGGAATCATGGATGGCCGCGGGATCGCGGCGGCGCTCGCGTTAGGCGCTGAGGCCGTGCAGATGGGCACGGCATTTCTCACGACCGTGGAATCCGGGATTCCAAGTGCATACAAGGATGCCGTCCTTGCGGCGCGCGAGATTGAGACGCGAGTGACGCGCTCGTTCAGTGGCCGCGCGGCACGCGGCATCGCAAACCGATTCATGAATGAAGTGGAGGCCCGTGGCACGTCCGCCAACCTGGGCTATCCGGCACAGAACGCTTTGACGCGCTCCCTGCGCACCGAGGCGGCGAAGCAGAACCGGTCGGAGTTCCTCTCCCTCTGGGCTGGGCAGGGTGTTCGCCTGGCTCGGCAAGCGCCGGCCGCCGATCTCGTTAGGCGACTCGTCGCCGAGACCAGCGCGGCCATCGATCGCCTCGCGGCACGAAACATCTCGCCACCACGACACTAGACTGCACGCACCCTGCGAGTGAGCACCATGAACGGTGGTCGGTGAGCGGTTACCGCCGTTCACCGTTCACCTTTCACCGCTCCCAGGTGCGGTTCGAGCACGCTCACGGCGCGCTCGACGACGGCGGCCTCCTCGGGGCTCAATCGATCGAGCAATTCTCGCATCGCGGCAAGGCGTTGTGCGCGGGCGATCTCGAGCGTATGGCGTCCGGCTTCGGTTGGCCGCAACTGCACGACTCGGTTGTCGGTCTCGTTCACACTCTTCTCGACAAGCCCCGCCTTCACGAGCGCCTGCACGAGACGGGTCATCGTCGGCGCCGTCACCCCCTCGGCCTTGGCGAGCTCGGTGAGACGGATCGGGCCGCGGTAGATCACAACCGAAAGCGCGGACAGGCGCGGCGCACTGAGCCCAGCCGTCTCGTCGCCACGACGGATGCGCCGCAGCAGATGGATCGCCAGCGAATGCAGCCGATCGGCGAGTGTCGATCGGTCAATGCCACGAGCGTCGGTCACGGCACGGGCCGAGGTCCCCAGTGTTCACCGATTCCGGCGAGCAGCGCCGTGTAGGTCTCGATGCCGTTCCACAAATTCTGGATTCGCAAGTTCTCGTTCGCGGCGTGCTGATTGTCGTCGTAGTTGGCGATGGGGAGGGTGATCATGGGCACGCGGAGCACCTGCTCGAACAGATATGTCGGCCCGCTGCCTCCCATCGTCGGCAATGCAAGCATCGGTGCCGGCGCCCCATCATTCAGCGCCGCGAGCACGGCACGGCCGAACGGCCCGTCCATTGCCTCGCGCGAAGCCGGATAGCCGTTCTCCCATTCGACGCGCGCGACCTTCGGGTGGGCGAGCCGCAGTGCAACGGTGACGCTGTCACGCGTCACGAAATAGCCCTGTCCGCGAATGTGTTGCTCGACCAGCTGATGCACACGCTGTGGTGTTTCGTTAGGCACGAGCCGGAAGTCGAATGACGCGTACGCTTCGGTGGCGATGGTGTTCGAGCCGGTCTCGCGCACACCACCAACGCGAATTCCGCGAACGTTGAGCGCCGGCAGCATGATCCGCTCGGCGAGTGCCCCGTCGTTGGCCTCAGTCCGGGCCAGGCCAAAGGAGCGGCGCAGAGTCGCATCGTAGGCAGGCAAGGCGGCGATGGCTCTGCGCTCCGCGGCGGAGATCGGTCTCACATCGTCGTAGTAGCCGGCGATCTTGATATGGCCATCATCGTCACGCATGGAGGCAATGAGATTCGCGATCAGAGCCGCCGGATTCGGTGCCCAGTTGCCGTAGTGGCCGCTGTGCAGCGCGCGCGTCGGTCCGTAAACGGTCAACTCCATACCAGTGACGCCCCGCTGACCGAAAACGAGCTCCTCTCGCCCGCTCGGATGAACTGGCCCGTCGCAGAAGAGCCATGCGTCGCCAGCGAGCGTCGGCGCGTATTGCTCGAGAATCTGCCGAAGATGCCCTGAGCCCGCCTCTTCCTCACCCTCGAAGAACACCTTCAGGTTTACAGACTGCTCAACGTGCTGATCGTGCATCGCGTCGACGGCGGCGAGAATCGCCATGATCGACGCCTTGTCGTCACCGGCGGATCGGGCATAGAGGCGCCAGTCTGGATCGACGTGCGCGTCGGCTGCAGGGAGCGGGATGACGCTACCACCCTGCTCGAGAGGACGATCGCGCAGCGTGGGCGTCCAGGGCGGCGTCGCCCACTGTCTCGGATCGAGCGGCTGTCCATCGTAATGCGCATAGAGCACCAGCGTGTGCACCGCGCCGGCCGCTGGCAGCTCCGCGTAGATCGCAGGTGGTCCAGCCGGGACGGTGAGCAGGCGCGCATTGCGAAAGCCACGTCGCTGGAGCATCTCGAGGATGAGATCCGCGTTTCGTCGAATGTTCGCCGAATCGCTGGCGAGATTCGGGACGGCAAGGAGCGTCGCGAATTCGTTGACGATCACCGCTTCGTTATGCTCGCGATAGGCACGCGCGGCGGACCTGGCGCGCGCACCGGCGGTCGACTGGCCAGCAGCCAGATCCGGTCGCAGCAGGATGGCCGACGCCAAGAGCAAAGCGAGGAACGTACTGGTCAAGCGGCGGATCATCGTCGCGGCATTGTTATCGCACATGCGAGGGGGCGGTCGTCGGTGATCGGTACTCGGTGATCGGTGGTCTGTGAGTTAAAGCGTCTAGCGAGCAGCTTATAGATAGCGCACAGGCCACCGAACACCGATCACTGACCACTCCGATCACCGATCACCGATCACCGACCAGCGATCACCGATCACTCACTCGTGGCCTTACCAGAGCACACCTCGTCTCCGGCGTCGAATCAGGAGAACACGCATCACGGGAAGCGCGAGCCCGCGCGCCCGACCGATTGGCTGCGGGTCGCACTGCCGATTCTCGCCGTTGCAGTGTTCGTAATCATCGCCTGGCGGCACGGCTATTTCGACCTCAAGAACCCGCAGAAGCTTGGCGCGGCGGCGCAGAAGGTCCAGGACATACCCTGGCTTGGCCCAATCTTCGTGGCTGTGTACGCCGGTCTCGCCATGTTCGCGGCGCCCGTGTCGCCGCTGGCATACGGCGCCGGCGCGGTGTTCGGTGTCATTCGCGGAACGCTCTTCGTGATGCTCGCGTCGCTCATCGGTGCGTGCGCCGGCTACTGGCTCGCGCGCTCAGCGTGGTCCGGCGTCGCTCGTCGGTTGCTTGGTCGCTTTCACGGTAGGCTGAGCGACATGCGACACGGGAACGTCTTCCTGACGACGCTACGCTTCCAGCTGCTGCCGATCATGCCGTTCGGCATCTTCAATTACGGCGCTGGGGTCGGGCACCTGCCGTTCTTTCCATTCATCGCCGGCACCGCGGTCGGCATTCTCCCTGGCACGATTGCGGCCGTGTACGTCGGCGAGCGCGTGATGGCTGGAATCACGGGAAGCGACCGACGCGCGTTCGTCGTCGCGGGGCTCGTCGTCGCCGCCCTGTTCGCGTTGTCGTTCGCGCCGACGTTGATCAACAAGTGGCGTGGTAGGGGCGACGACGACGAATGACCGACTGGTTACATCGCCTTCTTCTGTGCTGTCGGCGGAACAAGTCCGTTCAACCGCAGATAGTTGGCGAGCTGGCTGTAATGGTCCGCCCAGTCGCCCGTCGTGATCGTCATGATGCTGGCGCGGGTCATCGGCCGCCCGCCGAAAAATGGAATCTTCTCGCCGAGCTTAGAGTCGTCGAGTGACCCGAGCGCCTGCGTGCAGAAGGCGAACGTCTCACGAAGCCGCGCGACGAGTGCTTCCTTGCCAGCGGTCGTGTCGACTTTCGAGCGGCTGGGTGCCTTGATGCCGCCGATTGCGCCGCAGAGATAGTCGTTGCCGTCGGCGAGATGAGTCATCACATGGGCAAAGCTCATCTGTGGCGGCGTCGGCGCGAACATGTACTTGTCCGCCGGCTGCTCCTCGGCCGCGGCTATGATGTTCTTCGACATTTGCTGGTAGTTCTGCCGAAACGCCTCGGCAACGGGATTCGCTTGGGCTGAGGCAAACGAAGGAAGCACGGACATCGCGAGTACAGCGAGGGCTCGGCGCATGAGAAAAAATCCGGTTTCGGTTGAGTTGACTTTGAGCCTGAAGCGGCAACCTGTCCAGAGGCGGTCCAGCGGCGCGTGTCTAACGTTGCACTCGAGCTCGATCACTTCCGGTTCGATCGCCTTCTTCGCTCGTACACGAAGATGACGGGCAGGTAGAACAGCACATCCGCTGCCGCCTTGCCGACGACAATGCCCGGGCCGAGGCCTAACCATCGAATTCCCAATCCCATCACGAGCGGCCGAGTGATGAAGGTATCGAGCAATGCGGCCGGGCCGAATTCCGCGAGCAGTCCGCCGACTAGGCCACTCGCTTGTCGCGCGCCGAATCGTTGTTCGGCTTCACGCGCAGCGCGCGATTCCGTCAGAAAGTCGCGCGCGACGATGACGCTCGCGTAGCCGAGGCTCTCGCCCCAGGCCGCGCCGTATGCCGCCGCGACGGCACTGCCCGTGAGCCGACGCACGAGCGCGGCTCCGACGAAGGCACACGCGATGCCGGCGAGCTCCGCGAAGCCGTAGCGCGCGATCCAGTCACGCAGTCGCCCGCGCCTGACGCCAGGGGCGGCTGGAGCGATCCGCTCGAGCAGCCACCTGACCGCGACGCGCCGAAGCTCGAGAACTTTCAGGACTGCGTTCCGCTGCATCGCTTACGGTCTCGTCGACATTCGAGCTGGAGCGGCAATCCGTCATGCCGTGATCGTTCTCAGATCTTCAATATGACCTGTCGTCGCTGCATCGTCCTCAGAACGAGATACCACGCGAAGACGAAGAGGAGAGAGTAGCCTAACGATGCGAGCGCTGGCGGTAGCCACGCCGCGAGCGCGTCGTACGTCAGCTCGTGCACGGACTGCAGTCGGCCGCCGACTCGAAATTTGATCGTCGAATCGACCAGCACGGCCGTCAACTCCGCGCCGACGTAGGCCGTTATCGGATTCATGCCGAACGCCACCAAAGGACCGGCCCATCGGCGCCGCTGCCTGACGTCCACCAGCCAGGCGATCGTCGCCAACGCCGTGCATGCGACGCCGGCGGTGAAAAGCGCGAAGGAGCTCGTCCACAAATTTTTGTTGATCGGAAACGCCGCGCCCCAGGCGAGTCCGGCGAGTGTCAGCAGCGCGCCAGTGGCGAACAGACCGTTCAGTCGGTCGCCTAACGATTTCGGGACGCCGAGCCAGCGGCCGGCCAGCACGCCGAGCAACGCGGTCGCGATCGCGGGAACAGTCGATAGGAGACCCTCCGGATCGAACACGCGACTCTCCTGCCAGAGATGGTTTCCCATTCTCCACCGCGACCAGTCGAGTGCCGTGCGATCCACCCAAGCCGACAGTGTCCGCGCCGGGTCGTCGATCAGTCGAAGTCCGATCGCGCCACCTTCGCCGGGTACGGGCAGCAACGTCATGGCCAGCCAGTAACCGACGAGGAGCACCACCGTCGTCCACACGATGCGACGATTCGACGCATGCCAGGAAAGAAATGCGGCCGCGACGTATGCAATGCCGATGCGTTGAAGTACACCGAGCACTCGCAGCTCGAGTAGGCGCCCAAGGACGTGATCGAGGAAAGTCGGTTGCGGGTAACCGGGAAGCGCGCCGTACTGATAGAAAGGGAACCAATTGAGCAGCAATCCAATCACGAAGATCAATGATCCGCGACGGAGGATCTGCCGTCGAATGGCCGCCTCGTCGTCCCCGCGACGACGCCTGGCTGCCAGCGACAGATGCGTGGTTATCCCGACGACAAACAGAAAGAACGGGAAGATGAGATCGGCAATCGTCCAACCGTGCCAGGGACTGTGTCGCAACTCCGCAAAGGCGGTCGCCGCGTCGCCGGGGTTGTTGACGATCAGCATCCCAATGATCGTGAGCCCTCGAAAGACGTCGAGAGACGTCAGTCGTGAGGTGAGACTCGGCGCGCCGGTCGCCTTGTCGTCAGGCGTAACGAAGGGCGAAATGGGATGGGCGACGCTCATCGCGCTCGCTCGGGGGAGGGTGCCGATGCAATCCGGGAGCGCAGGAGTTCACAATTAAGAAAACTCGATCTGGCTCGTTCGGCACAAGTCTACTACAATACGTCGTCACGTTGCCGAGTTCCTGACGAGCTCTCGACACGTCCGTCACCGCCTGGACGCGTCGCTCTCCAATCCGCGCCGTTGCGCCTTGGAAGTGCCATGCGAAAGTGGACTGCCCGCCATCACGCTCGCGCACAGATATCAATGCTGCTTGGCGCCTTTGCCGTCGCCGGCGCCAACTTCGCCGTGGGCTGCTCCGGCGATCGGCTCTTGCAGCCCTCGAGCGACGGCGACGTAACTCTTTCGACGCCGGAGTTCAGCGACGCCTCGCTCGGCCACCCCGTGCCCATCGATTTCGCGACATACGAGAAATCGAATCAGGTCGTGCATCCGGCGGTGGCTTCATTTCCCTCCGCTTGGCATGGCCAGCGTGTCTGGCTCGCGTTGACGCCATATCCCAACGGCGATTCGCACGTCGAGAATCCTTCGCTCTATGCCAGCGCCTCGGGTGATGTATTCAGCGTGCCCACCGGCATAACCAACCCCGTCGCGACCACATCGCGCGGCTACCTGTCCGATCCCGATCTCGCATACGACCCCGCCGCGGACGAGCTGCGGATGTACTATCGCGAAGTCGTCGAGTCCAGGCGCGGACGAGAAAAGCCGAAGCACCGAGCCGATATCGTCTACCTGACTCGGAGCAAGGACGGCATCAACTGGTCGCCCGCTATGCCGGTGGTGACCGACATGGGACGCTTCGTTGTGTCCCCGGCCGTCGCGCGACAGTCGGACAACGATTGGAAGATGTGGGCTGTCGACGCCGGACACACCGGATGCGCAGCAAAGCATACTCAGATTGTTCTGCGCCGCTCCCTCGATGGCGTCACATGGTCGGCCCCGACTCCGGTGGCGTTTACGCAGCCCGGCTATCTCGCGTGGCATCTCGATGTCCAATACGTCCCCGCGTTCAACGCGTACTGGGCGCTCGTGGCGGCATATCCTCAGGGCATGTCGTGCACCGCGAGCAGCCTGTTCCTCGCGACGAGCATCGACGGTATGCACTGGACCACATATGCGTCGCCAGCCGTTCCGCGCGGTGCAATAGCGCAGTTCTCGGCCAACGTGTACCGTTCGACATTCGCATTCGAGCCGGACGGCGACGCATTGACGATCTGGCTCACCGGCGCGACGACGGTGAAGCGCAGAAATCATCGAAAGCCCCCCGAGCTGCGGTGGACCGCCGCGGTGTGGCACACCCATCGGGAAGCCTTACTCCAGCATGTGCGCACCGAGCGTAAGACTTTCTCGCCGGTCGACAGCGAGCCCTCCTTCCTCCGGCGCCTGGCGATCGAGAACGCCCTGCCGTGAGTGAGCGGGCCGCACGCCGCGAGCGCGTGCGACGCTTGCTGTTCGTCGGCACCAATCGCGGGCCGGGAGGCACCGAAAGTCACTTCGTTTCGCTCACCCGCGCGATGGCCGACGCCGGCTACGAGGTTGCCGCGGTGGTCCACCCCGACGACGTGATTTCGCGCGCTCTCGCATCTCACGGCAACATCCGCCTGCACTCGGCATCATTCCAACGCGCGCTGGATCGAACGGCGATGGCCGAAGTCGCCCAGGCCTGCCGTACGCTGCGGCCCGACTGGATCGTCGGCACCTTCGCTCACGAGTTCTGGCCACTGTCGGTGATCGCGCGAACGCAGCGAATTCCACTCGCGCTGTTCCTCCACATTCAGCGGATTTCGCGGCTCAGCGCTCCGCTCTTCCCCTGGCTCGCCAGCCGCTTTCTTCTGCCGTCGGAGTATCTGCGCAACTGGGTCGTGCGTCGGCGCGGCATGCCGCGTTGGCGCACGCATGTGCTGTACAACCCCATCGACACCGCTCGATTCAGCCCCCATCCCGCACTGCGCGAAGCGACGCGACGGCGGCTGGGCTTCGCACCTGACGACATCGTGATCGGCTTCGCCGGGCGGTTCGAGCGGCAGAAGGGAGTCTTCGTTCTCGCTTCCGCGCTCGAGCGCGTAATGGCGGCAGCGCCGCCAGTGCGCGCGCTCTGGGTCGGCAATGGCGAATGCGCACCAGAGATCGAAGGGGCCATCGCGATGTCGCCCCACGCCGCACGGCACGTCCGACAGCCGTGGAGCGATGACATGGTGAGCTGCTATTCGGCGATCGACGTCCTCGCCTTTCCATCGATTCGGCGAGAGTCGTTCGGACGGGTCGCCGCGGAAGCGCAAGCGTGCGGTGTGCCCGTCGTGGCGAGCCGAGTGGGCGGAATTCCAGAGACGTTGCGCGAGGACGAGAGCGGACTCCTCGTCGAGCCTGGCGACGTCGACGCCTGGAGCGGGGCGCTGCTCCGGCTCGTCGAGGACCCAATGCTGCGCGCGCGCATGGGCGCGGCCGGACGCGTGCAGGCATGCGAGCGCTTCGCCGAGCCGCACATCGCCAAGGTATTCGGCCAGATTCTCGAGCTGCCTAACGAATCGAGATCGACGCGAACAACGGTTACGGGCGCGGCTCGACCAGCGCCTGATAGACCAGCATAGGGAATTTCGGCGCGACGTCCGTTCTGTTCGGCAGCAATTGAATCATGAAGACGAGCACGAGGTGCTCCTTCGGATCCGCCTCGTATGTGCTGCCGTAGGCCCCGCCCCAGCCGAAGGTCCCGACCGATTCGACGCGGCCATCCGCGCCGGGCTGTTCGACGATCGAGAAACCAAGCCCGAATCCCTGCCCCGTTTGGGAGTAGAGCGTTCCGGTCTGATTGCTCGTCATCAGCGCGACCGTTCTTGGCGCAAGGACGCGCGCCCCATCGAGGCTGCCCCCGTTGAGCAACATCTGAAGAAAGCGCGCGTAGTCGCGAGCCGTGGAGAGAAGACCCGCGCCACCCGAGAAGCTGCGCCGCGGACCGTCGACATAATTCCCCTGGCCACGTGGGCCGTCGGGCGCGCGAGCAATCTTCATCTCCGGGCTACTCGAATAGACGGCAGTGAGTCGTGCCTTCTTTTCCGGAGGGAGGAAGAAGTACGTGTCCTTCATGCCGAGCGGGTCGGTGATCCGAGTGCGAATCACTTCATCCAGGGGAAGGCCGCTGGCGCGTTCGACAACGCACCCGAGGACATCGGTGCTGTAGCCGTAGACGAAGCGCTCTCCCGGCTGGGCCAGGAAGGGCAGCGTCGCGAGGCGCTCGATCGTCAGGCAGATCGGCTCTTTCTTATCCGCGGTGTACCAGCCGTAGCCGGCCGCGGGGCCGAGCTCGGCGGCGGAATATAACGGCGCGACGAGGGTGTCCGTTCCGTAGGAGATCCCCGAAGTGTGTGTGAGGAGATCGCGAATCGTTATGCGCCGCTTCGCCGGAACGATGACCCGGCCGGTATCGGCGCGAACGGCAACCGTCGTGTGATCGAAGTCCGGGATGTAGCGACTCACCGGATCGCTGAGCGACAGCTTGCCTTCCTCGACGAGCGACATCGCCGCGACGCTGGTGAGCGCTTTCGTCTGCGAGGCAATCCGGAAAATCGCGTCGCTGGTCATGCGGCGCTTCGCCTCGCGATCCGACCAGCCAAATGCTCGCTCATAGACCGTCTGGCCGTCCCGCACGACCAGCGCGACGGCGCCCCCGATCTCCGATCGATCCACGGCCCGTTGCAGCACGGAATCGATTCGCGTTAGGCGGAGGGTGTCGAAGCCGAGGCGAAGCCCACGGCCAGGCGCGGGCGCGGGGCGCCGGCCGGCCTGGGCATTGCCGACCGTCGCGGCCCCCAGGAATAAAGCCAGGAAAAAAATCTTCATGTCGTCTTTGTGTTTGCTTGAGGTCTCCGGGTCCTCCGAGCACTCCGGGTGCTTCGCGCCGTCATCTCTCCGGCAGCTGGGCTTCTCACCATGGCCGAATCGGACGAGTGGCCTATTGCCGATGACGTTCTCGGCCATCAAGGTGTCTTACATCAGGAGTACGCGCCAGGCGCCTCGTCATGTCGAAGCTCGCGCAATTCCGAAGCTCTCATCTCGGTCGCACCCTCGGCGCGACCGGCAACGCGACCCTTCTTGGTCTCGCGGCGTTGTATCTCTGGTGTCCGGTGCACCGGTTTCCGGCGCCGCACCCCTTTCAGGGGCAGCACTGGTACAATCCTTACGCGACCGTTACGAGCGACATCCGGTGGTGGAAGGTGAACCTCCACGCGCACACGCACGCATGGCTCGGATTGACCGCTGGCCACGGCTCGGCAGACGATGTCGTCGCGCGCTATCGAGCAATGGGCTATGACGCCGCCCCGGTCTCGAACTATCAGGCAATCACGCACGCCCGAAGTGATGCCCCATCGGCGCTCGCCGCATACGAGCAAGGCTTCAATCTCCGGAAGGTGCACTTTCTCCTGCTCGCGCCCCGCAGCGTCGACTGGCTGGACTACCCATTGCTTCAGGGTCGGGACGAGGAGCAGCATCGCATCGACCGGCTTCGGGCAACCGCGGGCATCGTGATCATGGCCCATCCGCGGCTGCGACATGCCCTCGGCGATAGCGATCTGCAGGCGCTCACCGGCTACACCGCAATGGAGATTGGCAGCAAGATGGGACGGAACGTGGACGCCTGGGACGTCGCTCTCGACGCGGGGCGGCCGGTGTGGGGTATTGCCGACGACGACACGCACGACGCGCCCACACCTAACGAGTCCGGCGGATTCTGGTCGATGATCGCCGCGCCCGACCTCGATGCCTCGTCGCTCGCGACTGCGCTCACCGCGGGCCAGATGTACGCGGTGTTTGGGCACAACGGCCGCGCGGACATCGCGCTTGGCAGCGTGCAGCTCATCGGTGATACGCTTTCGGTCGCGCTGCGTGGAGCACCCGCCGAGTTGCAGCTGGTCGGGTCTGGCGGACGTGTGCTGGAGGCCGAGGCAAGAAGCGACAGTGTTCGCTGGGTTCTTCCGTGCGACGCCGCCTGGGTTCGCGTCGTCGCGCGCACGCGGACAACGCGAGTCTTCCTGCAGCCGTTTCTCCGGAGTGAGACTGGGGCCATGCCGCAGCACGCTGTCGCTACGGTCGCGACCGTTCCGACCGTGATGCGACGAGGCTTGGCGACGATTCTGCTCCTCCTCACGTTCGCGCCGCTCGTCGAGCATCTGCGTCAGCGGACGCGCACGCCAGTCGGCAGCCCGATTCGCGTGCCCCTGCAGGACGCGGCGTAGTCGGTGGTCGGTGAATGGTGAACGGTGATCGGTAGCTTTCAGTTCACCGATCACCGTTCACCGATCACTGACCAACCGATCACCCGATGAACCGTCTCGTTCTCGTGAACGACCGAATGCAGCGCGGCTATCGCTACCGTCTCACGGAGCCGGTCGGCCGCAATTTCGATCGCGGCTTCGAGCCGCAGCTCGAGCCGAAAGAGATGCTCGCGTTAGGCGTCTTTGGTGGGAAGTACATGACCGACTGCCGCGACGAGTTTCCAAAGAGCTGGTTCACCATGGCGAAGCTCTCGCCGTCGAGACGTGACCCGTCGCTCAACTACTTTGGCGTGAATGCATCACAGCCGCTGTCGGTATGGCGAAAGAAGGGTTGGATCTATCCCGACGATCCGCGTGGGTGGTTCCAGTGGTACTGCCGCTACTATATGGGTCGCCGGTCCCTCGACGACGATCGTCAGATCCGCCGCTGGCGCCAGATGTCACGACACGTCGCGCAGATCGAGCGAAGCTGCATGCCGCGCGACCTCGACTGTCGTCGTCGCCAGCGACAAGCACTGCTTCACTGGGCGTACGACAGCAGGAAGATTTGAGCGTGTTGAGCGATGGTGGTGGTCGGTGGTCGGTAGTTCTCGGTCACCGGTCACCAGTCACCGTTCACCGTTCACCATTAGTTTTGGCGCATGCCTGAGATCATTGCCGTGAAGGAGCCAGAGGACATTCTCCCATGCTATCGCGATTCACCCGTTGGGCGCTTGCTCGAATACCACAACCTGGGTCGGGGACCGGCGGCGGTGAACCGGCCGGAACTGCTCATCGGAATGTGCATGGACAGTCGCAAGCATCTGCGCATCCCGCATGACTTCGCATTCGTGCTGCGGACCGCCGGCGCGAACATGCGCGACAACGAGTTCCGAATTTCCTACGCGATTGCCGTCGGTGGCGTGCATACGATCGTCCTCATCGCCCACACGGACTGTGGCATGGCCCAGCTCGATCGGCGTCGCGAGCAGTTCATCGAGGGGATGGTGGCCAACGCGGGCTGGGATCGCGCGCGTGCCGAGCGCCACTTCGCTGACAGCGCACCAAAGTTCGGCATCAAGAACGAAGTCGACTTCGTGGTGCAGGAGGCCGCGCGGTTGCGCGGCATCTATCCGCATATTCAGGTCGCGCCCCTCCTCTACAAGGTCGACGACGACCTGCTGTACCAGGTGGAGACGACGAGCGAAGGTGGCTAGGCATGTCTCGCTCTGCACAGTGACCGCCGGCTCAGCCGACCTGAAGGTTCACGAGGAATTGGTCCAGCTGATTTCGCTCTGCATCGCGGTGGCCGATCAGCTCATCGCGCTCGCGCTGAAGGCGCTCGATCGATGATTCCTGATCGTTCAGCTTCGCGAGGAGTCGCCCGTAGTAGGGTGTCGCGGCCGACACGGTTTTCATGTCTTCACGAATGCGCGCCTGTTCAGCGGTTATCTGCGCGAGCTGTTGGTTGTGCTCGTTGATCTGGCGCTCGGTCTCGGCCAACGCTTGACGCGACTGAAGCGTCTTCTCGAGCGCTTCGCGCACCTCGTGCGGAATGTCGGAGGAGCGAGAGTACGCGATGAGTTGCGTGATGTCAGCGCCGACGAGCGCGAATGCGGAAGATGAGATGTACTGTTCCTCGACCGTCAACGTCGTGACTTTGTGGGCCGGCGCAAGGCCCTGGAAGCGATAAAGGGCGGGCAGCGTCTCGATCGGTCGCCTGGGGTCCACGAGCTCGAACCCAGGACGGCGACCATGCTCGATGATGAGCGTCTTGTCGTGCGCGCCATTGTTCTGCGCGGCGTATGTCCGGGTGTAGTGCTGCTTCGTCTCGAGCTGCAGCACACCCTTCACGATGCGACCGGTGATCAGTCGATCCACGTGGAGATCCTGAGTTACATTCACCGTGAGCTGCAGATCGACGCCATAGCTGAGTAACCGCGACTGGCCGTTAGGCACGTCGTCGATGCGCGCATCCCCGGCATACGTGTCCTTGTCGAGGACCGTGATGGGTCCCTGCAGCAACAGCTTTCCGGTGTTGTTTGTCAGGCGCACTCCGGTGAGTGCGTTTCGTGGCAACACCGACGGATTGTAGATCGACAGTCGTTCGATACCGACGCTGTCGGCAATGATCGGAAGCATCGCCGATTTCTGACGTGGAAGCGTGACGTTGCCGACACTGTACTCGAACAGCTCCCCGAGATCGGCGGCCTGGGCGATCGCTTGCACGGCCTCGTCGTCCTCCTCGGAGCCGGTGGCGGTAACGACGACCTGGCTCAGCTGCGATACGCCCCGAATGTGAATCGCGGGATTCCCGGCCGACGCACCGTGCACGGGCGCGAAAGCCACGGAGTCCATTCTCGTGGAAATGCCGTTCTCATACACTTGCGGATGGAGGCTGGCGAAGACCCGAGGCACGACATTGGGGCGCGTCGCGTAAAGTGGCTGATACAGGTTCATCGTGAACGAGATGGGCCGGCCGCTCACCAGAGACAGGGAGATGTCGTTCCAGTCGCTCTCGGTTTGATTCTCGACGATGGCCCAACCCTGCAGCTGATTTTGCCGATCGCCTAACAGAAGGCGATAACTGGTTTTCCAGACAGGTGCCTCGACGATGTAGCCGATGCGGACACGCCGATCGCCCGTCCCGCTGAAATCGACCGTGACTGGCTTCTTGTCCTGATCCCGCGCCTGGACGAGCGCCGCGAGCGCTTTCGTCAGCTCCTCCTGAAGCTGCGAGTCGTCGAGTGAAAGACTCGTGATGCTCGGCAGCTCGACGGCTCGGATGCTGCTGCCGGACAGAATGTCGAGCGTCGGCACCACCATTGGTTCACCGGCACTCGCCGCCTTTCCCCGGTTTTCGACGCCCAGGATCGTTCCGGCGAGGCGCTCCTGACCGACCTGGATGGTGACGTGCGCGCCGCGCAGCTGGTTGAGCAGATCGGCAAGGCTCGGGTTGTTCGTGATGTCCACCTGAAAGCTCTTGAGCGTTCTCGAAAGGGGCGCCTGTGAGGGATAGGTGACGGCGTTGACGTGACCGCCGTCGCGGTCCTGGAGGACCAGTGACTTGAGGACGTCATTGATCTGATCGGTCTTGAAGCGCAGCTCCGTCGCGACGTGGCCCGACACCACGCCTTCATGCTGGTAATAGCCGACACCCGACGAGAAGAGCACGACCCGCCGCACCGGCACCGTCGCACGCCCGGTAGGCACGACCTGAGCTTGTACGACACCTCGAGTCAGGATGACGAGCAGGACTGACAGCGCGATTGGTCTCAGCATGACCTGCCTCCTTCGGCACGGTGTTGGCATCGTCAGGCGCGCGCGAGGTCCCCGCGGCCAGGTGAAGTGGACGCGTGCGAGACTCCGAATTCTGTTCGGGAAGCGCGTGTCGGGCGGCCGCGCACTCGTTAGGATGCGACCGCTTCTCTCCTGCCAACCCCGCGGATGGGCCGGTTCGTCACGTCGGTGGGCCTTGGCGACGGGCGAGGAGCGACGGGCGACTGCGGAGTCTTGAGCGCCGAGGAGTCAGCGGCGCCACGCGCCACGCTTCACGCGCCACGCTTCACGCGCCACGCCTCAGCCCCCGGCGATCGCGCCGATCACCAGCAGCGGCTCCTTGCCGGCTGCGACTTCGTTAGGCAGCGGCGCGTCGGGAGCATCGTTCGAGATGTCCTCCTCGCAGGCGAAAAAGCGGACGAGGGGGCGGCGGCGCTGCGTATCGTGGTCGCGCAGCGTGCCCTTGAGCATCGGATAGCGATGCTCCACGGCGTCCAACACGGAGCGCTGGGTCACCGGCCCGGAGACATCGACAGTGATCTCCGGGCCGGTCCGCGCCAGCAGGCGCAGCGGTGGCGGCAGGACGACGCGAATCACGACAGCGTCTGAACCTCGACGGACAAGACCGGCGGAAGATCGTGGACGATCGCCGTCCAACTGTCACCGTCGTCGGCGGAGGCGTACACCTGTCCACCCGACGTGCCGAAATAGATGCCGCAGGGATCGAGCGAATCCACCGACATGGCATCGCGCAACACGTTCACGTAGCAGTCCTTCTGCGGCAGCCCTCTGGTGAGGGCTTCCCACTCGTTGCCGCCGGTGCGGCTGCGGAACACGCGTAGCTTGCCGTCATGGACGTAATGCTCGGAGTCGCTCTTGATCGGCACCACGTAAATGGTTTCCGGCTCATTGGTGTTCACGTCAATGACGAAGCCGAAGTCCGTCGGGAGATTACCGCTCACCTCCGTCCACTGGTCGCCAGCGTTGTCAGTCCGCATCACGTCCCAGTGCTTCTGCATGAACAGGGTGTTCGGGCGGGAGCGGTGCATCGCGAGACGATGAACACAGTGGCCGACCTCCGCACTCGGATCGGGGATGTATTGCGAGTGCAGTCCACGATTGATCGGCTTCCACGTGCCGCCGCCGTTCTCCGTGCGAAAGGCGCCCGCGGCGGAGATGGCGACGAACATCCGCTGTGGATTGGTCGGGTCGATCAGTATCGTGTGCAGGCACAGGCCGCCCGCGCCCGGCTGCCACTTGGGACCCGTGTCGTGCTTTCGCAGCCCGGACAGCTCCGCCCAATTCTGCCCGCCGTCGGTGCTGCAGAAGATTGCGGCGTCCTCGACACCGGCATACACGGTATCGGGATCGCCTAACGACGGCTCGAGGTGCCAGACGCGCTTGAATTCCCACGGATGCGGGCTGCCGTCGTACCAGGCGTGCGTCCCAGCGATGCCGTCGTATGTGAACTTGTTGTTGACGGTCGTCCAGCTCTTCCCCCCGTCGTCCGATCGCGGCAGGACCTGACCGAACCAGCCATTGCTTTGCGACACATAAATTCGATTGGAATCAGCGGGAGAGCCCTTCAAATGGTAGATCTCCCAACCGGCGAAATGCGGGCCGGAGATGTCCCAGCTCTTCCGCTTGCCATCGGCTGTCAGAATGAACGCGCCTTTCTTCGTGCCCACCAGCACTCGTACGTCACTCATTCGCCCCCCCACACGTTCCGAGATGGACTTCAACAATATCGAGGACGGAGGGCGCTGTCGATGTAGGGGCCATCTCCGTCATCTCGCCCAGCGGCCGGCCATCCGTGCGAGCCGATGCGCGAGGTGGAGCGCCTGGCCCACCGGACGCCACACTTTGCGCTCCGCGCGCAATGACGCGACGATCCCACTGAGCGGGCGCCAGCTCCGAGGTGACAGAAAGGCCAGCGGAAAAATTGGGTAAGCAACCCCTTCCGCGTAACGGAGATCCGCTGGTGATTCTTCTCCACGCAGCATGGCCATCATGGGTGACCAGAGATCGACGCCAGATGCGTTCGCCGCCGCAATCGAGCCCCACGGCCGTGGATTGATCTCCAGAAACCAGTAGCGGCCCTTCGCGTCCCGGACAAAGTCCGCGCTCGCTATGCCGGTCCACTCCAGGGCATCGAATACCCGGCTGGCCTCGTTGATCAGTTGCTCATCGCGTACCGACTCGATCAGCGACGCCGGGCCCGTGCGCGCTGGATATTGAGCCCGCTTCATGCCGGCATAGATCCGGACTGGCCGCCCGCGACTGAACATGCCGCCAACGAGAAACGTCGGCCCGGTTACATAGCGCTGCACAAAGCAGCGTATGCCATCGCCGCGCATCCGTGCCGCGGCCACCTTTGCTGCACCTAACGAACGAGCGATTCGCGTATGCCGGCCGCCGGACCCCACCACGCCTTTCACGACTATTGGAAGCCCTAACGACTTGACGGGATTATCGTCCCCATCGTCGAGACGGAGCTGTTCCGGAATCCGCACGCCACGCTCGCCGACAAACGCCGACAGACAGTACTTGTCCTTCAGAAGCGCGCGGCGGCCTGGATCGGGCCGCGGAAAAACGCGGCCGCCCCACGCGATCTCCCGGTCCCAGAGCATTGTCTGGAGCGACTCGGTCAGCGGCAAAACGAAATCCACGCCGAGTTGCCTGACGAGAGCGTCGGTCGTGGGGAGAAAATCAGGGCTGTCGAGCGTTGGGACTAGCGACCAGGCAATCCTCTGCGCATCGTAATGCGCCCGGCCTCCAACAGCGGCGGCAATGGTCACGCGGCACCCCGCGTCACGCAGGCCAATGGCCGTCAAGGCGCCACTCATGAACCCTTCGTCGAGGAGAAGTAGATGCAGCTTGATCCTCCCGCGTGTCTGCGTCGTTCGGTGAGCCGCGACATATGATGATGATTCGATTGCTCCATCGCCATCGCATCGTGCTCGCGTTGACCATCGCGTTCCTCGCGGTGGCGTGCATCATTTCGTCCCACACCGAGGGTACCAGTGTCTCACTGAACGCGACGCAGCACATCTCGAGCCCGATGAAAGCGCATCTGCTCGACGGATCGATTGCGGTCTTCGATCACGGCGGCGATATCGCCAACCGACAGATCTCCGGGACCGGGATGCGCTACGACCCGACGCTCAAGACAGCCGTCGCGGTAACGGCGCCCATTCCACTCGATAGCGTCGTCGGCGTCGAGACCTTCGAGCGTGTCGTCAATCCAGGCCGCACACTACTCTATTCGACGCTGGCAACGGCCGGTACGATCATCGGCGCGACTGCTGCTGCAGTCGCGATCTTCGGGTCCTGTCCGACGATCTACGTCGACAGCGCCGGTACGCAGGTGCTGCAGGCGGAGTCGTTCTCATATAGCATCGCGCCGCTGCTGGCGAAGCGCGACGTCGATCGCCTGCAGGTGGCGAGCGATGGTTCGGGCGTCGTTAGGCTCACCGTGCGCAACGAGGCCCTCGAGACGCATTACCTCGATCAGATCGAGTTGCTCGAGGCCAGCCATGCGCCGGACGAGCTTGCGCTACCCGCGGCACGTGTCGGTATCATTGCTGTTCGCCACCGGGTCGCCGGTGTGACAATGCACGACCGGGCCGGACGAAACCTCGCCGACGTTCTCGGCGCCGCCGATGAGCGTGTCTTTGCCACCGACAGCTTGACGCTCGACCGCGCTTCGCGCGGCGGACCCGCCGACGACTACATCGACGTCACGATTCCCAGCGCGCCAGGCCGTGACAGCGTCGCAATCGTTTTGCGCGCTCGCAGCAGTTTGCTGACGACGATGCTTCTCTACGACGAAATGCTCGCCGGTCAGGGGGCGAAGGCGCTCGATTACGTCGGGAAGGATCTACAGCGCGTCACCAAGCTCGCCCAGCTCGCGGATTGGTACGTCAAGAATCTCGGCCTCCGCGTCTCGGTGGTCACGAACGATGGCCGGGAACAAAGGCAGATCGTACGGCTGGTCGACTTCGGGCCGGCGGCCTGGCGCGACGTCGCCGTGGTCGTACCGGCAACGGCCGACCACGATAGTGTCCATGTTCGCCTCGCGTTCCTCGCGGACGCTTTTCGGATCGACCACCTCCAGGTCTTTGGTGATCTGCGTGAGCTGGCACCGCGCAGCGTGCCGATCGCGCGTGTGCTCGATCGGGATGGCAAGCTGCGTCCAGATGCGCGCGAGGTATTGCTTCGCACGGATGATCTGCAACTGCAAACGTGGCCCGGTCACGAGTTCAAGCTCGAATTCGACGTCGGCGGCGATCGCACGGGCATCGCGCGCACGTACTTTATCGCCGCGCAGGGCTATTACACCGAGTGGATGCGAGGCCGCTGGCTCGCGACTGACAGCACCACCGACTTTGCCCCCTGGCGCAAACCGGTCGCGCCCATCCTGCAGCGCTGGTTGATCACACGCGACTCGCTCGAGCAGACCTTCTTCCGCCAACGAGTGCCGATCGTATGATGAGATATGCGTTCCTCGCCTCGCTCGCGCTCGCGGTCGGCTGCTGGACGAGTCCCGCGCCATCGAACTTCCCGCCCGGGCGTGCGCCCGCCGGCGTCCAGGCACTACTCGAGACGCAGTCGGGCACGCAGGTTGTTGGAGAGCTACTCGAAGTGCGCGACAGCGCGTACGTCGTTCTCTTCAGCAATCGCGTGACGATCGTTCCATATCTTGCGCTCCGCCATGCCGAGTTCCCGCACCAGGACTGGGGACAGTTCGGTTCATATACGCGCCCCAGCGCTGGGACGCGTGACCGGCTGCGCTGGTACAGCCGCTTTCCATTCGGTGTGAACGATACCGCGCTGGCGACGCTGCTCCACGCAAGCGGCCAGACAACTCCCGACATCGTCGCGTCGAACCCATGACCGGTAGGCAGGCTTCGCGAGGGGTAATCGTCCTGCTGCTGCTCCACGTCATCCTCGGCTGTAGCCATCCGCCGCGGGACAACGCTGGCACAGCGGCCTTCGCGAGCGCGGCGCGGGCGGCGACGAGTCGGTATGCATCGCAGGAGGTGGCCATCGCCGATGGCTTCCGGCGCATCGGTGGCGACTTTCCGGCGATGGGCGAGCATTGGGTCAACCTCGCGCAAGTCATGGCCGACACCTTTGCTGCCACGAAGCCATCGGTGCTGACCTACATTCGTGTCGACGGTAAGCCGCAGCTGGCTGGCGTCGGCTACACGAAGCTCCTCGCCACAGGTCAATCGCTTCCGGACTTCGCACCGGCGCGCGGGTACTGGCACGAGCACAACGGATCGATCGTCGAGGAAAGCTTTCGCGGTCACGACGAGTCTCCATCGGTCGAAGGCGCTCCCCACCTGGCGATCTTGCATGCGTGGATCTGGATGCCCAATCCCGACGGTCTCTTCGTGACCGACAACTGGACATTGCCCTTCGCGCGGCTCGGGCTGTCGTCGCCTAACGAGCCAGACGGCGACGCGTCGCGCGCGGCCGCGCTGCTGACCAACGCCGACTACTATCGCGAGGCACTCAGCGCCGAGCTCGCGCCCACGAGCGAGGAGCGAGAGCGACTCGACTCGGTGATCGATCGGTTCGCTCGCCAGGCGGACACCGCCATCAGGCCCGCGGTGAGGCGCGGGCAGCTCACCGACAACGAGCGCGACGCCCTGGCGCGGCTCTGGCCGGCCTTCTGGGCATCGCTCTCCTCCGCGGCACCCACTCGGGTCGCGGCGCTGCACGGCGTGGAGCATCGACTCATGGGCATGTAGCTGTTGCAGCCCCAACGCTCAACGCCCCGTCACTCGGCCGTGTTGTCCTAGCTTTTCCGGCCTTCCCCTCGCGACGGAAAACTGTGGCGCCGCACTGGACCAAACACCACATTAGGCGTCCCATGCGCCATCCCAACCTCCTCCTCGTCAGTGCCGCCGCCCTGACGATCGCTGCGCAGCCGATCGCGGCGCAGGAAAGCAACGTCGCGACCTCCGACGTCTTTCGGCATTACGCGGATCGCGTCGTCAAGATCCAGGTCGTCGAGACCGGTTCCGCGGCCAAGGCGACCATCGGCTCCGGCTTCTTCGCCACGCCGGACGGCGAGTTAGTCACCAATTATCATGTCGTTTCGAAGTTGATCAACTCTCCCGATCGCTATCGGGCCGAGATGATCGACCTGGCCGGCGCGGCGCATCCCGTCCGCATTCTCGGCGTGGACGTCGTCGATGATCTCGCGCTCCTCGCGACAGAGGCACACGAGCACTCGTTCTTCTCGCTCGGGCCAGTCAAGGTCGCGCAGGGCGCGCGGCTCTACTCGCTCGGTCACCCCGAGGACCTCGGCCTGAGCATTGTCGAAGGGACGTACAATGGCTATCTGCCACATGCCCGACAACCGCGGCTTCACTTCACGGGTGCCCTCAATCATGGCATGAGTGGCGGTCCGACCATCGCCGAAGATGGTCATGTCGTGGGCATAAATGTGGCAACCGAGGGTGAGGAGCTCAGCTTCCTCGTTCCAGTGGAGCGCGCGCTCGCCTTGCAGCGGCGGGTGAGCACACCCGACTCGCAGCCGCCGGCGACGACGCTCGCGCAGGTTGGCCAGCAGCTCCGTGATTATCAGGATGCTTATCTCCGCGACATGTTCGCGGGCGATGTGAAGACGGTCGCGCTCGGACCCTTCCATGTGCCGACCGAGCCCGCGTCGTATTTTCGCTGCTGGGCCGACGCGAGCCGGCGCAAGGAGATGCCTTACGAGTCGGTGACACATCGCTGCTCGACGGATGATTACGTCTTCATCGCCGGCGACCAGAGCTCTGGCGTCATCAGCCTCGATCATCAGCTCATCTCCACGAAGACGCTCAACGCGACGCGCTTCTATTCGCTCTACTCGACGATCTTCCGGCGCGACAATACCCCGGGCGGCGAGGAGGAGCAGGTGACGAGCTGGCGGTGCAAGACCGAGAACGTCCGCAACGCGGACACTCCAATGCGTGCGGTGCTCTGTCTACGTCGCTACCGGAAGCTCGGCACTCTATACGACGCCGTGCTCAAGGTGGCCGTGCTCGGCCACAAGGACGTGGGACTCGTTTCCACGCTCTCGCTGTCGGGAGTCACGTTCGAAAACGTGCAGCGCCTGACGCAGCGCTATCTGGAGCACATTTCATGAGCGTCGTCATCGAGGTGATCCAGCCCGACGGCGCGCGCGCACGGCATCGACTGAACGGCGCGGCGCTCACACTCGGTCGCGCGCTCGCGAACGACATCATCGTCGACGATCCCTACGTCGACGCAACCCATGTCCGACTTACGCCTGACGGCGACGGGACCGTGATCGTCGAGGATCTCGAAAGTGTCAACGGTATCGTCGCCAACGACGCTCGACGCGAGAGCCGGATCGTCGCGCGCGCGGGTGACACGCTGCGGGTCGGCCGGACGACGATTCGCTTTCGCGACCCTAACGAGTCCGTTGCGCCGGCGCTCGTCGATCAGCCGCCCGTTGTGGCAACGGAGCCGGCGCCAGCAACGGTCAGCGTGCCGCGAGCGCGCCGCCGACTCGTGACGGAGACGAGCCTCGGGCTCGTTCTGTTCCTCGTGGTTATGGCCGCCTATGCGTTCAACAGCTGGCTCGGGGACTCCAGTCGGTCGAGCGCGAGCGAGGCAACCAGCGTGGCGCTGGGTGTCGCGATCGCGCTGTCAGTGTGGGCGGGGCTGTGGTCGATTGCGAGCCGTGTCATCGTCCATCGCTTCCACTTCATGGGACATCTTGCGATCGCCTCGGCGATCGTGCTGATGACATTGCTGTGGAGCCTCATGGAAACATGGCTGCAATTCCTCATGCCGGATTCCGCGTTAGACGGTGTATCCTCGTTTGTGGTCATCCTCGGACTGCTGGCTGTCCTGGTTGCGGCTCATCTCTCGCTCGCGTCGACTATGTCCCGTCGGCGCCAGTGGCGTGTCGGGGCAGTTGTCGCCGCGGTCGTCATGGCCGTTACTGCGTTGGCTGCACTCACGAAAGACGACAGCTTCTCGGACGTGCCGAAATTTCCCGCCGTCCTGAAGCCTCTCCCGCCGCGGTTCATTCCGGCCAAGTCCATCTCGCAGTTCGAGAATGCCACGCGTGAAATGAAGGACGAAGTGGATCAGTTGGCCAAGAAATGACCGACTCTCAACGCGATGAAGTCGCAGGGATGCCCTTGACCTCGTCGCTATTGTTGGGCGGAGGAAGCTTCGTCATCGGTGCCGTCTCACCACTGTACGATTCGTACGTTCCGCAGCTACTGCAACGGCACCTGACGAGCAGTCTTTGGACCGGCGCGGCGATGGGCATCGACAATGTGCTCGCGCTAGTTCTCGTTCCGGTCGTCGGCGCGCTGTCCGACAGCACGAACACTCGTCTCGGACGGCGCGTTCCATTTCTCCTCACGGCGCTGCCGCTCACCGCGCTCACGCTCGCGGCGCTTCCCTTCGCCGAGAAGTTCGGTCTCGCGGCACTACTGCTGGCGATGATCGTGCTCGACGTCGCACTCGCGGTCTGGCGCGCACCCTTCTCGGCGCTGCTCGCCGAGCTCGTCCCATCGATTCATCGCTCGAAGACGGAAGGCATTCTCGGTGTGGCGATGTGCCTTGGCGCGATGGTCGTGTTGATCACGGCCCGGAATCTCGGCCCGCGAAATTCCGAGTTGCCATTCATTCTTGCTGGTGGACTGGTCGGTGTGGTGTGGCTGGTGTACAGCGCCTCACTCCGTGAGCCGCCGCACGCGCGAGACGAAGGGCCGCCAATCACCCGCGTACAACCGCTCCGTTCGTTGCGAGATGCCTTTACCGCGGGGGGAGGCCGCGCGCCACGCTTCTTTGCCGCGTGTCTGCTGTTCCAGATGGCTTTTCAGTCGTTCTCGAGCTGGTTCACCTTGCACGGCTCCGAGCGTTTTCACACCACCGTCGCGGATGTATCGTTAGGCTTCATTGCCGTCGCGATTTCAACGCTGATCGGCTCGATCCCTGCCGGCTGGCTCGGCGCCAGATACGGGCGGCGGCGCATGTCGCTCGTCGGCGTGGCCGGGATGGCCCTCGCCTGCGCGCTGCTCCACTTCGTTCCGAACCTGAAGGCCGCCGCGGCGGTGTTGTTCCTCTTCGGACTTTCGTGGTCGATTCCGGTGGCAAACCTCGTCCCGATGGCGCTCGAGCTGGGCACAGCCGCTCGCGCGGGCTCGCTCGCTGGCGCCTTTCTCCTCGTCAGCAGCATTGCTGGCGTGCTGGGTCCATCGCTCGTCGGCCTCTGGTTCGACGCGACGGGTACGAAGCGAGGCCTCTTCGTTCTGCTCGGGATCTTTCTTGGTGGAGCTTTCATGCTGCTCGCTTCTCTTGCACCGGGCTTCGGCGAGGCATCGGTGCCGGGGGCGTCCGTGCGCGAGGACGCCGTGATGGCCGCGTAACAGGTCAGGGCGCTGGAGCCGTGGGTCCCAGACGATACAACTTCACCGCATTCTCCCTCAAAACGGCGCGCGCGAAGTTCAAAGCCTGCGCGCGTGTAATCTCTCCATCGCGCATCATCCCGGTGAGCGCGATGCCTAACGCGCGACGAGCGGTATCATTCGTCTGCCAGCCGATCTCCTCCCAGTCGATCTCCGGCGTGCCGTTCGGCCAGAGATCGGTGCCGAAAAGGAGCTTCTCCGGGTACCACTCCAGCCAGTAGCGAAGCGCTATCGCGAGATGTTGCGGCGTCTCCATCCACGTCTGCTGGCTGATGTCGACGTAGACGTTGGGCTTCATCATCAGGTACGCCATCGCCGGTGTGTATGCGACGGCTCCCGCGTGCAGCAACACGAACGTCGTCTTTCGGAGCGACGCATCATTCAATGCCGGCTCCAGCAGCATCGGGCTGGAGCCCGATAGATAGAAATACCCGCCACAGCCGCCACCGGTATGAATGTGAACCGGCAGTTCCAGCCGGCCCGCCTCGCCAGCGATATAGTGAAAGAGATAGTCCTGCAGATGGCGGTACTCCGCGGTATCCGGAGCGCCACCGCGCGCATAACGAGTGTAAACCCCCGCCGCCTCGGCCTCGCTTGCGTTCGCGAAGTCGAGTGACCGCAGATAGGCCGCCTCGAACTTGATCGCGACGGCACCTTGCCGCTTCTGCGCCTCGAGCGTCGGTGTGACGACGCGCGTCGTGTATTCGCCAAGAGATGCGGGCAAGGCGTCGAGGCCGAGTGCCTTCATGTATCGCGCGCGGAGCATGTCCTCACGCGAAAAGAAGAATTTCCGATCGGGGGTCTGCGCCGAGAGCGGGCTGTTATCGAGAGGAAAGAGCAGCGCATCGTCAAACGGTACCCAGCGATGGTGTCCATCGTTCAAGCCGCGCCCCATCGCCACACGGTTCGAGAGCTCGACATCGATGTTGAGCCGGTCGAGCACCCAGGCGGGGTAGCTGTCACCATGCTGGGCGCGTGCAAGGTTTCTCGCGGCGATCACCGTCTGAACGTGAGCCGGTGCACGATCCTTATAACGATATCCCCACAGATCCTTCCAGGCGGCGAGATACTGTGGATTCTCCGGGCGCGTCGTCAGGCCAGAGACGGTCGGCTCCAGTGGATCGCAGGGCAGCGCGTCGAACTCGTCGTCCTTCTCGCCTGCCGCCAGAACTTTTGGCGGATGCGAGTGGTTGTCGATCGCGCGAATGCTCCGAATCTCCGACAGGAGCGCGGGATCGATCGCCGGCGATTGGCCGGCTGCGACAGCGGAGCTGCCGAGCAAAACGACGACGAGCACAGAACCTAACGACACTCGTACGCTCACCATGGCCGTGGCCAATTGAAAGAGGCCTCGCAATACTGCTGCGAGGCCTCGTGCTTCGCTACGCCTTTCCGCGCGCCTTCACTCCGCGCGCAGCGCCACCAGGGGATCCACGCGTGTAGCCCGGATCGCCGGCAAGAGGCAGGCGATGAACGCCGACGCGCTCAACACCACGATGACCGAACCGAACACCCTGGGATCCGACGGCTGTACCTCGAAGAGCAGCATGCGGAGCAGCCTCACCAGACCAGTGCCGAGGAATAACCCCAATGCCATGCCGAGCGCGATCTGCTTCAGCCCTTGCACGCAGATCATGCGCACGACGGCCGTTCCCGTCGCCCCGAGCGCGAGCCGGATTCCCATTTCTCTGAGGCGCCGACTCACCGAGAATGCCATCACGGCATAGAGTCCGATCGCCGCGAGGATTAATGAGGCCACGCCAAAGATCACGAAGAGTGTGCCAAATACTCGCAGCGGCCATGAAGGCTGATTGAGAACGTCGCTCATCCTCGCCGCTTCGAAGACGGCAGCATCCGCATCGAGTGCCGCGACTACGTTTCGCACGCTCGTTGCATTCGCCACCGCCGTCGGCCCACGCAGCGCAACAGTTGCCGTGGATGCATCGGTTCCCTGCCAGAAGGAAGTCAGCACCTCTGGAGGGAAATGACTGCCGTTCGCGCTTGGTATACCGGCAGCATACAGCGTCGGGATCACGCCGACGATCGTCAGCCAATCCTTGGACGAGACACCGAGCCGAATGCGTTGTCCAATCGGCTCGACTCCTGGAAAGTATTGGCGGACGAATTCGTCGCTCACGACGGCCACCGGCTGCGTCCCTCGCCGATCTGATTGCCGTATGGCGCGCCCTCGAAGAATACCGACACGGAAAACGGTGAAGAATCCAGGATTGACGGCGAGCCAGCGCATCATCGGGTAGTCAAGCTCTCGCGCGTACACGTGACCCTCGATGGCAACCCGGTCGCCCATCCAACCACCACCTGGAAGGCCATGGCCGAGATAGACGGCGCCGACACTGGGCAGTGCGGTCAAATCGTGCTCCATTGCGGCCAGGAATCGACGCTGTCTGATCGTGTCGGTCGACAGCTGACTGACGCGGGCGGTGAAAACGGAATCCGTCGCGAAGCGCGGCTCGAGTGTGCCGAGCCGCGCGATGCTTTTTGTCATGAACCCCGCCGCGAGCAGCATCGCCGACGAGAGCGCGAGCTCGAACACGACAATCGCGCGGCTCAGGTTCCCAGCACGAAACGAGGACGCGCCGTGCGATTCGTCTTTCAAAATCGAGTTGATGTCGAGGCGCGCTGCGTGGAGGGCAGGCAGCAGTCCCGACACGACGCTCGCAACGACCGCAACGAGCAAAACAAAAAAGAGCACCGGGATGTGTAACCGAATGTCCATCCAGAACGGCCGATCAGCTTGCAGCGCCACGATGGCGCGATTGAACGACATCACACCGGCTTGGGCGAGCAGTGTGCCAACACCCGCCGCGGCCAACGCGAGAATGCCCGACTCGACGAGCGCCTGACGAACCACGGCGAGGCGCGACGCCCCGAGCGCGACACGAATGCCGACATCGCGCGTGCGGCTGACGGCACGATCGAGTAGCAAGTTCGCGACATTCGCGCAAGCGATCAGCAGCACGAGGAAAACGGCGCCGAGCATGGCGTAGAGCAGTGCGTAGACGCGAGCAGGAATTGTTGCCCGAACGAACGGCTGCGCGAGATCACGCAAGGCGGCGCTATCGGTCGGCTCCGCGGCGAGACGACGCGCCATTCCTGAGAGCTCCGCGTTTGCCTGCGGGAAGTTCACACCGGGACGCAATCGCGCGACGATCGTGAACGCCGGTCCCTCTCCGGGCCGAAGTCCTCGGGTATCCAGTTGAGCGGCGACCCACAGTTGTTGCCATCCTGGAAACGCGTACCCTTCGGGCATGACACCGATGATCGCGTGTGGCCGGCCGTTGACGCGTAGCACGCGCCCGAGCACGAGGGAATCCAATGCAAACCGATCTCGCCACGTTGCATAACTGATCACCGCGGTGAGCGGTGCGCCTGTCTCATTGTCCGACGCTGTGAATGTCCTGCCGAGGAGAGGCCGCACACCTGTCGCCTCGAACGCGCCGTCGGTCAGTTCGGCCACGTTCAGTCGCTCAGGCCGATCGCCACCGAAAACGTTTGCCCTGCCTTGTCGATAACCGCCGAAGGATGAAAAGGAGTGCTGATCGGCGCGGTAGCGGACGAAGTCGGCGAGCGGGACGAGCGTCTCCTGACCTCTTCCCGTGGGATCAGTGCGATAAATCATCGCGATCCGCTCGGGCGCCTGAAACGGTAGACCCTTGATGAGCAATCCATAAATGATGCTGAACATCACGGTCGTGAGCCCGACGCCTAACGCTAGCGCGAGCACGCCGGTGATGACGAGCCCCGGACTGCGGCGAAGCGATCGCGCCCCGTAGCGCAGATCTCGCAAGAACGAGCCGCGTACCCAGATCCGGGGTTCGACGTTCGACCTGCGCTTGCGGCCGAGCGCAGCGTCATCGAAGCCGCGATCGCGGAGCTGAGCCAGGAGCCGTTCGCGCGCGCCCTCGGCGCCGATCGTCATTGCCAGTTCGGCAAACTGCGCCTCGAGATGCTGCGCCACCTCCTCCACGATCTCGGCCTCGTCCTGCGGGTGCAGCCCCGCGCCGGCCAGTCGCGCTCGCACATCGGCACGCCAATCATACATACCGCATTCCTCCCGAGACTCGGTTGATGGCCGTCACGAACTCGCGCCAGCTCGCGCGTTGTGTTTGGAGGGTGGCGCGGCCCGCCGCGGTGAGGCGATAGAAGCGGCGCCGGCGCTCGCCCGACTTTTCCACCCATCGGCCGACGATCCACCCGCGCTCCTCCATCCGGTAGAGCAACGGATAGAGCGTGGCGACGTGAAAGGTGAGGACCCCCTTCGAGCGTGACTCGATCAGCTTCTGCAGCTCGTAGCCGTGTCGCGGCTCGTGCTCCAGTAGCGAGAGGATCAGGAACTCGGCGCTCCCCTTCTTCAATTCATCGGTGAGCATGGCAGTCCTATATGTGGGACTCACACATATACTGCAGCGCCAGGCGTCGGCGTCAACACACGCGGGATGATTGCTTGCCGATGATTTGATTAAGACTCGATTAACGCGCTGCGGCCGCGCCGACCTCGAGCTCCTGCGGCCCCGGATGCAAGGCCATGTACCGTCCCGCCCAGACCAGACCTCCGGACAGTCCTGGCGGCAGCGTAATGCTCGCGTGCAGTCCCGCTGCTCCGACGCGCGTTAGGCGTACGGCAATCTCGCCGGCCGGGTGGGGAACCCGACCTTCCACCCATTGCAGTGGGCCGAGCGACGGCTCGATCCGCACGGTGCGAAATCCAGCGCTCCCTGGGCGCACGCCAACCACCGTGGCGAGCAGGAAGTAATTCGGGTGCGCCGCCCACGCGTGAGAGTCCGACCGCGTCGGCTCGGGATTCTCCGGTGTGGACGTCAATCCGATTCCTAACATGTCGCGCCAGGGCGCCAGTTGCTCGATGGTCCGGTCGGCGAGACCCGCTTCACGCATCGCTTCCAGCAAATAGAAGCTGAAATAGTAGGTGCAGCGCGTGAGCGAGCTGTCCGATAGCACGCGCTCCATCACTCGACGCTGTTCCGCCGCTGGCAGGGCAGCCGCGAGCACGGCAAGGACGTTTGTCTGCTGACTGTACGACGTGCCGCCCGCTGCGTCGCGAAAGAGCCCGCGCGACGCGTCCCACGTATGTCGGCGGACGGCAGCCGCGGCCGCGTCGGCGCGGCGCGTGTATTCTGCGGCCATCGCTGACACGCCGATGTCGTGCTCGAGCTCCGCCGCGCGGCGGAGTGCATACGCGTACAACAGCGTGATCGTCGCCGAATGACCATCGTATGCGCCCGGTGGCACTCCGCTGTCCCACTCTCGTGCCCAGTCCACGTAATTCCAGTACGGCATTCGGTGGAGCATGCCGGTGCTGTCCACGTAGCGCGCGTACCAATCGAGGATGCCGCGCACTCCCGCCAGCCGTTGCCTCACGAACGAGGCATCGTCGCGCAGTCGATGATAGTCGTCGACCATCGCGACGTAGATCAGCGAGAAGGGTGGAATCACCTGCGGCAGCGCCGAGGGATAGCGACTCGTCGTTAGCCCGTCGGGCATACGCGACGCATCGAATTGCTCGATGGCCTGCCTGACGAGTCGATCGTCGCCACTCATGTACAGAGAGATCAACGACTGGATGCGTGTGTCGCCAACGTACTGAAGCTGTTCGTAATACGGCGTGTCCATGTACGTCTCGAACGCACCGATTCGTGCGCCATTCCAGTCCATGTGCCACACATCGCCGAGCCATGCCTGATCGCTCGCAAATGCGGCTCGCTCGCGCAGCGGATAGCCGGTGAACACGCCGTGCAGCTCGTGGACGATGAGCGGTCGATCGGCGGTCTCGACATCGAGCTGGACGTATCGAAACGATCGCCAGTACAGTGTTTCGAACACCCGACGCGCTCCCCCGTCAGGGTGAAAGACATCGTACACGCCACGGATCGTGCGGCCCGCGACATCATTGCGGTTGCCTTTGTTCCCGCGTGCGTCGATCAACGCCTCGGCATAGGTCAGCGTCACACGACTTCCCGCGCCGTCGGTGGTCGTGAGGACAGGGTAGGCGTTGGTCGTGTGTCCCTGATCGAGCAGCACACTGGCACGCGTGTGCGCCGGCACGACGAGATCGCCCGCCTCACGAAGAAATGCGTCCGAACCCGACAGCCCCTCGGTACGACGCACGCTCGAGAGGCGTTGCGGCGTTTCGTCCATTGCCGGGATTGAGCGCGGCGTCAGTTGCCACCCGACGAGCTCCCCGGTGCCCGGACCAACCGGGGCACGGAGATGCGCCCGACCAACGATCATGCTCCCCGCCGGGACATCGAACGCCGCGAGTGGCGCGGCAGCTCCGCGATGCGCGGCCGGCTCAGTCACATCGAGCCAGCGCGAATCGTCGTACGCGGGCTCTTGCCAGTGCCAGGGATAGCGGACTGCGTTCACCTCTTCGCCCGGCACCGCGGCGTAGTACCCGGCGACTGTCGCGTTCGTGATGACGATCGGCGCATATGCCGAGTCGACGAGCAGCTTCCATCCCGCGCCCGTGTTCACCAGCGTCGCTTCACGATCGCCGTCACCTTGAACGAGAAAGCCTGTGCGATGACTGTGCTGGGCGACTGGCCGCTCCGCGCCCCAGTTCCAGACCACAGCAGCGAGCACATTGCGGCCCGCGCGAAGCTGTGGCGCGAGATCCAGACTCTCGTATCGCCAGTGGGCGACGTCCGAGCGCTGCGGCCCGGACGCCACCGACACTCCGTTCACGAACAATCGATAGCGATTGTCCGCCGAGACATGGACGAGAAAATGTTGAGGCACCGCGCCGAGATCGAAGCTGCGTCGCGCGTGGAAGACGACGAACGAATCGCCAGGAATCTTCGGGGGCGCGATCCAGCTCGCCACGGCCGCGCCATGAAACACGCGTTGCCCGCCGGCGACGATCGGCACGACACACGAGAGGCACATGCTGGCGAGCGCTCTACCTAACATGGAGATGCGTCGGTGCTTCATGATCTCGCGTAGGG
>Ga0070713_100000075_pt1 | contig 61698 bp, 51 predicted proteins | sample LARL82metaG_FD_65465 | JGI IMG/M metagenome (GOLD analysis project Ga0070713, IMG submission 65465) | Corn, switchgrass and miscanthus rhizosphere microbial communities from Kellogg Biological Station, Michigan, USA - LAR L8-2 metaG | ecosystem: Host-associated > Plants > Roots > Rhizosphere ... | reverse complement strand
ATTGTCGAGAATGTCGACCCTCTAGAACGCGCTCAGATCGACGCAAATCGACAAGGTGATGGTTTGAGACCCCCGAAATCGTTGCACAAAAAGCGCGAAGCGAGTTTTTCAACAGAATAGACCCCGAGCCGCCGTTGCTCCGTACAGGAACCGGACATTCAACCGCGATCAACTTGAGGAATTGGGCTACTCAATCAACTCATCCGCGCGCAGCAACAGCGATTGCGGAATCGTGAGACCGAGGGCCTTCGCCGTCTTGAGGTTGATCACAAGTTCGAACTTGGTCGGCTGCTCGATCGCCAAGTCGCCGGGTTTTGCACCTTTGAGGATGCGGTCGACGTAGCCGGCGGCGCGACGGCTGATCTCCACGAAGTTTGGTCCGTACGATATCAGTCCACCCGCCAGCGCTTGCGTGCGCGAGAAGTAGAGCGCGGGGAGCCCTGTCCGCGCCACGAGTTGCGGAAGCCGCTCAGGCGGGTTGTTGAACACCGGATCACCTTGGATGAACAGAGCCTCGGCTCGTTCGCCGACCGCGGCGTTGATCGCGGGCTCGATCTCGTCTGCTGTGCGCGCCTCGATGACTTGTATCTGGATGCGCAGTCGCCGCGCTGCTTCCGGAATCTCCAGCGGGACAAGGATTCGGTGCATCTCGTTGGTCGGATTGATCAGCATCGCGATACGAGTCGCCTTCGGAACGGCCTGATGCAACAGCTCCAACATCTTCGCCATGAAGCCGCCCGGCACGACGGCTGCCACGCCGGTCAGGTTCCCGCCGGGCCGGGCGAGGCTTGCGACGAGTCCCGCGCGGACCGGGTCGCCAACGGCAATCATCACGATCGGGATCGTCGACGTGGCGTCCTTGACGGCGCGGTTGGGTTGCGGCGACGACGCGACGATCAGGTCAGGGCGAAGCGCGACCAGCTCCCTTGCAAGCGCCGGCAACTGGTCAGGCTGACCGGCTGCATTGCGACGCTCGACGATCAGGTTCTGCCCCTCGACGTAGCCGCGCTGACGCAGTTCGTCGTAGAAGGCCATCGCAGACGGCGAGGTAAGGTCGGGCGGGTTCATATCAAGCGTGCCGATCCGATACACCTTCGCCGACGTTTGCGCCGATGCATCGAGCGGCATCAGAAGAATGCCGGCGGCAAGCGCAAGCAGGATCCGCAATACGAGACTATTCATCGCGACATCTCGCGGGACGCCCTCCCAGGTTGGACGAATGGCTCGTTCGCCATTGGACGTTCGGCCATGCTACTCCTTCGGGCGCTGAAGTTTGCGCGGGCAAATGGAGGAGCCTAACCCGAGAAACACGCCGGATGTTTTATTGACCCGTCGCGGCCAACGAGCACTCACCAACGACCGCAATGGAGCGAAATGCGCTTCGTCCGGTCCTGGCCGAACTGAGACGAACGAGAGGCCGGCGAGACGCGACAGCCAGCTGCCGCTCGCGGCACCTTCTTGGTGTCGGTAAGATATTCGTTAGACAATGGGATCAATCCCCGCTTGGTCTTATGTCCGAAGCATGCTTTCTGCCTACATCACCCATCCCAGCAGCCTGCTGCACGAAATGGGCCCGGATCACCCTGAAGGGCCCGAGCGGGTGAGCGCTGTCAACGATCACCTGCTCGCACACGGGCTGCTCGATTTCATGCAGTCGTACTCGGCGCCCGCGGCAACGCGAGCCCAGGTCGAACGCGTGCACACGAGCCTTTATATCGCCGAGCTCGTCGCCAGCGCGCCGACCTCCGGCTATTCACGCATCGATCCCGATACGCTGATGAACCCACATACCCTTGACGCGGCGTGGCACGCGGCTGGCGCAGCGGTTCTTGCGACCGAACTTGTCGCAAGAGGCGAGGCTGCAACGGCATTTTGCAATGTCCGACCGGCCGGACATCATGCCACTCGCGGTGCGGGGATGGGATTCTGCTTCTTCAACAACGTCGCTGTCGGCATTGCCCATGCGCTTGCGGAATTTTCCATGGAGCGAGTTGCGCTGATCGATTTCGATGCGCATCACGGCAACGGCAGCGAGGACATCTTTGCCGGCGATGAGCGCGTGTTGATGGTATCGACGTTCGAGCGCGGGCTTTATCCCTACAATGGCGAGGTCCCCATTGGGCCGAATATGTGCAATGTGGCGCTTGAACGCTATTCGCGCGGTGACGCCATGCGCGATGCCGTCGCAAAGCACTGGCGGCCGACCCTAGACGCTTTCCGCCCACAGATGGTGTTCTTCTCGGCCGGCTTTGACGCGCACCGCGAGGATGATATGAGCCGCCTGATGTGGGTTGAGGGCGACTATGCCTGGCTCACCCGGCAGATCATGTCCGTCGCCGAGCGCCACGCCAAAGGGCGGGTCATTTCGCTGCTGGAAGGCGGTTATGCGTTATCCGCTCTTGCCCGTTCGGCTGCTGCTCATGTCCAGGTGCTCATTGGCGCGGATTAGGTTGCGCGCCGGACGGGCGACTACTCTATTGCGATTCCTCGATCCCCACGTGTTCTGCCAACATCGCTTCAGCTTCAGCGCAAAACATCAGTCTCATGAATGATGGAGCCGAAAGAAAATACGAGCGGGATCACGCGAAGCCTCGCGTAGTCGATGCTTTCGCCGACGCGCGTTTCCGCGAATTGGTGAGGTCAATTGGCAAGAACCCTGATCATCCGTGGATTGGCGGCTATTTCGACTACGAATGGGAGCGCGGCAGGCATGTCTTCGAAACAGGAATCGGCTCGCTGGAAGGAGCGAAGGTCCTGGAGTTCGGATGCAACTACGGGGCCACTGCGATCGTCCTCGCAGCGCTGGGCGCGCGCGTCGTCGGGGTGGACATCGATGCCTTTGCCTTGCAGCTTGCGCGCGAGAACGTGGCTCGGTACGGCATGTCGGATCGAGTCGACCTCGTCTCTTACAAGGAGACGTTGCCACTATCTTTCTCGGACGCGACTTTCGACCACGTCGTGTGCAACAGCGTTCTCGAGTATGTGGAAGCGAACGACTTGCAGGACGTACAGCGCCAAATCAACCGCGTGCTAAAGCCTGGAGGCTTTATCATTGTCGCCGGCACCAGCAACCGGCTCGCACCAAAGGAGGTTCATTCGGGTCGCTGGCTGGTGAATTATCTGCCCAGAGTCTTCGATGCGTGGACGGGAAGTTCCGGACGTCAGCGCGGCGTGTACCCCTGGCGAATTCGCTACGGGTTTGGCAACTACGAAAACCTCGACTGGTCGGATCAGGGCCGCGCCTATCTCGAAGCGCGCCGACGGTTTCAGTCGCCGCAAGATCACCGACTGCTGAGGATGGGTCATCGATGCGCGCGATGTCTTGGCGTCGCGCTCGGGCTTCTGACGCCATCGATTGCGGTGAGGCTGCGCAAAATCCCGGCAACGATGCGGGCCGATCGAACCGGCTACTGAGGTCAAGCATTTCAATCACGTAGCTGGAATAAGTTTCCCCGGCTACCAATCGAATAAAGCATCCGGTCACGAATTCCGCGCTGGAGCTGTATTACAATTGGATACAATTCGACCGTAACGCCCCATCGTTCGCCGCCTTCGCTTGGGCACGTGATTCAGCGGGCCTGATCGATTCTCGACGAATGGCGATAGGGTTTGCCCGCGAGGGTCCGGGATATTGCTTTGGCATTGGCCGCCGGCGTGACGCTTTGCGCGTGGCCAAGTCCAAAACATGATCCTGCAACTAAGGACGCCGGAGGAACTACCTTGCTGCAGGTTTTGCTGACCATCGACACGGAGTTTTGGCCGTCGACGCCACGCGAGTGGCCGGCGGCGGCCCTTCCGCGCCCGTTGCCAACGCTGGAAGACGACTACGCGCGCGACGTCATGGGACAGACGGCAAGCGGGGACCACGGCTTGCCCTACCTGCTGGATTCGTTGGCGGCACACCGCCTTAACGCAGTGTTCTTTGTCGAATCGCTGCACGCCTCGGCGCTGGGCGGAGCTCTGTTGCAACGCATGGTGCGCACCATTCGTGCCGCCAATCAGGACGTGCAGCTGCACGTCCATACCGAATGGCTGTCAGAAGTGACGTCGGCCACTCTGCCGCGGCCCTACCGGCAGAATTTGGGCGACTTCAATCTCGCGGATCAAACCGACATCGTGCGCCAAGCGCTGGGCAATCTGCGCGCCGCCGGCGCGCCTGGCGTGGTGGCGCTGCGCGCCGGCAACCTCGGCGGCAATCAAAACACCGTGTACGCGGCCAAGGCGTCAGGGCTGACCTGGGACATGAGTCTCGATCTTGCCCGCGCGCGCGCGCTGTTTGAGACGGTTCAGGATCGGGCCCGACGCGAGGGCGCGGCCAGCGCCTGTCCGACGATACCCTTGGCTTGCGTCGAGGACTATCCAGGCCATTTCCGGCACATGCAACTCGCGGCGCTGTCTTTCGCTGAACTCCAGCACGCGCTGTTCTGCGCCGAGCGGGAGCAGTGGCCGTACTTTGTGATCATGCTGCACAGCTTCGAGCTGGTCAAACGGAATGTGTCCCGTGGCACCCTTGCGCGCCCGCACGGCATCAACCAGCGGCGTTGGAATCAGCTGTGCAAGCTACTCGACCAGCGTCGGGATATTTTTCGGACGGTGACGTGCCGGGATCTGGTGCTTGCCGGAACGAACGGAAGCGGTACGCAGGTGGCACGGACGCTGCCCAGCCATACTCTCTGGCGCATCGCAGAGCAGCTCGCATCCCGAATTCTGTAGTCGAGTACCGCCAATGGCGGTGGCTGCGAAAATTTGGGGACAGCGAGTTAAGCTGCGTCCGGGCGATGAATTGTCGTTAGAGATCTTTTGTCCGATCGTAAGGATCGGTGCGCTTCAAAGCCGGTGGGAAGGTTTGGCTATCGATTGCGCCGCCCGTTCGGGCAACAAGGCGGTTGACGTAACCGGCAATCGCAGCGGCGTCCGCGACGGCAAGCTGCAGGCCGTTGCACGCATTAGCGATGCGCCGCTTGGCTTCCAGGGGAAGGTTTTCAACCTCGCCCTCGCACAGCGGATTGAGATCCAGAAGAATTGCCACGAGGCGGTCGGGCATATCCCGACTCTTCTGAACCAGGGTCGACAGGCGAGTAGCTGGTTCAACGCCCGAGGGTTTTTCCGGTCGTTGCATGCGTCGCTCCCGGTAATCACAACTTCGATGGGAAAATTGTAGTCTACGGAGGAGCGTTTCCGCAACCATGTTGGCCGAGCTGCCGACCTTCTTGATCGCGGACGAGAGCTCGTCCTCCGACACACCGAGCGGGTTGGTCCAGTAGCTGACTTCATGGTGTTGGCTGAGGTTGATGCGGCTGCGATCCGCCGTGCCGCGCTTGCTTTTGTCGTCCATCGCGTTCTCCGTCCGAGAGATAGGCGGAGTATTTCGCGGCTGGCCGCGGAGGGCCGCGGAGGAAGTCTGATTTCCACGTAGGCCGCCTCATGAAAAAAATGCCTTACCAAGCGTCCCGTTGGTACGGAATGGTACAAAGCTCTGCTACACTCGGTTACCAGTAAGAGGTTACGAAGTCCGATCTTCTATACGCTTGTTGATCCCCTTCTGAATCCCTTGGGGATGCCATTCTTGGTGGCACCAGGCAGGCGGCGATCTCACCGGCCGGACCCGCTGCGGAGCAAGTGCTGTGCATCTTGCTCGTCCAAAATGTGTGTTGGATTCCGGGAGCTAGGAATGGTCTCGATTTGGTGGTTGGTGGCAGCATTCGTTTGCGGCGGAGGAGCGGGTCTGCTCCTTGCCTCGCTGATCCATTTTTCCGAGCGAATGCCGAGGTACGCAAGGATTCCCGAGTCGAGCCTGGAGCTCGACATGAATCCCACGCAATGGTAGGCGGCAAGGCCAGCGCCTTGATGCTGGGGTAACTCCGGGAAATCGCTCTACGCTGGACTTGCAGACGGCTGCTGTTTCAGCTCCGCGAGCCGTCGATCTCGCCAATGAGATCCTTGGTCGATACGATCGCACCGTCGAGCAGCGAACGAATTTCCCTGAGCTTGGCCGCGCGCACCGGATCGTCGGACACCCCTTCCGCCAGGGCGCGGCTCAGATCCATTCGCACCGCGACCAGCGTGTCGAGGAGTGCATCGACGCGAAGCTTGCGCGAGAGCGCGTCCAGGTTCGGGCCGGACGTGTTCGCGGTCGATCGCACCAAATTCAGTGTTGCGCTCACCGGGTTGTCGCCCACACGACGCAAGTGACTCATGGCAGCTTCGATTGGCCTCCCACCGATGAGCATGGTGCAACGACCTGTTTTGTCATGCAAAATTGGTACGCACGCGTACAGACCGGGTTGACGCCGAACCGGTTCGAAGCCGACGCGGATAATGATGACTCCAAGGTGCCCTCCGTTCACAGTGCGGTTCTCAGTGTACGCCTCCGTACCGCCCTTGCGTCCGACGCCATGCGTCGCGACCATGAGAAGCTAACGAGGGAGGCTTCCAGTTGACCGGCATGCGCAGAGTTGGTGATCGCGATCCCCGCCCCGGTACCGCGGGCCACGACGCGACGGCCGACGATGCGCGCCGCCAGCGCATGTATGCGCTATTGGATACGCTGGTCGCCGTGCGGATGGATCTCAGTCGCGCGCTTGGTGGCGGCGTCGCCGCAGGTCCCGCTGCGGCGACAAAACTCAAGGAAATACGCGCGCTGCTGGATGGCGCAATCGTCGCCACCAAGACTCTGATCGGCGAGATCGACAAGACGACCACCCCGCCACAAGATTGATCTGGGGTGCACCGCGTCCAAGTGCGAACCGCATCTTGGGCTGAGCGTCCCTCGGTCTGGCGCGGTTGTCATTGACTCCGCACGCCGGCTACGTTACCCGTCGTTTGGCATCCAGACATCGTGCTGTTCGTCGAGAAGCGCGATGAGAAGCCGGATATCGTCACCTGACTTTCGATAAAAGCGAACGTGCCCCCGTCCCCGTTACTGCACGAGTAGCTTCCAACCGAGTTCCCCATCTGCCCCGACTGCGCGTACGTGCCGGTGTACGTGCATATCAGCGTGGCACTTTGGCTCGTGATATTGATCGCGGTACCGGTTTGAATGATCTGAAATCCCGTGAAAACATCAGTGGTACCGTTGTTGAGAGGGTTCGAGCATGCGGTCGCGACCTGGTGGACGCCGCCGCCATAGACTCCGGTGAAATTCTCCAGCACCAGCGTTTGCCGCGTCATGTTCTTGGACACCGTCACTCCGAACGCTGTGTAGTCGAGACGGCCATTGTTGACCGAGGTCGAGGTCCAAGTCAGGTTGCCGATGGCGGCAGCGGTGACCGCGCCTGGGTCGAAGGCAGCGGCACCGTAGTAGGGACCCATGTTCGCGGACGCCTGCCCTGTCCATACAGGCGTTCCGGACACGTTGTTGAGAACCGCGTAGAACCAATAGGGAACCCCAACGTTGTTGTAGACGAAAACGGTAGCGAAAATCACCGATCCCCGCTGGACCAGCTGCATGCCCCAGCCCGACTCGGTCGGCACCCACCACAGGTCGCTCTGGTCCGTCGAGAAAGAAGTTGCCTGAACCGGGCTCAACACCGCGGAAGCGGCAAAAAGAATCGCTGCCAGTACCGTACGCATTGTTCGCATCACTTTTCCTCGGGTGCAAGTCCTGTGAAAGGTTACCGCGGCGATCGGGAGCGCGCCAGCACTTCTGACCCGCCGGGGTGTCGAATGTTCGCGGTCGCCCGCGCCCATGGTTGCGATGGACATAGCGTGTAAGGTACACCGACCGAGGCGCGACTGCTTTAGCGCGTCGCGCTAGAACTCATGGAGGTGTCGATGGATCTGTACAAGGGAAGCATGGCGGTCATCGCCGCACTGTTCGGAGTCGCCTGTAGCGTCGCTACGGCGGGTGCTCTGCCCGAGCCGGCGGCGGACACACCCAAGGCGGCCGCGTCGTCGCCGGCGACCGCCGTCTTTGCTGGGGGTTGCTTCTGGGGCGTCGAAGCCGTGTTCAAGCATGTTAACGGCGTGATCTCGTCGACATCGGGCTACTCGGGCGGCTCCGCAGCGACCGCCAAATATCCGCTGGTGGGTTCCGGGATGACCGGGCACGCCGAATCGGTCGAAGTGAAATACGACCCGTCGAAAGTGACGTACGGGCAACTGCTGCGCGTGTTTTTTTCGGTTGCACACGATCCGACGCAACTCAACCGGCAGGGGCCCGATTGGGGAAGTCAGTACCGCTCTGCCATCTTTTTCACTACGCCGGAGCAGGAGCGGGTGGCTCAGGCTTACATCGCGCAGCTGCAAGCCGCCAAGGCCTTTCCCAAGCCGATCGTGACTGAAGTGGTCGCCCTGAAGGCGTTCTACCCGGCAGAGGACTATCACCAGAATTACCTGGCGCTTCATCCCGACCAGCCCTATATCGTCTTCAACGATCTTCCCAAGCTGGCTGCGCTGAAGACCGACCTTCCGGAACTCTACGTCAGTAAGTAGGGCGCGGCCCCTCCGCGCAGCGAGCGCCGGCGCCGCGGAGAGTCGCGTTCGACCGCGTTATTGCGTGAGCGCTACCGGCGCGCCGCGGCCGGTCGCCGGGCGCTGACGGTATAGTATTGCGCGCTTTCGGGAGAAGTGCGCGCGCCGTAGTCCCACCATTCCCGCTCGATCTCGAATCCGCGCTCCTCGAGAACGCTGACGAGGTCGTCGGGTGACAGGGGACGCACGTCGACGCGGGTGTCGATGCGCTGCATGACCGCGCCGTCGGCGGTGGTCAGTTCGTAGCGGCGTTCCACGCGATTGATCCCCGGAGCCACCGCCACGACGCGCTTGCTGCGCATCAGAAAGACCTCGCCCAGCGGTCGGCGGTAATCGAGCGCGAATTGAGATTGATACGCGCTCGAGTGCGGAATGAAGGCATCGACCAGGACCAGGCCGTCTGGAATGAGTGTGCGAAACACGCCATCAAGCATGCGCTCACGGTCGCCTGCGCCACTCATGTAGGTGATCAGCGAGTATGGGCACAATACGGTTTCGAAACATTGTTTGAATGCAAGGCGGCGCACGTCCATCAGACATGCCGGTGACTCCATGCCGCGCTCGCGAGCCTTGCGCTGAAGCTCGTCGAGCATTCCTGGCGAGCAATCGATGCCGATCGCATCGATGCTTCGCTCGAGCAGGGACAGAAGAATGCGTCCGTTGCCGCACCCGGCTTCGAGCACGCGGCCACCGTTTCGCTCAGTCTGATCGACATAGAGCCCGATGTCGTCGAATGGCATGTTGCGTGCCATATCGACATCATAGAGATGCGCGATCCGGTCGTAGTTGTCTCTCGGGGAAGGAGCGTGGTGCATTCACATTCCGATCAAGTTGCGATACAGACCGCCCTGTATCTATGCACAGAGATTCCAGGAGAAGGCTGCGAGCCACCGGATCCTGGAGCAGACCTGCCCGACGCCTCAGATCAAGCCGCCGATTATATTGATGCTCATCGCCAGAATCGCGATATTGAACACGAATGCGAGTACGCCATGCACGAGCGTCAATCGTCTCATCGTCCGCGTGGTCACCATGACATCGGACACCTGCGAGGTCATGCCGACAACAAAAGCGTAATAGGCGAAATCGAGATAGTCCGGATCCCGGTCACCGGGAAAGCGCAGTCCACCGCGATGTCCGCCGCTATCCGCGTCGCGACAGTAATACCAGCGCGCATAGTGGAATGCGAACAGCGTCTGGATCAGCAGCCACGACAACAACAGCGCGGTGATCGAAAGCGTCAGGTGACCCATTCGACTGCGCACGGGAAGATCATGAATGTCGCCCACCAGAAATCCGATGGCGACGAAACTGGCGCTTGCCGCAACGAGCACGAGAACGAAAATCACGTATCCGTTCTGGTCGTATGATTGGGCACGCACACGCGTCATCAGCGAGTCGGCGCGCGCGACGGTCTTCCATGCGAACGCCAGGTAAGCGATGGCGCCGACATTCCAGCTGACCAGCAGCCGCGTGTGCACGCGCACCCAGGGCTCGAGCACGACGAACGCGGTGATGGCGATCGCGAGCGCGATCCCAAGCCTGCGCGCAGCGCTGAGGCGAACGATCCAGGGAAGATTGGGAAGGACTTGCGCCACGTCGCAAAGTGGGGAGCCGAAGCGTGCGGCAAGAGCTTAGCGCATTTGCAGGAAGCTAGCGTGGCCAATTCCGCCTACGCCGGAACCCCGTCGGCGATGATATGCACCTCGGCGCGCGGCAGCGACTTCACCAGCAATCGGTAGATGTCCAGGTCGAATGAAGTGCGTGGCGCCGATTCGATCAATGCTGACAGCGCGCCCTCGTCGCGCTCCGTGCCCAGCCAGCACCAATCGCGAAACAGGTGAAGATCGCTGCGCTCGCCGGTGATATCGCGCTCGCGCACGGCGATCATCCCCGGGTAGGGCCAGCGCTTCAGCGCGTGTGCCGCCAATGCGTTGCGCAAGCGCTGCGCGTGCATCTCGAGCGGCTCTTCGCCTACGCACGCGCCTGCGCAGCGCCGCACCTGCCTCGCAAAACAAGGACCGATACGACGTTCAAGACCCAGCGCGGTCCAACAAAGGCGCGACTCGGCCGCCAGCGCCCGCAGCATTGCGCGAGCGGCTCCGCGGGAGTTGTAGGGCCCATAAAATCCGTCGAGCGCCGCGGAATCGATCGCGGACGAGGGCACGTATGCCGGAGTGGCCGACGCGGTGAGCCCGATCGCCACCATCGCCTGCCGCCGACGCAAGCGATGATTGTGTGCCGGCAGCAGCGCCTTGATGAGCTGCGACTCGCGCAGCAGGGCGCCGAGCTCGCCAGCGGTCGTCTCGAATTCGATGCGCTGGATCTCCGTGGACAGTCTGAGATCGTTGGCGCTGCGATAGTCGGACGAGAAATGCGCGGCCACCCGCTCACGGAGGTTGATGCTTTTGCCGACGTAGAGCGGCAGGGCGTTGAGCCCATAGAAAAGATAGACCCCGGGCGATTCGGGAATGTTCACCAGCGCGTCGGAGGAAAGATGCGGCGGCAGGCTTGGCGTGCGCAGGATTCGCGCCACGACCGAGTCGACCTGCTGCGCACTCTTCTCGCGATAGACGCATTGCGTGAACTCCCATAGCGCTCGCGCGTCGCCGAGAGCGCGATGGCGGCTCGTGCCGTCGAGACCGTGACGCTCGATGAGGCTGTCCAGGTTGTGACGCGAAGCGTCCGGATAGAGACGGCGCGACAGCTTCACGGTGCATAGCACCTTCGCCGAAAAACTTCGTCGCAGGCGTGCGAACTCGTGCTTTAGAAACCCGTAGTCGAAGCGCGCGTTGTGGGCGACGAACAGGCAGCCGCGCAAGCGTTCCGCGAGCTCATCCGCGATTTGCGCGAAAGTCGGCGCGCCGGAGACCATGGCGTTGCTGATTCCGGTCAGCGCCTGGATCGGGGCAGGAATGCTGCACTGTGGATTCACCAGGGTGCTCCACTCGCTCACGCACGCCCCGTCGTCGACGCGCACGACGCCGACCTCGGTGACGCGATCCTCGCACGCAGTGGTGCCGGTAGTTTCGAGATCGACGAAGGCGAAGGACGAAGCGAGCATGGCTTGACGAAAGAACGATCGTTCGGTAGTGTAGCGCAATGGCGAACGACCGTTCTTATCTTGCGTCGCTGCAGGATTATTATGCGCGGCACCGCGCCCTGCCTTCCTACGCCTCGATCGGCAGCCTGCTCGGCCTCCGATCGAAGTCCTCGGTGGCGGCGCTGGTCGCACGCATGAAGCTCGCGGGACTGCTGCAATCCACACCTGACCGGCGTCTTGCCCCGACGCGGCGCTTTTTCGAGCGTCCGCTGGCCGAGTCGCCGGTGCATGCAGGTCTGCCGAGTCTGATCGACGATGCGCCCGCGGATGCGCTGACCCTGGACGATTACCTCATCGAACACCCTTCGCAGACGGTGCTGGTGCGGGTCAAGGGCGATTCGATGATTGACGCCGGCATTTTCGATGGCGATCTTGCCGTCGTCGAAAAGCGCAGCTCCGCGCGCCGCGGCGAAATCGTGATCGCCATCGTCGACAATCAGTTCACGCTCAAGCGTCTCGACCTCGAGCGAGGCAAGTTCATCCTGCGGCCGGAAAACAAGGCGTACCCGATCATCCGGCCCGAGGGGACCCTGGAAATCTTCGGTGTCATGGTCGGATTGGTTCGCAAAACCCTCTGAGTCCCGATCACGGACGCCACCGGATTGCGCGGCTGGTGCAGTACGGACCGGACGAGCTGGGGGTGGTGAGCGCGGAGGTGTTCGCTCAGACTACTAGCTGCTCGACTGACCCGATTCGCCCGCCATGCCGGCATCGATGCGCTGCTCCTGGCGCGATGTGGCCACTTTCTGCACCTCCACCAGCGTGTCGTAGAACGTAGCCGCGCGTCCCATGTCGGTCAAGGCCTGCCCCGTCACCATGTTGGCATTGGTCGAATCCGGCGACAGCTTGCGCCACCAGATGGAAATCGCGACCACCACGCCTTCGCGCGCGCGGTCGGTGACGCGAGCGGTGAGCACGAGGCTGCCGCGATCGTTGAAGACGCGTACCTTGTCGCCGTCGACGATGGCGCGCGCCGCCGCGTCGCTTGGATGGATGTCCAGCCGCGGTGTCTTTTCGGTATCCAGAAACACCGGCAGATTGGCGAAGCTCGAGTTGAGCGCGTTACGCGCGGGCGGCGAAAGCATCGCCAGCGGAAAGCGCGTTGCGAGCGACGGGTTGCTGGCGACCGATTCGCGAGGGGGCGTGAACGCGGGCAGCGGATCGAATCCCTGTCGCGCTAGTGTCTCGGAATAAAACTCGCATTTGCCCGACGGCGTCCGAAATCCGCCGTTGGCGAAAGGCGCGAACGGGGAGGGCACGTTGAGGCGCTGCCAGCCCTGCGCACGCAGCGTGTCCCAGTCGATCCCCGCGGCGCGCGGGTCGTCCGCGACGAGCGCGCTGCGCGCCATGTCGTCGTCGCTTTCGCGGAAGCATTCGTCGTCGAAGCCCATCGCCGTGGCCAGGCGCCGGAAGACATCGGTGTTCGGCTTTGCCTCGCCCAGCGGTTCGATGGCGCGATTGTTCGCGAGCACGTAAAGGTGACCGTACGACGAATGGATGTCGATGTGCTCCAGTTGCGTCGTCGCCGGCAGCACGATGTCGGCATAGTCGGCAGTGTCGGTGAGGAACACGTCGTGCACCACGCAGAAAAGGTCGTCGCGCGCGAGACCGCGCAGCACCTTGCCCGACTCCGGAGCGACTGCGGCCGGGTTCGAGTTGTACACATACAATGCGCGGATCGGTGGAACGGCGTCGAGCAGTGCATCGCCGATCGTCGACATGTTGATCGTGCGCGGCGAATTCCAGATAAGGTCCGGGCGCTCGAGCGCCTTGAAGTTGACGGGGTAGGTACCGCTCGACGAGAGCAGCGCGCCGCCGGCGGGGTCGCGCCATGCGCCGACCAGCGCAGGCAGGCACGCCACCGTGCGCACCGCCATCCCTCCGCCCGCGTGGCGTTGCATGCCATAGTTGAGCCGGATGACCGCGGGGCGCACCGATCCGTACTCGCGCGCCAGCGCGACGATCTGCGCTTCCTCGAGGCCGGTGATCGAGGCCGCGCGCGCGGGTGCCCATTCGGCGACGCGCTTGCACAATGCATCGAATCCGAGCGTATGGCGTTCGATGTAGTCGTGATCCAGCAGGTCTTCGGCCACCAGCACGTGCATCATGCCGAGCGCGAGCGCCGCGTCGGTACCTGGCAGCAGCGCCAGGTGATCGTGGCATTTTTCGGCGCTCTGGCTGCGGTAGGGATCGATGGCGATAAGCTTCGCACCGCGGCGCTTGGCTTCCTGGATCCGACTCCACAAATGCAGGTTGGAGACGACCGGGTTCGATCCCCAGATCAGAATCAACCGGGCGTTCTCGAATTGCTCCAGGTCGGTGCCGATGGCCGCACCGATGGTCGCAATATAACCGGCCTTGCCGGCGGTTGCGCAGATGGTTCGGTCGAGCAGCGATGCGCCCAGCTTATAGAAAAATCGCCGGTCCATGGACCCGTATTGCAGCATGCCCATGGTGCCGGCGTAGCTGTAGGGCACGATGGACTGCGGGCCGTCGGTAGAAGCAGCGATCGCCTTGAAGCGTTCGGCGATGGCGCCCAGCGCTTCGTCCCAGCCGATGCGTTCGAAGAGACCTTCGCCCTTGGCGCCGATACGGCGCAACGGATAGAGCACACGCTGGTCTGAATACGTGCGCTCGAGATAGCGCGCGACCTTGGTGCACAGCGTGCCCCGCGTAGTCGGATGCTCCGGATCGCCTGCGATATCCACGGCGCGTCCATCGACCACACCGATGTGCAGTGCGCAGGCGTCCGGGCAGTCGTGCGGGCACGCGCCACGCACGACGATGCGAGCATGCGGCTCGGTTGAGATGTGGGTGGCAGGCATGGCTAAAGGGCGTTTGGAGCGTGCATTGTAGTCCGGGTCTCTCTGCGTTGCGGTATCTTGACGGGCGTCGCACGCACCGTGGAGCATCGCCTGATGGCTGGCCTACCTGAAGTCGCGTTTGGAGGATTCAGCATGCCCGCGCTCGGTCTGGGGACCTGGCGCATGGGCGAGAAGCGCACCGATCACGCGCGCGAAGTGGCCGCGCTGAAGCTCGGCCTTTCGCTCGGACTTCGGCTAATCGACACCGCGGAGATGTACGGCGACGGCGGAGCGGAGCGGGTGGTGGCGGATGCGGTCGAGGGCGTCCGCGAAGAGGTCTTCGTCGTCAGCAAGGTGTACCCGCATAACGCCACCCGCCGCGGCGTGATCGCCGCGTGCGCACGCAGCCTCAAGCGACTGCGCACGGGGTACTTGGACCTGTACCTGCTCCATTGGCGCGCAGACGTGCCGCTCGCTGAAACGGTCGCCGGGTTCGAGGCGTTGCGCGCCGAGGGCAAGATCCGGGCGTGGGGTGTCTCGAATTTCGATGTGGCCGACATGAACGAGTTGGCTGCATTGCCGGATGGCGGGCATTGCGCCGCCAACCAGGTCCTGTACAACCTCGCTCGGCGCGGTGTCGAGCACGACCTGGCCCCCTTGTGTCGCGAGCGCAGCATCGCGCTGATGGCCTATTCACCGGTCGATCAGGGGCGCCTCCTGCGCCAGCGCGCACTGGTCCAGGTGGCGAAGGACCTCGAGCTGACTCCCGCGAAGGTCGCGCTCGCCTGGTTGTTGACCCGGCCGGGGACGTCGGTGATCCCCAAGGCGGCCGATTCGCAGCATGTACGCGAGATCCGCGAAGCCGCGGATCTCCGGCTGCCATCGGCCTCTCTGGTCGCCCTAGACAAGGCGTTCCCCGCGCCCAAGGGAAGCACGCCGCTGGAGATGTTGTAAGCCACGATGTGACCTTTGCCGCACGGCGGCAAGCGTGCGACAGGCGGGCCACTGCATTGCGGCACGAGCGATTCTGAAGGCAACGCGGCGCTGCGCCTGCAAGGAGAAATAAATCAATAGCTTAGCCCCTCGATCGGCAGTCACCGATGCATGGCATGGTTGTTGCGTCGAGCATGTCAGCAACGGTCATATCGGGCTGGCAACGTAAACGAAGGAATCTGCCATGGATTACACCCACTACGACTTTCTTGAACTGCCGCCAGGCGCGTCGCTGGCACGTATCGAAGCCGCTTACCAGACCCTGAGGCAGCGCATGAACGGACATTCGGATCCGACGCTGCTGAGCAAGGTTCAACAGGCCTACATCGTGCTGTCGGATCCCAAGCTTCGGCGCGCCTACGACGAGCATCTACAGAACATCGCCGATGAAGCCGACCTCGAATTGAAGGCGACTCTGGACGAGCATGCCACCCGCATTCCGCGTCGCGTACAAGACGTTCCGGCTCCGCTCCTCGCGGTTGTCAACGCGTGGGCCGCATGAGCGACATGCGTGATCGCAGCGTCGCGCTGCGCGACAGCTATCGCAACGAGCCGATGCACCGTGCGCCGTCGCGGGCACGCCTGCGTCCGCACTCAGCGCTGGTCGGGGCATGGCGTCGCCGACTGCCTCCCGTGCGCAAGGCACTCGCCCGCCCTCGCCCCGCGCTGGTGACGGTTCCACGGCGAGCGCTTTCGATCCATATCTGACGCCCGCTGCGGCCATGCGCGTCCATCGTCCATCCGCATCGGCTGCACGGACGATTCGCGCCGCGCGGCGATGTGGCAATATGCTCATGTAATGGAATTGGGCACGGGGCACGTATTGCTATGAGCGACAGCGCCGCGGGGCGGCGCATCGATGATTGAACGGGGGGACGATACCGTGGAAAAATGCGTTAACTGCCAGTTTTATGACCGGCGCAACGCGCGCCCGAACGATGGTCGCGCCCCCGTGATGTGGGGCCAGTGCCGGCGGCATTCACCACATCTGTCGCCGGTCGGCGGAAAGAAGGCCTATCTCGTCGAAGGCGTTTGGCCGCTGGTTCGCGATGACGACTGGTGCGGCGAATGGCGCGCCCCGGCTCGGTCCACCATCGGCCGCACACGTTTCGGCGTGCGTCCCGCGGAAGTCAGCGCCGTGCCGGCCAACGGCCCTAACGCGCCCGCCTCCGAATCCGACACTGTCCCGGTCGTTCCCTTTGCCGCAACGGGCGACTGAAGTTACGCCGGTCCAGGCGCCGCTACAGCCCCGACACCGCCACCATGTGCATTTCCGCGGCGCCAGCGCGTGCGGCGCGCGCGGCAAGATATTCCGCTGAATCGTAGAACGAGCGCGCTTTTTCCAGCGTAGGAAACTCCAGCACGACCACGCGGTTCGGCGTGCGGCTGCCTTCCAGGACCATAGTTTCTCCGCCGCGCACGAGGTAGCGTCCGCCGTGCTTGGCGATCGCCTCTTGCGCCAGCGTCTTGTACTTCTCGTATTGCACCGGGTCGGTCACTTTGCAGTCGACCAGAATGTAAGCTGCCATCTCCCTGCCTTTCATCGTTGATGCGCGCGCAACGCGAAGTGTGCGGTCGTACGCCGCGCGCTGCAAGGGCACGGCGAGCGAGCGCGGCGATCGGCTACCATGACGTCCGTGACACCTGCATTTTTCGAGGCGCTCGCCGGCGGCGCTGGTGCCGTAACCCCCAACCGCCGACTTGCGCGGCAGCTCCAGCGGTCCTTCGATCGCGAACAGGCGCGTGCGGGGCGTCGGGCATGGCGAACGCCATCGATCCTTCCGTATGCGACTTGGCTCGAGCTGCTGTGGCGACGTCGCAGCGAGCAGGCAGACCATCGAGCGCCACGCTCGCTGCTGACGCCGACGCAAAGCGCGCAGCTTTGGCGCCGCGTCGTCGAGGCCGGATCCACGCCGCTGTTCGACGCGCAAGGCGCTGCCGATCTCGCCGGAAAGGCGTGGTCGGTCGTGCATTCCTGGGGAGAATCGCGCGAGCCGTGGCGCGCATGGGATGAAGGCCATACAGGCGACGACCCGGCGATGTTTGCCCGGTGGGCGCGATCCTATGCCCGCCTGCTCGCTCGCGAGCGCCGCATCGACGCGGCGCAGCTCGCCGATGCCGTTGCTGAGGAGCTTGCGAGCGATGCCTTGCGCGATACGCACGCTCTGTTTGTCGGTTTCGTGCGCACGACACCCCAGCAGCAGCGGCTGATCGAGGCGCTGCCGCGCCGTGGCGCACGCATCGAGCTCATCGCCGCGCCATCGCATCCCCGTCCAGTGGCGCGGCGCACACTCGCCGCCACACCGCGAGACGAATTGCTGGCGGCGTTGACGTGGGCCCGCGAAAGCTCGCTCGCGGATCCCGAGGCCAGCATCGGCATCGTGATCGAGGATCTCGCGCAGCGGCGCGACGAGGCCGTTGCGCTGGCCGACGAAGTGCTGTGTCCGCAACTGTGTCTGCCCGCATTGCTCGGCGCACCGCGTCCTTACGAAATATCGCTTGGAATCGCCTTGGCGCAGGTACCTCTGCTGACGAGCGCTCTAGGGCTGATCGGATTGAGCCTGGCGCCGCTTCCGGTCGCCGAGGCGGCAGCGCTGCTGCGATCGAGCTACCTTCCCGATGCCGAGGCATCGACGGCGTCGCGTGCATCGATCGAGCGCGAATGGCTCGAGCGCGGATTGAACGAGATCGCGGTCGATGACGCGATCGGAACGCTCATCGCGCATGCGGATGCCCTCGGGCAGCGATGGCGCTCCGGCCTTGCGACCGCGCTGAGCGACGTGCGTCGCGGGTCGGCGACGCCGCGCGAGTGGGTCGACGCGTGGCGCGCGTGGCTTGCGCAGGCGGGCTGGCCGGGCTCGACGCCGCTCGACAGCGCCGAGTACCAGGCGCGGGAAGCCTGGGACGATTTGTTGTCCGATTTCGTGCGCCTCGGCGTGGTCTCGCCACGCCTGCGGCGGAACGAAGCGCTGGATCTGCTGCGCACTCTGGCGCGCGAGCGCGTATTTCAGCCCGAAGGTACCGACGCGCCGATCCAGATCATGGGAACGCTCGAAGGTTCCGGACTGGTGTTCGATGCGCTCTGGGTCGCTGGATTGTCGGCCGACCGTTGGCCCAAGGCACCCGACCCCAATCCGCTGATTCCCATCGCCTGGCAACGCGAGCGGGACGTGCCGCAGTCCAGCGCCGCCAACGCGCTCGATTTCGCACGCGCGCTCACAGAAGGGTTTGCCGCCGCAGCTGCCGAGGTCGTTTTCAGCAGCTCCACGCGCATCGATGACTACGTGCGCGCGCCGTCGGCGTTGCTGCAAGACTATCCCGAAGACCGCATCGCGCAGCGAACGCCGTTGTGGACTACGGTGATGAGCGCCGGTGGCGCGCTGGAACGAATCGATGACAACCATGCGCCAGTCCTCGAATCGGGGACCGATGTCCGCGGTGGCGCATGGATCGTCGAAGCGCAAAGCGAATGTCCCTTTCGGGCGGCCGCGACGCACCGGCTGGGTGTCAGGCCATGGCCCAAGGCCCCCGCCGGCCTCTCGCATCCGGAACGCGGCCGCATCCTGCATGAGACGATGGCAGCGCTGTGGCGCAAGCTACACGACCACGCAGGATTGATGGCGCTCAGCCCGAAAGCGCTGGAGACGTGCATCGAGCAAGCCGTGGAGGAGGGGTGCGCGGCGCTCGCCGAATCGCGCTGGCGATTGCTGCCGCGCGCAGTGCGCGACGGCGAATCGCGCCGGCTGCGCGCAGTCGTCGCGAAGTGGCTCGATATCGAGCGGGTGCGACCGGCGTTCGCGGTGTCGACGATAGAAGGTGATGCCGCGATCGGGCTGGCCGGGCTGCGCTTCCGGCTGCGCGTCGACCGCGTCGACGCGCTCGCGGACGGCGGCGCTGCGATCATCGACTACAAGAGCGGCACCCAGGAAACGACCAAATCGTGGTTTCGGGATCGGCCGTGCGGCTCGCAGCTCGGCATGTATGCGCTCGCGCAACGCGAGTCGCAACCCGTGGTCCCCATTCGGGCCGTGCTCTACGCCAAGCTTCGCGCCGACGAGATCGCACCCGTCGGAATCGCGCTCGACCCCCTCGCATGGCCGACGCTCGCCACGGCAGATGCCAGGCGATTTCCCACCTGGAGTGCAATGGAAGCGTGGTGGCGCAGGAGCCTCGGCGGTCTCGCCGCGGATATCGCTCGAGGATGGGCGGCCGTGGATCCACGCAACCCCTTGCCGTGCCGGTATTGCGGCTTGCAGGCGCTTTGCCGCATCGACTCGGTGCGCCACCCCGACGACGAGGAAGGCGAGGATGAGTGACGCGCCATTGCGCGATTCCGACGCGCGTGCCGCGGCGCTCGACCCGACGAGGTCCTTCGTCGTCCAGGCGCCCGCCGGCTCGGGCAAGACCGGACTGCTGATCCAGCGCTATCTCGCACTTCTCGCGATCGTCAGACAACCCGAGTCGATCGTCGCGATGACCTTCACGCGCAAGGCCGCGACCGAAATCCGCGAGCGCATTACCGAGGCGCTGCGCGCGGCGGCTGAGGAAATCGAACCCACCGATGAATACGCAGCGGCGACCTGGCAGTTGGCGCGGCGGGTGCTCATTCGCGACGTCGCTCAGGGCTGGCACCTGCGCGAGCATCCCGCGCGGCTTCGCGTAATGACCATCGACGCGCTGGCAAGTGCCCTGGTGCGCCAAGCGCCGCTCGCCACGCGCCAGGGCTCGGTTCCCAAGGCCATCGAGCGGGCGGAGGGACTCTACGAACGCGCGGCGCTGGATGCGCTGCGCGCGGCGGCACCCGATGATCCCGCGTGGCGCTCGGTACTGCGCCATCTCGACAATGACGCCTCGCGCGCGGTAGCGCTGTTCACGCAGATGCTTAGCCGACGCGATCAATGGACGCCCTTTCTGCAAAAAGACGATCGCGAGAGCCTGCGCGGCGTGCTCGAACGCGCACTCGCAGTCGAAGTGGAGCGCGCTCTTGCCCCGTTGCCCGGTTTGTTTCCCGGCGAAGAACTCGCAAGCTTGCTGGATCATCTTGGTTTCGCGGTGAATAGCCTGTGCGCGGACGGTCGTTCACATCCACTGGCTGCGATCGTGATGCGACGCGCGCTTCCGGTAACGACGACTGCCGGGCTCGAGCAGTGGCGCGCACTGGCGGACTGGCTGCTGACGCAGAAGGGTGAATTCCGCCTCACCGCTGAAGCGGGCATGGGGTTCCCGCCGGCAGGCGGGGCGCGCGTCACCAGCGACGGGGGCGAGTGGAAAAAAACCATGAGAGCGCTCCTGATGCGCCTGGCGGCTTCGCCGCGACTGGCACAGGCGCTCCAGCTCGCGAGGCAGCTTCCCGCCGCGAACTACGAACAGGCCGATTGGGAATTCGTCGCCGCGCTGTTCGACGTGCTGCCGCGCATCCTTGCCCACCTGCGGTTGATCTTCGGTGCGCAGCGCGCGATCGATTTCGCCGAGGCGACCCGGATCGCGCTGGACGCGCTCGACGACCCCGCCACGCCCAGCGATCTGCTCCTCGCGATGGACATGCGCATCGAGCACCTGCTGGTCGACGAGTTCCAGGATACCTCGCTGGTGCAAGGCAAGCTGATCCGGCGGCTGATCGCTGGTTGGGCGGCGGACGATGGAAGGACGCTGTTCCTGGTCGGCGACCCGATGCAGTCGATCTACGGATTCCGGCAAGCCGACGTGACGTTGTTCATCGACGCCCAGCGCAAGCGACGCTTCGCTGACGTTGATCTGGAACCACTGAAGCTTGCGCGCAACTTCCGCTCGCGCCCCGCGCTCGTCGCCTGGGTGAACCGCGTGTTTTCCGAAGTGCTCGCTGATGCGGATGTGCTCGCGCAGGGTGCGGTGGCCTTCAGCGCTGCCGCCGCGACTCGCCCCACCGACGCGAGCGCGACGGTCAGCATCGACGTGTGTCACGACGCGGCCAGAGAGAGCGACCGCGTCATCGCGCACCTCGACAACGCGCTCGCTGGCGGCTACCAGCAAATCGCCGTGCTTGTCCGCAAGCGCGGCGATCTGGACACGCTGCTGCCGGCGCTGCGCGCACGCGGCATCGCATTCACGGCGGTGGGCCTCGACCGCCTTCTGGAGCGCCCGGCGATGCTCGACTTGCTCTCGCTCACGCACGCGCTGCTGCAGCCTGCCGACCGACTCGCCTGGCTCGCGACGCTGCGCGCGCCATGGTGCGCGCTGGCGCTGCCCGACCTGTTCCGTGTCGCAGCCGAGGCGCCCAGCGCGGCGGCCCTGTTCCATCGGATGCGCCAGGGCGAAGCAATCGAAGGACTCTCCGCCGATGGGCGCACGCGCCTGGCCCGATTCGTGGAGAACCTGGCACCTGCGTGGGAACGCCGCGGTCGGGTTTCGCTCGCCGGTTGGGTGCGCGGCACCTGGCTCGCGCTCGGGGGGCCCGCGTGCGTCGACGAAGCCATAGACCTCGCGGCGTCGGAGCGATTCTTCGCGCTTCTCTCAGAGCATGCCCGCGGCAGTGACATCGCGAGCTGGCACGACTTCGTCGACGCCTTGTCGGGCGTCGCGGTCGAGCCGAACGTGCAAGACAGCGCGCGCGTGCAGATCATGACGCTGCACCGAGCCAAGGGTCTCGAATTTGACGTCGTGGTGATGCCGGGGCTCGCACGTTTTCCACGGGGAGCAGATGCGCAGATGCTGCTGTGGCGCCAGCGTGAGCATGGGCTGCTGCTGGCACCGCTCAAGGGACGTACGACGTTCGGCAGCGATGCGCCGTTGTACAAGTACGTGAAGAGTATCAACGCAGCAGAGGAGCGTGCCGAGCTCGGCCGCCTGCTGTACGTCGGCTGCACGCGAGCGCGCGAGCGCCTGCACCTGAGTGCGACGCTATCCGCCGAGCAAAAGAATGGCGGTGCGCTTCGTTGGCGGCGGCCCGCGCGATCAACGTCACTCGGCTTGCTGTGGAATGTCGTCGCACCCGCGGTCCCGCCGCCGATGGCGGCGAGCATGGGACCCGACGCACCTGTGCGCCCTCCGGTTCGACTTTCGCGCCTCGTGTACGACTGGCGCCCACCCGCGCCGGTGCTCCCGGTGCCTTCCCGAGCTGCCAGCGCCGAAGACACCCGGGAGCCGATTGTGTTCGACTGGGTTCGCGAACGCGCTCGCCAAATCGGCGTCGCCGCGCACGACCTGCTGCGACGCATTGCCGACGATGGTATCGCGCAATGGAACGCGGAGCGGGTGCGTGGCGAGCATGCTCGCGTCGAGCGCGAATGCCTTTCGATGGGCCTGGCGCCGGCGGAGGCGAAAAACGCCGCCGACCTCGTGGTCGACGCTGCGGTCGCGCTGCTCGATGATGCGCGCGGGCGTTGGTTGTTCGATCTGCGACACGGCGCTCCGCAAAGCGAGCTGGCGTTGACGGGATTGCTGGACGGCGCGTGGGCGCACATCGTGGTCGACCGCACCTTCGTCGATAGCGAGGGTACGCGCTGGATCGTCGACTTCAAGCTGTCGCGTCACGAGGGCGCCGATCGCGATGCATTCCTGGACAGCGAAAACGAGCGCTACCGCCCTCAGCTGGAACGCTACGCTCGCGTGGTGCGCGGCCTCGATGCACGCCCCATCCGCCTCGGCCTGTATTTTCCCCTGCTGCACGCGTGGCGCGAATGGAGCTTTGCGGGCTGAAACGGCGTCGTACCCTGGAAGCGCACTGGACCCGCGGTGCTGCAACGCGGTAAAATTGTTGGTTTTCAACACCCTCCGCGTGGGTTTCGTTTCCAAGCGGCGTCCGCAAAGTGCGCGTCCATCGAGGTTTTCCCGCCGCGTCTGAAGGCCACGTCGCATTGACCATCGGCAACTTCGATGGCATTCATTGTGCGCATCAGGGGATGCTCAAGCGGCTGAGCGAGGCGGCAGCGGACTTGCATCTTGCCCCGACCGTGCTCACCTTCGATCCGCACCCGCGCGAGTTTTTTGCGCGTGAACGCGCGCCCGCCCGCCTGTCGACGGCGCGTGACAAGTTCGAGCAATTCCGCGCCGCCGGCGTTGCGCGCGTCTATGTGGCGCGCTTCAATGCGGCGCTTGCAGCACTGTCGGCGCATGAGTTCATCGAGGGCGTGCTCAGGATGACGTTGCGCGTGCGCTGGATGCTGGTGGGCGATGATTTTCGCTTTGGACACGACCGTGCAGGCGACCTCGCGACGCTGCGGCTGGCCGCACGCGATTTCAGCGTCGAGGCGATGCCGACCGTATTCGTCGCCGGCGAGCGCGTGTCGAGCACCGCGGTTCGCTCCGCGCTGGTGGCGGGCGATCTTGATCGAGCCGCCGCGTTGCTTGGGCGACGCTATGCGCTCTCCGGCCACGTCGCGCATGGCGACAAGCTCGGGGCGGGCCTCGGATTTCCCACGGCCAACATCGTATTGCGCCACAAGCCTGCCCTGTGCGGCATTTTCGCGGTTCGCGTGCACGGGCTCGGCACGTCGCCACGCGCAGGGGTGGCAAGCCTGGGTGTACGGCCGACCGTGAAATGCGGCGCTCGTCCGCTGCTCGAGGTCTTCATCTTCGACTTCGGCGAATCGATCTATGGCCGGCGCATCACGGTTGAATTCATGCGCAAGCTGCGCGACGAGGAGCGCTACGACGACCTCGACGCGCTCAGGCGGCAGATCGGCATCGACGTAGCGCAGGCGCGCGAATACTTCGCAACCCATTCCTGAATCCGGACAGCCCTCGATGCAAGAGCAACAAAAAGTCGATTACAAGTCGACACTGAACCTGCCCGATACGCCCTTTCCGATGCGGGGCGATCTCGCGCGCCGGGAGCCGCTCTGGGTCCAGGACTGGAAAAAACGAAAAGTCTACGAGGCGATCCGCGCGGCCAGCCGGGGCCGGCCGAAATTCATCCTGCACGACGGGCCGCCATACGCCAACGCCGCGATTCACATCGGCCATGCGGTCAACAAGATACTCAAGGACATCGTCGTCAAGAGCCGCCAGCTCGCGGGCTTCGACGCGCCGTACGTGCCCGGCTGGGACTGCCATGGGATGCCGATCGAGGTGCAGATCGAGAAGACGCATGGCAAGCATCTTTCGACCGCGGAAACGCAGCGCCTGTGCCGAGCCTATGCCACCGAGCAGATCGCCATCCAGAAGGCTGATTTCCAGCGCCTCGGCGTGCTCGGAGACTGGGACCATCCGTATACGACGATGGCCTACCCCAACGAGGCCAACGAGATCCGCGAGCTCGGCAAGCTCCTGCAGAAAGGGTTTCTGTATCGCGGCCTCAAGCCCGTCAACTGGTGCTTCGACTGCCAGAGTGCGCTCGCCGAGGCCGAGGTCGAGTACGAAGACCGCCAGGACATCGCGATCGATGTGGCCTTTGCGCTCGATGAATCGGAGCGCGGCGCGCTGGCGCGCGCGTTCGGTCTCGACGCGCTGCCCGACGGTCACGCCGCCGCGGTGATCTGGACGACAACACCGTGGACCATTCCCGCGAACCAGGCGCTCAACGTGCATCCCGAGTTCAGCTACGCGCTGGTACAGACGCCGAGTGGTCTGCTCGTGCTCGCGGAGGATCGCGTTGCGCCCTCACTCGCGCATTACAAGCTCGAGGGCAGGATCATCGCCGTCGCGAAGGGAGAGCGCCTGGAACGCATCCGCTTTCGTCATCCCTTCTACGACCGTGACGCGCCGGTGTTCCTCGGCGACTACGTCACGCTGGAGCAGGGGACCGGGATCGTCCACAGCTCGCCGGCCTACGGCGTCGACGACTTCCTGTCGTGCCGGCGCTACGGCATGTCCGACGACGACATGCTCAACCCTGTGCAGGGTGACGGACGCTACGAACCCGACCTGGCGCTATTCGGCGGGCTGCGCATCTGGGATGCCAACCCGAAGATCGTCGACAAGCTACGCGAAGTCGGCGCGCTGCTGCATGCTGAGAAGATCACCCACAGCTACATGCATTGCTGGCGGCATCGCACGCCGATCATCTACCGCGCAACCACGCAATGGTTCGCCGGCATGGATGACGTGCCCGGCTATCACGGCGTCAAGCCGGCGGCGACCCTGCGCGCGACGGCGCTCGCCGGGATCGAAGCGACGCAGTTCTTTCCGGCGTGGGGCAAGTCACGTCTTTACGGCATGATCGCCAATCGCCCCGACTGGACGCTCTCGCGTCAGAGGCAATGGGGCACACCGATGCCGTTTTTCGTCGACAGGAAAACCGAGGAGTTGCATGCCGATACCGCAGCGCTCCTGGAGTTGGCGGCCGCCAAGGTCGAACGTGGTGGCATCGAGGCCTGGTACGAAGCCACGCACGAGGACTTCGGCGTCGATGAGCAGAAATACCGCAAGCTCACCGACACGCTGGATGTCTGGTTCGATTCGGGCTCGACGCACCAGACCGTGCTCCGGCACAACCCCGAGCTTCGCTTTCCTGCCGACCTGTATCTCGAGGGCTCGGACCAGCACCGAGGCTGGTTTCATTCCTCGCTGCTCACCTCGTCGATGCTCAATGGAACCCCGCCCTACAAGGCGCTGCTCACGCACGGCTTTGCCGTCGACGGGGACGGCAAGAAGATGTCGAAGTCGAAGGGCAACGTCGTCGCGCCGCAAAAAGTCTGGGACGCGCTGGGCGCTGAGATCCTGCGGCTGTGGGTGGGCGCCACCGACTACTCGGGCGATCTTTCGATTTCCGACGAGATCCTGAAGCGAGTCGTCGAAAGCTACCGGCGCATCCGCAATACGCTGCGCTTCCTGCTTGCGAACACCGCGGATTTCGATCCGGCGACCGATGCGGTAGCGCTGGCGGACCTCGTCGAAGTCGATCGCTACGCGCTCGCGCGTGCCGGGCGACTGCTCAGCGACATCGCAGCCGACTACGACCGCTACGAGTTCCATCTCGTCGTCCAGCGACTGCAGACATACTGCTCGGAGGACCTGGGCGGTTTCTATCTCGACCTGCTCAAGGACCGGCTCTATACCGCCGGCAAAGCCAGTCATGCGCGGCGCTCGGCGCAAACCGTTCTCGCGCTCATCCGCGACGCGCTGCTCAAGCTGATGGCTCCTGTGCTTTCGTTCACCGCGGAGGAGGCGTGGCGGGTGCTCTACCCGGCCGATGAATCGATTTTCGTCCACACCTGGACCGGCGCGCTGCCCGAGCTTCCCGACGCAGACAGAGTGCTGGACAAGTGGCGCCGCATCCTCGCGGTACGCGGGGTCGTGCAAAAGGAGCTCGAGGCACTGCGCCAGCAGGGAACCATAGGCGCTTCGCTCGAGGCCGACGTGACCATCGTCGCGACCGACGAGGACTACGCCGCGCTGGCGTCACTGGAGGACGATCTTCGATTCGTGATGATCACGTCGGCCGCCCGCGTCGAGCGCGGCGACACGCTCGCCGTCGCCGTCAATCGCAGCGGACACGACAAGTGCGAGCGCTGCTGGCATTGGCGGGACGATGTCGGCGCGATGGCGGGCCACCCCGCCCTCTGCGGGCGCTGTGTCGCCAATCTGTTCGGCGCGGGCGAACCGCGACGGTACGCGTGATGGCGGCAGTGCGCTCGAGCCATGCTCCCGGGCGGTGGCTCCCTTGGCTGGTGCTCGCATTGGTCGTGCTGCTCGCCGACCAGGCGACCAAGCTGATGGTCATGCGCTCAATGCGTGTCGGCGAGGAGCGCGCTGTCACCGACTTTTTCAGCATTGTGCTTACTTTCAACGCTGGCGCCGCGTTCAGCTTCCTGGGCGACGCGGCCGGATGGCAACGCTGGCTGTTCAGCGGCGTCGCGCTTGCCGCGTCGGCGCTGATCATTTGGCTGCTGCGACGTGGCGGCGATGCGATCTACTGCACGGCGCTGGGTCTGATCCTGGGCGGCGCGCTGGGTAACCTGTGGGATCGGGCGACACTGGGACGCGTCGTCGATTTCCTGTACTTTCACCATTTCCTGCCGCGCGGCTGGCCGGGCGTGGCGCTGGTTGACCCGTTTCCGGCGTTCAATATCGCCGACAGCGCGATCAGTGTGGGCGCGGCGCTGCTGATCATCGACAGCTTCCGCCGTCAGCCGCGGCACGCGACATCGAAATGACTGTCATGGCCGAAGTTCTTCTCGCTAACCCGCGCGGATTTTGCGCCGGGGTCGATCGCGCCATCGCCATCGTCGAGCAGGCGCTCGCGCAGTTCGGAGCGCCGATCTACGTACGCCACGAGGTGGTGCACAACACCTTTGTCGTCGAAGAGCTTCGAGCCAAGGGTGCCGTATTCGTCGACGAGCTCGTCGAGATTCCTGCCGGAAGCACGGTCGTGTTCAGCGCACATGGCGTCTCGCGCGCGGTTCGCGCAGAAGCCGAGGCGCGCGGATTGACGGTGTTCGATGCGACCTGCCCGCTGGTCACCAAAGTCCATGTCGAGGTCGCGCGCATGCGCGATCATGGCTTCGAGATCGTGATGATCGGGCATGCCGGCCATCCCGAGGTCGAAGGCACCATGGGCCAGGCTGATGGCGGGATCCACTTGGTCGAATCGGCGGACGACGTCGAGCGCCTGGTCGTACGCGACCCGGAGAACCTCGCGTATGTCACCCAGACGACGCTCTCCGTGGACGACGCGCGCGGCCTGGTCGACGCACTCAAGCGACGTTTCCCGTCAATCGCGGGACCCAAGCGCGACGATATCTGCTACGCGACGCAGAACCGTCAGGATGCCGTGAAAATCATGGCGCCGCTGTGCGACCTGGTGATCGTGGTGGGCAGCCCGAACAGCTCGAATTCAAACCGGCTGCGCGAAGTCGCCGCGCACCGCGGCATCGACGCCTACATGGTCGACGATGCCCATGAGCTGCAACCGCAATGGCTGGAAGGCAAGCGTCGCATCGGCGTGACCGCCGGGGCCTCGGCGCCCGAGGTTCTCGTTCGCGCCGTGATTCGGCGGCTCGACGAGCTTGGCGCGAAGCATATACGCGAGCTTGACGGCGTGACCGAGCAGATCGTCTTCCCGATGCCCAGGGGTCTGAGCAAGCCGTCCAGCGGCGCGCGCTAGCGCTGTCCGAAATCGCGCCGCGGGGCGGGACACTGCGCCTGCTTCAGCGAGCGCATCCACCACAATCCAGCGCCCAAGGCACACGCGGCCAGCAGCGCCGACGTCGCCGCACACAACGCCGCGCGTCCGTGCTCGCTCCAGGCTCGCACCACGCCTTCGGCTACGTACCACGGTAGGAGCAGCAACGACCACTGCACCGCGCGCCGCCGCTCGAGCACGACGCCCGGCCAGAAAAGCGCAAGCGGCAGCGCCTTGAGCGCGAGCCAGAAGGCACCCGGACGGATGGGAGCGAGGATCACCTCCCAGAGTATCTGCAACAGCAGCAGCGCGGCGAGCAACGCGGCGAACGCGCGCCGCGCGCGTGCGCCGGAATCCATCAGCCTACCGCCACGTACTCGAACATCTCATAGCCGGGTCCCTGGTCGACCAGCTTGGTGAGTACCACGGTGCTCGCGGCGGGTCCGCGGCGCAGCGCGATCGCCTGCTCGATCTGGAACGCACCCGCGGGCACAAGCGCCATGGGCGGTGGTCCCTCCTGACCTTCATCGGGCAGCAGCACGACAGGCTGCAGCGCGGCCTCGTTGCCGCCTTCGGGGTGCGCTGCTGCAGCTTCCGGGCTGTCGGTGAGCAACTCGCAGCCGAACTCGAGTCCGGTGCTGCGCAGGGTGTTTCGGAACCAGCGTATGCTCGCGACCTGCAGGGTGTTGCGCCCCTCGACGCGCAAGGCGATGAGGTCGCCGATGCGCAGCGGTGCGTGCGTCGAATCGATCTGCCGCAGGGCGTAACCCGCGGGCGTATGGTTGATGACCTGGCAGGCATGCATCGGCGGCAAGCCGCTGGGCGCGTTGCTGACGTTGGCGTGGGCGCCACGGCTATACTGCCAAACGGCAGGAAGACCGGCGCACATGACCACACGGGCCCGCGACGGGAGCCGGTTGAACTGACGCGCCGGCGGGATCGCCCATTGCCTGAGCAGGCGCCGCAGCAGCGCTGTGTATTGCAGCACCGCGCCCGGCTCGCTGCCGACGCTTGGCGGTGCGGCGCCCCCGGCGTCGAGGGCGCGCAGTTGTTCCTGGATCTGGAAGGCGAGATCGAAAGTGAGCAGAAAGAGCTTGCTGCCCTCGATGTTGCCACCCTTGTTTGCCGAGAAAGGCGGGAAGTCGTGCCCGAGCGGGATGATCGCCACCGCCTTGGCCAGGCGGTGCACCGGCGCGACGTCCGTGATCTTGGCCCAGTGCGAATACTCCTGCAGATACTGCAACACCTGGCCGAGTTGCCCGGGCAGGAACCCGTAGGGGTTGGCGAGCGCAAGCAGCAGCGCCTGCATGTACAGGCGCTCGGGAGTCGCTTCGGGGTTGTCGGTCGCAACAGGCGTCTGATGCAGCCCGCGGTCGTAGGCGAACTTGTAGATCAGGTGCGCATCGTGCCAGGTGCGCGCCGGCACCGGCGAGTACGAAAGGTAGCTGTTGATCAGAACCCGCGCCTTGCAATGCAGGCAGCGATGAATCAGCGCGACCAGCAGGCGGTTTCCCGTGAGCAGGATGCGCTTGCCGGCTTCGTGGGCGAGCAGGTGCTTGTAGGCGGTTGCAAGTTCGGAAGCGAGCGTGAGCGACGCCTTCGCGGCTTCCAAGGCCTTGCCCGACAGCGGATGCGCGGCGCGCGAAAACTGTCGCTCCAGATTGGGCCACAGCGCTTGCGCGCTGGCGTAGTAGCGCTCGGCAAGCTCCAGCCGCCTTGCTTCCGACAGTGGCACGCGATTGGTGGCCGCAAGGGCATCGCCGATGACCCGCGCGGCTTCGATGGGGTCGCGCTTGAGCAGGTCTTCCAGCCACGGCCCGACCTTAGCCAGCCGGGTCTCTGGTGGGTTGGAAGGTCTTTCGTCGAGCTGGGGAAGGCTTAGCGCGAGGGCCATGACGTTGGAATAAGTCCGGTTTGCGTCGGATTGTAGACGATGCGCCCCTTATTTGCGCTGCTCACCCTGGCATCGCCTGCAAAAATTGAACCACCGGGGCGATCTGGTCGGGGGTGAGCAGCATCGGGGCGTGCCCTACATCCGGGAATTCGACCACCTTGGCGCGGGGGCCACGTTCGCGCATAGCGGCGGCCGTCGATGCGGACAAGAGGTCGGATTCGGCCCCGCGCAGAACGAGCGTCGGGCACTGGATGGCATCCCATTGCGCCCAAAGATCCCGAGATTGCGATCCGGTCGCGCGAAAGGGTACGGCGATGCCAGGGTCGTACTTGAGCTTCCATCGGCCGTCCTGCGTCTGCTGCGCGACGCTGCGCGACAGATGGTGCCATTGAGCATCGGTAAGCTTGCCGAAGGTCGTCGAGATCTCGCGCACATACGCGTCGAGCTGCTCGAACTTATCGAATACCGGGGATGATCCGACGTACGACCCGATGCGCACGATGGCTGCGGGCTCGAGCAGGGGGCCGACATCGTTGACGACGAGGCGGTCGATGGGCGTCTCCGGCTGCGCCGCGGTGAGCATGCCCAGAATGCCGCCCATCGATGTTCCAACCCACGCCACCTGCTCGACGCGAGCGTGTGCAAGCAGTGTCGCCAGATCGACCAGATAGGTCGCTATCGTGTAGTCGCTGGGGTCGCGCAGCCATTCACTATCGCCGCGTCCTGCCACATCGGGACATAGAACGCGAAACGACGGCGCCAGCGCGCGCGCGAGATCGTCGAAATCGCGACCGCTGCGTGTCAGGCCATGCACGCACACAACAACGCGATGATTGGTCGGATCGCCCCATTCGACATACGCCACCCGGTGGAAACCGTGAGGGCTCAAGCTGCGGAAAAAAAACTGACGGGGTTCGAGCATGCGGGCGACGCGGAATGTCCATCGCATCGTGGGCGTATTCGTGTTCGGCGTCAACGCATCGCGTCAGAACAGGAGATCGGATGGAAACAGCGGCAGGAATTGCGCCTGGTCGCCGGCGAGAAACGCGGCGATCTCGTCGCGCCGCGCCAGCGTGTCGTCGTAGCCCAGTCGCAACAGCTCGCGGCAATAGCGTTTATCGAACATGAGGTACGACAGCAGGTTGGCACCCCTGGCATCGTTGCCGCCGAGACCACGCAGCAGATAGCGTACGCCGGTGGGCAGTCGCTCAGCGTGTGCGAGCGCCATCGAGCCAAGATCGCGGCTCGGCGCGAGCAACAAAGCATCGACGTGCGAGATCTCGGGGTGGATGCGCCGCACTTCCGGATCGATGAGGGTCCAGGCGTGATTCAGCGCCTGCATTCGTTCAAAATCGGCGCCGAGGTTGTCGAGAAAGATGCTCGTCAGCGCATGCCCTGCGACCTGTGCGAAGGACGGATAGCTGGCCGGTGCGTTGTGGCGCACGAGCGCTCCCTGCCCGCCGGTGAACTGTCCGACGGCCACCACGAGGATGCGCCGTGCGCCCAGATGCAGCGCCGGCGAGATAGGCGCGATCTGGCGCATTGACCCGTCGGCGTAGTAGTCGTCGTCGATGCGCGCGGCGGGAAAGATGAAGGGTATCGCGGTCGACGCCAGCAGATGGTCGACGGTGATGCTTTCGCGCTGCCCGCGACGTCGCGTGCGCTGCCATGGCTCGATCGTCGGCGCGCCTTGAAAAAACGTCACCGCCTGGCCGCTCGTGTAGCTGGTCGCGTTGATGCCCAGCGCATGCAAGGTACCATCAGCGATGCGCGCGTCGACTGCCGACAGATCGAGCGCGCTCTCGAGCAGGCGGCGCAACGGCGCATTGTCGAGCATCGACGCTGCGCCTTCAGGGCCACGGCCACCTACCAACACCGACGCGAGCCAGCGCATTCCGTGCGCCGAGACCGCGGCGAGCTGCGCGCTGTAGACCGTGTCGACTTCGATGTTTCTCCACAGTCGCAGCAGGCGCGCCACGCCGCGACGCCAGCGGTCCGCGTTCACCGCGAGTGTTGCCGCGTTGAGCGCGCCCGCCGACGTCCCGCTCACCACGCGAAACGGCGCACGCGCCTTGCGTCCGAGCACGCGAGCGACACCGCGCAGCGCGCCGATCTGGTACGCCGCACGGGCGCCGCCGCCGGACAGGACGACTCCCGTCGGATATTCCGGAGACGCCCTCATCCTCAACGCGCTCGCAGCGTGCGGTCCAGGATTAGAAGCATCGCCGCGGTCGCACCCCAGATGTAGCGCTCGCCGAACGGAATCGCGTAATAGTCCCGGCGCAGCTCGCCCAGCATGCGGAAGTGGCGCTGCTGGTTGGACGGCTCGAGCAGAAAGGTGAGCGGTACCTCGAACACATCGGCGACTTCGACCGGATCCGGTTCGAGCACGAACGGAGGCTCGACCCACCCAACCACCGGCGTCACGCGGTATCCAGTGACCGTCTCGTAGTCAGCGAGCCGCCCGAGCACGCCCACGCGTTCCCGAGTCAGGCCGATCTCCTCCTCAGTTTCACGAAGCGCGGCGTGCTCGATGTCGGGATCGTCGGGCTCGACGCGCCCGCCTGGAAAACTGATCTGCCCGGCGTGATCGGGAAGATCGGCGCTCCGCTGGGTGAGCAGCACGGTCAGGCCCTGCGGCCGGTTTACCAAAGGCACCAGCACTGCGGCGGGCTTCAGTTCGCCTTCGCGGCCCGGCAGGCGAAAGCCGTCGGACAGGTTTTGTGCTGACGCGGGCGCGGGCCGCGCGAGCTGGGTGCGCAGCCATGACTGCTGATCGATGGGCGAGAGCTCAAACAGCGGAAATGACATTAATCACTGCGTGGCGGTCCGCGACCGCACGCGGGCGCATTCGGATGCGCCGATGATACGCGACCGCGGCGTTGCCTAGCTGCTCGCCGTGTCCTCGACGGCGCACACTTTCTGCGCCTGCAGGCACGCTACCTCTGCGACCGTCAGCCTCAGCAAGCGGGCGCGCTGACGCGGCAGCTCGACATTGATGGTTTGCTCATTGGCGAGCACCGCGAATTCATTACAAGGGAATCGGTCCGCCCGTACGAAATCGACGCGAGCGGAACGAGCCTCACGAGCTAAGGCGCGTCGGTGCAGCCGAGAGACGCGATGGCATCCGACGCATCAGCTCTTGCAGGTGCGCGAAACCCTGCGGCCAGGGTCCGAAGCCCGATTCGGCATTGATGTGTCCGGCGTTGCGGTAGGGCACGAACACGCTTCCCCACGCGGACGCCAGCGCCGCCGCGCGCACGAGTTTGAGCGACGGGTCGTCGGAGCTTGCGACCAGCGTGGTCGCAAAGGGCAGGGCGCGGCCGCCGAGCGATGCGTCGAAACCGAAGCGCTCGGGATCGGCGGGCGCGACGAGCAGCGCCGCACGAATTGTCGAGCCGTGGTCCGCGGCGCTGACCGTGGCAAGGCATCCAAACCCGTGCGCGATGATAATGGGCGCTGTCGGGCAGGTATCGATCTGTGCCTGGATGGCGAACGTCCACGCCTTCAAATCCGGCGTCAGCGCATCGCATTGGACGACACGACGCGAACCTTGAATCTGCTTTTGCCAGTGCGTCTGCCAATGCGCGGGCGCGCTGTCGCGCAGGCCGGGAACGATCAGCACCGGCGCATCGATGGCGTCGCCACTACCCGCAGCCAGCGGATTTGTAAACGCCTCGCCGGTTGTTACCGCACCTTGCGTCGAGCGATCTATCCTCATGTCATTGTCCCCACGATGATGTAGTGGAACGCACCTGCATCGGCGGGCAGCGTTGCCAGCAGCGCTGCCGAAGCGGCGATGCGGAATGGTCGTCAGCCCGCGGCCTCGCGCAACAGGCTACGACATCGTTCGACCTCGAACGCGGTCGCTCGGGCGTTGCGCGCGGTGTACTGCGGTCCGATCAGGATGACGACCGGTCCCGTGAACGCCTCCGCGGCGATACCCGGCAGCGCGCCGACGTTGGAAAAAATCGTTCGCGACTGCGCCAGCGATGCGCTCTCGACGATCGCAAGTGGCGTCGACGCCGGTTTGCCAGCCGCGATCAGCGCGTCCGAAATCGCTTGCGCCTGTCCTGCGCCCATGTAGATCGCCGCGCTGTCGGCAGCGGCGACGCCGCGCGCCCAATCGCTCTCGGCTTCGCCGTCGCCCACGCGAGGCGTCGCGAACACCACGCTGCGCGCGACGCCGCGCTGCGTGAAGGAGATGCCTAGTTCCGCGGTCGCCGCTAGCGCAGCGGTGACCCCCGGAACGATCGCGTACGGCACGTGGGCTGCCTCCAGCGCCGCGATCTCTTCCTGCGCACGGCCGAAGAGCATCGGGTCGCCACCCTTGAGTCGCACGACGGTCATGTAGCGTGCGGCGGCATCAACCAGGCGCTTGCTGATGAATTTCTGAGCCGTCGAATGCTTGCCGCAGCGCTTGCCGACGGCAACCTTGACGGCGCGCGCGGCGATGGCTAGCGTTGCCGGGTGGACCAGCGCATCGTGGAACACGATGTCGGCCTGCTCGAGCAATCGCGCGGCACGCAAGGTGAGCAGATCGGGCGCGCCCGGGCCCGCGCCAACCAGGTAGACGGTTCCTTGAAGGGCAGGATCCTCTCGCCGAGGCGCTGGTTCGCGGCGCTTCAGCACGAGCGGGCGAGCGCCTTGGGGCGGTCGGGTGGCGCTCATCGGATCATTCCCGCGGCGACGGTGTTGTTGTCGGCGGGATCGATGAGAATGAAACTGCCGGTGGCCGCGTTTTGCTCGTAACGATCGGCGAAGAGCGGTTCACCGAGCGCGATCGCCACGCGAGCGATGTCGTTCATGCGCAGCGATTCGTCGGCAGGCTCCTGCGACTGCGTCTCGACGTTCCAGCGATAGTCGATGCGATCGATCCTGGCGTGAAGCACGCGCGTGGTGTGACGCATAAGCAGGCGGCTCTGCCGTTCAAACGGCGTCTGCGACAGCCAGCAAAGGTCGGCGCTGATGCTGCTCGCGGGTGGCGGCAGGTCACCCGCCGCGACCACCATGTCGCCGCGCGCGAGATCGATCTCATCTTCCAGCTCAAGGTTGATCGCACCGTGCAATCCGACTTGGGCCTGCGAGCCGTCGAATGTCCGGATCGACCGGATCTGCGTCTTCTGCCCCGAAGGCAGGACGATCACCGGGTCACCGGCGGCGATGGTTCCCGACTCGATGCGCCCAAGGTAACCTCGACGCTCGCCGTTGCGCGGTCGCGAAACGTATTGCACCGGAAATCGAAATGGTGCATCCGCGAGCTCGTGCGAGACCTCGACGGTTTCGAGGATCTGCAGCAGCGTTGGGCCGTCGTACCACGGCAGGTTGTCACCGCGCTCGACGACCATGTCGCCGTCGAGCGCGCACATAGGGACAAAGCGCGCATTGTCGATGCCCGTGCGCTCCGCAAAATCGAGGAAATCGTCGACGATCGCCGAGAACGCGTCAGCGCGATAATTCACCAGATCCATCTTGTTGACGGCGACCACGAGGTGCTCGACGCCGAGCAAGTGCGCCAGCGTGGCATGGCGACGTGTCTGCGTGACCACGCCCTGTCGCGCGTCGACCAGCAGGATGGCGAGCTGCGAGGTGCTCGCTGCCGTTACCATGTTGCGCGTGTACTGCGCATGACCCGGCGCGTCGGCGATGATGAACTTGCGCAGGGCGGTGGCGAAATAGCGGTACGCGACGTCGATGGTGATACCTTGCTCGCGCTCGGCGATCAGCCCGTCGGTGAGCAGGGAAAGGTCGAGGGCCACGCCGCGCCGCTGGGACGTGCGCTCGATGGACGCGAGCTGGTCGGCGAGTATCGCGCGGGTGTCGTAGAGCAGACGTCCGATCAGCGTGCTCTTGCCATCATCGACGCTGCCTGCGGTGAGCAGCCGGAGCACGCCATGATCGAGCACCTCGACGCGTTCAACCGCGGACATCAGAAATACCCCTCTCGCTTGCGCAGCTCCATCGAGGCGTCGTTGGTCTGATCGTCGAGTCGAGTGGCGCCGCGCTCGGTGAGGGTGGTCGCCGCGGTCTCGGCGATGATCGCGTCCACGGTGCCGGCGAGCGATTCGACCGGCGCGGTGCACGTGATGTCGCCGACAGTGCGAAAGCGCACCGAGATCGTTTCCGTGAGCTCGTCGTCGCGTGGCGGCGTCAGCGGTGTCACCGGCACCAGCAAAGCATTGCGGCGGACGATCTCGCGCCGATGCGCGAAGTAGATCGTCGGGACCTCGAGACGCTCGCGCGCAACGTACTGCCATACGTCGAGCTCGGTCCAGTTACTGATGGGAAACACGCGCACGTGCTCGCCCGGGGCGACGCGTGCGTTGTAGAGGTTCCACAGCTCCGGACGCTGGTTTCTCGGGTCCCATTGTCCGAACGCGTTGCGAAATGACATGATACGTTCCTTGGCACGCGCCTTTTCCTCGTCGCGTCGCGCCCCACCGATGCAGGCGTCGAATCCATGCTCGGCGATCGCATCGAGCAGCGTCACCGATTGATGGCGGTTCCGACTCTCGCCGGGGCTGCGCAGGACAACGCGTCCACTGGCCATCGAGTCCTCCACCGAGCGAACGATCAGCCGCTCACCGAGTTCACGCGCGCGTTTGTCGCGGAAAGCAATGACCTCCGGGAAGTTGTGACCGGTGTCTATATGCAGCAGAGGAAACGGAAACGCGCCGGGCCGAAACGCCTTTTCGGCGAGACGAAGCAAGACGAGTGAATCCTTGCCGCCGGAGAAGAGCAGCGCGGGATGCGCGCACTGGCCGGCAACTTCACGCAGGATATGGATGGCTTCGGACTCGAGCCAGCCGAGGTGGTCAGCGTCCACGGCGCGGCGCGAGGCCACCTGCGTGCGCACCGGCGCGTCGAGGAGCACCGCATCGTTCATGCGCTCACCTCGTGGTTTTCGATGCGGACGGGGATGCCGATCGGACGTCTATGCAAGCCGCACTCCTTGTGTTCGGGCGCTTCCCACCACCAGCGTCCGGCGCGCACGTCCTCGCCGGGTGCCACCGCACGCGTGCACGGCGCGCAGCCGATGCTTGGGTAGCCCTGCGCATGCAACGCGTTGGTCGGTACGTCGTGTGCTCGAACGTATGCCCACACGTCGTCTTCCGACCACGCGGCGAGTGGGTTGAACTTCGGTATGCCGCGCGCCGCGTCGAATTCCTCCGCCTGGAGTGACTGCCGCGAAAGCGCCTGTGCACGGCGTTGACCGGTAACCCACGCCCCGCTGCCCGCGAGTGCACGCGAAAGCGGCTCGGTCTTGCGGATCGCGCAGCACTGCTGGCGCAACGGCACCGACTGGTAGAAGGCATTGGCGCCATGCTCGCGCACATAGCGCTCGAGCAGTACGCGGTCGGGGTAATGAACGTCGATGGTCAACGAGTAGTGTGCACGCGTGAGTTCGATCAACGTGTGGGTAGGCTCGGGGAGCCTGCCGGTGTCGAGCGTGAAAATTCGGATCGGCAACGCGTGGCGCGCGATCATGTCGGTGAGCACCATGTCCTCGGCGCCGAAACTGCTCGCGAGCACAACCGCTGGATGGCGAAGTACCGTGCGATGGAGGAGGGCGAGCGCATCGGCGCTGCGAGCGTCGGACGTCAACGGGGCGGGCGCGGCGCTCATGGCGATGGCTTCAAAGGAACGGCAGTGGTGCCGCGCCGGCGGAACAGCGGAAGCGGGTGCTCGACCGTCGACTGGTAGTTGTCGCTGAAGTCCGCGAATGCGGTTAGCGCGACATCGAGGTCGCGATCGGCGCGTAGCGCGAAGGCGTTGAACCCGCACGCGCGGAGATAGTAGAGCTGATCGCGCAGCACGTCGCCGATCGCCCGCAACTCGCCGGTGTAGCCAAGCTTCTCGCGAAGCAGTCGCGCGCTCGAGTATCCGCGCCCATCGGTAAACTGCGGGAAGTCGACCGCGATGATCGCCAGCGCAGCCAGATCGTCGCGCAGCGCCTCGGGATCATCGGCGGGGCCCAGCCACACGCCGACACTTCCCCGTGCCGCTAGCGTTTCCTTGTGCTCGCGCCACATCGCAAAAGGCACGATCGCCGGGACATCCGCCGGCACGTCGTCGAGCCTGGGCGCTTCGCGCAGCAGCGTCCACACATCCTCGACGATGGCACCGTCCTTAATGAGCCGGGGCATACACGCGCTGCTTGAACGGATCGATACCCAGACGCCGCACCGTGTCGATAAATCGCTCGTCGGCCTCGCGGCGCTCCACATAGACATCAACCAGGCGCTCGATGACATCGGGCATCTCGCGGGCGGCGAAAGATGGCCCGATCACCTTGCCCAGCGACGCCTGCATGCCCTGGTCGCCGCCGATCGACACCTGGTACCACTCCTCGCCGTTCTTATCGACGCCGAGAATGCCGATATTGCCGACATGGTGGTGCCCGCAAGCGTTCATGCATCCCGATATGTTGAGCGCGAGCTCGCCCAGGTCGTAGAGGTAATCGAGATCGTCGAAGCGACGCTGGATCGCTTCCGCGATGGGAATCGACTTGGCGTTGGCGAGTGAGCAGAAGTCGCCGCCCGGACAGCAAATGATGTCGGTCAGCAATCCTATGTTCGGCGTCGCGAAACCCAGTTCCTTAAGCTCGCCCCAGAGCGCGAGCAGCGCGTCCTGGCGCACGTCGCTGAAAATGAGATTTTGCTCGTGCGAAACGCGAAGCTCGCCGAAGCTGTAGGCATCGGCCAGGTCGGCGACGGTGTCCATCTGGTCGGAGGTCGCATCGCCCGGCGGCACACCCGTTTTCTTGAGCGAAAGGGTGACCGCCGCGTAGCCGGGCACCTTGTGTGGAAAGACGTTGCGCTTGACCCAGTTCGCAAATCCGCGGTTGTCGGCGACTGCGGCGCGGAAACCGGCGTCCTCACCCGCGAGCGCGTCGTACGCCGGCGCGTCGAAGTACGACGCGAGCCGCGCGATCTCCTCGTCGGTCACGGTCTGCGGACCGTCCTTCAGGCGCTCCCAGTCGGCTTCGACGTGACCGCGAAAGACGTCGAGCGTCATTTCCTTGACCAGAATCTTGATGCGTGCCTTGAACTTGTTGTCGCGTCGCCCGAAGCGGTTGTAGACGCGCATGATGGCGTCGAAGTAATTAAGGATCTCCTCGCGGGGAACGAACTCGCGTATCACATGACCGACGATCGGCGTGCGACCCAGTCCACCGCCCGCCAGCACGCGAAAGCCGACTTCGCCGTCGGCGTTGCGCACCGCGTGCACGCCGATGTCGTGCACCAGCGTCGCGGCTCGATCTATTTCCGATCCCGATACCGCTATTTTGAATTTTCGCGGCAGGTACGCGAATTCGGGGTGGAACGTCGACCACTGGCGGAACAATTCGCAATAGGGGCGGGGATCGACCAGCTCGTCGCGCGCGATGCCCGCGAAGTGATCGGTGGTGATGTTGCGTATGCAGTTGCCGCTTGTCTGGATGGCGTGCATCTCGACCCGCGCCAGCTCGCCGAGGATGTCGGGGACATCTTCGAGCCGCGGCCAGTTGAACTGGATGTTCTGACGCGTGGTGAAGTGACCGTAGCCTCTGTCATACTTCCTGCCTATATGCGCGAGCGTTCGCAACTGACGCGAGGAAAGCAGACCGTAGGGCACGGCGATGCGAAGCATCGGCGCGTAGCGCTGGATATACAGGCCGTTTTGCAGGCGCAGCGGACGGAACTCGTCCTCGCTCAGCTCACCCGCGAGAAAACGGCGGGTCTGGTCGCGAAATTGCGCGACCCGCTCATCGATGAAACGCTGGTCGTGTTGGTCGTACCGATACATGATTTGCAGGGTACCGGTGAGGCGTCATGCGGAGAAGGCGTGCCCGGTGCTTATCTGATAGCCCTTCGCTATATGGCACCTAGCCCTTGACGACCGGTCTCATTCTTTTTGCGCATGGCGCACGCGATCCGCGGTGGGCAGAGCCTTTCGAGCGCCTGCGCGAGAAAGTGGTGCGCGCGCGACCGGGAACGCCCGTGCGCCTCGCCTACCTGGAACAGATGCGCCCCGATCTGGACACCGCCGTCGACGAATTGCTCGAGGTGGGCTGCCGCGTGATCCGCATCGCGCCGGTCTTCCTGGGCCAGGGCGGGCATGTTCGCCAGGATCTCCCCGTTCTGGTGCAAAGCGTGTCGTCGCGCCATCCCGAGGCCCGCATTGCCCTCGCCGAGGCTGTAGGTGAGAACGACGCGGTGCTCGACGCCATGGCGGCGGCCTGCATCGCCGTGCTTACCGACTGAGGGCCGTTCTTGCACGTCGCCGTGCTCGGTGCGGGTGTAGTCGGGTTGGCGACGGCGCACTACCTCTCGCGCGACGGCCACGAAGTCACCGTCGTCGACCGTAACGATGGCGTCGGACTAGAAACCAGCTACGCCAACGGCGCGCAGCTCTCGTACAGTTATGTCGCGCCGCTCGCCGGTCCCGGCGTGCTGCCGAAGATTCCTCCGTGGCTGCTGCGTCGCGATTCGCCGTTGCGCTTCTATCCAGCACTCGATGTGCAGCAGTGGCGCTGGCTTATCGAGTTCGTCCTCGCCTGCAATCGTGCGCAAAGCGACCTCACCACACGAAGGCTGCTGGCACTGTCCTTTTACAGCCGTCGACTGATGCACGCGCTGCTCGCGAACATCGCGCTGGATTTCGGACATGCGACCAATGGCAAGCTCGTCGTCTTTTCCGATCCGGCGGGGTTTGAAGGCGCGCGTCGGCTGGTCGACTACCAGCGCTCGCTGGGCTGCGACCAGGATGCACTCGATCGCGACGCGTGCCTCGAGCTCGAGCCGGCGCTGGCGTCCGCAGGTTCGAGGCTGGGCCGGCGCGTTGTCGGCGGCATCTACACGCGCAGCGAGGAAGTCGGCGACTGCTATCGCTTTTGCGTCGGGCTCGAGCGTCATCTCGCCGGACGCGGCGTCCGGTTTGCTCTCGGAACGTCCATCTTGGCGCTGCGCCTGGGAAGCGGGCGCATTACGCACGCCACCACCTCGGCGGGAGATTTGAGCGCGGATGCCTTCGTGATCGCGCTCGGCGTTCACGCACCGGCGATCGCGCAGCCGCTGGGTATCCGCCTGCCGATCTACCCGCTCAAGGGTTACAGCCTTACCTTGCCCGTCATTGGCGCCGCGCCGCGCATCAGCGTGACCGATTTCAAGCGCAAGGTAGTCTATGCGCCTCTGGACAATGCGGGCATCGCCGAGCTGCGCGTCGCCGGCATGGCCGACATCGCACGCTACTCGACGCGCATAGACCCGGTGCGTATGAAACAGCTTGTGGCGGAGACCCGCAGCGCATTCCCCGAAGCAACCGACTTCAGCGCCTCGCCCGAGCGCATGCAGGCGTGGAGCGGATTGCGACCGGCCACACCCAAGGGGACCCCGCTGCTTGGAAGGACCCACGTGCCGAACCTGTTCTTGAACTGCGGACAGGGCGCGCTGGGTTGGACGCTGGCGCTGGCCTGCGGCAGGGTCGTCGCCGATACGATCGAGGGGCACCCGGCGGCCATAGGTATGGATGGGTTTGCCGTGCCGACCTAACGTTCACTGTCGACCAGCGCACCTAACCTATCAGATAAGCGCTGTAACACGATGATTGTTAATATTGTTGCAGCTTATCACTTCAGTTACAAGAGCTCGTCGAGTGTCACCGGCAATTCGCGGACGCGCCTGCCCGTCGCGTGGAAAATGGCGTTGGCGATGGCGGCTGCGGTGCCGACGATGCCTATCTCACCCAGGCCCTTGGCCCCGAGGGGACTGATCCGATCGTCCTGCTCGTCGACGAACACGACGTCGATATCGCGAATGTCGGCGTTGGACGCCAGGTGATACTCGGCGAGATTGCGGTTCATGAAACGAGCCAGACTATCGTCGCGCTGGGTTTCCTCGAACAGCGCCATTCCGATTCCCATAACCACCCCGCCGAGAATCTGGCTGCGCGCCGTGATGGGATTGAGGATCTTGCCGGCAGCCACCGCGCTCACCACGCGCGTAACGCGCACCACGCCGAGCTCCTCGTCGACCCGTACCTCGGCGAAGATCGCAGAGTGCGTGTAGCTCGCAGCGCGTTTGGAGCCAATGAGGGATGGTTTCGCCGTCTTGTTCGCCTCCAGCTTCTCAACGCCCGCCGCTTGCAGGACGTCGGCGAGCGTAACCGCGCGCGAGTGATCATCCCGGTGCTGGATGCGATCGTCGACCAGTCGCAAATCGGCGAATCGTGAGCGCGACAGCGGCGACGACTTGATCCTGCGCGCGCTTTTGAAGAGATCGTTGCGCAGTGCTTCACACGCAGCCGCGACGGCGGATCCGGCCGAGGTCGCCGTCCACGAGCCTCCTTCGACGGGTGCTTGCGGAAGCGACGAATCGCCGAGCTTCACGCTCACCCGTTCGATCGGGATGCCGAGTGTGTGCGCGGCGATCTGGGAAAGCACCGTGTACGTTCCGGTGCCAATGTCGGAGGTCGCTACGCCTACCTCGACATGGCCGCCGCGCTCGACGCTGGCGCGCGCAGATGTCTTGGTGAACATCGCTTCCCAGATGCCGCCCGCCATGCCCCAGCCGATCAGCTCGTGGCCATCGCGCATCGACCGCGGCGCCGCGCTGCGCCGATCCCAGCCGAAACGCCTGGCGCCTTCCTGGTAGCAGCTGCGCAGCTCCTTGCTAGTAAAGGGTTTGTCTTCGTTCTGATCGCGCTCGGCGTAATTGCGCAGTCGCAATTCGATCGGATCGATAGCCGCGGCGTGTGCGAGCTCGTCCATCGCTGATTCGAGCGCATAGACGCCCAGCGTTGCACCGGGTGCGCGCATGTCGGTAGGCGTCGGGGTGTCGATGCGGGCAAGACGGTAAGTGAGCTTCACGTTGTCGCACTGATACGCGAGCCCTGACCAATCCACCACCGACTCTTGATGCTCCTCGAACCGCGAGGTGCCGGCGATGGCGTCGTGCATCACCGCCTGCAGATGTCCATCGCGATCGGCGCCGAGCGCCACGCGCTGCAAGGTGTCCGGGCGATAGCCCACGCTGAAGCCCTGATCGCGCGTCAGCGTCACGCGCACCGAGCGCTGCAGATCCAGCGTCGCCATCACCGCCAGGAAAAGCTGGTACTGAGGGCGAAGCCCGATCCCGAAGGCACCGCCGACGTAGGGCGCGACGACGTGGACCTTGTCGGGCGACAATCCGAACACCGCCGACACGTACGAGCGCGTATTTAAGACTCCCTGTGTCTTGTCGTGCACTGTGATCTTGCCGTCGTCTTGCCATTCGACCGTCGTAGCCTGCAATTCCATCGGGTTGTGGTGCTCGATGGCGACGCGATATTCATGGTCGACGTGCAACGGCGCGCTTGCCATGGCCGCGGCCGCGTCGCCGCGCGGCTCGGGCGGAGGGCCGCTGCGGCGCTTGGTGGGCTCGGCGGCCGATTCCCGTACCCGTTCAACGTCGATCGTGGCGGCATCCGGTCTGTATTCGACGCGCACCAGCGATGCCGCATAGCGTGCGGTTTCGAGGTCCTCGGCGACGACCAGCGCGATTGGCTGGCCGCTGAAGTGGATCCTGCCATCGCGCAGCGGTCGGAACGGGCGCCCCGGTGGGCCCACGGCGTCGTGATACTTGTAATTGAACCATGCCGCTCCCGGGCGTTTCTTATGCGTGTAGACGCGCAAAACCCCCGGCACAGCGAGAGCCGCGCGCATATCGATGCGCGCGATGCTTCCCTTGGCGATGGCGGCTGACACGACCCAGCCGTGCGCGAGTCCGCGGGCGGCAAAATCGCCCGCGTAAGGCGCGCGCCCAGTGACCTTCAGCGCGCCGTCAACGCGCGTGTGCCATGCACCGGGAAAGGGGGAGACAGCTGGCATGATGCGCGCTACAGAATCGACTTCGAGCTCTGTGATTGCGGCGTGCCGGCCGCGGCCTGTCGCAGTGCGCGCACGATCGCGCGGCGGGCAAGATCGATCTTGAAGGCATTGCGCGAATAGCCGCGGGCGCCGGCCAGGAGCGCATCGGCGACCTCGCCGAAACGTTGCTCGGTGGGCTCTTGCCCGGCAAGCAGCGTCTCGGCTTCGGGGACGCGCCAAGGCTTGTGCGCGACACCGCCGAGGGCGATGCGCGCGCTGCGCACAGCGCTTCCATCCACGTCCAGTCCCACCGCGACCGAGACCAGCGCAAACGCATACGACGCGCGGTCGCGCAGCTTGAGATAGGTGTAATGCGTCGCGAATCGCCTCGGCGGCAGCTCGATGGCAATGATCAGTTCCCCTTGTCGAAGCGTGTTGTCGATTTCCGGATGCGCTCCTGGAAGGCGATGGAATTGCGAGAAAGCGATGCTGCGATCGCCCTCAAGGCCGCTCACGTGCACCACCGCTTCGAGCGCGGCGAGCGCGACGCACATGTCGGACGGATGTGTGGCGATGCATTGCTCGCTGGTGCCGAGAATCGCATGGATGCGATTCACGCCAGAAATCGCCGGGCAGCCGCTTCCGGGCTCGCGTTTGTTGCACGGCGTGGACGCATCGTAAAAATAATGGCAGCGCGTCCGCTGCAGCAGATTGCCACCGGTCGATGCGGCGTTGCGCACCTGCGGTGAAGCCCCGGCGAGGATTGCGCTGGCGAGCAGTGGATACTTGGTCGCGATGCGCTCGTCGTAGGCGAGATCCGAATTGCTGACCAGCGCGCCTATGCGCACGCCGCCGCCATCTGTTGCGCTGATGCCGCCCAGTGGCAGGCGATTGATATCGACGACATGGGTCGGCTTCTCGACGTTGTACTTCATCAGGTCGACGAGGTTCGTCCCGCCCGCAATGAAGCGCGCCCTTGCATCCGACGCCGCCACGCGAACCGCGTCCGCCACGGTCTCGGCGCGCGTGTATCCGAACGGGCTCACGTGTTCTCCGCGCTCATGATTACGCGCTCTTCGCCTGCACCTGGCGGATGGCGTCGACGATGTTGGTGTACGCGCCACAGCGGCAAAGGTTGCCGCTCATCAGCTCGCGAATGTCATCGTCGGAGCACGCATGACCCTCGGCGATGAGCCCCACCGCCGAGCAGATCTGGCCTGGGGTGCAATAGCCGCACTGGAACGCGTCATGGTCGATGAACGCGCGCTGCACCGGGTGCAGCACGCCCTCACGTTCGAGCCCTTCGACCGTGGTGATCGACGCGCCGTCCTTCATGACCGCCAACACGAGACAGGCATTGATCCGCTTGCCATCGACCAGCACGGTGCATGCGCCGCACTGACCGTGGTCGCAGCCCTTTTTCGTTCCGGTGAGAAGTAGCTGCTCGCGCAGCAGATCGAGCAGGGTAGTCCAGGGCCGGATCTGGAGGCGATGCTTCTCGCCATTGACCGTCAATTCGAGAGGCCGGACGCCTTGCGACTGTACTGCGATGTCACTCGCAGGCGATGCCGACGGTGTGTCTGCGAACATGGTGCTCATGGGCGGAATGACTCGTGTAGTCGCGGCGGAGCGCACAAAGTAGCAATTCGCGCCGCGCCACGTAATCAGCCGCTGCGCCAGCGCACGTAGGTTTTCCTCCTACCCGGCGGGGCGCGTATACGTGGCAGGTGTCCCTTCCGCGCGCACCGAACCGGTGGTACGATCGCTCGAACGATCGTTCTATGCATCCCGCCAACGTCCTCCCCACCTCCCATAGCGCAGTCGCTCTCGCCGCCGCTGAGCCGCATCTCGCGAGGCTCAATGCAGAGCAGCGGCGAGCGGTCGAGTTCGACATTCCGCCGCAGCGCGGACGCGGCCCGTTGCTTGTCATCGCGGGCGCAGGGTCCGGAAAGACGGACATGCTCGCGCATCGGGTCGCGCATCTGGTGCTCAAGGGTGCCGATCCGGCGCGCCTGCTTCTGCTTACCTTTTCACGCCGGGCTGCGTCGGAATTGGAGAGGAGGGCGGGCAGGATCCTGCAGCGCGTGCTGGGGACTTCGCGCCTGGGGCATGTTCCCGCGCTCCCCTGGTCGGGAACGTTCCACGGCGTGGGCGCGCGATTGCTGCGAAGCTATGCCGAGCGAATCGGACTGCACCCCTCGTTCACGATTCATGACCGCACCGATTCGGAAGACCTGCTGGCAATCGTTCGCCACGAACGCGGGCTCTCGAAGACCGACTCTCGGTTTCCGACCAAGTCCACGTGCCTGGCGATCTACTCGCGTACCGTCAACAGCGAAGAGGCGCTGGATTGCGTACTCAAGATTGCTTTTCCATGGTGCGCGACATGGGAGGCCGAACTGCGCGATCTGTTTGCAGCATATGTCGCCGCCAAGGCCGCACAGAACGTGCTCGACTTCGACGATCTGCTGCTTTACTGGTCGCATTTGATGCAGGAGCCTGCGCTCGCTGAGGAAGTCGGCGCACGGTTCGATCATGTGCTGGTCGACGAGTACCAGGACACCAACCGGTTGCAGTCGTCGATCGTGCGTGCCATGAAGCCCAAGGGGTCGGGAATCACCGTGGTCGGCGACGATGCGCAGTCGATCTACTCGTTCCGTGCCGCTACCATCCGCAATATCCTCGACTTTCCAAAACAGTTTAATTTGCCTGTGCAAGTCATTACATTGGAAAGAAATTATCGATCCACGCAGCCCATATTGAGCGCTTCCAACGCAGTCATCGCGCTGGCTTGCGAGCGCTTCAGCAAGAACCTCTGGTCAGAGCGAGCCTCCTCGCAAAAGCCCGATCTCACCGCTGTGCGCGATCAGGCCGACCAGGCCGCGTGCATCGCTGAGCGGGTTCTCGAGTACCGGGAACAGGGCATCGCGCTCAAATCGCAGGCGGTTCTGTTTCGAACGTCGAGCCACAGCGCCGATCTCGAGCTCGAGCTCGCGCGCCGCGAGATTCCATTCGTGAAATTCGGTGGACTCAAGTTCCTCGAGGCGGCGCACGTGAAAGACGTGCTCTGCGTGCTGCGCTGGGCCGAGAATCCGCGAAGCCGCATGGCGGGCTATCGGGTCGTACGTCTGCTGCCAGGGGCAGGGCCTGCAACGGCGGCCCGGCTGCTCGACAGCATGGATGCCGCGCCGGATCCGATGGCGGCCCTGACCCGATTCCCGCCAGCGTCCCCTGCTGCCTCTGACTGGAACGAGCTGGTCCAGCTGGTGACGACGCTGCGGCGCAGTCCAGCGTGGCCGGCGGACATGGAGCAAGTGACGCGCTGGTACGAACCTCACCTGCAGCGCATCTACGAGGACACGCATACACGGCGCGCCGATCTCGCGCAACTTCAGCAGATCGCGACGACGTATCGGTCGCGCGAGCGATTCCTGACCGAGGTGACGCTGGACCCGCCGTCGGCGACGAGCGGGGAGGCAGGGGTGCCTTCGCTCGACGACGATTACCTCATCCTTTCCACCATTCATTCGGCAAAGGGCCAGGAATGGAAGACGGTCTACATCCTCAACGTGGTGGACGGAGCGATCCCGTCGGACATGAGCACCGGAACGAGCGAGGAGATCGAGGAAGAGCGGCGTCTGCTCTACGTGGCGATGACGCGCGCCAAGGAGCATCTGCATTTGATGCTGCCGCAGCGCTTTCACATCCACCAGCAGTCGACCTATGGCGACAGGCACGTCTATGCGTCGCGCACGCGCTTCATCCCGAACTCGATGCTTCCGCTGTTCGAGTCGCGTGCGTGGCCGCTCGTATCGCGCGACAAAGAACACGAGTCCTCGCCGCGCGCGGCTGAGCCGCATCCGCCCATAGACATTGCGGCGCGCATCGGTGCACGATGGGGATTGCCGTCCGGGAAGTAATCAACGGCCCCATCGCTGCTTCGGTCGTATAGCGGCCGCAAAATTTCTCGCCGGATCACGGCGAGTCCGCCCTTGGCCGCTACCATTCAGTCGACGAAGGTGGTGTCGTCCGGTGCCTGCGGTGGAATCTTGATGGCGATCGACTTCACCGGGCCGCTGCTGACGATCTGGCCCTGATGCGGTGTGCCCCGAGGAATGATGAGCAGCGTCCCCGGTTTGAAGTCCTTGCGTTCACTGCCGAGCCACATCGAGCCGCTTCCTTCGATGATGAACTGGATCTCGTCGGCATTCCGGTGGATGTGCTTGCCGACGTTACCCGTCTGGACCGCGAGCGTTGCGTTGTCGGTCACGACCAGCGTTTTGGAATGTAAGTCGGGATACGGCGTCGCTGGAAGGTCGCCATGCTTGAGCGCCGCAAGATCGATGACTGCGGGAGTCAGAGGCGCGGCTGCCGCGTGCGCTTCGGGGATCGCGCGGTGCACCAGCGGCGACATTACTATTCCAGCGGAGAACGCGACGGCGATGGCCACGCCAAGAGTGGTTTGCGTCTGACGCATGGTTTGCTCCTCTCGGTAGTTGCAAGCGTTGAACAAAGCAGGCACGACCACCTAGTCGCGCTCGAGCAACCGGACCCAGGCCCGGATGATGCCGGAGGAGATACCACGAAGGTTGTGTAATCCGCCAGAGCCAGATGTGACCTGGAGAAGGCCCCAGCCACAGCGATTGCAACTTAACATAATATACATTATACGCATTAAGGTAAACTGGAACTCCGCACCATTGTGGATCTGTGATGCTTAAAAATAAGATCTGTCGAAAAGAATAAAGGCTGTCGGAGATTCCCCCACATGTCTCGATGCGACGCCCCCAGCGAAGTCAACGGGACGTTCGTGTTACGACCATATGTTTCAGCGTATTTTCAATGGTATGCAGCGGATCGCTAAAGTGGCCTCGAGAACTGACACCGCGTCGGCGTCGACCATCGCCATTCGAACGCAATCCAACCGACGTGCAGCCGTTGCGATTCTTGAGCGTCAACTTGAAAGGCTGGCCGTATCCGCGGACTGGATAACTCTGGCGTAAACCACCTTGCTCGGCGATCCAGGCGCGCCACGTTCAGAGGTCTCGAACACGTCGGGATATTTCCTGATAAGTTCGCTCAACTTCTGGCAGCCATACAGCCTCTGGTCAAAATCGGGCTGGATCTTAGTGAGGTAGTTACCTACCGCGCCGAGAAATGCCCACCCGGACTCGTCCGCCCCTTGTTCAATCGCTTGGGCCAGAAGGCCAACGGGGGATTTCTGCGTAATCGTCAGTGCTGGCGCTCTCGCTTGAAGGGAATCTGCCCCTCCGTCGGACGATGCTCCCGGTGGCTTGGCTTTGGCAGACGCAGACTTGGCTGGGCCCAGCGCCGATGCCTTCGGTGGCGATGGGGCAGCGTTGCGCAGCACTTCGGTGTAGATGAACTTGTCGCACGCCACGACGAACGGTTTCGGAGTCTTCTGCTCGCCAAAGCCATAAACCACGAGGCCCGCTTCGCGAAGCCTCTGGGCGAGCCGGGTGAAGTCGCTATCGCTGGAAACCAGACAGAACCCGTCGAGGCGCTGGGTGTGCATTAGATCCATCGCGTCGATGATCATCGAGCTGTCAGTCGCGTTCTTGCCGGTCGTGTAAGCGAACTGTTGGATCGGGGTTATTGAATGATCGAGCAGGCTCACCTTCCACTGGGCATGCTTCGTTGACGTCCAGTCGCCGTAGATCCGCTTTACGCCCGCCACGCCGAATTTCGCGATCTCGGCCAATAGCCCTTCAATGACGGAGGGCTGAGCGTTGTCGGCATCGATCAGTACGGCGAGGCGGCGTTGATTTTCTCCGGACGACAAGGTCGGTGTCTCGCTTGTTTGCATTCCGCGTCTCACTCAGATTCGAATCCCTGGCTCGAGAACTTCAGCGTCCGGCCATTGTCTGTAACAACCCGTACTACCTGATCGGGCGCACTAGCGGGGATTTCCGCCTCTATTTCGAGGGTCACTGTCACGGTTGATCCTACCAACCCTCGAGATGTGCAATGACTTCATCAGCAATACGTCCCGCGTCACGGCCAACGCGCGCTGGGTCTAGTCTCACAGTGCCGTGATAACGCCACGGCCGGGGGGTAGGCTCCGTCTTGGTGCTGCCCCCTGCCCCCGAACCACCCTCCTCCTCCCCTTCCTCTGGCTTTTCGACTTCAGGTTTCGTTGTCCCGCCGTTGCCACAGGCGCAGGCGTTTCAGCATCAATCTGCTTGAGCGCGACTTCCGACTTCACCAACAGACCTGCGGCGGTGTGATCGGCAATGTTCAAGTTGCGCCCCGAACGAGTCGGCGCGAGAGGTCGCTCGCGATATGCCAAGACCGATGGCTACAACTGGAGCCCTTCGTCATCCGGCTACCATCTCTACTACGCGAGCCGCCGCCGCTCGTCACGGCATTCGCGCTAGTGCTGGATGCGCTGCGCTACCGAGAGTAGATGCGCGACCGCTGAGGCCTGCCGATCGTTCCTGCATTGCTTGGCGACGACAACCAAACCGAGGGGTACGCTCCCGCGCCGGGCGGTGATCGCCCGACGCGGGATGCTGCGGATTCCCGCAAGTTGCGCGCGCCCTCAATCCCCAGCGGAGTGTGCCTCCGTGAAGCAGTTCCGAGAGTCCTCCTTGCAGGCCTTGTCGAAGGCGACGAGCGCCTTGCGACGAGCCGCCATCTGCACCTGCGACTTAAACGGCGCGATGATCTGGTCGAGCGTGTACACGACCCCGTTCTTTACCACCCAATGCACCGCCGCCGCGAACTTGAGGTCTTGCAGAGGGTCGCCATCGACGATGGTCAGGTCCGCGAGCTTGCCCACCTCGACGCTGCCGAGATCCTTGTCCTTGAAGCTCATCTTGGCGGCATTGATGGTTATGGCCTGAAGCGCCTGGAAGTTCGACATGCTACGGCCCAACGCCATCAGATTCGAGTGGTTCGTTACGCCCGGCGGGTTGAGCGGCACGTCGGTTCCCTGGGCGAAGAGCGCGCCTGCGGCGATCGCACGCGCGTCGTCGTCGGTCGCTATCTTGAGGTTCGCGAGCTGCGCCGGGGTCCCGGGTTGCTGCGCGAGCAGGCTGCTCACGTAGGGAATGGGCATGAGCACGTTGAAACGATCGCCGCCCAGCAGGATCGGGCTCTGCGCCGCGAGGAAGTTGGCACTGAGCGTCTCGGTCAAGTGCACCTGGCCGAGACCGACCAGCGCATTGACATCCTGGTAAGCAACGCCCGTCGGCGACTTCGCCCAGCCATAGCCCATCCGCTGCGTGGCCTGCAGGTGCGTGATCCCTTGGAGACCCGTCGAGGCGCCGGGGTACAAGAGGTGCGTGCCGCTCGGGATGCCCATCTGTTGCGCGAACGCGGCAAAGCGATTCATCGCCGGGATCGGGTCGCGCACGTACGTCTTGACCCAGTCGATGTCGACTGCAGCGTAGCGCGTCACTTCGATATCGGCGATCGCCGCAGTACGGATCCCGCGCGACATGTCATACGACATGCGATTGCCTTCGAGCAGCGGCGTCGATGTGAACAGACGCGGGCCGATCAGATTGCCCGAATCCAGCGCCTCGCGGATCTCGGTGCTCGCGTAGACCGGGCCCGCCACCGACTGTACCGACGTGAACCCGTAGGCGAACATCGCCGCCCAAACCTGGTTGAATTGGCTGCCCTGGTAGACGTTGAGCGGATGGAAGTGTGGATCCCACAAGCCCGGCATCACGGTCTGGTTTAACGCATTGACGATTGTCACGCCCGGTGTCTGAGGACGATTGAAGTGCGGCTCGATCTTTGTGATTCGGTTGCCAGTGATTGTGATGTCGACGTTATGCTTTTCGATGTCGTAGAGGCCGTTCCAAAGCGCACCCGCGTAGATGATCGTGGTGCCGGTGGGAGCCATCGGCGTATAGGTCATGCTGAGCGCAACGTTCTGCACGCCCGTTCCGTCCGCCTTGATCTTCTTGAGCTGGCCGCTCGCCATGTACATGAGCGTCTGCGAGTCGGACTGCCACGTCGGCGCGTCCGAAGCCTCGTTGGTAATCTGCACCGCGGGACCGGAGGGCGATCCATCCGCGTTGGTCGGCATTATCTTGAGGACGGAGTCGCTGATGAACGCGACCTTCGTGCCGTCGGGCGACCACGCGGCTGCGCCTTCCGTGCGATCGGAGATCGCCGCCGGTGTCGGCCCAACCGGATACCACGTCGCCGTCTTGGTCGCAATGTCGATGACCCGCAGTTTGTTGTAACCCTCGCGGAACCGTGGATTGACCCGGTCGTTGTCGGTGATCATGATTTTCGTGCCGTCGGGCGACCACGAAGGCCGGCCGACCTGCGGCTGCGGTGAGAGCTGTGCCACGAGTGGCGTGCGCGTGCGGGTCGCGATGTCCATCACCTCGGTGGTACCTGAGCCGGTCGAATAGGCGAAACGATCCGCCCCCGGCGAGAGTGTGGGCTGGATCATCGACACGCCCGGGATCATCGCAACGCGCGTGCGCTCGCGCGTGACGACGTCGATCTTGTCGACGGCGAGGGCGCCGGCGTTGTTCTTGTCTGTCGACCAGTAGATGAAGCGACTGTCCGCCGTCCAACGCGGATCGACGTCGCGATCCGTGTCGTTGGTGAGCCGCACCGGCGTTTGGCCGATGTTCATCATCCAGAGGTCGTTCAATGCGATGAATGCGATGCTCTGGCCGTCGGGCGAGATCACCGGGCCGTTGATGCCTTTAACGGGCTGCGGCGTGGTGGCGCCGACGCTCGGTCGAGTCGATAGCGGTGTGATGACCGGTCGACGAAGAACCTGCGTGGCGCTAAACGCGATGGTTTGGACGTTGCCGCCGCCGGAATCCCTCGTAAGAATCTTGCCGGTGCCCGTATAGACGAATTTGTTCGGGCCCATATACTCCACCGGGAACGGGAAAAGGTCTTCGCCGCTCGTGACCTCGTTGCCGTTCACGACGAGATTGCCTGCCGTGTTCTGATAGACGAGCCCCTGGCTGTTCGGCGTAAATTGCGGATAGTTGCCGCTGCCGAATTGCGTCGGCGCGGCGCTCAAGTCAGCCGGCATAGTAAAGATCGTGTTGCCGTTGTTGACGAACGCGATCTTTGTGCCGTCGGGCGACACGACCGGGTTGCTCTCCGCCCCGGTGCCCGTTGTTAGCTGCTGCAACGTGCCGCCGAGCGTGACCGACCAAATCTTGTACTGCTTGTCGTTGCTGCGGTCCGAGGAGAAGATTACCTTACTCGAGTCTGGATACCACGACGGCTCGCGATCGTCGAACGGTCCGCTCGTCAGCGCATGGAGCTGGGATCCGTCGGACTTCACCACCCAGATCGCGTAGTTCGCGTCGGTGGAATAGTTTTGGAATGCGATCCATTGGCCGTCGGGCGACCACGCGGGCTGCGTCGATTCGACGTCCCATGGCGTGATCTTCGTCGCGGTGCCTCCGCTCGCGGGCATGATCCATAGCCCGCCTTGCAGCGAGAGAACCATATTCGTGCCGTCGGGCGACGGGAAGGCGTTCATGTTCGTGCCTTCGTGCATTTCGATGGTGATGTTGTTCGTCGGACCCGGCAGCTGGTTTTGGTTGTCCGCGCCCCCGAAACTCTGCGCGAGCGTGTCGCCCGCGGGCAAGTACGCGGCGCTGCCGACGAGCGCCGCGCACGCGAGCAAAGCGGCCAAGCGAACCGACATCGCTGAAGCATCGCGCCGTTGATGAAAACTGCGCGTCGCTTGATGTGAAAATTTCTTCGGTTTCATGAATAATCTCCTCGTTAGAGCGTGTGGTTCAGGAGCTCTCCGCCGCGCCGTCCTGCGCTGCGCGTGGATCTTTTGGGTGCAGTTATGACCTCTCGATTCTATAGTTCGGTACGGAGACGAGGGCGCGCAATGTTGTGGATCGCAGCGTCATCGCGATCCGCCGCATCGGTCGCCGGCTTGGCGTTGTCCGATGGAATCGCCGGAGTGCGTGTTCGCCGACCGCGACACCATGGAGCGATGGCGTTGCCTGCGGCGGTTCGTCTCCAGCGAAACTGTCCTCCTCGAACGTGTGAGCCAGCTGGCGTTCTTCTGCCCTGTCAGGGGTCGGAAGGATGACCCTATCAGTGTGGGCTACAATGCGACTGAATTACACGACTGTCAAGCTACAAGGATCCATTAGACCAAAGTCGAATCGCGATACTGCGCACTTCCATGAGCGAGTTGCTCGGGCGTGCCACGCTAAGTGCAATCTCGGCTGAGCAACCTTGTCATACGTTCGATCTACCTACCCGTCTAAGCTCTCTTCAGCGTCTTGTCGCCCGCGTGTGGCGGTCGAGTGCCCGACAATACGCCGTCGATGCCGTGCCGTCCGGAGCGCGCTCGTGCAAGCGCTCGCGTCGTGCGCAGCGGCCGCGCTGGTGGGCGCGGCCGTTGCCGCGCCGGCGCCTCTCGCTCTCACCGAATCGCAGCAACTCGCCATCGAGCGCTCGCGGCAGGTGGCTGCGTACGACTCTGCAATCGCCGCAGCGCGCGACATGGCGGCCGCGGCGGCGCAGTTGCCCGAGCCTACCCTCAAGCTCGGCGTTGACCGTCTGCCCATCGAGGGCGCCGACGGCTCTAGCTTCGGGCGAAACGTTAATACGATCGCTCGCACCGGCCTCACCCGGCAGCCGTTGAGTCCAGAAATGCGCCAGGCGATCGCGGAGCGCTACGCGCGCGAAGCCGATCTTGTGGCCGCGCAGAAGATCGCGACGAGCGTCGACATTGCCCGCCAGACTGCGCTCGCGTGGTTCGAGTGCTATTACGTCGAGCAGATGACGCGCGTTGCTTCCGATCAACTCAAGGTTGCCCAGGTCGAGGTCGAGGGCGCCGAACGCATGTATTGGGCGGGACGGCTCACCCAAGCGGAGTTTTACGCCACGCGCAGCATACTCGTCTTGTTCGAAGACAAGTCGGGGGAGCTCGAGCACCGCGGGCGCGCCGCGCGGATCGCGCTGAAGCGTTGGGTTGGCGACGCAGGCGATGCGCCGCTTGCTGCGCTGCCGAACATCGATCGCATCCTGCTGAGGCCCGCGGCGCTCGAAGGAGACCTCACACGGCATCCCGAGGTCGCGCTCCTGGACAAACAGGCAGACATCGCGGCGAGCGACGTGCGCGTCGCGCAAGCCGACCGGCAATCGCCGCCCGAGATCGCGGCGACGCTAGCGAAGCGCGACGAAGCGCGCGCGGCGCGCGACGAGAAGCTTCGCACGGAGGTCGCGGAAACGCGCAACCGGATCGAGGAGTGGCAGCACGCACGCGAGCGACGCGACCGCTACACTGGTCAGCTCGTGCCGCTCGCGCGCGAGCGCACGCTGGCGACGCTTGTCGCGTATCGCGGTGGCAAGGCGTCCCTGACCGACGCGCTCGCCTCGCGTCGCGCGGAGACTGAAGCGCAAATGCAGAGTGTCGAGATGGAGCGTGAGGTAGCGCGGATGTGGACGCGAATCAACTTCGCACTCCCCGATGCATTGCCGGCCGCGTCACATGCGCCTTCGTCCGAGGAGCGCGCGCGATGAGCGCCGCGGGGCCGCCCCAAGGCCGCGTGCTTCATCCTGCAAGGCCTAATTACCTCCCATCAAGGGGCAGCGAAGCGGCGCCAGCCGCGAGCGCGGGGGTCGTATGAGCCGCCGCGCGTTTGCGCTCGGCGGCGCCGCGACGGTCGTTCTCGCGCTCGTCGCATACGCAGCGTTTGAAGCGGGCGTCGAGCGCGGTCGCACGAAGGCCTCCGGCATCGTCGCTGCTTCGAATTCAACGCGCTCTGCGCCGTCGGCGGCGGCCAGCGCGTCCCCGGCCAAGGCAGGCGACGTCGATCCGTCAAGCGGCAAGCGCGTTCTCTACTGGCACGATCCGATGGTGCCGGGGCCGCGGTTCGACAAGCCCGGCAAGTCGCCTTTCATGGACATGGAGCTCGTCCCCGTTTATGCCGACGACGCGCCGGGGGGCGCGGGTGTCGCCATCAACCCGCGGCTCCAGCAGAACCTCGGCGTTCGCACGGCGAAGGCTGTGGCGGGGTCAGTCTCGAGCGCGCTCTCCGCGGTTGGCAACGTGGCTTACAACGAACGCGACGTCGTTGTAGTGCAGGCTCGCAGCAACGGCTTCGTCGAGAAGCTCCAGGTTCGCGCCGTGCTCGATCCAGTGCGCAAGGGCCAGGCGCTCGCGCAGCTTTACGTGCCAGAATGGGTCGCGGTGCAGGAAGAGTACCTCGCGGCGAAGCGGTTCCGCACCGACGTTGACGCCCTGGCGCTCGGCGGACTCGCGGACGCTGCGGCGCAGCGCATGCGGCTCGCCGGCATGAGCGACGATCAGATTCGGGAGGTCGACACCCGGGGCGCCGTGCAGCCTCGGTTCACGATCACCTCGCCGATTAATGGTGTAGTAGGCGAACTTTCTGCGCGCGAAGGCATGACGGTCGTTGTAGGCGCACCGCTCTTTCGTCTTAACGGGCTTGCGACGGTGTGGGTGAACGCCGAGGTGCCTGAGGGGGCTGCGGCCGAGGTGCGTCTTGGCAGTACCGTCGAGGCGCGCACGCCTGCGCTCCCCGGGTCCGTATTCAAGGGACGCGTGAGTGCGATCCTGCCCGAAGTCAACGCGACCACGCGAACGCTCAAGGCGCGCATTGAGCTCGCGAACCCCGGTGGCCGTCTCGTCCCGGGGATGTTCGCGACCATCGATTTCGCACCAACGGGTCGAAGCGACATCGTGCTCGTGCCGAGCGAAGCCGTGATCCGGACCGGCAAGCGTACCGTCGTCATAGTCGCCCAGGGGAATGGGCGTTTCGCACCCCTCGACGTCACGACGGGCATCGAGAGCAACGGGCAGACGGAAATCCGCAAGGGGATTAGCGCCGGCGACAGTGTCGTCGTATCAGGGCAATTCCTCATCGATTCCGAAGCGAACCTGAAGTCTGCGACGACCCGCATGGGCGAGATGCCCGCCAACGCTCCGAACGATACGCCGCCAGCGACGACTGGCGAGCGCAGCATGGATCACCCGCCCGACGCGCAGCACGGTGCGCCACCGCACGCCGAGTGAACCGCGTGATCGCGCGACTCATCCGCTGATGGATGGACAAGCGATTGCTCGTGCTGCTCGTCAAGTGCGCACAACGATTGGGAATCATCTCAGTTCGTTATGAGGCCTGCTCGCCCGCGATGCCATAAGCGCTTGACTTCGCGACTTGCGGTGGCATCGGCGATCGCCGTAGGCGGCCGCGGTTGATGAGGAGATACGCGGCGGGGATGACAAACATCGACAGGATTGGCGCGGTCACCATGCCGCCAATCATAGGCGCGGCGATCCGGCGCATGACTTCCGATCCGGTGCCGCCGCCCCACATGATCGGCAGCAGACCCGCGATGATCACGGCAACGGTCATCGCGATCGGGCGAACGCGCAAAGCTGCGCCCTCGATGATCGTTGCGACGAGATCGTGCTCGTCGTTGAGGCGTCCCCGATGCTCGCGGACCGCGATCGCCTGGTTCACGTACACCAGCATCACGATACCGATCTCGGCGGCCACGCCGCCCAGCGCGATGAAGCCCACCGCGGAAGCGATCGACATGTTGTAGCCAAGAAGGTATATCAGCCAGAACCCGCCGGCGAGCGCAAAGGGCAGCGTGGCCATGATCAGGAGCGCGTCGACGAAACGTCGGAAGGTAAGATAAAGCAGGACGAAGATGATCAGCAGCGTCCCTGGTACCACGATCTTGAACTTCTGCGTCGCTCGCTCGAGATACTCGAACTGCCCCGACCAGGAGACCGAGTAGCCGGGAGGGAGCTTGACCTCCTGCGCGACCGCACGCTGCATCTCGTGAACTGCCGAGCTCAAATCTCGACCGTGCAGATCGACGTATACCCACCCCGAGAGCCGCGCATTTTCGCTCTTCAGCATCGGCGGCCCGTCGCTAATACGAATAGTAGCCACATCGCGCAAGCGTATCTGTGCGCCACGCTCGGTCAGCACCGGGAGATCGCGAATCATCTCCACCGAATCCCTGGCGTCGCGCGGGTAGCGCACATTGATGGGAAAGCGCCGCAGCCCCTCGATGGTCTCGCCGATGTTCTCACCGCCGATCGCCACCGAGACAACGCTCTGCACATCCGCGACATTCAAGCCATATCGCCCCGCCGCGACACGATCGATCTGGACGTCGATATAGCGGCCCCCGGTGAGTCGCTCCGCGAAGGCCGAGGTTACACCACGTACCTGTTTCACCACGCGCTCAATCTGCGCCGTGATGCGATCGACCTCGGCAAGCTCCATCCCAGCGACTTTCACGCCCACCGGACTCTTGATGCCGGTCGCGAGCATGTCGATGCGGCTGCGGATGGGCGGTACCCAGATGTTGGAGAGCCCCGGCACCTTGACGGTACGATCGAGCTCTTCGACGAGCTTGTCCAGCGTCATGCCGGTCCGCCATTGATCGCGCGGCTTGAACTGAATCGTGGTCTCGAACATCTCGAGCGGCGCCGGATCAGTTGCGGTCTCCGCCCTTCCCGCCTTGGCGAAGACGCTCGCAACTTCGGGGACAGTTTTGATCAGCCGATCGGTCTGCTGCAAGAGCTCCGTCACCTTACCCGCCGAGATGCTGGGCAACGCCGAAGGCATGTACAGCAGGTCGCCTTCGTCAAGGGGAGGCATGAACTCGCCGCCGATCCGGCTGGCCGGCCAGAGGGTCGCCATCACGATGACGACGGCCGCCCCCAGCGTCAACCACGGAACGCCCAGTACGGCTTTGAGAAGCGGTTGATAGATCGCGATCAAGAAGCGACTCAACGGATTCTTCTTTTCTTCGGGGATGCGCCCGCGAATCAGATAACCCATCAACACCGGTATCAACGTCACCGCGAGCCCTGCGGCGACCGCCATGGCATACGTCTTGGTGTACGCGAGCGGCGAGAACAAGCGCCCTTCCTGTGCCTCCAGCGTGAACACGGGAATGAACGACAGGGTGATGATTAGAAGCGAGAAGAACAGCGCCGGTCCGACCTGGGTCGCCGCGTCGCCGATGACGCGCCACTGGGTATCGCCCGCGAGTTTCAGCCCCGGATTTGCGTGGTGCCAGGCCTCGATGTGCTTGTGGGCATTCTCGATCATCACGACCGCCGCATCGACCATCGCGCCAATGGCGATTGCAATGCCGCCTAGCGACATGATGTTAGCGTTGACCCCCTGGTAGTACATGACGATGAATGCCATCAACACTCCCAGCGGTAGTGATACGATCGCGACAAAAGCCGAGCGCAGGTGAAACAGGAAGACGAGGCACACGAGTGCCACGACGATGAACTCCTCGATGAGCTTCTCCTGCAGGTTGTCGACCGCTCGTTTGATCAGGCTCGAGCGGTCGTAGGTGGGTATGATCTCGACCCCTGACGGGAGACTCGTTTTGAGCATCTCGAGCTTGGCCTTCACGGCGTCGATCGTCTCCAGTGCGTTCTTGCCGAAGCGCATCACGACGATGCCGCCGGCGACCTCCCCCTCGCCGTCGAGCTCGGCAATGCCGCGGCGCATCTCCGGACCGACCTGGATGCGGGCCACGTCGCCCAAGCGCACCGGCACGCCGGCTTCGGTCGTCATCAAGGGTATCTGACGGAAATCGTCGAGCGATTGCAGGTAGCCTGAGGCGCGGACCATGTATTCCGCTTCACCTAACTCCAGCACGGATGCGCCTGCTTCCCGATTCGCTTTCTGGACGGCGTCGATCACTTTGCCGTGCGGAATGTTGTAAGCACGCATCCGATCGGGATCGAGCACGATTTGATATTGGCGCACCATGCCGCCGACGCTGGCGACCTCGGACACGTTGGGCACGGCCTTCAGCTCGTACTTCAGGAACCAGTCCTGCAGCGCCCGCAACTGCGAGAGATCCATCTTGCCGGTGCGATCGATCAGCGCGTATTCGTAGACCCAGCCCACACCTGTGGCATCCGGCCCGAGCGAAGTCTTGGCCTGCGACGGTAAGCGCGATTGCACCTGGTTCAGGTACTCCAGCACGCGCGAGCGCGCCCAATACGGGTCCGTGCCGTCCTCGAACAGGATGTAGACAAACGAATCGCCGAACATCGAATAACCGCGCACCGTCTTCGCGCCGGGCACCGAGACCATGGTCGTCGTCAGCGGATAGGTGATCTGGTCTTCAACGATCTGTGGAGCTTGTCCGGGAAATGTCGTGCGAATGATGACCTGCACATCGGACAAGTCAGGAATCGCGTCGAGAGGCGTTTTGAGCAACGACCACACGCCCCATGCCGTCGCGATCAGCGTGGCGAGGAGAACGATGAAGCGGTTGGCAATCGACCAGCGAATGAGTTTGGCGATCATGGTTTGCTCCCTCGCACCGCGCTGTTTCGCGGTTTGCTCATGATGCCCTTGGGGGCGGCATCGACGGATGTAGCGGCACCTGCTTGGAACGGTGCAATCGACGTGATTTGAAATGTCCCGGCGTGCGTTTGCCGGATCTTAAAATCGACATTGCTGCGGAATGCGATGCATCGCGGCAGCCCTGTCGCTGGCGGTCTAAGCCCATCGTCACCGGTCCCCATTGCAGCGATGCGATCGGGCCGTATGAGATCGTGATTTCCTCCCTACCGACGCTTTCAATCCTGCCGCTACCACGATGTGTCGCGTCGGTAGCTTGCCCGGCTGCCGGCGTCGGCATCTCACCCATCCGCGTCGTCGCGCCCTTGAGATTCACTTCGGAATCGACCGGGAACTGCCCGGAGACCCTACCCTCTCTCCCCCCGCTAGTCCCTTGTGGATCTCAGCCTGACCGTTGCGTTCGAGCCCGAGCTCGACGTCGACCGACGTCAACTTCCCTTCGCTGATGCAGTACTCCTCCACGTCTTTGCGTTCGTTGTCGTTCAGGCGGATGCCGATTTCGTGCTCGAACACGGTGGCTACGTAGTGGGGGCTGCGCGTGTCCGCGGACAGACGGTCTGGCAGTGGAGGGCGCTCGACGGTGTCGGTCATGGTGTGCGCTGGGTTCTCGAATCCTGCGAACTATATCAATTGCGCTGCGTACGCTGAGTGCCGACCCGAGGTGGTCAGTGTAATTTGGCGACACGCTCGCGCTGCGGACCCGTTCGTCCCGAATACGCTGAATCAGTCGGGACCCGCATCAGCTTGAGCAACCGATGCAGGGCAGCCATCCCACCGGCACGGACGTCTCTGCGCTCGATCACATCCTCGGCGATGAAAAAACGATCGGCGCCGGCATGATAGAAGGCTGGTCGTTAACCGAGTCGATCTATTTTGCTTTCGTCTCTGGTCTTACGATCGGCTATGGTGATCTTGCGCCCAAGTCATTGCTCGCCCGCGCACTCGCGATCTTCATTGGCGCACGCGGTGTGCTGGTTACCGCGCTGGTAGCCGCAATTGCAGTCAAGGCGTTGACGGCGGCGGGTGAAGGCGGCGAATGACGGTAGGAGCACGGTCGCCGGCTTTCGGTGACCGCTTTCGACCTATTCTGTTGAACAACTCGCAGGTTGCCCAGCGCGGTTTCGCCGCGAACACTGTGAAGCAACGGAGCGGTGACCTGCTGCGCTCGATTCCGGGCTATCGAGGCTGT
>Ga0070713_100000074_pt1 | contig 62914 bp, 51 predicted proteins | sample LARL82metaG_FD_65465 | JGI IMG/M metagenome (GOLD analysis project Ga0070713, IMG submission 65465) | Corn, switchgrass and miscanthus rhizosphere microbial communities from Kellogg Biological Station, Michigan, USA - LAR L8-2 metaG | ecosystem: Host-associated > Plants > Roots > Rhizosphere ... | reverse complement strand
ATCGGCTCCGGGTTGGTGCGCCATCTCGCCGGTCTCGGCGCCAGCGTTCGTGTGGTTGACAACCTGGTTAATGGACGCCGGGAGACATCGACGATGTGCTCAGCAGCAAAGTCGAACTCGCCGTGGCGGATATCAGAGATCGGGCCTCCATGTCATCGTTGCTTCGTGATGTGGATGTCGTCTTTCACCTCGCCTGTCTTGGCGTTCGGCATTCAATTCATTCGCCGGTCGAAAATGAGGAAGTGAACGCTGCTGCTACCTTGGGACTTCTCGACATCGCGCGGCAACGAGGCATAAAGCGTTTCGTATACACTTCGACATCCGAGGTGTACGGACTGGTGACAACGGTGCCTGTTACTGAAGAGCACCCGACGTGGCCGATGACAATCTACGGCGCCTCGAAGCTTGCCGGTGAAGCCCATACCCGTGCGTTTTGGCACCAGTTCCATTTTCCAACCGTTGTGTTGCGGCCATTCAACGCCTACGGTCCCCGGTGCCACCATGAAGGTGACAGTGGCGAAGTAATCCCGAGGTTTATGTTGCGATGTCTGGCAGGCAGACCGATGGTCATCTTCGGAGATGGGAAACAGACGCGTGACTTCACCTTTGCTAGCGATACGGCTGCAGGAATCCTCGCAGTGGGGCTCTCTGACAGCGCGGTAGGACAGACGCTAAATTTGGGAAATGGCAAGGAGATCACGATATCCCGGCTGGCAACGATGATTGCCGAGGTTCTCGGCCGACCTGATGCAGAGATTCAGTACACCGAGCGCCGCCCCGGCGATGTCGCGCGACTACTCTCCGACAGTTCAAAGGCCAGTAACATTTTCGGATTCAAAACCACAGTTGGTTTGCTTGATGGCCTTGGATATCTGCGCGATTGGTACAAGCATCAGGGAAGGTGGCCCGAAGAACTGCTTGAGCAGGAAGTTCTTCTCAACTGGGAGTCCCGCGACACCGCCGCTCGCATCTAGGCGGCAGAGTCAGCCCCCCTCAAATGTGCGGTCCACGGCGTTGCCCCACCCCTCCGCCGTTTGCCAAGTCCTTATTGGTGTGACTCGGTTGGAGTGTGTTTGAACCAGAAACGGATGCCCTGCACAAATTCCTTCCTTTTTCCTGAGCCGATTTCTTCCGATCTTCCGCGTTAGTCAATAGAGATCGTTTAGCAGCTTTCGGAGAACAAGCCTATGACGAAGTCGCGGGGAAAAAGGTTCAAGAAGATAGCAGCCTGGACCGCAAGCGCGCTGCTGACCAGCGCGGCCGTCCTTATGACGGTAACTATCGGATGGAGACCGCTATTGGGGGCCCGGTCCCGCCCACTGACAGAGCGCTATTTCGAACGCACGCCCCAGCGATTGGAGCGCGGCAGATATCTGGTGAACAGCGTTGCGCTCTGTTTTGACTGCCATTCTCAGGCCATAAAAGACTTTAAGGACGTAAAACCCGGCGAGGCTCCAATATTCGCCAAGATGGGATCAGGCAGGGTCATGTTCGAGGAAGGAAAAGCCCGCTTGGTGGCTCCCAATATCACCCCTGACGTGGAGACTGGGGCTGGAAGCTGGACCGACGACCAATTCGCCCGTGCGATCCGCGAAGGCATTGGACACGATGGCAGAGCGCTGTTTCCCCTGATGCCATATGATGATTTTCGCCATATGAGCGATGAAGATCTGGCCTCCGTAATCGTTTACATTCGATCTCTCGAGCCGGTTCGCAATTCCTTGCCGAAGACGTCAATTCCGTTTCCCTTATCTCGGCTCATCAAGTCAGCACCCCGTCCTGTGACATCTCCGGTGATCGTTGATTTTCCTGACCCGATCGCTCGCGGAAAATACCTGACGCAGATCGGGCATTGCGACAATTGCCATACGCCCAAGGACAAAATGGGGCAGCCGCTGCCTGGGATGAAATTCGCCGGAGGAGACCAATTTGGCCCTACCGTCGTCAGTGCGAACATCACAATGGACCCGAGTGGTATCTCGTACTACGACGAGAAACTCTTTATCAACGTGCTACGAACCGGTCACGTTGGGGCCAGAGGATTGAATGCCCCCATGCCTTGGTGGTTTTTCAAGAACATGAGCGACGACGATCTCAAGGCCATCTTTGCCTACCTGCGCACTGTGAAACCTGTACAGCATCGGGTTGACAATGCGGAAGGCGTCACAGAATGCAGGGAATGCAAACACAAACACGGAGCCGGCAAAGACAACGGCAACAAAAGCGACGGCGCTTAACTAAAAGGTCTAAGACCCCCATCGAGGCGCGCCGGCAACGGTGCGCCTTTTCTTCGTTTTCGGGATTCCAACGGCCTCAGACACCCGTCCCGCTTTAGCGACCGCCTTTCATCAGACTTGACCATTTCGTGGCATTCCTCTAGCTTTTGAGGGCTGGAGTATGCGCATCTGCGGAATCCGCCCACACAGAGGCGGAAGGCTTGATGCGTCTGGGACCGAGGGTCATTCATGGTGAGCGCTCAAGGGGCGGTGGGCGTAACGAAGCTGTTGTCGCAATGGGCGGATGGCGATCGGCAGGCGATGGAAGCGCTGCTACCGCTGGTCTATGACGAACTCCGAAGACTCGCCGGATCCTACCTGCGTCGCGAAAATCCCGGGCATACGTTACAAAGCACCGCGTTGGTTCACGAGGCATACCTGCGTCTAGTCGAGCAGGACGTAAGCTGGCAGAACAAAGCTCATTTCTTTGGCATCGCGGCGCAGATTATGCGACGCATTCTTGTGGACCACGCTCGTGCCAAGAACGCCGAGAAGCGGGGAGACGGTGCCTGCCGAGTGACTCTCGACGAGGGGCTCCTTTCGACAGAGAGTTGCGACGTGAACGTGCTTGCGCTCGACCGGGCCTTGACGAAACTTGAGGAACTCGACAAGCAACAAAGTCAGATTGTCGAAATGCGTTTTTTTGGAGGGCTTTCGATCGAAGACACCTCCGAAATACTCAAGATCTCCCCCGCCACTGTGAAGCGCGACTGGGCTATGGCCAAGGCATGGCTTCACCGCGAAATGCAGTCGTAGCTTTAGCATATTCGATCAACTATCCCCCCCACTTAGGAAACACACCAACTGCCGTTCATGAAGGCCGAGAACTGGGAAAAAATTCGAGAAGCGTTCCACGCAGCAGTTGATCTGCCTCCGGAGAAGCGTACTGCATATCTGGATCAAACTTGCCCAGACGCAGCTGTGCGTCATGAGGTGGAGTCGTTGCTCGATGCCCACCGCGAAGCTGGAGATCGGCTGGACGACGCATCGTTAAAGCTGGCGGCCGTGGGAACTCTTCTTGATTCCGACGATCCTTGGATTGGAACTTTCATCGGTCCGTACCAGGTCATCGCACCCATCGGCAAAGGTGGTATGGGCGCGGTCTATCGGGCGGTTCGCGTCGAGGAGCAGTACGTAAAACAGGTCGCAATCAAGCTTTTGCGGCCCGGGCTTGGAGACGACTCGTACCAGCGCCGATTCATGAATGAGCGCCAGATCATGGCGGTCCTCGATCATCCCAACATCGCTCGTCTTCTGGATGTTGGCGCGATCAAGGGCTTGCCTTACTACGTGATGGAGTACATCGAAGGTGAGCACATCGATGCCTACTGTGACCACCGGCGGCTGTCCACTCGCGCTCGGCTTGAATTGTTTCTCCAGGTTTGTTCCGCCGTGCAATACGCCCATCAACACCTTGTCGTTCATCGTGATCTCAAACCGCAGAACATCCTGATCACGAACGACGGTACGCCCAAGCTCCTCGATTTCGGCATCGCGAAACCGTTAGACCCCGAGATATTCCTGCAAACCACGGCGCTGACCCTCTCCAACATGAAGCCAATGACGCCGGAGTTCGCTAGTCCGGAGCAGATACGCGGCGAACCTATCACCATCGCCAGCGATGTTTACTCACTGGGCGTGCTGCTCTATCGATTGTTGACCGGACATTCGCCACATGGAGTGGACGTCACACAACTTCACGAACTGGTAAGGGCTATTTCCGACGCAGAACCGCTTCGTCCAAGTCTTGTCATCGATCGTGTCACACAGGATATCGACGATGCAGGCCGTCCCATTGAATTGTCACCCGATGCGGTTAGCAAGGTTCGCGAAGGCCATGTGGAAGCGCTGCGGCATCGTCTCAAGGGTGATCTCGACAACATTCTGCTGAAAGCTTTACGCAAGGAGCCAGAACGCCGTTACGGTTCGGTCGAGCAGTTTGCAGAAGACATTCGTCGACATCTCGATGGGCGACCGGTAATTGCTCGGAAAGACACGATTCGTTACCGCACTCTGAAGTTTGCGCAACGCCACAAGGCGGGAGTGGCAGCCGCTGTTTTGTTAGTACTGAGCCTGATCGGTGGAATTGTTGCCACGTCATGGCAGGCCCATATAGCAAGAATCGAGCGTGCCAAGGCTGAGCGCCGCTTCAACGACGTCCGACATCTTACCAACGCCCTGATCTTTGACATGGAAGGCGCCATCTCCGAGCTGCCAAAGTCAACAGCAGCACGAAAACTTCTCCTGGACAACGCCTTGAAATACCTGGACAGTCTTGCCCGAGAGTCGAAGGGAGACGCAGGCCTGCAACGTGAGTTGGCATCTGCCTACAAGAAACTTGGGGATGTCCAGGGATATCCGTTTCAAGGAAATATGGGAGACACCGCTGGCGCTCTCGAAAGCTACCGTAAAGTCGTGGAAATCCGCGAGGCCTTGGTCGCAGACAATCCGGACGACAAGCACGAACGCCATGCCTTGGCGGAGGGATATCGCGTTTTCGGGCAAATGCAGATCACGACTGGCAATCTTGTCGGCGCGTTGAGCAGTGCCAACAAGGCACTGTCAATCATGGAACCGCTCGCCAAGTCTCATCCGGATGAGTTCAAGATACTCGATGAATTGGAAAGTGCCTACGAACTGATCGGAGATATTCAGGGCGGGAACGGAGCATCTGCGAACCTAGGCGACCTGCCAGGAGCACTGGAAAATCACGGTAAAGCTCTGGCGGTTGCGCAGCAGGCGCTACGCTTGTTTCCGGATGATCCGGCGGCGCAGCGTGCGGTTGCTATTTACGAACTCAAAATTGGTGAAGACCAGGTGGAGCAGGGGGACCGTACTCTTGGCGTTGAGAACTATCGCAAAGGACTGGAGATCTACAAAGCTCTTGCTGCTAAATCGGATAATCCGAGACTCACCCGCGATATGCACTTGATTTATACGCGCATCGGCAACGCGTATCTGATGGAGGGTAAATTCAAGGATGCGATCGAAAATTACCGCGCCGCCTTGGAGATTCTCAAGCGAACGGGCACGGACGCGCGCGATGCCTTGGCTCGCGTTGATTTTGCAACGACAGAAGCACTAGTCGGCCAAGCGATCGCAGAAGCAGGGGATCGAAGCGGCGGACTGGCGCAACTCAGCCGAGCCATTAACAGCATAGAACACGAATCGGCGCTTGATCCCATGCACGTGGAGATCAACCGGGCGCTGGGGTTGCTCTACGTTTGGCGTGGTCAGATACTCGCTCGGTCCGGCAAGTTGGATGCGGCACTCGCTGACTACCGAAAAACAGCATCCATCTTTGGCAAGATCATCTCCGCCGACCCTCAGGATGCTGATACTGCCATCAACCTCGCTGCAGCCAACACTAAGATCGCGGACACCCTAGTCTCCGCGGGAGATCTAATCGAGGCTTTGGATTCCTATCGACGCGCGATTGCGGTCGCTGAACTCCATGCCCATTCTGTGGCGCCCAACGTGCTTGCCCAGTACACAGTTGCTGACGCGTATAGCGGAATGGGAAATACGTTCCTGAGCCAGGCGATGAAGAGCCGCACACCGGGTAATCGCATGAAACAATTCACCGAAGCGCGAGAGTGGTTCCAAAAGAGCTTTCGGGAGTGGAAGCAAATCCGGAACCCCGGGATAATGAGCCCAGGTGGCTTTGATACTGGAGGTCCACGTTTCGTTTCACAGAAAATCGCCGAGTGCGATGCCAGTTTGAAAGAAATGCTTGTCCCTGAACGCGCTACGCATTAAGTCGAGCGTCGAACGCCGAACGCCGTTGTTTCCCTGCGACCGTACTTCCGCGGACTCAGAATTCGATTCGAAAATCCGTGACGCTCTGGCTGCACGCTGATTCTCTAGGCCGACGAACATGCTTCGTCAGCTTCTTCCGAGGTGAGATAATCGCCCGTTCTTCACCTGCCGAATGAGCACTCGTTTGCAGGAGTTGGATTCTTGTAAATTCTTGTTCATCGAGGAAGGGAACTGTGATTCGGCCCCATGTAGTTCTCTGCTGCTTGATTTGGCTTTCCGCTGGCGCCTCAGCGTCCGAAACGAACGAAGCTGATGCGATCCTGCTTCGGGAAAATTGGTTCATCCAATCGTCGGCCAACTTGCAGGCTGAAGGAGCCGCGATTTCAACGGTCGGTTTCCACTCCAACGATTGGTATCCAGCCACGATTCCGGCCACCGTTCTCAGCGCGCTGGTGGAAGACAAAGTCTATCCCGATCCTTACTCGGGGATGAATCTGCGATCCATCCCGGGCACCAGCTATCCGATTTTCGAGGACTTCTCGAACATCATGATGCCGCCAGCCAGCCCCTTTCGTGTTTCTTGGTGGTATCGCACTGAATTCCGACTCACCTCGGATTTCAAAGGGAGAGTCATCTGGCTGGGCTTTGATGGAATTAACTATCGCGCGAATGTTTGGCTAAATGGTATACGCATCGCTTCCTCCGAGAATGTTGCTGGCACTTGGCGTCTGTTTCACTTCGATGTCAGCACAGTTGCCAAACCTGGTGAACTCAATGCTCTTGCCGTAGAGGTCTTTCCTCCGCAGCCCCGTGATCTGGCGATCACGCTCGTCGACTGGGCGCCTATGCCTCCTGATAAAGAGATGGGACTCTGGCGCGACGTGCACATCTACGCGACCGGCCCAGTCGCTCTGCGAGCACCGGCCGTGTTGACCAAACTTAATCTGCCTGCAGCAAATGCAGCGTCACTGACGGTTCGCGCAGAACTGACTAACGCTGCCAAGAGTCCGATAGAGGCCGTAGTGAAGGGCCGCATCGAGAATCTTACCTTCGATCAGTCCGTTCACCTTGAGCCAATGCAGACCAGGGTGATCCGCTTTACGCCAGAAAACTTTCCGCAACTAAAAGTCTCCAATCCGCGCCTGTGGTGGCCGGCTCATGTCGGCAATCAGGAGCTGTACCCATTAGATCTATCCGTACAGGTACAAAACGAAGTCTCTGACTCTGCCCACATCCGCTTCGGCATCCGCGAGGTCGCCGCAAATCTCGACGAAAAGGGCCACAGAGTATTTCAAATCAATGGCAAAAACATCCTCATTCGGGGAGCGGGTTATAGCTTTGACATGCTTCTACGTTCGTCACCAGATAGGCAGCAACAGGAACTTGACTACGTTCGCGATCTGAACCTCAATGCTGTGCGCTTGGAAGGAAAACTGGAAAACGATCACTTCTTCGATCTTGCCGATGAGATGGGGATCATGGTTTTGCCGGGTTGGTGCTGCTGCGACCAATGGGAGAACTGGTCGGCCTGGGACAAAGAGAACGAATTAATCGCAGCCAATTCCATGCGCGACCAGATTCGACGGCTCGAACGGCATCCCTCTGTGATCGCGTTTCTGTATGGCAGCGACTTCGCTCCTTCACCGGCAGTTGAGCAGACGTATCTAGGCATCATGCACGAATTGGAATGGCCGAACCCATCCATTTCGTCGGCGGCCGCCAGAACCACGACAGTCGGACCGAGCGGTGTGAAAATGACCGGGCCCTATGAATATGTCCCGCCCTTGTTCTGGTATGTGGACACACGCCATGGTGGAGCGTTCGGGTTCAATACCGAAACCAGCCCGGGTCCTGCCATTCCTCCGGTCGAGAGCCTCAGACGGATGCTGCCACCAGATCACCTTTGGCCCATCGATTCAGTCTGGCAATATCACGGCGGGGGAATGTCGCACACGCTCAACGTTTTCACCGACGCGCTCGATCGACGTTACGGCCAGTCGAAGTCAGTCGAGGAGTTCACGTTCAAGGCGCAAGTTCAGGCATATGAAGCACACCGGGCCATGATGGAGGCTTACGGACGCAACAAGTACACGTCCACGGGAATCATTCAATGGATGTTGAATAACGCTTGGCCCAGTATGATCTGGCACCTGTATGACTGGTACCTGCGTCCCGCAGGATCGTATTTCGGTGTAAAGGAAGCGTGCGAACCGCTGCACGTGCAGTACTCTTACGACGATCGTTCGATTGTAGTCGTCAACTCGTACTACCAGCCATTCCGGAACCTCAAAGTTGCCGCCAAGATTTACAACCTTGATATGACCGAGAAGTTTTCGAAAGAGGTTGAAGTTGGCGTTCAACCTGACAGCAGTACTCGTGTGCTGACGTTGCCCGCTCCGACTGGCCTGAGCACAACATATTTTGTGAGCCTCACGCTTGAATCAAATGGTCAGATCAAAAGCAGAAATTTCTATTGGCTTTCCACCCGTGAGGAAACGCTCGACTGGGGTCGGCAGGAACTTGATACCAGCGGACAATATGACATTTCTACATGGACTCCTACGAAAACATTTGCCGACTATACGTCTCTGAACAAACTGCCGCGAGTCGACCTTGACGTCACGGCCCAATACAAGAAAGGCGACGACGAAAGCAGAACGACTGTCATCGTCCACAATCCCACATCCACACTGGCCTTTGCTGTTCACCTGAGGGTGAATCGTCCTTCAAATCGAAGGGTCAGCCGCGAAGGCGATCAGGACGACGAAATCCTTCCAGTGCTATGGCAGGATAACTATTTCGCATTGCTTCCTGGAGAAACCCGTCAACTGTCGGCCACATTCAGAATGCAAAAAAATGACAACTTTGTTCCAACAGTTGAAGTGGAAGGATGGAATGTCAACAAGAAATTGCTGGAGGTGCAGCAATGATGCAGCCCCAATTGCCGGTGGAAGCGCATCGCCAGGACCTGGAACGAGTCCTGCGAATCTTGCAGGAAACTCCTGCCGTCGATCGTGAATACATGGCGCCGCGCGAAGAGTTCCAGGGGCGCGTTCGTCGGGTCAATGAGGCCCTGCAGCGACACGGGCACACGGTCGGTCTCGTTTTTTCTGACGAGCACTACGCAGGAGACGTGCCCTACCTGGGCGGAAATACCAATATTTCCATTGAGCAGGTAGCCGGAGTAATCGGCCCAAACGGATTTCACGTTGTCGCCGGGCTGGAGGGTGGCTACGTCGCCGAGCAGCTCGCGGACCGTGCCGGAGCCATCGTTCATAAAGTGGAGCTGTTGCAGTTGGCTGACGAGAAATATCCCATCCGCGCCGAGCGGCTGGAAGACGTCATTCAGGCGGCTGCGGGCAAGAACGTAGACCACATCGCTTTGCTGACTCCCCGCCAGGTAATTCCCGCGGGTCTCGTCGAGCACTTGCAAACAATCTACGGCCGAGACGGTGTTGTTGACGCGCAGGAACTGTACTTCCGTGTGAAGTACGAGAAGAGCGAGATCGAAATGCGGCTGATCGCGGATGCTTGCGCAATCGCCGATGCGATGCTCCGTGCGATGCTGGCCGTCCTCCGCCCGGGTCGTCTCGAAACCGAAGTTGCCGCTTGGGGCGCATGGGTTGGACGGATGCTTGGTTCCGAGCGAGACGGCTTCCAGATCATGGTGGGAGCCAACACTGCCAATCGCACTTTGATCGGGCCGGCGCTGAATCGGCGAATCAACGAAGGTGACTGGGTCCATCTGGGTGTTGCTCCTAAGCGGGATGGCCTTACGGCTTGTATTCGCAGATCGGTAATTGCCTATGACTCTGCGCGGAAGATCACTCCCGATCAGAAGTATTGGTTCGATCTGGTTGAGGAGGGGTATCAGGTGGGCGAGCGCTCCTACCGCGAAGTGGCAAGCCAGCAACTGCCTGCGCGGATACAGGAACAGGCACTGGTCAACTTTTTTGATCAGAGGTCAGGCGAAATCTCAAAACGCATCGGCAGAGAGATTAACCTTGCTGCCCAGAAACCGTACACGGGAACTCACAATTCCGGATACACGGAATGCCAGGAATTCTTTGGCGCGATTACACTCGATAGCCACGAGCCGTTGGGCAATCGTATTGTCACCATGCTCGACGTCGCACTACGTGGGATCGGTGATCGCTGGAACGACGTGGTCATTCCAGGATTCGACTTTTGTGTGGTGGAAAATACGTTGGGGAAGTACGGAACCCGAGTCGAGACTTTGACCAAGCTTCCAATTCACGCCCAGAGTCTGGTCGGCGTCTAGCACTGGTGCCATCCGATGCCCTGAGACGCCTTAAGCCGCCTCGCGCGACGCCGGATGTGCGTGGATGACCTCGGGCTGGTCGTGCACTGGCCGTCGAATCTCCTGTCCCTTCGATGGCCTTCTCTGCATATCGTGCTTCGCAACCGCGACGGTCCGCCTGGTTCTCAGTGATTGATAAATCGCCTCGATAACGTGAACATCCGCCAAACCCTCGAGTCCGGAAGGTTCGGGCTCCGTATCCCGGAGAACACAATCGGAGAAGTACGTCACCTCGGCGGCAAACTGATCGCGCTTGGGAAAACTCTTTCTCGTCCTCTTCTCACCCACCCTCACCTCAAGTTGGATTCCTTCTGCATATTCATATGCCGGATCCGCGCGTAGGCTCCCCTTGGTCCCAATGAGCGTGTAGCGGCTGACGTCCGCCGCGCCAAAACTGCAAGTAAATGTCGCCAATCGTTCTCCGGGGAATCTCATCACTACCGAAACCATCTCTTCGACCCTCTCAAAACGCTCGTCTTTGCGGCTGTCTGCCTGCGCTGACACTTCCAGGGGCTCTGCCCGAAATAGATAGCGCGCGGCATTGATGCAGTAAACGCCCATGTCATATAGAGGGCCCCCGCCGCGAACCACAGGCTCTGTGACCCGAACGTTCCCATCGGCGACCTGCTGTGCAAACTCTGACGTAAACGCCCGAATTTCACCCAGCTTGCCGCTTTGCGCCAATCGAATCGCTTCCAGATTGCCACCTTCGAAATGTAACCGGTAGGCGATCATCAGCTTTGCGTGATTCTGGCTCGCGGCCTCGATCATCTCTCGGCATTCCCGGCTACTAGGTGCCATCGGCTTTTCGCACAATACATGCACTCCGGCCGCCGCGGCACGCACGCTGTATTCGTGATGCAGATGATTGGGTAGCGTCAGAAATACAGCATCTACATTGGACAGGACCCGGCTGTACTCCTCGTACGGATAAAGATGACGGATGTCGTACTTCTTGCCGATTTTGCCAAGCTTTTCAGAGTCGCTGGACACGAGGGCCACGAGTTCCGAATTGCGGGCTGTCTTGAAAGCGGGTAATACCGCGACCTGAGCAATGTGGCCCAGTCCAACAACCGCATAGCGAACTTTGTGATCGGAAAAACGCTTCATGAGAACCTCTCAGTCGGCTGCGCAGATATGTTGTCTTTCAGATGGAACTTGGGTGCTTCTCTCGCATCAGGAGTTGCACCAATCTGAGCACGATCAATCAGTACGTAGTTCCTCCAAACCTCTCCGCGACACGAAACTATCAGGTGCTGTTCGTGCGGTTTTAGGTGTCCCACATCGGGTGCATTTCGCTTTCAACTAACGACTGGGCCGTATGGATTGAACCCTCAACCAGGTCGAGAATGGTTGACGGGGAACTGTGCTCAAGTGAAAATCGCCGATAGTCAAGAACCGCAAACCAAGACTCCTCCTCAGCCGGTGATTCCCGCCGAAGTCGTCGAGCAATCGGCTGAAGAGGTTGAAATTCTCCACGCATCCATCAAAGTGGGTGCGTTTGCGCAAGTCGTAGTTGCACTCGTGGCCATCATCGGCCTGCTCTATCTCTTGAAGCTTGTTCTGGTAACCATTCTTGTTTCGATCCTGTTCGCCTACGTGCTGGAGCCCGCCGTCGCCCTGCTCTTCCGCTGGCATGTTCGGCGCTGGCTGGGCGCCATGCTGGTGACGGTTCTTGCCGTATTGGTAGCTTTGGGCCTTCTGTATTTTTCTTACAATCGGGCGGTTGATTTCGCCAATGACCTGCCAGAATACACCGCCTCCTTGCGCAAGAACCTGGGCACTTTTCGGTCGCGTGCCGACAAGCTCGCGAATCAAGCCCGCGCGGTCGTGGAGCCAGCCAAAGAACGAGAGAGGCCACTCCCCGTCCGGATCGAGGAATCGCGCGGCGTTGTCGAAATGATCTCTGAAAACAGCGGCACTATTTTCGAAACCCTGATGGCCATAACTTTCGTCCCGTTTCTCGTCTATTTCATGCTCGCTGCGAAAGACCACGTTCACCTGAGTACGGTTCGCCTGTTTCCAAAAGAGCATCGATTGGCCGCACATCGAACCGTCGGCATCATGTCGGGGATGATTCGAAGTTTCCTACTTGCCAATCTTATGGTGGGTCTAGTGAGTGGTGCGGTTTGCGCCGTCGTTTTCTGGAAACTCGGCATTCAGTACTTCTATTTCATCGGCGCAATCAGCGGGTTTGTGACCTTGATACCCTACCTCGGAATGTTTCTCGCACTGATCCCGCCTTTGGCCGGAGGAGCCAGTACCTTGCACCACAGTGGAGTTCTCACCGTGATTGTTACGGTCATGGGAATTCACGCGCTCACCGTGAACTGGATCTACCCTCACATCATCGGCTCCCGCCTGAAACTCAACGCCCTCGCGGTAAGCTTATCGCTGCTGTTCTGGGCATGGATCTGGGGAGCACCGGGACTTATTCTTGCCATCCCTATTCTCGGAGCCGTTAAGATTGTTTGTGATCACGTTGAATCGCTTCAGGCTTTGGGAGGATGGTTGGGCGAATGAGTTTGAGTCGGCATTCCCGATAAGTCCATTATTTGAGCAACTTTCCTTTCTTCGGATTCATCTTCAAGAATACGTTTTCTTGACTTGGCAAGATGCGGCCCTCCGCTCTGGGCTTCAAGTCATAAGATAACTGGCGCTGCCGGTGCATGCCAGGTCAAGGACGGCATGGTCATTCAAACTCAACCCATCATGTGGCCCGGACGGCCCTATCCTCTTGGAGCCACATGGGACGGTGAAGGCGTCAACTTCGCCCTGTTCTCTGAACACGCAGAAGCCGTGGAACTCTGCCTATTCGATGAGGCAGGCCGCCGTGAACTGCACCGTGTCCGGATCAAGGAGCACACCGATCAAGTCTGGCACTGTTACTTGCCCGAGGCACGCCCGGGACTGATTTACGGTTACCGCGTGCACGGTCCCTACGATCCCAACAAGGGACACCGCTTCAATCCCAACAAGCTTCTACTCGATATTTATGCCAAGCAAATTGTCGGTGACCTGAAGTGGAGCGATTCTCATTTCGGTTACCGCATCGGGTCCAAGAACGCCGATCTTTCGATGGACCGACGCGACAGTGCTCCAGGCATGTTGAAAGCCATGGTCATCGACTCCGCATTCACATGGGGAACGGATCGTCCTCCAAGCACGCCGTGGCATAAAAGCGTCATTTACGAGATGCACGTACGCGGATTCACCATTCAGCACCCGCGCGTTCCCGCCCATCTCCGAGGTACCTATGCTGGATTGGCGACCGCTCCTGTGATTGATCACTTGCTTAAACTGGGGGTTACCGCCATCGAGCTCATGCCTGTCCATTACTTCGTAGACGATCGCACCCTCGTTGAGCGAGGACTCCGCAATTACTGGGGATACAACACCATTGGCTTTTTCGCGCCAATGTCGCGTTACCTCGCAACCAACTCGATCAATGAATTTAAGACCATGGTGAAGATCATGCATTCGGCGGGCATCGAGGTCATCCTCGATGTGGTTTACAACCACACCGCCGAAGGCAATCAACTCGGCCCCACTCTTTCGTTCAAGGGAATAGACAATTCCGTCTATTACCGAATCCTTCCGGAAACTCCCCGCTACTACATGGACTACACCGGAACAGGCAACACGCTGAACATGCGGCACCCGCGCGTCCTGCAGATGATTATGGACAGCCTTCGTTACTGGGTTCTCGACATGCACGTCGACGGATTCCGTTTTGACCTCGCCGCCACGCTCGCTCGCGAGTTGCACGAAGTCGACAGGCTGGGTGCATTCCTCGACATCATCCATCAGGACCCCGTTCTCTCCCAGGTGAAGCTCATTGCCGAACCTTGGGACCTGGGCGAGGGCGGCTATCAGGTCGGAAAATTTCCCATCGGATGGGCGGAGTGGAATGATCGTTACCGCGATGCCGTCCGTTCTTACTGGAAGGGCGATGGCGGCCAGATCGGAGAACTCGCATACCGCGTCACCGGCTCCAGTGATCTCTATGCCCGCAGCGGACGCCGTCCGTACGCCAGCATCAATTTCGTGACTGCCCACGATGGCTTCACCCTGCAGGATTTAGTCAGCTACAACGGCAAGCATAACGAAGCTAATGGCGAAGAAAATCGCGACGGCACCGACAATAACCGAAGCTGGAACTGTGGCGAAGAAGGTCCCACCGACGATGAAGCGATCAACCGCCTTCGCGCTCGCCAGAGGCGGAACTTCATCGTGACCCTGCTTCTTTCCCAGGGCGTCCCCATGTTCCTAGCCGGTGATGAAGTCGGCCGCACTCAGAACGGCAACAACAACGCTTACTGCCAGGACAACGAAATCAGCTGGATCAACTGGGATCAACTCGGCACCGAGAGGGAACTCGTCAGCCTGGTTCGCAAAGTCATCGCTCTGCGCCAGCACCATCCCGTCTTTCGTCGCCGCAATTTCTTCCAGGGACGCGCCATCAAGGGTGCCGGGATCAAAGACATTCTCTGGCTCCGCCCAGACGGCCGCGAAATGGACGATCAGGAATGGAACCAGGAACACGCCAGAACTCTCGGCCTTTTCCTTTCCGGTTCGGCCGTCGACGAAATCGATGAACGCGGCCAGTTGATCACCGATGAAAATTTCGTCCTATTGATGAATGCGCATCACGAAGAGGTCCCGTTCTCTCTTCCGTCTGTTGCTTCGGGAATGATGTGGATAACTCTGATTGATACTTCCTGTGAGTCGGCGCGAAGCCCCAGTACCGCACACGACGCCATGACAACCTACCCGCTACAGCCTCGCTCCATGGTGGTGCTGGTCGAACGCCAGCGCGACCAGCTTCGCCAGGATCGCCGGAATGAGCAATAGTCATCGCATGCCGTTCGGCGCCGAGGTTTTGGAGAACGGTTCAGTGCGCTTCCGGTTCTGGGCGCCAAACGCACAAAACGTAGCTCTTCGTCTTGGGAATGAGGACTCGCGCTTGCTTTCGATGGGTCGGCTTGAGGACGGTTGGTTCGAAATCATCACTGCTGATGCCGCGCCCGGCTCGCTATATAGATTTCAGATCGACGGAAAACTCGACGTGCCTGATCCCGCCTCCCGCTTTCAACCGCGTGACGTTCATGGCCCAAGTGAGGTTGTTGACCCTGCCTCCTTTTATTGGCGTGACAACAGCTGGCGTGGGCGTCCCTGGGAAGAAACCGTCATCTACGAACTGCACGTGGGGACATTTTCACCGGAAGGCAACTTCCGGGGAGTCGAGCAAAAGCTGGACTATCTGCAATCACTGGGAGTAACCGCGATCGAGCTCATGCCCCTGTCCGATTTTCCCGGCAAGCGAAATTGGGGATACGACGGGGTTCTGCCGTTCGCCCCAGATAGTTCCTACGGCCGTCCGGAAGATCTCAAGCAACTTGTGCAGGCCACGCATGCCCAACGCCTCATGGTCTTCCTGGATGTCGTTTACAACCATTTTGGTCCCGAGGGCAATTATCTCCACGCATATGCACCGCAATTTTTTACCAGTCGTCATAAAACACCGTGGGGAGATGCAATCAACTTCGATGGACCCGACAGCCGTGTAGTACGCGATTTCTTCATTCACAACGCCCTCTATTGGCTCGAGGAATACCACCTCGATGGCCTGCGCCTCGATGCGGTCCATTCGATCATCGACGAATCTTCTCCCAACATCTTGACCGAGTTGGCCCGCGCCGTTCGCGACCGCTTCGGTGCGGAAAGGTTTATCCACCTCGTGTTGGAGAATGGAGACAACGCCTCACGCTATCTCCGGCGCGAACCAGCGGGTGCCGTCGAACTTTATGACGGACAGTGGAACGACGATATTCACCATGCCGTGCATGTCCTGTTGACGGGCGAATCGGATGGTTACTATTCCGACTATGTTGGCGACCCTATGGGTCATCTGTGCCGATGCCTGAAGGAAGGGTTTGCGTTTCAAGGCGACTACTCGGAGTACCACAGCTCCAATCGAGGCGAGTCCAGTGATAATTTGCCTCCAACCGCTTTCGTTTCGTTCCTGCAAAATCACGACCAGGTCGGAAATCGTGCCTTCGGTGAACGCATCACTCAACACGCTGCTCCTCGCCAATTGAAGGCAGCCATGGAGATCTTATTGCTCGCCCCGCAGATCCCGTTGTTGTTCATGGGAGAAGAATTCGGTGCCTCGACGCCGTTTCTCTTCTTTTGTGATTTCCATGGCGATTTGGCTGCCGCCGTCACAAAAGGGAGGAGAAGTGAATTCTCCCGTTTCGCGAAATTCAATTCACCCAACACTCTCGAATCCATTCCCGATCCGAACTCCGAAAATACATTTCAGCAGTCGAAGCTCGACTGGAAGAGCCTCCCCGAGAAAGTTCATGCAGATTGGTTGCGGCTTTATCGCGACCTGCTCGTAATCCGGCAAAAACAGATTGTCCCTCACCTTGGCTCTGCCTTCGATATTCGCTGCCAGGCCACGCAATCGCCCGAGAGAAGCCTCGCGCTCGATTGGAATTTGAAAGACGGCGCGCTCTTGGAGTTACGTGCAAATCTCGGCACTGAACATCGCTGTTTGCCTGCCCCTCGGGGAGATGTAATCTACGCTAGCGATCTCGCGGCACTAGAAAAACAAACCCTTCCGCCATGGTCCGTCGCATGGTTCGTTAAGAACTAAAGCGCCATCAGTATTTTCCCGTATTCGTCTCCCCTGAATCCTGTATGGGTTCAACTTAACCTGTCGTTTTAGAATCAAAGCGGTTTTACGTCTCCGTACTCTTGTGCGGTACGCCCTCCCACAATGAAGAGGCAAGACCAAATTCCGACGGCAACCTACCGCCTGCAAATGAGTCCCCACTTCACCTTCCGTGATGCCGCCGCGATCGTGCCCTATCTGAATTCGCTCGGGATCAGTCATTGCTACGCGTCGCCTTACCTTCGTGCTCGACCCGGCAGCCTGCACGGTTACGACATCATCGACCACAACGCGCTGAATCCCGAGATTGGAACTGTTTCGGATTACGAATACTTCGTTGGCGAGTTGCATCGTCACGGCATGCGGCAGATTCTCGATATCGTTCCCAACCACATGGGAGTGATGGGAGCCGACAATACCTGGTGGCTCGATGTTCTCGAGAATGGCGAAGCGTCCGACTATGCCGATTTCTTCGATATCGATTGGGATCCTATAAAAGATGAATTGCAGGGAAAGGTCCTGATCCCCGTGCTTGGAGAACAATACGGAAACGTTCTCGAGAAAGGTGAGATTAAGCTTGGGTTCGACGCCGATCGCGGCGAATTCAGCCTCTTCTATTTCCAGCACCGTTTTCCAGTCGATCCAAGAGAGTATCCGCGAATTCTAGGCTTCCAGATAGAGCGTTTGCGGGATTCGCTGGGTGCGACGCATGAAGATGTTCTTGAGTTGCAGAGCATCGTTACGGCATTCAGTCATATCCCAGATCGCCGCGGGGCGACAGCTGAGCAGAAATCTGAGCGCAAGCGCGAAAAGGAAGTGCAGAAGCGCCGCCTTGCTGCTCTGTGTGCGCGCTCCGAAGAGGCGAAAGCCTCCATCGTCACAAACGTCGGGATCATCAACGGCAGTCCCGATAACTCCCGCAGCTTTGATTCGCTTCACGAACTGATTAAAGCTCAACCGTACCGCTTCGCCCAGTGGCGTGTTGCAGCCGACGACATCAACTACCGCCGGTTCTTCGATATCAATGAACTCGCCGCCCTGCGTACCGAGAACGAAACTGTTTTCAACGAAACACACAAACTGATTCTTGACTTGGTAAGCCGGGGGCAAGTCGATGGACTCCGAATCGATCATCCCGACGGCCTCTTCGACCCAGCGCGCTATTTTGAATTGCTGCACAGCCGTTTGCGATCGGAACTCGAACCGCAGAATCGCGAAGCTTACCTGGTCGCAGAGAAGATCCTTACAGGAAAGGAACGCTTGCGAAAGGAGTGGCCCATCGACGGAACCACAGGCTACGAATTCGGAAACCTGGTCAACGGCCTTTTCGTCGATCGCTCGGCGGCAACCACAATGGAACGGATCTACCGTTCCTTTACCGGCTTCACTGACGAATATCCAGATCTCGTGTACACATGCAAGAAGCTAATCTTAAAAGTCGTCCTTGCCAGCGAGTTGAATGTTCTCGCAAATCTCCTCAGCCGAATCGCTCTTGCCAGCCGCTACACCTGCGACTTTACGCTGAACAGTTTGCGCAGCGCGCTGGCAGAAATCATTGCCTCCTTTCCGGTCTACCGCACCTACGTCAATGGTCCCGACGTCTCTGAAGAAGATCGTCGCTATGTGCAGCAGGCTGTCTCGGCTGCTAGAAGAAGAAGCAATGCGGCCGACCTGAGTGTTTTCGATTTCGTGCAGCGCATTCTGTTGATCGACGTCTACGGCAGCGAAGCGGGGTGGTACAAGCAGGCCGTTCTTCGCTTTTCTATGAAGTTTCAGCAGGTCACAGCCGCTGTCATGGCGAAGGGGCTGGAAGATACTGCGTTCTACCGATACAACCGGTTGATTTCGCTGAACGAAGTTGGAGGTGATCCCAATCGATTTGGAGTCAGGCCGGAAGAATTCCACCGCGCGAACGAAGAGAGATTGTCGTGCTGGCCCGATTCAATGCTGGCCTCCTCCACCCACGATTCGAAAAGGTCTGAGGACGTGCGGGCGAGAATAAACGTGTTGTCCGAAACCCCCTTGTTGTGGCTCCGCCACCTGCGCAGCTGGCGCGACTGGAATCGAAACAAGAAACGTCAACTGGATGGGATCCAGGTTCCCACTCGCAACGATGAATACCTTCTGTATCAGACCTTACTTGGAGCGTGGCCCAGTAGCTCTCTTGACGACGCGGGATGGAACATCTTCATCAAGCGTATCGAAGAGTACATGCTCAAGGCTGTCCGCGAGGCCAAAGAGCATACCAGTTGGGCGAATACCAATGCCGATTACGAGAAGGCGCTCTCAGATTTCACTCGCGCACTCCTCGATCGCTCCACTCAAAATCGCTTTCTCACGGATTTTGCTGAATTCGCATCGCGTGTGGCCCGTATAGGATTCTTCAATAGCCTGGCGCAAGCACTCCTGAAATTGACTGCTCCCGGAGTGCCCGATATCTATCAGGGCAACGAGGTCACGCAGTTCAGTCTCGTCGATCCCGACAATCGCCGGGCAATTGATTACGAGCGAAACAAATACATCTTTGAAAAATTGCGGCAGAACACCGAGGGAGCGCTGCCGGCCGCGGATCTAAAAGAGGTGGTTTCCCAGTTATCCGATGAAACAGCGAAACTGTATGTGACCTGGAGAACCCTGCAACTTCGAAAGCAGCACGCAACTCTTTTTCAGCTCGGCGCATATGCGGCTTTAATGGCGACGAGTTCACGGTCCGACCAGGTGGTCGCATTCGCCCGGCAACATGAAGGCTCGTCAGTCGTGGCCGCCGTCCCTCGACTCTGTGCGCGTCTGATGAGCGAAAGCCACGACACCATTTGTAAACAGGAGATTTGGGGAGACGCAGAACTCACCGTTCCCAGGAACGGTGTTTCCTGCTATCACAATCTGTTCACAGGCGAATGCCTCCCAGTCAAGACTCCCGGACCAACGAACGACGTTTCCAGCATTCGCCTGGCTGATGTGTTTCGAACCTTCCCAGTAGCCCTACTGCTCAGCGAACCCCAAGACCAATCCAAAAGTTGCACAATCCAAAATTGAATTAAAAAAACAAATCTCACCTCGAAACGGAATCAGCTTTAGCTTCTAGCCGAAAGCCGAAAGCCGAAAGCCGAAAGCCGAAAGCCGAAAGCCGAAAGCCGAAAGCCGAAAGCCGAAAGCCGAAAGCTGAAACTGAAAGTATTGTCATCCCGAGCGAAGTCGAGGGACCCTGTGTCTGATTCGTTCTGAAATGTGTTGCCGGAAGCCGAAAGCCGGAAGCCGGAGTTATACTCTCCTTTCTCAAAGGAGCAAACATGCAGAGCCGCATCACCGGTACCACCATGCCCGTCCTCGAGTTCATCCTCGAACCGAACGAAGCCATCATCTCCGAAGCCGGAGAGCTTTCCTGGATGGGCAGTTCGATTCAGATGACAACACACACGCAATTCGGTGGTGGTGGCGGCCTGTTCGGCGTGATCAAGCGTGTGGCAGGCGGCGGATCGATTTTCATGACCGAATATCGCAGCATTGGCGGGCCCGGCGAACTCGCATTTGCCACCAAGCTTCCCGGTCACATCGTTCCCGTGGAAGTTGCGCCTGGCCACGAGTACATGATTCATCGCCAGGGATTTTTATGTGCTACGCCGCAGATCCAGGTCGGTGTGGCTTTTCAGCAGTCGCTCGGCGCAGGCATTTTCGGTGGAGACGGTTTCCTGTTGCAGAAGGTCAGCGGACAGGGCATTGCGTGGATCGAACTTTCGGGAGAGTTGGTCGTGCGCGACTTGCAACCCGGCGAGAATCTCAGGGTCCATCCAGGCCACGTCGGAGCATTTCAGTCCAGCGTGTCTTTCCAGATCACCACTGTTCCCGGGATCAAGAACATGATCTTTGGTGGCGACGGAATCTTTCTCGCTTCGCTCACAGGTCCAGGCAGAATTTGGCTTCAAACGCTGCCGATCTCCAAACTCGCGCATGCGATCGAAAAATACCTGCCGCGCGAAGCGTCTCGCCAGACCGTTGAGGGGGGAGTAGTCGGAGGAATTGTCGGATCCATCATCGACAACATGCGCTGATAGCTACGCTACTCTAACCGGCAAACACGCACCGCTGAGTCTTCGTACGGACACGACGAACCGGCAATTCCCGGTTGCTGCACCACGATCCAGCTGACTCCATATTTGTCATGCAGGCGCGCGAATTCTTCAGCGTGAAAGCTTTTCCATGGACTCTGCGCCTGCACCTGTTCCCACCATCGATCCGCAAGTGCTGGGAACATGCTCACCGCGCCTCCATCTTTGACCGTGTCGGCCAAACGGCTGCGCTCGGCCAGACAGCGGAATCCGATCACGTCCTCATTGGGAAGACGCATGTAATCGGGATCAAGAGCGAAGATTGCGTCGGTCGGGGTGTTGGAACGAATCCAGATAAACGCCTGCGCCCATGGATTTCTTGGAGCGATTCCGGGCCATTCCACATGGGCACTTGCCGGAAACAAGGAAAGCTGCGCAACAAACATTCCTGTCGCTAACGGCGCGAACAGCCCCAGCCAACGCCAAACGTGATTGCGCAAGATGTTTTCCCCAAGGAATCCTCCAATCACCACGAACAGAAACATATATAAGAGGTGAAGGCTGCGCAGCGGCTGAATTCGCGCCAGAGACTCAAATGAGGAGGGAAGGTCCACCACAAGAGCAACGAAGAAGTAGATGATGCCGTAAAGGGCAAAGCCACGACATGCCCGCGCCAAAAGCGTTCTCCCATGGTCTTTCGCTACGCGTGCAAGCCACCAAAGAATCGCGAGCGGTCCAAAGATTCCCAGCCATTCGTACCACCGCCAGTCTTGAATATAAAAATACGAATGCATTCGCGCAGATTGATGATATGCCGCTGACGCGGCTGGGCCCAACGGAATTCCCAGCAGCACGAGCGAACTCAACATTTGTTTCCGTTGCGCGAAACGTGCCCAACGGCGTTCCACCTGCTCCGTCACGATCCAAAGTGCGCCGAACGAAAAGGGAAATACCCACATCAATGGATGCACGCATGCCGCAAACGCGATCCACAGCAGAGCAATAACGTATTTCCGGTTGAACACCTCAGTCACAGCGAACACGGCCGCGAAAGCGGCCAGATTCCGCGGGTTCAGATATTGATCCACGATGTAAAGAGCAGTTCCCGCCACAGGAACAGTCAGCAGCGCCGCGATGAGGCACGTCGATCCCCACTGTGCGCGTTCCGCTTCGAATAGCAGTCTGCTCAGCTTCCAGCAGGCCAGCAGCGACAGAAAGATCGACGCAAAATGCCAGACGAACAGTCCTATCTCAAAGTTGACATGCGTAACTCTTAGTGTGAACGCGACCAGGTTAGGGAACAGCGTCATGCCGGCATGCGACCCAAAAAACTCCTGACCGGTGGGAAAGAGCGAAGGATTGAGAATGCGCTCGACCCCAGGAAGGTAGATTTCAGCGTCTTCTGCGTAAGGATGATATCCGTGCGTCAGAAGCGCTGCCGCGGCCAACAGCAACAGAAGGATGCCTGTTTTGTATCTGCCGATCTGGATTGGGATGCCTCAGGACATCGTTTGCAACAATCGCGTACGTCTCAGGGTACAACATAGGCGCGTTGCGGCGTCGCTCGCGGCGGGTTTAACATCTAATGCTAAAGATGGCTACAAGCACACCACCCTGCGTCACTCCCACGACGCCGTCTACCGTCAGCGCGCAAACCCGCCTTACCATTGGGCTCGGTGAAACCCTCAACTTCGCCTACGACGCATTCTGCAGCAACAAGTTGCAGTTCAGTTTGACGGCCTTGGCGATGGCAGTCGGAACTGCATCAGTCATTCTCGTCTCCACAATAGGTCTTACTGGAAAGCAGTACATCCTCCGACAGTTGCAATCGATCGGTACCAACATGATCTACGCCGATTACCAGGGCGGCTCGAACCGTATCGATTCGACACCGGATCCGATGACCATCGAAGATGTGCGCGCGGTTCGGGAGCAGGTCTCGAGCGTGGTCGCAGCATCGCCCACGGTTGCGCTGGTTGACCGCATCAGCATCGGGGGAGGCAAGCAGAGCGACATCCTCGTGCTGGGCGTCGATCCCGAATATATGCGCGTGCGCAATCTCAAGGTTCTCGCGGGACGCTTTTTCGATACCGAGGATTCTTCCGGTCACAACAAGGTGGGCGTGATCACTGAGAAAATGGCGCTGAAGCTCTACGGAAGTTCCACTCCGGCGATCGGACAAATGATCAAGCTCAGCGGCGGATTGCCGTTCACAGTTGTCGGTGTGTTCAAAGAGAGCGTCGACACGTTCGGCCAGTCAGAGATTCAGGAAGACACCATGCTCATCCCTTACACGGTGAGCCGCTTCTTCACGCCGACGAATTCAGTGTATGAGATCTACTTCTCGGTCGCGACTCCGCAGGATGTGGCTCCAGCGACGGCGGCCATCAAGCGAGTGCTGCAGTCGAGGCATCGCGCCGAGTCGGTGTACAACGTGCAGAACCTGACGCAACTGTTAACGGTCGCTGGCAAGATTGCCGACGCGCTGACGGTGATCCTGATGCTGGTCGCATTCGTGACGCTGCTGGTAAGCGGAATCGGGATCATGAACATCATGCTCGCAACGGTGACGTCGCGCATCCGCGAGATTGGAATCCGCAAAGCGATTGGCGCGACGAATCGTGAGATCCGTTTTCAGTTCCTCGCTGAAGCGATCGTTATCTCGATCACGGGTGGAATCGCAGGAATCGTGGCTGGGCTTGCGATTCCATACTCGGTGCGATTCTTCACGGATTTCCGCCTGCCAATTTCGGGATTGTCGGCGATCATAGCGATCATAGTGTCGTCGATCGTAGGCATGATCTTCGGCACGATTCCAGCAACGCGCGCGTCACAGCTGGATCCGGTTGAGAGCTTACGCTACGAGTAGAGTCGCGCTTCTTCCCACATTTCAGGGTTAGGCCGCAGCGCTCGGGAACGGACGGGTCCGAGTAGCGCGCCTATTTGCGTTCGGGATCGATGGATTGATCGAGGTAGATCCAGAGGACGCGCGCCAGGTAAGTCAGCATGGGAGTGAATGGTAGGAATAGCACAATGGCCCAGAGTCCGATCTTCTTCCACGGCCAATCAGTGAGCGCCCAGAAGACAGCACCGAACGCAACCATGACTGCGATACCCAGGCCGTAGCTGATGTACATGGCACCGAGGAAATATCCGGGCTCGCGATCGAAGAGGAGGTCGCATGCCGGGCAGCGGTCGTTCATCTTAGGGAAGCCCCAGTAGATGTTGGAGCGGAAGATTCGACCGATACGGCATCGTGGACACTGGTGTCGCAGGATATTGGCCAGGGTGGATGTGGCAGAACTAGGCAAGAAGACATGATATCCGGCGGACCAGCTCAAAGTGTGTAGAGAACCACGTCGTATAGAGAACCACGTCAAACAGGGGGGATTTTGCATGAACCATAATTTTAAGATCATCGTCTTCGATCCTGCCATCCTGATTCGACCCTGTCATCCTGAACAACCGCAGTCGAAGGATCCCTACCCGATTGCAAATTGGCTGGTGTGGGTATCGATGGTGAGTTCTGAGGTTCAAATCCCCACCTCTGGCAGAATCGGCCAGAAGTGCGCACCCCTCTTCACTGTGGTTCCCGTAAACCCGACTTTCTACAATCTTGGGCTAGCTCCCCTACCTCCCTGGTGATGACCTAATGTCTCTCCCGGCGTCCAAGTAGTGTCGACTGGGAGACGACTGTGCCGCCATGCTCACTACTATGAACACGATTCGAAGGAACACGCTGCGAATTCTTCTGCCGGTGATTCTGATACTGGCCCTGTGTTTGTTTGCTGCGCCGATCTTTGCCGCTCCACCGATGAGCCATGGGGATCGCGAGCATCTGCTGGTGCACTTCGAGATGACCACGCAAGAAGTAGCCGAGCAAGTACGCGGTTTGTCGCCGGCACAGCTGGAATACAGAGCCTCGCCGGATCGATGGACCATCCGGGAAGTCGTTTCGCATCTGGCGGTGGCCGAGCCGGACTATTGGCGTGATATCCAGAAAGCGCTCAAGGCAGCGCCCGACATGAAGGACAAGAAATCGGTGGCGACCGATGCCGACATCATGTGGTACGGGATCGATCGTGTGGTGCATACCAAGACGGGCGGTGGACACGAAAAGGTCGAGACCTACAAAGACATGGGCGAAGCCTTGGGAAAGTTTCAGGCGCTGCGCGCGACGATGATCGACTACATCAAGACCACGAACGATGATATGCGTGCTCACAGCTTTGGAGAGTACGGACAAGTCATCGATTGCTGGCAGTGGATGCTGGAAATTTCCACGCACGCGGAACGACATATCCAGCAGATTCGCGAGATCAAGAATGATCCGAACTTTCCAAAGAAGTAATTGCGGATGGCAATAGAGTTCGCCACAAATCCTATGCGGTCGGAGGTCGGCAGAAGATGGAACGGCACCGTCGTTTTTCAGATTACGGTAATGATTTGCTGCATGACATCCGCTACACGTTTCGCACACTGGCCCGCGACCCGGGCTTCGCAGTCGTCTCCGTGCTGATTCTGGCATTGGCAATCGGAGCTAACGTTGCGGTGTTCAGCGTGGTGAACACGCTACTGTTACGGCCGCTGCCATTTCCACACTCGAACGAACTGGTATGGATCGCGCCGCCACCCTCGTCTTGCGGATGGTCGTGCGCTACCTATTCCGCTGACGCTTACGAAGAATTTCGCGACCAGAGCCGCGGGTACCAGGGTGTGACCGGATACGAGGCGTTTACTACGCCAGAGAATTTTCGTCTGACCGGGATGGGCGAGCCTGTGCCCGCGACGGGGATCGAAGTGATCGGAAACTTCTTTCAGGTGCTCGGAGTGCGTCCGGCGCTAGGACGTTTGTTTACTGAGGAAGAGACGCGGTCGGGAGTGGTAACACCGAATTCGACCGGAGGACCGGTCGCGCTGCTCGCCAATGCTTATTGGAGAAGGCAATTCCGCTCCGACCCTGGAATCGTCGGAAAAGCAATCGAGTTGAATGGTGCGCCGGTCACCGTGGTAGGAGTCTTGCCGGATGATTTCGATTATGGCGCGGTTTTTTCTCCAGGCGCGAAGGTTGACCTCTTTGTCCCGCTCAGCCTTGAAAAGGAACGGATGTGGGGAAACATCGTTACGCTGATCGCGCGGATGAAGCCAGGCGTGACGGTCGCACAGGCGCTCGATGATGCCAATCGCGTAGCCCCCAGCATGTATTTCAACGTGAAGTACCCGCAGAGCCTGGGCCGCTATAGGGGCGATCTTGTTCCTGTTCCGCTCAAAGATTATGTGACTGGCAAGTTGAGGCGTTCGCTGATCGCACTCTGGTTTGCGGTGGGAGCGATCCTCCTGATCGCGGGCGTGAATCTCTCGAACCTGCTCATGGCTCGAGCCGCAGCACGCGCGAAGGAGTTTGCGGTGAGAGGGGCGCTTGGCGCAGGTCGTGGCCGCATCATCCGGCAACTGCTGATGGAAAGTCTGGTGCTCTCCGGTGCGGGAGCGATTGTAGGGCTCGCGTTGGCGCTTGGCGTCATCCGGTGGCTGGCCCATCAGGGATCGCTGGCGCTGCCCCTGTTGAGTGCGCTGCGAATTGATGGGCACGCATTGTTATGGACGGTGTCGATTGCGATTTTTACTGCGCTGATTTTTGGACTGCTCCCAGGACTCAGGACCGCCGGTGGCAATCTGCAGGTCGTACTTAAGGATTCCGGTGCGGGCGCGGGGCTTGGGCGGCATCATGAGCGCGTCCGGAGCGTGCTGGTCGTGACCGAGATTGCCCTGGCCTGTGTGTTGCTGGTGACCGCAGGCCTGCTGCTGCGCAGCTTTGCGAAAGTGCTTGAGGTGGATCTGGGATTCCACCCGGAACAGGCTGCGTCGATGAATGTGGAATATGACGATAGCGCACCCACTCATGAAGCCATGGTGGCGAAACGCGCGGCAGCCTTCCAGCAGGTAGTAGCCCGTATCAGCGCGGTGCCGGGAGTGCAGGCCGCTGGCATCTCGGACTATCTTCCTCTCGGTCCGAATCGCTCCTGGGACACTCCCGTGCCGAAGGGAAGAGTATTCGCTCCGGGCGAGCTTCCGGAGCCGCTCGTTTACGTCATCACTCCCGGATTTCTTCACGCCATGGGAATCGGGTTGCAAGGACGCGATTTCACCTGGGCGGATGGTCCGAAGAGTGAACGCGTGATCATCATCAATGCGTCGATGGCGCGATTCTTCTGGCCGGGCGAGGACCCGGTTGGCAAGATCCTGATGCGCGGCGATGAACCAGATCGCGTCGTCGGCGTGGTCGATGATGTACATGAAGAAAGCGTCGAAAGCAGCGTAGGTGCGCAGGTCTACTATCCGTGCACGCAGCAGGGACCTTCCCGCGCGCAACTGGTGGTGCGCAGCAGCTTGCCGCCGGCGTCGTTGGCGCCGACTCTGCTTCGAGCGCTGCGCGAGCTGAATCCGAATCAGCCGGCTTCAGAGTTCCGGCCTATCCGCACAATTGTTGATCGAGCGGTCTCGCCGCGGCGATTCTTCATGCTTCTGGTGGCCGCATTTGCGGGGCTCGGCTTGTTATTAGCAACGCTAGGCATCTATGGCGTGATCTCGTACTCAGTGGCGAGGCAAACATCTGAGATCGGTGTTCGGATGGCGCTAGGAGCCACCGCCGGCCGGGTGCAACGCCAGGTGCTGGGCAATACGCTGCGATTGGCCCTGACCGGGATCGTGCTAGGAGCGGTGATAGCCATCGTAGTGGCCAGGGCGATTACGTCACTGCTGTATGCGACGTCTCCCTGGGACTTGCCGAGTTATGTGGGAATGGCGTTGGCGCTGCTGCTGGTTGCATTGGCGTCGGGCTACCTGCCGGCGCGGCGTGCATCTTTGATCAATCCGATGCTGGCGCTGCGGAACAATTAGTGCAGCAGGATTCGTCGTGCGAAATCCTCACTCCGGCAACGTCGGCTAGAAGTGGGCGGCGGAAACAAAACTCACCAATAAACAGAAAAGCCGGGCTGGTTGACCCGGCTTTCCTCTATGAAACTGGTGGTCGGTCCCGTGGGATCGGCAAACCAGAATGTCTTGTTATCACCGCGTCTTACTGGGCACTTACTGAGCTTTCTCGCACATCAATTCAGGATGATCCATAGTCTCGTCTTTCAGAAATTGAGACTTTGAAACGTTAAACTTTGCCCTTACATGACCATGGCCAAATTCTCCAGTTCATACTGGAGGACCGGGATGGCACAACCGGCCATCTCGACGCGGCCTGCTGCGTCGAGAGCTGCCGTGGGAGAAACTCCATATCCACGGCCCATCAGGAATACGCGAAGGAGTTCGGCGGCCTCATAGGAATCGAGCATGCCCCCCTGGAGCAAGTCGTTCCGTAGCGCAGCCAGCTCCGTCATCGTGAACCTGTCTTTGTCGTTCATTATCATCTTTGCATTCGTCATGGCCGTCATCACCTCCGACTTCGACCTTTGCCTGATTAGACTCATCGGCATCTGTGATAGTTGCATGCAATTGGGGTGCCGTACCTTCCAGGTACTTCTGGGTACGCCCCCAAAAGCCGTCTAGTTCCTTTAACCCATGTAGATATCGGAAGTTGCGGGGAGGTCTTCAGGAGACGAGAGGGCTAGAGGGTGCCCTTCGTACTCACAAGTAATTACAAAAGTGACACATTGTGTCGTTTCGGGATGGCCACTGGCGGTCAGGTTAGGTGGTGGAAATTGGGCGATCCGGGGTGTGGCCGGAAGGACCTTTTTACACCGGTTCCAGCGTCTTGATTTCGGCCTGCTCCATCAGGCTGTCGAACTGGCCTCTTTCCATGCAGAGAGCGTGCTGGCCATAACGTGCCTCCTTTCCGGGTGACGTGCCAATAGGGCATCCAGCAGAACTGTTTGCCTTCGCTGGATTCAAGAACGACCAGAAACGGATAGAAGGTAACCTCTTCCTCGCCTTCGCCGAGCCAGGATTCCAGCTTATCGGGCAAAAACGCGGAAACGACCGTGTAGTCGGTATCTCCGGCGCCCAATTGAAAATCAAGAGTGACGTGAAGATCGCGGCGGCTGCCGCAGGATGGGCACCCTTCCGGTACGGTGCGGGAGAAGTCGTAAAGCGTATCGAATAGTTTCTGATGGGTGGTGGACTTCTTATGACACTCGGTGCAGCGGAAGAATTGCGTAGACACTGGTGGGCCTGCCTTTCCTTGGAAGCTGGCGGAGTCCGGCGACTGGCTCTGGGAGTTTTCGGCACCCGCCTACGGTTCGACCGTTGCCTCATCGAGCAGCATCACGGGGAAGCCGTCGCGGACCGGGTAGACTCTGTGGCAAGTCGCGCACTTGAGACTCTCCGGATTCTGACGGTATTCCAGCGGCTTGATGCAGGCCGGGCAGACCAGGTCTTCCAGCAGATCTTTAGGAAGCATGACTGGGCATTGTACGACAGCGAAGAGAAGGGGCTGTGATGGCGCGCACAGGACTCGGAAACGGAGATCACGCGGGATTGCCGATTGTTGATTGCCGATTGCCTAATGAAAATCAATTCCCGGTACCGCGCGCTTTCAATCGAAGATCTGCAATCAACAATCAACAATCAACAATCAAAATTCCTTTGTGCCAGTAGCCGGACCTCTCCCCGGCATCGCTCAGTGTAAGATTCAAAGAGGCCGGAAACCGAAAGCCGGAAGCCGGCAGCCCGAACCCATGTCTGCTCTAATTCTTGACGGAACCAGGATCGCGCAAGAGATTCGCAGCGAGGTCGCTGCCGAGCTGAAGGAAATGGCGGCAGCCGGGCTGCGCCCCGGATTGGCTGTCGTGCTGGTAGGGCACAATCCGGCGTCGGAGATATACGTCCGCGGCAAAGTGAAAGCATGCGAAGAGGTGGGCGTTTACAGCGAGAAGCTGACGCCGCCGGAATCCTCGACCACGGAAGAGCTGTTGGACCTGGTCGAGGAGTTAAACCGTCGTGACGAAATCGACGGGATCCTCGTGCAGCTTCCGCTTCCTTCCCAGGTGGACTCGAAGAAAGTGCTGCTCGCGGTCAATCCCGCCAAGGATGTGGACGGATTCCATCCGATGAACGTCGGGTTCTTGTCGACGCAACGTCCGGGGCTGGTGCCCTGCACGCCGGGTGGAGTGATGGAGATTCTGAGACGCAGCAATATCCCCGTTGCGGGGCGTGAGGCGGTCGTGGTGGGCCGAAGCGACATCGTGGGCAAGCCTGCCGCGATGCTGCTAACGAACGCGAACGCTACGGTGACCATCTGCCATTCGAAAACCCACGACTTGCCGGGCGTATGCCGACGAGCGGACATTCTGGTTGCGGCGATTGGGCGCGCCGGGATGGTCACGCGCGACTATGTGAAGCCGGGCGCTACGGTGATCGATGTCGGCATGAACTCCGTGACGGATCCGGCGGAGTCTCAGCGATTCTTTGCGGGTAATGCGAAGCGCGAAGAGACCTTCCGGAAGAAGGGCTCAACACTAATCGGAGATGTGCATCCCGAGGTGGCGGAGATCGCGGGTGCGTTGACGCCGGTGCCGGGAGGAGTCGGCCCGCTGACGATCGCAATGCTGATGTTTAATACCGTGAAGGCGGCGAAGATGCGCCGGCGAACGAGAGAGTTCGCGAAAGTCTGACCAAGGAAATTCTTGAACGTTGATTTTTGAATGTTGAATGAAATCAGCGTGAAGTTGGGTTTTATTCAACATTCAACAATCAACAATCACCATTCAACAATCACCATGCTGAAAGTTGGCCTGACGGGAGGAATCGCCGCCGGAAAATCTATCGTCGGCGAGATGTTTGTCGCGCTCGGGGCGCACCTGGTGCAGGCCGACCGCATTGCTCACTCTCTGATGGAGCCCGGCGAACCTGTCTATGGCCAGGTACTGCAGCACTTCGGACGGGAGATCCTCAACGCGGACGGCACCATCAACCGGGCCAAGCTTGCCGAACTCGCGTTTGGCGGGGACGAATCGGGTGGCGGTGCCTCAGGATCGCGAGTAGCGGAATTGAACCGGATCGTGCACCCAGCCGTCATTCGCAGGCAGGAAGAGTGGATGCACGGGGTCGGCTTGCAGTATCCCGATGGGGTCGCCATTGTCGAAGCCGCGCTGCTCATCGAGGCTGGTGCCGCCAAGCGGTTTGATCGAATCGTCGTGGTGACCTGCACCATGGAGCAACGCGCGGAGCGTTTTGCAGCGCGGCAGAAGGTCGACTTGGAGTCCGCGCGAAGAGAGGTCGCACGCCGGATGGCGGCGCAACTACCCGACGAAGAAAAAATCAAAGTTGCAGACTACGTGATTGACAATTCCACGTCGTTGGAGACAACTCGCGAACAGGTGCGCAAAGTCTGGGAAAACCTGCACAACTATCACAATCGATGACGTTTCTTGACGCATGCGATTCACGCGCCAGCAATCGCGTGCGCCCGGTCAGGTGCCGGATCGTGCTGCATTGATTAGAATTATCGAGGGACCTTTCTGGTTCGCGATTACGTATTTATGTTGGTCGAGACCGCCGGCGGTGCATTAGTGGTGCCGTCGAGCATTGGGGTAGTCAGGTTATGAAACTTGTCCGGCCTTTGATCCTGGCAGTAGCCATCGCGGGAGCTTTTTTCTACTTCACCACCTGGCGTTCGCATTCCGCTGGGGAGGCGCGCTCCGCCGACTGGTTCTCTCATCCAGACCGGGTGGAGATCACCGAGGCTGCGCCGAACGAGCCTCTCGATGGCGAAGAACAGAACAACATTTCTGTCTACAAGAAGAACATCCCGTCAGTGGTGAATGTGACTTCACGCGCCATGACCTTCGACTTCTTCTATGGACTTGTGCCTCAGGACGGGCAAGGATCGGGTTTCGTCATCGACAAAGAAGGCCACATTCTCACCAACTACCACGTGATTGCCGACGCGCGGCAGGTTGAAGTCACGATGCATAATCGAAAGAAGTACCGGGCGACGGTGGTCGGCACTGACCCATCCCATGACCTCGCAATTATCCAGATCAAGGCGCCTGACCTGGTTCCGGCCATCATGGGCGATTCGCGCAATCTGCAAGTCGGGCAGAAGGTGTACGCCATCGGCAATCCTTTCGGATTGTCGGGAACGATGACGCGGGGGATCGTGAGTTCCATCCGCCCGGTACGCGAACCCAATGGAGCCATGATCGATGAAGCCATCCAGACGGACGCAGCGATCAATCCCGGAAACTCCGGCGGCCCTCTGATGAACTGGCACGGCGAAGTGATCGGTATCAACACGATGATTTTGTCGAATGCAAACCAGAGTGCGGGAATTGGCTTTGCCATCCCGATCAATACCGCCAAAGCTGTCTTGAATGACCTGATGACGTTGGGGCGCGTGCGTCGTCCCGCTCTTGGAGTACGAACCATTCCGATCAGTGCGGAACTGGCGGATCAGATCGGCCTTCCGGTCGACTACGGATTACTGATCATCGGAATCGTGCCTGGTGGTTCGGCAGATCAGGCAGGTATGCGCGCCGGAACAGAACGCGCTTATCTGGGAAATATCCCGATCATGCTGGGTGGCGACCTTATTGTGGCGATTGACGATCAGAAGGTTGAGGACCAGCAGGATCTGACGCAGATGATGGACAATCACCGAGCCGGCGATACCGTAAAGGTCACGATCTATCGCGGAAAGAAAAAGATGGAAGTGACGGTATCGCTAGGAGAGGCGCGGCAGCAAGTGTGAAATGCTGGCTTCAGGCTTCCGGCCTCGGCCAACCAGATTAATGCATGCCGCAGGTTAAGCATCTTGAAAAGATAGCTTTCTCGCGATAACCTGTGCACCTGCCTATGACTGCCGTCCTTTAATTCGTCACATTGCATTTCTGAGCCAGGCGCGGGCGTTGGTGTGCGCCGGCTCGTTCCTTGTGTGCCTTCCAACGAAAAGAAAGGATTTTTCAAAATGCAATTTGTCGATAACGCACTCGCGCGCCGTTTCGAGTCGTGCGAGGAGATGCCACAGGTGATGTATGCGCGGATTTTCAAGAAGACGCGGCCGGAAATCGGGGCGGCTGAAGAAGAAATTTGCGGCGGACACATGATCTTCGCCGGATTGGGCTCGCCAATCGGAAGGGTCACCGGAGCAGGGTTCGACCGACCTATCGCGAAGGAAGATGTGGACCGGATCGAGAGCTTCTATCGCGAACGGAATGCTCCCTCGCAGGTAGATTTGACTCCACTCCACAGGCCGGAAGTGTTCGAGATGTTCAAAGAGCGCGGTTACGGGATTGCGGAACTGAATAATGTTTTGTACCGCAAGCTGGAGCCCGGGGAAGAGTATCCCCCGCCCCCGAAAGATTGCGAGATTCGCCGCTCGCATCCGCAAGAGGCCGAGATCACGGGAAAGATTGTCGAAACCGCATTTTTTCCCGACGGAGCGCCCGAGGCATTCGGGGGATTGATCGCTCCTCTCTATCAAATCGAGAACGCGCTTGCTTTTGTTGCAAGTGTCGGCGGCAAGCCGGTCGCCTGCGGAACTGGACTGGTAATTTCCGATCACCAGGTGTTCGCTTTGGCCGGGGCGGGCACTCTTGCCGAATATCGAGCACGCGGCCTGCAGACTGCGCTATTGCGGGCGCGCATGCATGCGGCTCAACAGGCAGGATGTGAATATGCAGTGGTAGTGACCCAAGGCGGCACGACCTCGCAACGCAACGCCGAGCGGCTAGGATTCCGCGTAGCGTACAGCAAGGTAACGTTGATCAAGCAGATGAACGTGTAATACGAGTGGTCAGTGGTTAGCAAGGGCGGTTTGCTTATCACTGATCACTGATCACTGACCACTGACCACTGACCACTGATCCACTTCCTGCGGGCTACCATAGAGCATGACCATGGAACGTCCTGAACTTCAAGGTCAGCACATTCGTCTGGAACCGCTCGAACTCTCCCACGGTGATGGTCTGGCGGCAGCGTCGGCAGGAGACGGTCATCTTTACCGCTGGAGCCCGGTGCCTCGCGGAAAGCTCGAAGCCGACCGCTATATCGAGACGGCACTCTCCTGGCAGAGAGCCGGTACTGCAGTCCCGTTCGCGATTGTGCGTGCAAACGATGGGCTGGTCGTCGGATCGACCCGCTTCTGGAATCTTGAGTATTGGGCGTGGCCGGAGAATCATCCTTCGCACGGTCGCAGTGTCCCCGATGCCTGCGAAATCGGCTATACGTGGCTGGCGAGTTCCGCGATTCGGACGGGGGCCAACACCGAAGCCAAGCTGCTGATGTTGCGTCATGCTTTCGAGGTCTGGCAGGTCGTACGGGTGTGCTTTCACACGGATGCCCGCAATCACAGGTCGAGGGCGGCTCTGGAGCGCATTGGCGGCAAGTGCGAGGGAACTCTTCGCGCCCACCGGATGGCAGCCGACTTCATTCCCCGCGACTCAGTCCGGTATTCGATCCTTTCTTCCGAGTGGCCCGAAGTGAAAGAACGGTTGATCCGATTGCTCGACCGCAAGCAGAAACAGGGCTGACACTTCACGCGCGGCTTTTGGATTCCAGCCCGTAATCTTTGGACCAGCGTTCCTGTCCTTCTTTGGTTGTCGGCCATTGAAAGCACACGCCGTATCCGTCGGGATCCTTAAACCAGAGCTGCTTCATGCCGTAGGGCGCGATTTTCGGCGGTTGCGCGTCAATCCCGTTCAGGCGCAGATGCCGGTATGCCGCGTCGAGATCCTCGCAACCGAAGAACAGGTAGGTATCCTCATGAGCCGCGATCCGAGCTGGATCGGGCGCTGCAGGACGATGCTCAGCTTCATAGGCAGTATTCAGCATTAGCTCCGCCCCGTACAGCCTGAGCCCACACCAGTTGCAGTTATCCCCAGGCTGGGAGGAGCCCCATACTGTAAAGCCCAAAACATCGCGGTAGAACCTCAACGAGGTGGGCATGTCGAAGACTTGCAGCAATGGGGCCACGCCGTGAATGTCCATGGAGTTACTCCCGTTTGGGCAAGACTACCAGAACTGTCATTCCCATTTGACTCTCTGCGCTCGGCTCGGCTAGCCTCAAGAGTCTTCTCAAAATGTGGAATTTTCCGTCTCGAATGAGATATCCCCATAGGTCCTTGACTCGGCAGTGGATGGCAGCATTCGTGTTGTTGTCGTCACTCGCCCTTGCCTCAACCAACCCGGTTCGAAGCGAGCATGCGATGGTGGTCAGCGTTCATGTGCTGGCTTCCCAAGCGGGCGTGGAGATCATGCGGCAGGGTGGAAACGCCGTTGATGCTGCTGTGGCCACCGGCTTCGCGCTCGCCGTTGTGCATCCCCCGGCAGGCAATATTGGCGGCGGAGGGTTCATGCTGATCCGCATGGCCGACGGCGGGACGCATTTTCTGGATTATCGCGAGAAGGCTCCCGCTGCAGCCACGCGGAACATGTATCTGGATGCGCAGGGAAACGTCATCCCGGGCGCAAGCGAAATCGGATTCAAGTCGATCGGCATTCCTGGTTCGGTCGCTGGAATGGTCTACGCCGAACGCAAATATGGCAGGTTGACGCTGAAACAAGTGATGGCGCCGGCGATCAAACTGGCGCGTGAGGGCTTTCCTCTTACTTGGGCTGAGGCCGACGATCTGCATGACTCTTTGCTCTCGAAATTCCCCGAGTCGTACCGTGTGTTTCAGCGCAACGGAGACTACTACAAGACCGGAGAAGTGTTCCGGCAGCCGGACTTGGCTCGTACTTTGGAGCGGATTGCGGAAAACCCGGATGATTTTTACCACGGTTCTCTGGCCCAGGAACTCGCCGCGGCCATGCAGAAGGGCGGCGGTCTGATAACCGCTGACGATCTGGCGCACTACGAAGTGAAAGAACGCGAGCCGATTCGTGGAACCTACCGCGGATACGACATCATCAGCGCTCCTCCGCCGTCGTCTGGGGGAACCGTACTCGTGGAATCGCTGAACATCCTCGAGGCGTTCGATCTTGCCAAGATGCAGAGCCGATCTTCCGAGTCGATCCACTTCACGGTAGAGGCGTTCCGCAGGGCGTTCTTCGATCGCGCCGAGTTCATGGGCGATCCCGACTTCTCCAAGATTCCTGTGGCGCAGTTGGTTGATAAGCGATATGCGGCAGCTTGGCGGGATACGATTGATCCGGCACACGCAACCCCTAGCAAGGAATTGAAGCGTCCCGCGGTTTTCAGCCAACTGGAGCAATATGCGGCGTCACACCCTCCGGCGACGACGCAGCGCGAGTCGAACCACACAACCCATTATTCGGTTATCGATGCAGCCGGAAATGCTGTGTCGGTGACGACCACGATTAACGATTGGTTCGGATCGCGCGTAACGGCGGATGGATTAGGCTTCCTGCTCAATGACGAGATGGACGATTTCTCCGCGAAGACAGGAGTGCCCAACTCCGACGGATTGATTCAAGGAGAGGCCAACGCCATCGGACCGGGCAAGCGGCCCTTGTCGTCAATGACCCCGACCATCGTTGTTCATAACGGGCGGACGGTCCTGGTGCTGGGCTCGCCGGGAAGTTCCAAAATCATCACAACTGTGGCCAACGTGCTGATGGGAGCCGTGGACTACGGAATGAACATCCAGGAGGCGGTGAATGCTCCGCGCTTTCATCAGCAATGGCTGCCGGATATCGTAAACGTCGAGAAGTGGTTTTCCCCCGACACGCTGAATACCCTGAAAAGGATGGGATACAAGATCCAGGTCGGGCTCGGTGAAAACGGGACCTCTCCGTACTGGAGCGATGCAGAGTGTATAGCGATTGACGAAAAGACCGGTGTACGACTGGGTGCCACCGACGGGCGGAATAATACCGGAAAGGCGGTAGGATACTAGGAAGCCAATTGTTGATTGTTGAAGCTCGATTGTTGAATAGAAGGAGGATGGCTGAGCCTCCATCTCACGATCGAACAATCAACTGTCATCCATAGGAATCGCATGCAGAAAGCAGTTTCGACATATCTCTTCGTAAAAGAGCGCCTTCACCCGGGCATTCTCGACGGCCTCGAGCGCAGTGGAGTGCAGGCAATCGAGATCTTTGCCGCACGCCAACACCTCGATTACGCAAACCGCAAGCAACATGTGAAGGAAATTGCCGAGTGGTTCCGCGGCAGCAGTGTTCCGCTGAATTCCGTGCACTCTCCTTTATATGCGGATTACGAATGGGGGCGTGCCGGGGCGCCGCCGGTGAACGTCGCATCCACAGATCGCGCCAGTCGTGTGGAAGCAATGGATGAGATTAAGCGCGCGCTGGAGATCGCCGAGCAGATTCCTTTCCGATTCCTGGTTCAGCATCTGGGAACGCCCAACGAGAGTTTCAGCGAAAAGAAGTTCGAGGCAGCCATGACCTCGATCGAGCACCTCCGGGCGTTTGCCAAGCCACTCGGAGTACGTATCCTGCTCGAGAACATTCCCAACGAGCTGTCGACCCCGGACAAATTGGTGGAGCTGATCCACAACGCGCATTTTGACGATGTGGGAGTCTGCTTCGATTTCGGACACGCACACATGATGGGTACCGTACGCGAAGCGTTCGAAATCCTGCGCCCGCACATTTGTTCCACCCACGTGCACGACAACGACAAGCTCAAGGATTCGCACCTGTGGCCAGGGCAGGGAACGATCGATTGGAAGGAAGCAATTGAACTGCTGCGGACGGCGCCACAACGGCCTCCCTTGCTGATGGAGCTTGGCGAGGATGAGAAGGTGAATCCGCTGGAAAGGCTTGGCGAGACATTCGACAAGCTCGAAGGAATTTAGTAATTGGGCCATTTGGTAATTGGGTAATTGCAAGTCGTGAGCTCTGAGATTTTCAATTACACAATTACCAAATTACCCAATTACAAAATCCCACTATGTCATCACCCGTAAGCACAATTTTAGAAATCGGAAAACACGATGGCCAGAGCGTCACCATCCGCGGCTGGCTCTATAACCTGCGCGAGAGCGGAAAACTGTTGTTTCCGCAGTTTCGCGATGGGTCCGGCGTCATCCAGGGGGTAGTTCCTAAGAACGCGGTGAGTCCCGAGGTATTCGAGGCCATCAAGACTCTGACCCAGGAATCGAGCGTTATCGTCGAAGGCAAAGTCCGCGCCGATAAACGCGCACCGGGCGGCTACGAACTCGATGTAGCCAATGTGCAGGTCATCCAGCGCGTCCCGGAAAGCGATCCTTACCCAATCACTCCCAAGGAGCACGGCACCGACTTCCTGATGGAGCATCGCCATTTGTGGGTGCGCTCGCAGCGGCAGGCGGCGATTCTTCGCGTGCGCGCCGAGATCATTAAGGCCGCTCGAGATTTCTTTGACGAACGTGGCTTCACGCTGACCGATCCGCCGATTATCACTCCCGCGGCATGCGAAGGAACGACCACGTTATTCCCGGTCGACTATTTTGACGACCAGGCGTTCCTTACTCAATCCGGGCAGCTCTATGCAGAAGCCATGGCCATGGCGCTGGGCAAGGTGTATTCCTTCGGTCCCACATTTCGCGCGGAAAAGTCGAAGACCCGCCGGCATCTCACCGAATTTTGGATGGTCGAGCCCGAGGTGGCGTACGCAACGCTGGATGACGTGATGGAAATCGCCGAGGGGCTCATCAGTTTTATCGTCAAGCGGTGCCTGGATCGGCGGCGTAGCGATCTGCAGACCATCGGGCGCGACATCTCGAAGCTCGAAAAAATTACGCCACCATTCCCGCGCATCAGCTACGACGATGCAGTAAAGAACCTGCAAGAGGGACACGCCAAAGGCGCGCTCGAATCAAAGTTCGAATGGGGCGGTGATCTGGGATCACCTGACGAAACTTATCTCTCCGCGCAATTCGACAAGCCCGTCATGGTGCATCGGTATCCCGCCAAGGTGAAGGCGTTTTACATGGAACCCGACCCGCAGCGCCCGGAACTCGCACTATGCGTCGACGTGCTGGCTCCAGAAGGTTACGGAGAAATTATCGGCGGCTCGCAGCGTATGGCTTCGCACGAATTATTGCTGCAGCGAATTCATGAACACGGACTGCCTGAGTCCGCATTTAAGTGGTATCTGGACTTGCGCAAATTCGGCACGGTGCCGCATGGTGGATTTGGCATGGGCATCGAACGCGCCGTAGCATGGATCTGCGGCCTGGAGCACGTTCGCGAGACCATTCCGTTCCCCAGGATGCTCTATCGTTTGTATCCATAAATACTAAGTTCGTGGGAGGTCTCCATGACGAGATTCCTCTTGTGGCTCCTTGCGTGTTCGATACCAGTTCTAGCTCAGAATCCCGAGCACACACCCGACGTCCCGGTCGAGAAATGGACCGGAAAAACCATCATGCTGATCGGCGCTCACGCCGATGACGACGCCCTCTCTCACGGCACGCTGGCTCTGCTGCAGGCCCACGGGAATCAGGTTTATGTTGTGACGCTCACAACCGGTAATGTAGGCACGCAGGATCCGAACCTGTCACGCACTCAATTGGCGGACATCCGCCGGGGCGAGGAACTGGCGGCATTGAAGGAACTGGGCATTCCCGCAAACCACTACATCAATCTGGGCTACGATGACGGACTGCTGGAGTTTGAAGACCGCAAGGCCGTCGTCGAGAATCTGGTTCGCTGGATTCGAAAACTGCGGCCTACCGTGCTGATGTCCTGGGATCCCGGCAAGAACTATCAGCGCTGGCACAAGTCCGATCACCGCGCAGCGTCGTATCTGGCCGCGGACGCCGCCCGGGCCGCGATGTGGCGATTGCTCTTCGAGGGGCAGATCACGCAGGAAGGTTTGAAGGAGTACATGATTCCTGAATACCTTTTCTACAACGACTACGATCATGACGACGAGAATACGTGGGTCGACATCGGTGACTTTGTGGATAAGAAAGTAAACGCATTCGCCAACTACGTGAGCCAGTACGGACCCGGCTGGAAGAATTACAAGGCAAACCTTTCGGAGTCGGAACTGAAGCAGATGAAAGACGATGCACGGGGCCGCGTTCGCAAGAAGGATGGAAAGCCAGTGGAAGGATTCCGCTACTATAAAGGTCTGCCCGATGGCTTGGGAAAATAGCAAGACTCTATGACCACAAATACAGCAAGCTCAACCAACATTTCCGGCCGCAGAATTCGAGTGATCGGCGTTCCTCTGGACCTCGGGCAATCGCGACGCGGAGTAGATATGGGCCCCTCGGCCGTTCGAGTCGCCGGGTTGGAGGCCCGCCTCGAAGCTCTTGGTCACGAGGTCGAAGATGGCGGCAACGTTCCCGTTGCGATTCCCGAGCAGAAAAAAGAAGGTGCGGCCAATGCGAAATATCTGAAAGAGATCACCGCTACCTGCACCAAGCAGGCCGAACTCGTTTTAAAAACGCTCGAAGCCGGGAGGGTCCCCTTGGCGCTTGGCGGCGACCATTCTATGGCGGCGGGTACGGTTTCGGGTGTGGCGGAGTTTTATCGCAAGCAGGGTCAGCGCATCGGCCTGATCTGGATCGATGCGCACACCGACATCAACACGCCCGATTCTTCTCCCAGCGGCAACGTGCACGGCATGCCGCTCGCCGCACTCATGGGCTTATGGCAGGGGGACCTGGCTAACATTTACGACTTCTCGCCAAAGGTACGGCCAGAAAATTGTGTGCTGGTCGGCGTTCGCGACATCGACTCGGTGGAGAAAGAGAACGTTCGTCGGGCCGGCATCGGTGTTTTCACCATGCGCGATATCGATGAGCGCGGCATGAGAACAGTCATGGAAGAGGCCTTGCGCATGGCTGGACGCGGCACCGCTGGCTACCACATCTCGCTCGATATGGACTGGGTTGATCCGGAGGACGCACCCGGCGTAGGTACTCCTGTTCGTGGTGGAGCAACATACCGTGAGGCGCATCTTGCCATGGAGATCATCGCCGATCACGGCCGGCTGCTGAGCTTTGAGATTGTAGAAGTGAATCCGGTAATCGATGAACACAACCGGACCGCAGATCTAGCAGTGGAATTGGCATTGTCCGCGTTCGGAAAAAAGATTCTTTAGGGTTTCCCTGTGATCCTCTGTGGTGAAAGATTTTGAACTAACCACAGAGGACGAAGGGGTCACAGAGGAATCCCGCCTGCGATTGACGCACAACCGGCTCCACGTCCACACTGAATGGTCATGAATAAGCTTCGAATTGGCGTTTTGTTTGGCGGACGCAGCGGGGAACACGAAGTTTCTCTGCTTTCGGCCGCCTCGGTTCTCAACGCAATTGATAAAGAGAAATACGAAGTCGTCCCCATAGGAATTACCAAAGACGGTCGCTGGCTGACCGCCGAGCACGCGGAGAACTTGCTGACCGGCAAGCTGGTTCTCGAGCCTCGGAACCTGCGGGCCGGCGATCCGCAGAACACGGAAGCCGCCGCCGTTCTCGCGCGTGGCGAAGCCGTCGTTGTTCCGCCCGAGCCCGTGCATCGGCAGAGTGGACTCGTGCCGTTTCAAACCGATGCCTCCCCCATGCGCCGCGCCTCCGATCGGGCGATTAATGTCGACGTGATCTTCCCTGTGCTGCACGGTACTTTCGGCGAAGATGGCACGATTCAAGGCCTGCTCGAACTAGCGGACATCCCCTACGTTGGCGCCGGAGTTCTTGGATCGGCCGCTGGGATGGATAAGGACATCATGAAGTCTCTTTTCATCGCGGCCGCATTGCCGATTGTGAAGCACGTAACAGTTCTCCGCAGCGCCTGGGAGAAAGATCCGAAGAAAGTCGAACAGCAGGTAGGGAAGCTCAAGTATCCCGTGTTTGTGAAGCCAGCGAACCTGGGTTCATCGGTAGGCATCAGCAAGGTGCACAATCGCAAAGAGTTGGGACCGGCGATGGAAGAGGCGGCGAAGTTCGATCGCAAGATCGTGATCGAGCAGGGTGTCGGTGGAAACAAAGATAAGGCGCGTGAGATCGAGTGTTCAGTGCTCGGCAATGACGAGCCCGTCTCGTCGATTCCCGGCGAGATCGTGCCGGTCAAGGAATTCTACGACTACAACGCGAAATACCTCGATGAAGGTTCGGAACTGATCATCCCGGCCAAGCTTTCGAAGGCCGAGACCAAAAAGGTGCAGGAACTTGCCGTTCGAGCCTTCCAGGCAGTGGATTGTTCAGGGCTGGCGCGCGTCGACTTTTTGATGGATCCCAAGACGCGGAAGATTTATCTGAACGAGATCAATACTATGCCCGGCTTCACCGCGATCAGCATGTATCCCAAGCTGTGGGCTGCGTCAGGACTCGAGTATTCCGACCTGATCGATCGGTTGATTCAACTGGGCATCGAGCGCCACGAAGATAAGAAGAAGAATCAATACAGCCGGTAAAATCTCAAACCGCAGGGGACACGAAGCATCACGAAGAAATTCTTGTCGAAGGGTTTTCCTTCGTGAACCTTAGTGCCCTTCGTGGTTAACGCATTTTATTTCTGGCAAGAAAAGTTCACCGCGTCATTCGTATCTCCACTCCCCTTGTACTTCGCCGCCTGCGGATAAGGACACAACGGGCGAGTCATCTTCGCGTGAGTCCGATCTTGCCCTTCGAACTTGGAAGCGATGATCGTCGATGGAGCAGTCCCTTTTTCCACCCACTGTTCGAGTGCCGTCAGGGCACTGTGCGTTGGCTCTCCACCGATTTCGATGAACGAATCCGCCCCGGGCCCTCCGCCGCAGTGTTGAACCCCGGGCGCCAGGTACAGCCGCACGAATGAGTCGGTGTCTTTCTGTCCCATCTTTGCGATGACGCTCTGGTAGTAATTGACCGTGTTGAGCGCCGAGATCGCGGGGTCATTCCATCCGTGATACACAATTAACTTGCCGCCGCGCGCTTTGAGTGGCTTCAGGTCCGGATCGGTCGCATTCAATGCCTGCGCCGTTTTGTCGTTGGCGGCCTTCAAATCCGCGTCAACCTGGAATGTCTTGAAATCCCAATCGGGCTTTTCATACACAAAACCAGAGAAGAATCCTTTGCCGAAAAATGCCATTAGGCTCTTAGCCGGCGTTGGCCCGGTAATCCACAGTCCCCAACCGCCTTGGCCGTCTTCTGCTCCCGGCAAGTAGCCGGGGAACACTATGTGCCCCTTGGAATCGAGTGTCCCCTCATACAACTTTTTAAGCGCCGTGACCTGTGGTCCAGTCAGGCATTTATCGGATTCTTCAGCCTTGCATTGAATGGTTGATGGGTCGAAGCGGCACTGTCGTGGATCGTTCAAGATGCCGTCGCGCACGCCATCGAGTTCATCGCACGAAGCATTTACTGCCGCCGCGATCGTCGCAATCTTCGCTGGGGGAATGAAACTGGCTGGATCCAGCGTCAATGCTTGCGTATCGTACGCGGCGGTTGTCAGCAGAGGAGTCCAGTTGTTCGCCGGTGCGCCCGCCAGGATCCCGTCATAATCTTCCGGATAGCGCTGCGCTTCCATCAGAGCCTCACGCCCACCATCGGAACATCCCGAAAAATACGCACGCTGGGGTGCTTTGCCGAAGTATGTTTGCGCCAGAGCTTTGGCAACGCGGGTCATCTGGTGAATGCCACGATGTCCGAAGTCGATGACTTTCTCCGGATGTCCGGCGGCCCAGGCAGCATCGATCGGCGAGCCTGTGTGCCCTGCATCCGTTGCCGCGGCCGCGTAGCCCGCTTTCAGCGCCATACTCAGATTGAGTGTGTCGATCAGCCCCGCGAAGCCCCCATTGCCAAGCCCAAGCAGTTTCCCATTCCATCCAGTCGCTGGAAGCCAGACTTCTATATTGATGTCGGAATCTGACGTAGGCTTCGCCTGCGCGACAACGCGACAAAATGCCGGCAGGCTTTTGTACAACGGAGCGATATCGACTTGACTGAAAGGCGCAGGGGGCCCATGGAACTCGCCTGCAGCCACCTGCTGCGCCAGCGTAATCGTCGTGTTGGGAATTTTGGCGGTGCTCAGGTGGTCACAGGCATCGTCGGCCAACCCCAATGAACTCAAGAGAAACAAAATGCAAGCGACTGCACAACTGCAATTTCGCGTCGTTTTCATGCGCTCTCCTGGTGAACCATCATTGTCCCATCGACTTCTCGATAAAGCCCGCCTCATCCGTCTTCATCTTTTTCAACCCATCCATCGGCAGATACACCATGTGTCCGGCATCGTAAGTCGCGAACGAAATGTTGTCACGATACTTCTGCGGAAGATTCAGGTGATCAACGGTGTAGTTTGCCGCGTAGTAGGGCGTGGCCAGATCGTAATAGCCCTCCATGACTAGAATCTTCAGATACGGATTCTTCACGATCGCCTGCCGCATGGCTGACGCCGTATCGGGATAGCCCTGAATCGCCGAGCCCCAATCCCACGTATCACCTCCTGGTCCTCCACGAGGCGCGCGCACGTTGTATGGCATATCAACCTTGTAGTTGAGTTCCGTTCGCAGATAATTGTTAAAGACCGAAGTGAACGGAGGCTGTGTCGCCGAGCCGGTCGGATCGTAAAAGGGCGTATCCAGCAATCCGTTCGGATCAGGTCCCGTGTAGCGTCCATCGAGCCGCCCTACGCGCAGCTTCTGATCGATCAGAAGATAGTGCGTAAACTTCTGCACATTGATCCGCAGGTCGGCTTCGTCGATCACTTCCTTGCTCAGTCCCGTGTAGTGCGCAAGCTGGTCGATGACGTTCTGACGCTCCTGCGGTGTGAGCGCGTCTCCCTTATCAAGTGCGCGCTGATACTCGGTAGATGCCCACTGCTCCGCCTGCTGACGCGCGCGGTTCATGTCCTGCGCGAGATCGGCGGCGAGCTTGTGGTGATAACCCGCGATCATGGTGAAAGAGGGAATCAGGAAGATGTACGGCTGGTCGTTCGTGAAGTTGTCTTCCAGCGACTGGAAATTCAGGACGGTCGATAGCAGCGTGATGCCATTGAACGAGATGCCACGATCCGCGAGATATCCCGCAATGCCGGCGGCGCGCGTCGTTCCGTAACTCTCTCCCAGGATGAACAGCGGCGACGACCAGCGCTCGTTGCGGCTGATATAGAGCCGGATGAATTCGCTGAACGCCTCAATGTCTCCCTTCACGCCCCAGAATTTCTTGAACATCTCCGGATCGGCGGCACGGCTGAAACCAGTGCCAATCGCGTCAATCAACACAAGATCGCTCTTGTCGAGCAGCGTATGGGGATTATCTTCGATGTGATACGGCGCCGGCGGCATGAAACCATCGGCTTGCAGCACAACCTTGCGCGGGCCTAGCGCCCCCATGTGCAACCAGATCGAAGCCGACCCCGGTCCGCCGTTGAATGCAAACGTCAGCGGACGCTTTGCAGCATCCTGACCGTCGAGCGTGTACGCGACATAAAACATCTCCGCTTCGATCTTGCCATCGCCCCGTTTGATCGGCAGTCGACCGGCAGTCGCGGCGTACTTCAGCGGCTTGCTCTCCACGGTGATCTGGTGATGGGTTACGACTGGCGGCACTTCCGCCATGTCGTAACGTTCTTCCTTGTCTTTCTCTTTGTCAGCGGGTGCTTCGCGGATGGCAGGCTTCGTTTCCTGCGGCGTCTCCGGTTTGGGAGTAGTCTCCGGAGGTTTTTCGGCAGTGGGCGATGTTGCTTGTTTGCGCGGGGTGGGCGGTTTGGCTGGCTGAGCTTGTTGGGCGGAACAGAAGGTGGAAACCAGGAAAACGAGAAGTAAAACAGAAGCGGACGCCAGATTTTTCTTCATCCATTCCTCGTGGGACTCGATTATGCCCCAGCGGTCAAGATCTTTCCCGAGCGCGAAAAATTGTACACCCGTGCGCAGCGGACCAGTGCTTCTTTAGAGTCTGTCATCCTGAGCGCAGCGAAGGATCCCTTGTAAGCAAGAGTCGCCCTGGGCGCGGCGAAGCATCCGACGTAAGCAGAAGTCTGTCATCCTGAGCGCAAGCGAAGGATCCCATGCAAGCTGATACCGAGACTGTCGCAGCAGGGAATTTCCTCAGCGCGCCCGGGGGAAGTGAAAACTCCGGCTGGGCCGGGTATGATGCCGGCGCGCAAGGGATCGTTCGCTGCGCTCAGGATGACACTTCAAAGTTACAGCGCAGCGCCCTCACTCCTCCCGCAGCGCCTTCACCGGGTCCAGTGCCGCGGCTCGCCGCGCTGGTATCCACGACGACAGCGCTGCGATGAGCAGGAAAAGCAACACCATCGCTGCATAAGTCAATGGATCGCTGGCTCGCACGCCTACCAGCATCGCTGCCATGAGCCGGGTCAGTCCAAACGCCGCGACCAGGCCGCATGCAATTCCAATGGCGCTCAGGCGAAATCCCTGACTCACAATAAGTTGAAATACTTTCGCCGGTTCTGCACCCAGAGCCATCCGCACACCGATTTCGGCGGTGCGGTGACGGACTGTAGTTGCAAGCACTCCGTACAAACCGACTCCGGCCAGCACTCCGGCCACGGTGGCAAACACACCAATCAGCAGTAGTGAGAAGCGGGTTCCTGCCTGTGCCTTTTCCATGAGAGCGTCGCCGGTCTGGATCTGGTTCACGACAACTTGCGGGTCTACGTCGCGTACCGCCGCGGTAACTACGTTTGCGTAACCTGCGGGATCATTTTTCGTGCGGATGGTCCAGAAGTTCACGGCGCCCGATCCCACGAAGGCGTCTGTGAAATAGACCTGTTCCCGTCCAACTTCCGTCAGCGAGGTTTCCCGCTGGTGCCGCACCACGCCCGCAACCTGTACCCACTCCGCTTCAGGCGTCCGTACGCGGACCAGAATCCTCCGCCCTACGGCCGATTGCCCGTGGAACGCCTTCTTCGCAAGAAGGTCATCGATCACCACAAAGTTGCGGTTGGGCAAGTTGTCGTCTTCGGTGAAAGTCCTGCCCTCAAGCAATGGGATGCGCATAGTCTCGAAGTACCCGGGCAGCACAACTTCGGCGTCAGTTGCCTGAAACCTGCCGGCATCCGCAAGCGCTTCCTCGGTTCCCCAACGGATCGGAAAGAATCCGGCTTCAAACGGAAACCTGCTCGCGGCCGTCAGGCTCTCAATGCCGGGGATCGAGTGCAGCCGGTCACTCACGGCGCGCTCGAACACAGCCAGCTTTTCCGGTGTGTCTGCGTTTCGCGGTGTGCCCGCGATTTGGAAGATCAACAACCGGTGCGGATCGAATCCCGGGTCAATGTGTTGCAGCTCAAAAAAGCTGCGGAACATCAATCCTGATCCGACCAGCAGCACGAAAGAGAGCGCGACTTCCACCATCACGACGACGCTCCGAAGTGCATTGCCTCCAACCAGTCCGGCATTCCGTCCAGCGCCACGCAGCACACTCGCAACACCCGGCCGCGACGCGCGCCATGCCGGCAGCATGCCGAAAATCCCAATCGCTGCAATGCACGCCAGCGCCGTGAACCCAAGCACCTGCAGATTGATCTGAATCGTTTCGAGGCGCGGCAAATCTTCCGGAGCCAGTTTTTGCAGGACGCGAATGCCGACCCATGCAAGGGTCAAACCTCCCAACGCACCGATCACGGCCAGCATTGCGGCTTCCGTCAAAAGTGGAATCACCAACTTCCAGCGATTTCCGCCCAGGGCCGCGCGCACCGCAAGTTCGCGTTCTCGCAGCGATGCGCGTACCAGCAGAAGGTTGGCCACGTTAGCGCAGGCAATCAGCAACAAAAAGATCGCGGCTCCCATCAGTGCCATGATTGCCGGTTTTACCTTGGCGACCATGTGCTGGCGCAGCGGCTCCAGCCCAATGTGGTATCCCGCTGTTCCCGAGATCACAAATTGCTTGCGGTTTTCGGCGGCGACTTTCTCGACCGCATCCAGCGCCTGGTTGAGAGTCACGCCGGCCTTAAGCTTTCCGATCGTGCGAATGCCAAACTGATTCCGGTTGGCCGCATCGTAGTTGAGTCGATTTGCCAGCCATATATCTGGGGCAGGCTCCTCTTCGGCCTCAGGAGGGAAGTAGAGCCGAAAATTCGGAGCCAAAACTCCTACTACGATCGGGCTGGGTCCGCCTGCCACCGTGCCAATCGTCCGTCCCAGGATCGACGCGTTTGCTCCATAACGGCGCTGAAAGTATTCATAGCTAAGAACCGCCATGATGGGTTTTTGTGGTGGCCTTGGCGCGCCGGGAGCGGCCGCCGGGGGTTGAGGTGCGCCATCATCATCCTGAAAGTCACGGCCCATCACCACGCTTCCGCCGAGCATGCGGAAAAAATTGGTAGTGACGGCGGCCATCTTGACCTCTTCGGGACTGCCATCATCGTGAACTACCACCTGCCGGAAAGTGGTCGCCCCCGCATAGTCTTCAAACGTGTCCTTAGTGCCGTCGCGCATGTCGATGTAATCCGCGTTCGAAAACGGCAGGTCCCGCACATGGCGCTGCCGCAGTTCCATTCCCGCAAACACCAGCCGGTCGGCGTCCTTGTAGGGAAGAGGTTGCAATAACACCGCATGAGTAACGCTGAAGATTGCCGTGCTCGCCCCAATACCGAGCGCAATCGTGATAACCGCCGTCAATGTGAAGAGCGGGCTGCGCCAAAGAACCCGAAGCGCAACTTTCCAGTTATGTAGGGCCACAGAACCCTCCTGACCGCTGGCCTGACATTATCCATCATTCACGAAATGGATTTGTCTCCTCGAAGTGTAACCATGCGGGATGCTAGCTGTACCCAGGCCGCACCGCTATGATTCTGGAACGTGACAGAGATCGCCAATGCACCCGGAAAGACCTCGTATCGCACGAGCTTCTTTCGATCCCGTATCCTTCGACTCGTCGTTGGTGCTTTCTTCATTCTCTTTCATCTGTGGTTGCTCGCCGCGCTGATGCTTGTGGCTTCGAGATGGATCGACCCTTGGACAACCGCGGTTCACATGCAGCGCCGCTTTCAGGCTTGGACTCACCACGCGCCATATCGTGAGCGCTATAAGTTCGTTCCACTCAGCCAGATATCCCCTGATCTTCAGCACGCTGTCATCGCCGCCGAAGATACGCATTTCTACCAGCACCACGGATTCGATTGGACAGAAATCCAGATCGCCGCGAAGGAGGACCTGGAAGGCGAGCGCACTCGCGGCGCTTCCACCATCACGCAACAACTCGTGAAGAACCTGTTCTTCGGGACGAGTCGTTCCTTCCTCCGCAAGGGAGCGGAGGCCTCGCTTGTGCCGGTGGCCGAAATTGTCCTGGGCAAACGGCGCATTCTGGAGCTTTACCTCAATGTCGTCGAATGGGGACCTGGCGTGTACGGCGCGGACTCGGCGTGTCGGTACTACGGCGGAAACGCCCGGAGTGTTGGACGCGAACAGGCGGCGCGACTCGCTGCAATTCTGCCCGCACCGCTGAAGCGGCGACCCGAGCGCATGAATAGCTACAGCGCGATCATCCTCAGGCGGATGGCCCAGATGCGGTGGTAGTCGGGCTAGTGTTCCTGCGGGAACATAACGTCACGGCAGTAAAGGGTGTACGATAACGTCATGACATCTAAGACCAAGAAATCAAAACGGAAAAAGGCACGGCCCCGGCGCGGGAAAGTTGGCGACCTGCAAGCATCAGTTGAAGATGATCTGTTATTGCCGGCGGATCAGGAGACGGGCGCAGAGTCGCGCTGGAACCGGCCGCGAAAACGGAGAATCTCGTTGCGCGTGGATGTTGAAGTGGTGGACTGGTTCCAGTCCAAAGGCCCGGGCTACCAAACGCGAATGAACCGGATACTGAGAAGGGTCATGATGGAAGGGAAGAAGCGGATGAGGGAGGAGTAGAGGGATCAGACCCCATGTCGAGCCAACCTCATGACATCCGGGTTAAGTATGGTCGGACTCGCGGGCCATTCTTTACGAAAGTCGCTTGTTGTTAGGTCGGCTGAATTGGTAAAGAAGCCATGCGCTCATCCGGAACGCACCCAGAATAAGTGTGAGCAGTAGCGTTGAAAATATTCCGAAAGGCCTGAGCCGCGCATAGACAACGTTCATGCTCCACGCGGGACCTGTGTACACGTTTCCAGCTTTTGGTAGTCCGATGCGGTTTCGTACCGGCGGTTCGTAGACAATCTTCTCGATTCCACTGTTAAAAAACTTGCCCATGTGCAGGATTCGGCTGCTGTAACAGACCCTCGCCCGCCAAGGTACTCCGCCCCTTACACGATATTTGAGAATCAGCGCGGTTGCTTCGGCCGCGTGCCGGAGCGCTGCCGTCACTCCGTTGGAAGTGATGGGATCGACCATCGAGGCAGCTTCGCCGCAAATCATCCAGTTCGGCCCGGCTGCGCCAAGATGCACACGCCCCTTGAAGGAAGTAACATTCATCTCAGTGCCAAGGCCCGCTGCGAGCAAGGGCTCGAATCGCGGGAATTTTGCTAGTTCCTGCCGATAAATCGCATTAACCGCAAGACCCTGCTCCCGCTTGTCCTTCAGCAATTCGCCGGTAGTCACGAGTCCGACACCCACGGTCTGGGGATTTATCGGAATCTCCCATATCCAACGCAAATATTCTGGCGGTGAAGGATCCATATACAACGTCGTTCCCTCTACCGGATCGTTAACCGGGAAATAAGCCCAGATCGCCACCTTTACCGGGCCTTGTTCGACTTTCGATAAATGGAATTCTCGCGCGAACAGACACCCCCTCCCCGAAGCGTCGATGAACCACGCAGCCGAAAATTCCTTGCCGTCGGCCGTGCGAACAGCACAAATGTGCCTCCCACTTCTTTCGACTTCAATCACTTTTTCGGCTACTACTGTCACCCCAGCAGCTACCGTAGACTTCCTCAATTCCTCATCGAGCCACATGCCATCAACGTGCAGGGTCTTAAGCTCGATATTTAACGGAGGCTTGCCAAGCCAAGGAGTGGGGATAGTGCTCTGAGCAGCGCCGTGTATGGGCGCAGGCCGCGTATTGGCGCGGAAAAAGTCTGGACGCTCCCCAGTTTTTTTCAGAACAACCTACAATGCTCGGAGGTCCTGAATGCTTTGGTTCTATGAATCTTTCTTTCCCGTGGTGTGGATCGCCTTTATCGGCTACTGGCGGATCAAGGCCAACGGCACCAAATCCACCCAGCGCGTGGAGTCGGTCGCATCGAACATCGCGCGGACCCTCACCTTCGTGATCGTGATCGTGCTGCTCTCGACAACTCGCATCCCGCTGCCCTGGCTCTACCGGCAGCTCTGGCCGGTTGGCCTCTGGCCCTTTTGGATTGGAGCGACGATTACCGTCGCGGGCCTTTTATTCGCCGTGTGGGCGCGCCATCACCTCGCCAGTAACTGGAGCAGCTCCGTCACCATCAAGCAGGGACACGAGCTGATTACCACCGGGCCCTATGCCGTGGTCCGTCATCCCATCTACACCGGCATTCTGACCGGGTTTCTTGGCACCGTGATTGCGCTCTCCCAGGTGCGCGGGGTCATCGGTCTGGTCCTGATCTTCATTGTGCTCTGGGCTAAGCTGCGCAAGGAGGAGGAGTGGATGCGCTCCCAATTTGGAGAGACGTATGCCACCTATGCCCATCAGACCTCCGCCTTGGTGCCGTACCTGTTCTGATTGGTTGATGGGAGATGGGGTACGTTCGCGGAATGAAGCGGAATTCCTTCACACCTGATCGAGACTTGATACGAGGTAGGGATCCTTCGACTGCGGCTGAGCTTCGCTTTGCTCAGCTCAATCCTCGCTCAGGATGACAGGAAACTGAGCCCCATAGAATATTTTGAGATTTTCCGCTAAATAGCTGATTCCAATAGACCGGAGAGGGGGGAGGAGTGTCCCAGAAAAGCGCAATTTCCCGAATCAGGGACGACGCCATAGGGCGTCTATTCCCAAACAAAATGAACTTTTCTGGGCACGATGTCCACACACTCGCCCTCAGGGTTCCCTTCGTGGGCTTTCATGCCCTTGTGTCGACGGATTTGCGAGACCATCTTCTCGCTTGACTCCCGACCGCTCGGTTTGTATCATCACGAGAACAAGTTCGCTCTTCGGAGTGAACCTGAATTTCATGCAGAGTGGCTGAGGGACGAGCCCTGAGACGCCACGGCAACCGATCCGAGATCATATATCTCGGGTGACTGGTGCCAACTCTCTCCTGGAAACAGGGAACATGGGATTCGGCAAGCGCGCAGTATTTGCTTTCCGATAGCCTCTTTTCCTTTTCCTGGAAAAAGAGGCCATTTGCTTTTATGGCCGATTTTTCCGGCTCGTCTTCAGCTATTCGCTAGTACTGGCGAGAAAGCGAGTAGCAACATGTCTCATTACGAATTACGGTGCCGTGAATGCGGACGGACATGGGGAAACCAGCCCCGGTCCATATGTGACGAGTGTTTCTCCCCCCTGGAAGTTGCGTACGACTACGACGCGCTGAAGGCGTCGGTGAGCCGTGAGCGCATCACCCAGCGTGCACCGAACATGTGGCGCTACTCAGATCTGTTGCCCCTCCCCCAGGGCTATAACCCGCGGTTACCGGTAGGATTCACTCCACTCTTCAACGCTCCGCATCTCGGTGAGAAGCTGAGTGGGACGGCCGCCGCGGGAAATCTCTACATCAAGAACGACGCCGTCTGTTTGCCGACGTTGAGCTTTAAGGATCGAGTGGTTGCCGTCGCCTTGGCGAATGCTAAGGCGTTTGGGTTCGATACGGTTTCGTGTTCCTCGACGGGCAATCTGGCGAACGCTGTTGCGGCACACGCCGCGCGCGAGGGATTGAAGGCATGGATCTTCATTCCTTCAGATCTTGAGCCGGCGAAGATTCTAGGGACGAACGTTTTTGGCGCAAAGGTGGTTCGAATTGCCGGGAATTATGACCAGGTGAATCGTCTTTGTTCGCAGATCGCCGACGAGCATCACTGGGGATTTGTGAACGTCAATCTGCGTCCTTATTACGCCGAGGGATCGAAGACGGTCGGATTCGAAATCGCAGAACAACTCGGATGGCGCTTGCCTGATAACGTTGTCTGCCCGATGGCCGGCGGGTCGCTGATCACCAAAATCAAAAAAGCATTTGATGAGCTGATCAAGCTCGGGCTGGTCGAGGCGAAGGAAGTGAAGTTCTTCGGCGCGCAGGCGACAGGATGCTCGCCGATTTCGACTGCGGTGAAGACGGGCAGCTCGGAGATCGAGCCGCAGAAGCCGAACACGATTGCGCGGTCGCTTGCGATCGGCAATCCGGCGGACGGACACTACGCGATCCGAACCATCAAGAACAGTGGAGGATGGAGCGAGGATGTGAGCGATCCGGAAGTGGTTGACTCGATCCGGTTGCTGGCGGAGTCGGAAGGCATCTTCACCGAGACGGCAGGTGGAGTGACCGTGGGATGCGCAGGCAAGTTGTATCGCCAGGACCGCATTCTGCCGGAGGAAACCACTGTTCTCTGCGTCACCGGCAATGGCCTGAAGACCACGGACGTGCTGGCGGGTGTGTACAAGACGGAGCGTCCGATCGCCCCGAAGCTCACCGAGTTTGAAGCGTATCTGCAGCAGACGCTCGATGTGGACGAAGTGCCGGGGGTGATCGCGGCGGCGGAAGCTGTCGCCGGGATCGGAGCGTGACATGCCGATTACAGTGCAAATTCCTACTGCCCTGCGCCGTCACACCGACGGCGTAGGTTCCGTTACTTGCGCAGCATCGAACCTGGGAGAACTGTTCTCCGTGCTTGATGAGAAGTTTCCCGCGCTGAAGCCGCATCTGCGGGATGACCAGGGACAGATCCGGCGCTTCCTGAATGTGTATGTCAATGAGGAAGACATTCGGTTTCTTGGCGGGCCGGCCTATGCATTTCAGGAAGGTGACGAAGTTCTGCTCGTGCCCTCGATTGCTGGAGGATGTCGATAGACTCAGGGCACTGTTGCCATGGTCTGGGTCTAGCCTGTCCGTAGTTTTGAACTCTTCTCGTTATCCAAAATCTGCGATGTGAATGACTGCGCAATCGTGCCAGCCGATGGGCCCTCTCAGGAATTGTTTTATCTCCTGGGCTCTAGCCTTTCGCCCCAGGCATTACAATAGACGAAGGCGGTATGCAATGACGCTACCGAGTGGTACGTCCAGGCAGTATGTCCATCGAGACTCATTGAACGGCGAAAAAAAGCTAACGAAAGACAACCGGATATCGCAAGGAGTGCTACAGGACGTTGTGGCCGCTTTGACTTCTGGCGGAAAGGCGAATTCCGAAGCAGTTCAGATACTGAATACGAATCGTAATATTGCGCGGACTCTTTTCCACATCCGCCTCGAACTGGACTCTCGCGAGCGAGAGATATTTGTGAAGGTGTTCGATGATCCGCGAAAGACATTGGAGAAACGGATTGCACTCGCCGAAGTTGAAAACCGTTTCCATCAGGACGCCGAGCGCCGCTTCTCGACGGTCCGCTGTTTGGGCGTTCCGCCCTTGCTAGGCCCTTTCCTCGGGCAGCCCGTTGTAGTTGTCGAAAAGGTTAAGGGAATTCTGCTTTCTGACCTGCTTGGCCATGCGGTCTGGAAATCCGCCTTCAACGCTGATGATTCGAAAGTCGGGAACGCCCTGGAGCGAGTGGGGGAATGGTTACGGGTTTTCCACGATGAACAGAATTCCGTGCTGAGACCGGTTACTCCAGAAGCGGTGCTCGAATCGGTTCTGCGGGAATTTGACCGTCTGCCGGCTCCGCCCTATGACGCAAGGCTACGTTCCAAAGTGGAGAAATTCTGTTCTCGTTCTCTTGAGCAAACCACAATGCGAGAACTACCCGTTGTGCCCCAGCACGGCGATTTTCTTCCTCACAATATCATCGTGGACGGGGACGAAGTATTCGGACTGGATTTCAATGCAACACGACTGGATGCGGGTGTGGAGGACCTGTCGAACTTCATCGCATACCTGGAGTTGTTTCGCAAACTCCCGATTTGTTCCCGCCGAGCGGTTGAGAGGTGGCAGGCATCGTTTCTGCGCGGATATGGCCAGAGTGGCTGGGATCGGCCGCTCCTTCGGGTATTTGTTCTGCGCAAGATGCTTGCACTATTGCATGAGAGTATCCGATACAAGACTTTAGCGAGAGGTTTGATTTCGCGGTATGTTGCGCGCAAGCTAGCGAATCTCGAAGGAGAATAAGAGAATGGCATCCCGACAATTTGAGAATGATGATCTTGAACTCGAGGGATACGAGGATCTGGGATTCGCTCGAGGAAGTCGCAAGATCGTGGAACTTCTGGAACAAGAACTCGGGTCGCTTGCGCGATTGAATGTCTTGGATCTCGGCTGCGGGTTTGGCGAAATATCGCTAGCTTTGGCACGGAAAGCCAAAAGGGTGACGTCGGTTGATCGCAAGGACGAGGAATTGGCTCACATTGAGCGCTGGAAGAATGAAAAGCACATCACAAATTTGGACATTGTGCGGGCGAGCGCGATTGACGTCCCATTGCAATCGCATTCATTTGATCTGGTTCTCCTCAATGGAGTCCTGGAGTGGATTGGGCACGCTGATACCCAAAGCTCGCCAGAAAAGCTTCAACGGCAGGCTCTCCAAGAGGTGGTGCGCCTATTGAAGCCGGAAGGCGTACTCTATTTGGCCATCGAAAATCGCTACTATCCTCCTCACCTGTGGAGCGACCCTCATACGCATCAACCTCTGGTGAGTTATCTGCCGCGTTATCTTGCCGATAAACTCTCGTACATGCTGAATGGGCACAGATACGATGTGTACACGCATTCCCGGCGGCATCTTCAGACAATGCTGCAAGACGCTGGATTTCGAGACATACGCTTTCACATAGCCGTAACGAACTATTACTTACCTGCTGGTTTTGCGGGCATCGATGATAAACGCACGATACGCCGCCTCCTCGACTCGCTCAACTCCGAGGAAGGTGCCGTGGGAATTGACCCGAGACTCGCAAAACAAATGCGTGGTCGCTACGGTCGCCAGAAGATTTTGGTTTGGAAACTTATGCTTTCCTTGAACCTGCTATCGATGTTTGGAGGGGCTTTTGTCGTTCTTGCCTCGCCGGCTAATGGCACGGAGCGAAGGCAGCGCGAATCTGTCCTTAGCCTTGATCCGTCGCCCACTCAGAATTGACGGTCGCTCCGCAGCCCCGAAAATGCAAACAACTCTCTGACCATTGAACTTCAGGTGGATAGATAAAATTTGGCCCGGCATCCGTACGAGTGGCTCAGCGCCTCGAAGATCGCTATTTGGCGGATTTGCTTGGACAGACCTATCAGTTTTGGTAGTTTACGGATTCAAGTATCCGGGGCAGATTAGATTACGTTCATTGTGTGCCCTTCGAAATATGCCGTCCTTGGTTTGATTTCACTCCGTCCGGGGGCGGCATTTTCCTATCGAGGAAACGTTCCTGGTTGATGCCAGTGCCGACTACGCTCAAGCTCCTCAGTGAACGCTATCGCTTGCCGAAATCAGCTATTACTGTGTCCGTGAGGAGGCGTTCGGGCCAAGGTTTGTGCGAAATGAACGGCTCTGCTTCGTTTGCGATCTCGGTGTCGATGCTGGTTCTTGTGCTCGCATTCGCAATCCTGACTCGGTTGGTTCCTTATGGTTCTCCCGGGCAAGTCATCAAAGCCTTTTACTCTGCATGCAACAGCCGCAATTATTCAGTTGCAGAGAGGCTCCTTGTGCCAGAGGCCAATCGGGTGTTGACCCTCCACATCGGTGCCGTTGATGGAGGTCTGCCAGGAATCTGCGAGGAGGAAACCAAGCAGGGCCATCTTCAAAGAGTTGAAGTTCTCCATGAAGAAATCCATGGCGACCTGGCACAGGTTCGCTACAAGCTCTATTATGCGGACGGCAGTTCAATAGAAGATAGGCAGGGGCTAGTCGTGAGGCATTGGGTTTGGAAAATCTCACCCTAGAGGGCGCGGAATACCGCAAACTTCGCTTCAAGTACAAATCCAATTCAGGCGAGTTGGCGTAACTCAATTTCACCAAGAAATCCGCAAGTTAAAATCCCAGGCCCCCGAGGGTTCGTGGTTCTCACCCTTGCAAAGAACGCAAGGATGGGGCACCCGGCTATTGCCTGTTAACGACCGTTAGTGTGAGTCAGCAGCCTATCAAGTCGTGATGAGGCCTCATGAACGAGGACGACCGAAAAACAAAACGTAGCCGTCTGCATCCTTGAGTTCGAATCCACGCAGACCATCATCGGTATCTTTGAGTGGTTCGGAAAACTCGACATTGCGCGATGAAAACTCTGTCGCTAACGCGTCCGGATCCGGGACATGGAGGTAGGCGTCCCAGCGGGCGGTGCCTTTTTGGACGTCTCGCTTGTAGTTCGGTACTGGATCAACGCCGACGTCCTTGAGCATGATCATGGCAGCGCCGCGCTGGACAATGCCGAAGAAGATGTTGCCAGGTTCGGGTCCTTGAAATGTGATGTTAAACCCGAGCCGGTCGCGATAAAACGACAGCGCACTGGGAACATTCCTGACAATGAAGAAAGGGGCAATGCTGGAAATTTCTGGCTTAGTCATTTGAGCTTTCACCGCGCGGCTACTCAAGAGTTCCTTGCAGTCGGAGGATACAGCAGTGTAGCGATTGTCGGAATATCCCAGTTCATTGCGGTGAGGTTTTCGGCGAATCTCGGCACGGGTCAATGCGTGTTAACTCTCGCGATTGCACTCATCTCGCGACAATGAGTCTCAACGGCGTGACAGGGATCTAAGGGGATTGCCGGTCAATCAGAACTGCCGCTGGAAATTGGAACCCGGAATAGTGCTTTACGGTAATCGTCGCCTCCTGTGTCCTTACTCATATAATGTTGCATTCCTGATCATTTCGCTCACGAAGCAAACAATAGCAATGCGCGCACTCTGGCTTTTCAGCTTGTTGGCTACTCTCTGCGTTGGATTCTCTGTCCACGCACAAGTTGTCCTCGCCGTGCAGAACACCAGCGGAATGCGATTGATTGTGGCGGATGAAAACAGCTATCCAACGCTGCGTGTCCTACTTCCCGGCCATCCTGATAGCGATAGAACCATAGAGGTGATTTTCCCGGAACACGTCACGATCCGACAAGTCGGCCAGAGCGAAGGCAAGCATCTGTTTCTGTTTCAGCCAGGCCAACACGCGGATCGACCGGCTTGGCAGAAGGTTGGCAATTCGCTGCAATATCACATGGATTTTGCAGGCGGTCTCCACATGCAAGCGACAGCCTCGCTCGAAGAGGATGGCGTACGCTTTCGTTACCAGTTCGAGAATCGATCCAAGGTCGCTTATGAAATGATTTACGCTCCCACTGATCCAAGGCTGACTTCCATCTTTCACGATGTTCGGCTTGAGCGGACGTATGTTCACCATAAGGATGGGTTTGATCTTCTGGCATCGGAGACACCGGGCCGGTTGACAATGCCGTTGAGCCAATGGCTGCCTGCGCGCTATCTGGCGTCTTACACATGGCCGATCCCAGCTAAAAAAGTGGAAAAAAGAGATGATGACATCACGTACTACAACAAGTCTCGCCCCGTCGATGAGCCGCTGGTCGCGACGCTTTCAAGCGACAACAAATGGGTGGTGGCTAGTTTCACGCGCACAACGGGCAACGTGTGGAGTAACCCCGAACTGACATGCCAGCACGTGGACCCACAGATTCCACTGGCGGCCGGCGCGGGCGGGGCAATGGAGACCAAGATTCTGGTGTTTCCGGGTTCCCTCAATGACGTGTTGAAGAAGGTTGATGCTCAGCGCCAGTCCCTTAGATAGCGACGCACAAAGGTGTCTGGTCGATTGATGAAAAATCCTGATTCCACTCCGGTCGAAAGTCGCGCCATAACCCGTTTGGAATCAATAAAGCTTAGAAACACGCACTTTCATCCCCATCGGTGGGCCTTTGGCCCATGCGTAACTCAAAAGGCGGGCAAGTCAAAATCCTATGGCTCGCGAGGCCCGTGGTTCCCACCCTTGCAAAGAACGCAAGGATGGGGCACCCGGCTATTACAATCGAAGTCTCCCGCAGGATTCTGAGTGTAAACATCTGACTCTTGCCACCTGTCAGTTAAGCATCAGCCATCGTGCCATACTCGGGCATGCTTCTTCGAACCGCCGAATCAAAGGATGCGATGTCTGTGGCTCGGGTGCATGTTCGCTCATGGCAATCGGCGTATCGTGGTCTGCTTCCGAACGATTACCTCGACCAACTTTGCCCCGAAGACAGAGCGGAAAGATATGACTTCGAAACCCGTGATCCGCAGAGGCCACAGACCATTGTAGCGGTGGAAGCGGGAGCGATCTGCGGGTTTGCCACCACGGCACCGTCGCGGGACGCGGACCTGGCGCACTATGGAGAACTGGGTGCGCTATATGTAGACCCTGACTACTGGGGTCTTGGGATCGGGAGGGCTCTCGTAATAGCCGCTCGCAATCGGCTGACCGGACTCGGCTTTGGAAATGCTCTATTGTGGGTTTTGATTGGGAATGTTCGTGCGGATCGCTTTTATCGAAACGATCGGTGGGTACCTGACGGCCTACAGCGTACAGACACGGTGTGGGGCGCGACGGTAAACGAAATCCGCTATCGACGCAAACTGTGAAATACCATCCCGGATTGTAGTTCCAGTACTGTTGAGATTCCTCATTCTGCTGTTTCCCTGTGAAATGACCCGTTACAGTTGGTGAAAAATCTCCATCTCACTCGAAATTCTGAAATAGGCACTATCGCTTCCTTGGCTGGCATATCATAGAGCGCCATTATGACAAGTTTGGCTCGGACGTTCGTCTGCCTCGCAGCCGGAGTCGTGTGCGGGCGCGTCGGCGTGGTCGTCGGCGCGATTTTTCTCCCACTGGTATTTCCGCTGTCGCTCCGAGACGCAAGTCATGCGGAGAACACTGTCGTGGCCCTGATGATCTTGATTATGGGACTGTTTGCTGTGGGTGGCTCCGTGCTTGGCTGGAAGCTAACCGCTAGGTGGGTGCGCGACTAGTTGATGAGACATCGCCATTTTCACTCATAACCATCCCAGGTATTGAGCCACAGATCACCGACAAGCGTTGCTCAGGCGAAAAGAGAATCCCCGCCCTGTTACAAATTCCGGACGCCGAGACCAAACTGCGGTGAGGAGGTTTCATCTGGGTATAGGCTTTTCCGCAACCATTCCGTCAAACCCCGTCCAGCGGGAGAGCAATCATGAGCAATTTCGCGTCGAATGCGGTGGTGTGATGTCGAGCCCTACGAATTCCGAAAAAGATGATTTAATTCGAGCTCTGGCGAAGCAAGCGTACAAGCATGAGGGTGCTCGTCAAGACACTCCGAGCGCGTGGGCACCTCGGTGCCCGCGAACCAGAGTCGCTCGAACTGCTGAAGAATTCGATAGCTTCTTGAAAATCTTGCGACTGTATTTCACTGGAAAGCATCGCCGCCCTCGGAATCGGGCGAGTCCTAAAGCATTCCGCTCGAAGCCTCCGATTGAAATGTTGTGGAATGGGTCGAGCCTGTTCGGCTCAATTGTTTTCTTTCGCGCGTGAACGGCGGCCTTGGGGCGAGGCCCAGTCCGGCAAGATATCGGTCATGGAATAGGTAACTAGACCTGGTCTTCGTCGTCGCCTCTCCCGAAGAGTGAACATCAGAGCAAGGAGAAATCCTTCCAAAGCGCCGAGCAATGCTTCTGTAATTGAGAGACGGTTGAAGGTTCGCAGTCCCTGGCCGGTTAGAACAAATCCTGTATACGCCATCATTGGCGTCCATAAAATTGCGCGAACCTTCATCGGGCCTCACATCTCGGTGGAATTCAAATCGTGTCGTAAGTTTTCATGACAGGACACAGCTAGAATTGCCCCCAATCATGCACCGATTCGAAACCGGATGCAATAGTTTTGGGTACGCCACAAGGAGTCACACTGCGGCTAAGGGACCGGTCCGTTTCACATAGTCTGGCCGATTTCCTTCTCGACAACCTGGCTTACTTCCAGCAACATCTAGGTTAGTGCGAGCAAGAAAGGAACTTTTCTTCCCGCAGGAGGAAACGTGAAAGCATTTGCCGTAGTGCTTCTCTTTGGAACCTTCATCTTTGCGCAAGATTCTTCGCCTTCGATCAAAACAGCTCCGGGTTGTGGGGCGGCCTCGGTGAAGTTTGAGGTGAAAACGGATAAGTCACAGCACGCGCTGCCGCAGCCGCCGCCGGGGCAAGCCATGATGTACTTCGTTGAAGATGACACTGAATTTGAATCGACTCCAAAACCGACCACGTGCATTGGGGTAGACGGCACATGGGTGGGAGCCAATCATGGCAATTCGTATTTCTCATTTGCGGTCGATCCTGGCACGCATCACTTGTGCGCGAGCTGGCAGTCGCTGGCGGTGATTGGCGCACACGACACGAGCGCCGCGGCGCATTTCACGGCGGAGGCGGGACAGGTGTACTACTTCCGTGTGAAGAACAAGTGGCTGCACGAGCATGCTGCGACACATGTGGATCTGTCGCCCGTCGACAGCGACCAAGGTCAGCTTCTGGCCAGCCGACGCCAGCTGAGCGTTTCACATCCGAAATAGATGCTTTTTTCGCAGCAGGATCGTAAGGCGACCATCTATCGAGCGGTTATGGTTTGCAGGCCTTTCCATTGGGGCAGATTGGAGTTCCTCCCCCATCGGCTCTTGCAACGTGAGCTGCGGTAGCGACGGTCATAGCGAGCAACAGCAAAAGGCACAGTCTTTTCATCGTGACTCCATTGTCGGGATTTGAAACGAGCCACGTAATTGTAGTCGATAGCTTACTACCACAAACTCTTCTTCGTTCAATTTGCTACTGATTTTGCCCTCTGGTTTCGCCTAGATCGGACGCTGCGGTAGACCGAGCGGCTGCAACGGTTGAGGGAGCATGGTTTGATAGACGCGCCAGGTCGAGGGGCGCGTACTCCGTTTCAGCGGTGTGGGCGAAATTGAAATGTCCTCCCGCAACGTAGGCCGTTACCACGAAGCCTGCCGCCCAAGGTTGGAAGATCGCGAGAGGAACGATGTACTTCGTCTTAATGAAGGCCTCCCAAACGTTCTCGATCTTACGACTCGGGCGACGGCTGCCGGGTATTTGCGCGAGGTAGAACGCGGTCAGGTGTAATTCGGAGTGTATTTTACTGTACTGGGCCAGGCACTTGGCGATCTGCTTGGGAGTCGTGAGCCCTGCATCCCCAATAACGCTGCGCTTGATTGACCCCGGATAGTAGCTGTTGAGAACGTGGCGCGCAAAATCGGCGCAATTATTTAAGAAAAGATTGAAATGGCTTTTGTTTTTCTTCGAGTTCAGCGTTGATATAAGAAGATGATCCTGTGCTTCTGAGGTTTCGATGGTAAAGCCATAGATCTTGCGATTGTAAGCAGCACCGATCAGTTGCACCCACGCGCCCTTTGGGATTTCACCTCCCGGACCATCAGGCGCAATTTGCCGCAGATGATTGCGCCTGTAGTCGTCGCGGAGACAGGCGACGAACTCCGCGGTGGCCTCTGCCGGGACGTCTTCGACCCGTTCGACCGCATACAAGTAAGGGATGAGAGGAATCGCTATCCAGTCGTACCCTGCAATCTTGGAATAGCGGCTAATCACGACTCCTGATTCATTTGACGCACATGGGCGCAGTACGACTGGTGTCTCGGCGCAAACCCGGGAGAGATAAATCGCAGCGTGGCCGGTTGGATTGACGGTGCCGAAAAGACCATAAGGTTCTTGCAACAACACCGTCACGGCAGCTCGCGATGAAACACAGCTCGCCAGAGCGAGCACAAGTATCAGGGTCTTGCGCATCGGAGTGATATACGACCTGCAGGAATCCAAACTTGACGGTAATCAGGGTGGTCGGCTGCTGCGCACTGTCAAGAATGACAGCGCCGGGAAAATTAACTGGCAGGAAATCTATTGGGTCAGCGGGTCAACTCGGCCCGACCCCGCCAACTTCGATCAAACTACAAAAATTGTTTGTGAAGCTTGATCCATTCTTGCCCGGGATTACGTTTTGCTTCATAGAGGCGGATCTTGCGA
>Ga0070713_100000073_pt1 | contig 63264 bp, 54 predicted proteins | sample LARL82metaG_FD_65465 | JGI IMG/M metagenome (GOLD analysis project Ga0070713, IMG submission 65465) | Corn, switchgrass and miscanthus rhizosphere microbial communities from Kellogg Biological Station, Michigan, USA - LAR L8-2 metaG | ecosystem: Host-associated > Plants > Roots > Rhizosphere ... | reverse complement strand
TGGCAATAATGCGGTACAGCTTTTCCATTTCCGGAGCGCGGCCCACAATTCCGCCGAATCCTTGTTTGGATTTCACTTTTTCGCGCAGCAGGCGGTTTTCCGACTTCAGCTTCAGGTGGTTCGATACCCGCTCGAGCAACAGTTTGAGTTCGTCGACGCTGAACGGCTTGGTCACATAGTCGTAGGCGCCGTTCTTCATCGCCTGCACCGCTGATTGCACCGTCCCGTAGCCCGTTACCACAATCACAACCGCCTCGGGCCGACGCTCCTTGATTCGCCGCAGAGCATCCAACCCACCGGCACCGGGAAGCCGCAAATCCAGCAGGACTGCATCGAAAGATTGCAGATCCAGCATGCGATAAGTCTGTTCGGCTGAGTCGGCAACATGCGCCGAGAATCCGAGGGACTGAGCGATTTCGCGGCACGCCTCGCGGATCGACCGTTCATCGTCGACGATCAGGAGGTTCAGGAAGTTAGCGCGTTCCATCTGTGGGGTGGGTGTTATCAGGCTTACAGCAGCTGACGTCATAAGGTTGAGTCCTTTGATTGAAATGAGAGTAGGTCCCGGTGACTAACGGGATAAAAGTTCTTCTTCTGAAACGACTCCGGGACTGACCCGGGTAGCAGCGGCAAGAGCACGCTAATGCGCGCGCCGCAACCGGGCTTGCTGTCGACATGAATCAGGCCGCCGTTCGTCGTCACGATTTCGTGAACAGTAGACAGGCCGATGCCCGTGCCCTTACCAGTCTTGGTCGTAAAAAACGGCTCAAACAGGTGGGCACGGACGAACTCATCCATCCCGGTGCCGTCGTCTGCAACGGTGAAAAGCGCGCACGGCAATGTGGGATTCGGGATGTTCAGCCCATCAACGTCGGACAGAACCTGAACGTGGCAATTTCCGGTTTCTACCGTGATGTGCCCGCCCTCCGGCAGAGCATCGCGTGCATTCAGGACCAAATTGAGGAGGATTTGCTGTGCTTGTGCGGGATCGAGCTTGACCAGCCCAAGGTCGGGGTCAAGGTGCAATTTCAAATGGATGTTTTCCCCGATCATGCGCGTCAGAAGGCTGCGCATTCCCTCGGAGATTTCATTCAGCGAGATCGGGTGAGGTAATGGCTTTGACTGGCGCGCGACGCTTAATAATTGGCGCGCAAGCCTGTTGCTTGGATCCCCGCTTGCCGGATTTCTTCGGCATAAGATCGCGCCCGGTGTTCACGGTCCAAGACTGAGATCAGCAGGTCGCAGTAGAGCAGCACACCAGTCATCACATTGTTGAAGTCGTGCGCCACGCCTCCAGCGAGCCGGCCTACCATCTCCAACTTCTCGGCTTGCCGCAAACGCTGTTCCACCAAGGCGGCATCTGAACGGTCTTCAACAGTAAGAAGGGCCCATTCGACATCCTTCTGACCGGAATGCGCAGGCCAGGCAATCCAACGCAGGAGTCGGTTCTGTGATTCTCCGGTCTGAGTTTCGAACTGGAACCGTTTTCGAGATCCGTAGAACAGTTCCGAGAGCAGTTCCTCCGCTTCTTTGCGATTCTGAACGGGAATCAGATCGGTCAAGAGAGTCGGCTTGCGGCTTGGGGCAACGTTAAACAAACGCTCGAACGCACAGTTAAATGCGTTCAGTCTCCCCGGTCTTTGCACGATCGCGAGCGCGACCGGGGAGTTTTCGATCATTTGGAAAAAATCCGCCTCGCGATGAACAGCGGTTTCAAGCATCTCAGCGACAGCACTCATACTTATTACTCTGCGCGGACATAGTCCAAAAAGAACTCGTAAAATCCGCGCTCCATACCTTGGTTTTCCCAAAACGGGAACCGAAAAGGCTTGTCTGGGTCATTTGCTCTAACGGCTCACTATAGAGAGGAGGAGGGGTGTGTGCGAAAGGGCAGATGTCACAAAACAGGAAGTTTTTCCTGTGGAAAACTCGATTTCAGATGCTTTGGGGGTCTTACCGGCTTGCAGACGGGTGTTGCGCACCCGGATAGAAGGGCTCGGCTAGCCGAAAGGTCAGTCTACGGCCCTTTTCGAGCCGAATGATTCCCGGTCGGAGGTCACCTGAGATCTGGCGGGCGAAAAGGGTGGCGGTCTGCACGGGGAGATCAAGACCATCCAAGTTCACGGATTCTACTCCGAGGCGCACGTATCCGCGGTCGGGCCTCAGATTGGGAATGTGGGCCGCCCCCACCCTCCCCGAAACAGTCGTGCCGCGTGGGATCAAGGTGTTCCCTTCAAACATGATCGGCTCATCCACAATTGCCTCGAACGCATCGGTGGAGCCTTTCTCTGCTGCAACGATCGCCGCCTTCAACCTAACGGTCATGAGGCTCCCGGCTGGAAGAACATTAGAAGTGCGGAAAGGCAAATCCGCGTCGGGACTGTTTTTCTCAATCAGAGCCGCACTTTGTGGAGTGGTCTCAACCGGACGGTCAGGAGTGTGAAATGGTGTCTCGCCACTCTGGCTGGAGTCCGCAGAAGGGACGGTCGGAGTCGGGCGGGAGCATCCCGAAGCAGCCATAAAGATCAGCAACGTCAGACCGATCAAGGTACATGTGCCGAACCGCCGCATAAGAGACATGTTTTGCCGGAATTGTTCGACTTTGAAAGTGGCAAGCCGAATACCAACCAATAAACCTTTTAAATCAATGACTTGGCAATATTAGTGCGGGAGGATTCGTGTAGTTTTTTCTCCAAACTGATTCTTTTGGCTTGGACAAGAACTGCGGACCGGCAAAAAAATAAGAGCGGAGGGCTGTTCGCCCTCCGCTCGAGATTGACGATGAAAGTGGTGCTATTTCTTCTTCGCCGGTTTCTTGGGCGCAGTCTTGGTGGTCGCAGGCTTTTTGACTTGGCCTTGGCGCCCTCCAATCAGGCTCAGAGCGTCCGCTGCGTTGAACGGGAACTGGCGAACCGAGGTCTCACTGGCGCCGCCAGCATTCAACGTCACATCCACACGACGATTGCTCGCCATCCGGATGATGTCAATTCTCGCCAGTGCGCGCTTACGTTCCTCACTGGTGAGATCGGAGTTCTGTTGAACTGACTCCTTCACCTGTTGCGTGGTCAGATTGCGTTCCGCTCCGAACGCCTTGGTGTCAATGGCGGACTCGGGAATGCCTTGCTCCACCAGATAGCTCTTGACGCGAGCTACACGACGCTCGGTGAGTGCCTGGTTGAAAGCAGCGCTTCCTCGATGATCAGCGTGACCCTCAAGCGTCAGATGGGCATCGGGCTTCGCTTCCCGATACTTCTTGAAGTCCGTGGCCAGCGTCATCAGAGTCTGCTGCTGGCTTGGAAGCAGGCCGCCGGTAGGATCCTTCGCCGTTGGCTGCGCCGTCGGGAAGTAGACGCTATGCAGTGCCAAGCGAGCTTCCAGGGCCTTGTCAACCGGTGGAGGCGGAGGATTCTGAATTGTGACTTGGGTTGTGGCCTGCCCGCTGAGTCCGCGCGAGTCGGTACAAGTCGCCGTCACGGTCACCGGCCCCGGAGGCAGTCCGGCAGTGTTCAGAGTTGCGGTGGTGCCGCTGCCGGAAACCGTTCCCAAACTCGTCGTCCAGTTCGCCACCGACACAGGAACATTGTCCGGGCTGGTGCAATTGGCCGAGAGACTCACAGAGCCACCAGGAATCAACTGGCTGGGATTGGCCGACAAACTCATTGTCGGCGGGTTCTTGGGCGGAAGTGGCTTCACGGTAAAATTAGCGTTGCAGCTTGCCTCATTCGCCTTCTTTGCTCTCGGATCGGTGACATGTGCCGTGATCGTATACGATCCGGGCGCAACATCGTTGGTATCGATGCTCGCGCTGGTGTCCTTGCCAGTCACTTTGCCGCCGTTCGCGCTCCAGCTATAGCTGACGGTGTGCTTGGGATTGAAGTTGCTGGCGGTCACAGTCGCGGACAACGGCTCGCCCACCATTACCTCGGTCGGCTGCACGGAGCAGGCGGCAGATGGCGCAATTGGCTCAGCGCCTCCCCAATTGAACACGACACCGGTGCGGAGTCTGACTGCCTTTTCTTGCGGTCGCCTCAGCTCGGGGAATTGCGGACCCGCCAAGTCGGGATAGTGGTGCGTTGCCCAAAGATAGTCCGCCTCGAAAACGCGAATTGCGAAGCGCTTGGTCAGCGGAAGATCCATTCCACCACCGACAATGATGCCGACAGAGTTCGAACGATTCGCGATATCCTTCACTGCCAAGCGGTTGTAACCGACTAATCCGTGCGCAAAAAAGTTCAGTCCCTCAGTGCGCCACATAAAACGGGGACCTGCAGAAACAGTCGAGTTGTAGTTGCCATCGTTGAGGCTGTGCCCGAGATCAAACTCCAAACCCCAATGATGATCCATGTTATAAGTGAACGCGCCGCCTATTCCCTTGTTCATATCCGGCACGAGGTACGGCGTAGGATTGTTGGGATCACTAAACGCAGCTGGAGTTGTGATTCCCGTGTGCAGCCACTGATACCCCGCAAACAGATCCCACTTCGGGGTTGGTTCATCGATTTGCGCGGAAGATGAAAGCGGAAAAAGGAACAACGTTGCTATTGCAAGCATGCACGCGAAAACAAAACACCGCGTGTGTGTAGACCTGCCTATCATCATGATGTCCTCCAAGAAATCCACGCGACGGGATTGTGTCGCAACCAAAAACCCATAGGGAAAAATCGCCAGACCGACCGCGGCTCGAGAGTTAATTGGGACTCGAAATTCTATCGTAACAGTAGGTTAAAGCGAAAGCGGAAGATGCCGCGGGATTGCCATTTCATACAATAGGGCGGGGGTCGAAGCTCCGAATCTTGACTGAACGGCCCGGACCTTGCCCCCGGGAAGCCAAGCCGCGTATCGTTGAAACTCGTACCGGCCGCGCCGGGGAGCGGACTGGGAGGCCAACGCCACAAGATAACTCATGAACCAAGAAAAAGTACTGATCGTCGAAGATGAGGAAAACGAGCGTTCCGGGCTCGCCGAGATCGTCACATCCTGGGGGTACCGGGTGGAGACAGCGCGTGACGGCGTTGAGGGAGTGGAGAAGGCTGGCCAGTGGGCTCCGTCCATTGTGATCAGCGACCTCAAGATGCCACGGATGGGGGGGATTGAACTGCTCGGGCACCTAGCCGAACAGGCGCAGACGATTGCCGTCATTATGGTAACCGCCCAGGGAACGATCGACAGCGCCGTTCAAGCTATGCGAATGGGTGCGTATGACTACATTACCAAGCCCATTGATACCAATCGATTGCGAACAATCCTGACCAACGCGTCGTCGTTATTAGGGACGCGCGCTGAACTTGAAGCTACCCGTCGTCGTCTGCGTGATACGGGATCCCTCGGACGATTGAGCGGCTCCTCTCGCAAGATGCAGGAGATTTTTCGACTAATCGAAATGGTTGCGCCCAGCACTGCATCGGTCTTAATCACGGGAGCCAGTGGAACGGGAAAAGAACTGGTGGCCCGAACAATCCACGATCTCAGTTCGCGAAAGGATCGTCCCTTCGTGGCAATCAACTGTGCAGCCATTCCCGAGACGCTGATGGAGAGCGAAATTTTTGGGCACGAAAAAGGTGCTTTCACGGGGGCTCTGGAGCGGCGCACGGGTTGTTTCGAACTCGCAGAGGGTGGCACGCTGCTCCTGGATGAGATTGGCGAGATGCCGATTGGAACGCAGGCGAAACTGCTGCGGGTTCTTGAGGATCGCAAGTTACGACGCCTCGGAAGCAAGGTCGAGACGGCGGTGGACGTTAGGGTGCTCGCTGCGACTAACAAAATCCCCGACGAGGCTGTCGCTCGCGGAGAACTGCGCAGCGATCTTTATTACCGCCTCAATGTCTTCAATATTCACATGCCACCGTTACGGGAACATAAGGAGGACATCTCCCCTTTAGTACAACTTCTACTAGCCGAAATGAGCCAGAAACACGGGCGCAAGGTGACCGCCGTCAGCGAAGCCGTGCTGAATCAGTTCAACAACTATGCCTGGCCAGGAAACGTTCGCGAATTGCGCAACACCCTTGAACGCGCTGTGATCGTATGCGATACGGGGATGGTGGAAACCAAGCACTTGCCTCCTGGGTTTGGACAGGCTCCACTGAGGACCGCGGCCAACGATCCTGACGCCGTCCGCCTCGGCGTTGGCACTACCGTCGAAGAGGCCGAGAAAATGCTGATTTTGAAAACGCTCGAAGCGACCAGCAATAACAAGACTCGCGCCGCAGAGATTCTTGGAATCAGTCTGAAGACCCTTCATAACAAATTGAAAGAATATGGCAGCGCTGGGGCGGAATCAGCCCCAGGAAAGGAAGAAGTACCGAGTAGCTAAATTAGTCCGAACTCCACAGATCGGACCTTGATCTGGCAGCATGCTGCGACGCAAAACGATCATCGTGTTGACGATCACCATGATGGTGATCGTAATGGTGACCGCATTCTCTTATCTATATATTTCCCAGATCCTCCGCCTCCGAATTGTGAACGCAAACGAGACCGCGAGCAACCTCACACGCCAACTCGCTTATGCGGCAGGCAACGCAGTTCCCGATTTTGGCAGCACCAAGATCGACACCACCGATCCGGTTGCGGTACGTAGAGCTTTGACGGAGTACGTGCAGACGGACGTCGACCTCAACAATCTCCTTCTCTCTGTCACCGGCGATTGGAGCTACATTTACGATGTCGCGATTGTTGACGTCAGCGGTAAGGCAGTGCTGCACACCAATGCCAGACTGCAAGGAAAGATCGTCGAACCAAGACCAGACTTCGAGAAGGTCGTACGCTCTACATTCCGTGAGCAAATTCGCCTGGTGTTCAGTCCCGCTACGGTGTATGACGTCAGCTATCCGCTGCGTTTGAACGGCGCCCCTTTTGGCACGATCCGCATCGGCGTCCAAACGCTCTTCTTGAAAAGTGAAGTCCGGGCAAGAATGATTCGTGCGGTTTACATATCCGTTGCGTTGATCTTCTTATCGCTCTTGCTATCTGCCGGGATTTCGAATATCGCTCTCGGTCCACTGAAAGAGATCAGCAAGAATCTTGACAGCGTTAGCGCAGGAGACGCCAATTTATACAGTTCCGAGGACGAGCATGATGAGTATGGCCTCGTCACGCTGAAAATTGCGAATTTGGGCCGTCAGATCCGCGACAGTAAAGAGATCTTTTCTGCACTCAAGGACAACGTGGATCAACTGATGGCGAAGCTGCAAGACGGCCTCATGCTATTCACAAGGGATTCCCGGGTCGTCCTGGTCAGCGCGCCAGTTGAGTCATTTCTTGGGCGTCCTCGCGGAGAGCTTCTGGGGCGTACGGTGCAGGAAGTTTTTGCGCGCGATTCCATTTTTGGAGCGGCGCTGCTCGATGCTTTCGAGCGCCGGCGGCCGATATCACAGCGTGAATTCGAAGCTGCGGGTGGAAAGCATGTTCAGGTTTCGCTCGATTTTGTGCAGGAAAAGAATTCACAAATTGGCGCGCTTCTGATTATTCGCGACACTGAACCAGTCCGCCGAATCGGTGACGAGATCGAGATGTCGCGACGACTTTCCGCCAGCGGTCGGCTCACGCGGGGAGTGGCACATGAGGTAAAGAATCCAATCAACGCGATCGTGCTTCACCTGCAATTGCTGCAGAATAAGCTCGCGCAGGAGGAACCCGATACGCGCCGTCACATGGACATCATCGACAGTGAGATTCGGCGTTTGGACCGCGTTGTGCAGACGCTCGTCGACTTCACTCGGCCGCGGGACCTGCACCTGGAAGACTTCGACTTCCGACAAGTGCTGGAAGACGTGGCGCAACTTGCCGCTCCCGATGCCGAACAGCATGGCGTTAAGATCGACCTTCGGATGCCCAGTCAATCGCTACCGGTTACGGTGGACATCGATTTAATGAAGCAAGCGATTCTGAATGTTGTGATTAACGGGGTACAAGCGATGCCGGCGGGTGGGTCGCTGACAATCTCAGCACGGCGGGAGAATGGGGTCGCTGTGGCCGAAGTGCAGGATCAAGGTAGTGGCATCCCGAAAGAATTGCACGATAAGGTCTTTGAGCTGTATTTCACGACAAAGAAGGAAGGCAGCGGCATCGGACTGGCGCAGACTTATCAGATCTTGCAATGGCATTACGGTACAGTGGAGTTCGAATCAACCGAAGCAACAGGAACAGTCTTTCGTTTTCGTGTACCGATCGCTGCAGCTGGAGCTCGGGTAATTTCAGAATTCGCTGAGGATGCAACTGCTTCGCAGCGCGGCGATTAGTACGTCTTCGATCTAGCCGACGGACCAATGAAGGCGTAATATGAATAAAACCTGGCAGTTTTCTGTTCGGGACTACGCATGACTCTGGCCGCTGCAATCGTGCTGTCCGGCATATTTTTTCTGACGTCAATCAGTCCGGCTTTGATCGCCCAGTCGGAGACTTCGCCCACTGCTCAGGTCACTGCAACGCAAACCAGCAAACAGGACCAAACCTCTCAGAGTCCCGGTACTGCTGAACCGGCGAAGCCGAAATCAGATCAGACTTCAAAGGGATCCGCTGCCAAGCAAAAATCGTCTGGCAAAAAACAAGCTCACACCAAAAAGAAGGTTGTTCCAGTCAACTGCGACGCAGCGCCGCCCAAGCCAACGCCCTCCGACTCGGATCCGAATGCGGCTGCCTCCGGGACCGTGCAATCGCCGGGAGTTGCGAATGGTGACTCACAGAAACCCTGCCCGCCGGCAAAGGTCGTCGTCCGCCAAGGCGGAATAACGGAACAGAGCATTCAATTGGCCGGCGGTACGGGCGGCAATGACGCATCACACAAGCGGGACGCAGCTAAAGGCATGCTGGCGGCAACCGAGGAAAATCTCAAGAAAATGGATGGCCAGCAGTTGACCACAGCTCAGCAGGACTCGGCCTCGCAAATACGCCAGTTCGTAAAGCAATCGAAGTCAGCGATGGCCGCAGGCGATTTGGAACGTGCGCAAACGCTAGCGTGGAAGGCGAAGCTGTTGTCCGACGACCTAGTCAGTCCGGGGAAGTAAACACGCCGCAGAGGGTTCTTAAGTCACCCCCGCGGTGCGTACGAAGACTTAAAGTGATTCGATTTCCCACCCAGACCTTACTTCCCCTTCGCGCGCGCCGCATTCACCTTTGTCAGCAGGTCTTGTGACATGGACTGGAGCGGTCCCGGGATCTTCACGGCCTCGGTAAGTACCTCACGGGCCTCTGTGAGCTTGTTCAGTTTGCCGTAAGCAAACCCGAGACCATACAGTGCGCGCGCATACTGCTGGTCGTCCTGGCCCTTGAGCAAGGCGGCCGCGGCCTTCAGTTCGGTTATCGCAGACGTCGACTTATCTTGCTTGAGGTAGGCCCAGCCGATCGTACTGTGCGCCACTCCCCCGGAAAGCTTGTGGGCTTTATCGGCGTCAGGGGCATCTGGCTTGGAGATCTCAATTACCTTCTGGGCATATGTGATGGCCTTCGCGGAGTTGCCCGAATCCCCGTAGTAGCTTGATAACAGTAGAAGCGCGGGAAGAGAGTTGGGATTGGTCGAGAGCATCTTTTCTCCAAAACTCACCAGCCGGGCCTGGTCGTTCAACTGACCTGGTCCGAGCGTGTACATGGCATAGTTCGAAACCTGTTCGCCAAACTTGGAATCGGGATAACCTGCGGTGAACTTTTCGATTTCGTTCATCCGCGCCTTGGGATCGGTTTCCGCCGCGATCACATTGAAGCCGCTGGTTTCGAGAAACTCGCAATTGCTCTGAGCCGCGTTCTTGTCGTCAGTCACCTTGCGCGCAAAATCTTCGTCGCTCATGCCGTCAGGCTTGGCCTGCTTCGCGATGCTGTGGCAGACGTCTCCTCCCTTGGCCGCGTAGTCGATCACCTTCGCATTGTTTTTGGCTTGCGTGGCGGTGCTGGTCTGCGAAACAAGAATGTCGAGATTTCGAGGCGAACCGGCAAGAGCCTTGTCGCCGCAAGCTAGCGACTTTTCGAGATCACCACTCGCCTGATACGCCTGTGCCAGTTGCCAATTTCCGTACGCGACGGCCTGCGGGTTCGAAGAGAACTTCTGCACGAAGTCCTCATACATGGCAAGCTTCTTGGCATTGTCCTGCTCATTAGTAATGGCCTGGAGTGCGTGATCTTCATCAGTTCCTGCGGCAATCACGATTCGATCCATCTGAGCCCTTGCTTGGGAACCCGACAGGGCAAGAGTGAAAAGAACAGCCAGCAGCGATCCGATGCAACGCTTCATGGCGAGCCTCCGGTCAATGCGAGATGGGTTAACTTCCGATCAGCAGGCGAAATCGTAGCGCTGAACAGGCGTCGACGCAAGGGCTGGCGTCACTGGCAGAGCGAGCCACAGCAATTTGGGTGCTGAAGCATTGTCGAATATTGATTGTTGATTGTCGAATAAAGTCAGGCCGGAACCCTTTGCGCGTTCCATTCAACAATCAAAAATCATCATTCAATAATTTCTTAATCCAGTTCGGTGAATTCCTCCCTCCTCCGTTAAAGTAAGAAGATGCGTGCGAGTTTCAGTAATCGTCCCCTGCGCTTTGTGTTCGCAGCCAACCTGATATCAATGGTGGGTAGCGGAATGAACTCTGCCGCCGTGGCGTGGTACATCCTCAAGGCCACACACTCCGAAATGGCGCTAGGCACTTTCGCGGTTCTGCAAACAGTGCCAGCAATGCTGATGCTTCCCTTCACCGGCGTGGTGATCGACCGTGAGGACCGACGCCGGCTGGTCATGTGGCTCGATGCGATGCGGGCGGTCATCATCGTGACGGTCGCGATTCTCGCCTTCCGTGAGCAGGTCAAGGTCTGGCAGCTGTATCTGATGAATACGCTAGTTGCCGCGGGTTTTTGGATCTTCTGGCCGACGATCACCGCGCTGATTCAGGAACTGACACCCGAGGGCCAATTCGTTCAGTCGAACACGTTTCTGCTTGCCGGTGTGCAAGGAGGATTCCTGATTGCTGGCGCGATCGTGGGATTTATCTATGACCACATCGGACTCGGCGGCGTCCTGATGCTTGACGTATCGACCTACATAGTCTCCTTCGTTTGCTATTTCGCAGTCCGAAAGGGGAAACACATCGTAATGCGCCCTGAGGAATTGAAGGCCGACATTATCGCAGCAGAGAGCCAATTCACCCGTTTCTGGCGCGAGATGAAAGAGGGCTTACTTTTTCTGCGCGACCATCGCGCTGTGGTCATGCTCGGCAGTAGCTGGGCGCTTTTCCTTGGCGCCATGATTACGGGTGTGGTCGTGACGCCTTCACTCAGCGATCGAGTCTTTCACGCAGGAGCCAAAGGGTACGGCTGGCTGAACGCCGGATGGGGCACCGGCGCTTTCATCAGCGCTCTTTACGCTCCGCAGGTCATCGCCCGGATCGGAGCCCGACGGGCTATTGCGTTTTCGATGGCAATCCTGTCGGTGTGCGTAGCGTTTGCTCCGATCTCAGGATTGTTGCTGCTGGCCATCACGACCTACTTCATCATGGGATCCGCGCGCGGAGTCGGCGGTGTCGGCATGAATACCAGCTTGATGGAAATGGTCCCCAAGCACCTTATGGGACGCGTGCAGAACGCGTTCTACTTCGCCGGGACTTTCCTGCAATTAGTGTTGGCGATCTGCGTCGGAACAGCAGCGCAGAAAGTCAGCCTCGTCGTCGCGTTTGCGATTCTAGGCTGCGTCTACGCTTTATCCTTCGTAGCGTCAAGCATACCCGTACGAGAGCCGGTGTCCGAACCAATGGCTGCGGATTAAACTCCCATTGATCATTGTTGATTGTCGATTTTTGATTCTTGATTAAATGCACTAGAGCGCAGCTGCCTTTCAATCAACAATCAAAAATCAACAATCAGCAATTGCTTCTCCTGTTATCCTTATCGTTTCCCAAGGAGAGCTATGTCCCCTGATCTACAAGGCCGGAATGCCGTTGTCTTTGGAGTCGCCAACAAGCGCTCGATCGCGTGGTCGATCGCTCAGGGATTGCACGCCGCAGGGGCGAAACTTGCTATTACTTATCAAAATGAGCGTCTCGAGCAGGAAGCGAAAGATCTTATTTTGTCACTCCCCGGCGCCGAAGCGTACATGTGCGACGTATCCAAGGACGAAGAGATCAGCCGGCTTTTCTCGACATTGAAAGAGCGATACGGCAAACTCCACACTCTGGTACATTCCGTGGCATATGCTCCAGCGGATGAACTCAAGGGAAGTTTCGTGGATACCACGCGCGACGGATTCCGGATTGCGCTCGACGTGAGTGTCTATTCGCTGATTGCACTTGCACGTGCCGCGGCTCCGCTCATGACCGACGGCGGGGCGATGATCACCATGACGTATTACGCATCGGAAAAAGTAGTCCCGCGCTACAACGTGATGGCGGTTGCCAAGGCGGGCCTCGAGTGTACTGTGAGGTATCTCGCTTACGAATTGGGCAAAGAACGCATCCGAGTGAACGCGATCTCCGCTGGCCCCATCAAGACGCTGGCGGCACGCGGCATTGCCGGCTTCGGAGATATGCTCCGCGAGCACGAAGAACGCGCCCCCCTGGGCCGTCGCGTCGAAATCGAGGAAGTTGGGTCCACCGGAGTTTTCCTCGCCTCCGATGCGAGTAGCGGTATCACCGGCGAAGTGCTCTACGTCGACTGCGGTTACAACATCATGGGGTTCTGATTCCCGCCAATCTAGGTACAAGATGCGCTCCGCTTCTGGACGATTTTGCCAGACGTGGGATTCTGGTATCTCGCGCTATACTCCTCAACCATGACCCTGAGCCGAGTCGCCGTCTTCTTTTTTCTTTGCGCACTACTTGTTTTAAGCGTACAAGCCCAAACCGCGCCCTCGCGCGCGGCCGCAGTAATCGACTCGATGCCACACGCGAAGAGTATCCAGCAAGCTGTCATCTCGCCAGATGGCACTCGCGTCGCATACATCGTGCAGGGCAAGCTGCACGTGGTTTCGATCGACGGCAGTTCGAGCCACGAAATCGAGGTGGAAGGCCAACTCGAACTTCGCAGTGTGGCATGGTCATCCGATTCGAAACAGGTAGTTTTCTTGGCCGATCTTCCCGGTGAGGCACCCTCCGCTCAGTTATGGACGGCCTCGGCTGACGGCGGCAGTCCGACCAAGCACTGCGATCTAAAAGGAAACTCTGACGTCCCCAGTTTTTCTCCTGACGGCTCGAAAATTGCGCTGCTCTTTATTGAAGGAATGCCTCGCCAATCCGGTCCCCTTCAGCCCATGACTCCACTGGCAGGTGTAATCGGCGAAAAAATCTATGAACAGCGGCTCGCAACAGTCGATCTCACCAGCAACGCAATCAGTCAGGTCACTCCAGCCGACACCTACATCTACGAGTACGAGTGGACACCTGATGGCCAGGCTTGGGTTGCGACTGCAGCACACGGCAACGGAGACGCGAACTGGTATATCGCCCGCCTGTACCGTATCGATGCCCGCTCCGGAGACATGCACGAACTCTACGCACCGAAGTTGCAGATCGCTGAACCGCATGTTTCGCCAGACGGGAAGAACGTAGCGTTTATTGAAGGCCTGATGAGTGATGAGGGAGCCACAGGCGGCGACGTTTTCGCCGTTCCCATCACGGGCGGAAAGCCAAGAAATCTTACTCCGGGAATCAAGGCATCCCCATCGTCGTTGCATTGGACCGGGCCCGATCGCGTTACGTTCGACGAAGACATCGATGGTAAGTCAGGGTTCGGGATGGCTACACTGTCCGGCGCAGTGCAGCAAATTTGGAGCGCCGAAGAGTCTGTCGGTTCGACTTCGTACGCACGTGATGGCGTAACAACTGCTGTGATTCGCCAATCGCCGAGTACGCCGTCAGAAGTTTGGGCAGGCCCGATCGGCACGTGGAAACAGGTCACGACGCTCAACGCAGACGTCAAGCCCGCTTGGGGAACCGCCCGCAACTTCCACTGGACGAATCGGAATCAGCACCTGGAGGGTTGGTTGCTGTTGCCGAAAGACTACTCCGTAGGCAAGAAATATCCGCTCGTGGTCAACGTGCACGGCGGTCCCTCGGCCGCCTGCGGCGCTCGCTGGGACAGCCGCACGATGGGCGCTGAATCCGCCATGGGATATTTCGCCTTCTGTCCGAATCCGCGCGGGAGCTATGGACAGGGAGAGGCATTTACACAAGGCAACATGAAGGATTTCGGCGGCGGCGATTTCCGCGACATTATGGCAGGAGTAGATGCGCTGCTGAAGGAATATCCGATTGATTCCCGGCGGATTGGCATTCGCGGGCACAGCTATGGCGGTTACATGACGATGTGGGCCGAGACGCAGACGCAGCGCTTTGCCGCTGCGGTTGCCGGCGCAGGCCTGTCCGACTGGTTGAGCTATTACGGAGTAAACGAAATCGACGAATGGATGATTCCCTTTTTCGGGGCATCGGTTTACGACGACCCAGCCGTGTATGCGAAGAGCGATCCGATGCACTTCGTGAAGAACGTGAAGACTCCAACGCTCATCATCGTCGGTGACAGCGACGGAGAGGTGCCCATGGAGCAGTCTGTCGAATGGTGGCACGCGCTCAAGACGCTTAAGGTGCCGACGGAATTCGTGGTCTATCCCCACGAGGGACACGTATTCTTCAAACCTGCCGATGCTCGGGATTACGCGGTTCGCAGTTTAGAATGGTTTGATGAGTGGTTCGCGAAAGCTGATGAACAAGGCAGGAAGTAGACCCGAGCAGGGAAATGCGACGAGGCAGCGGCGATTAGTTTTTGCTTTCTTCGCGGTGGCAATCCTCCTCTCGATGTTGCGCGAGTGGAACGCACCAAACGTGTGCCTGCGCTCTATTTTGGCTTCAACTGACGCAACCACGGTGCGCTAACCAGCGACATGAATTTTGCGGCGGTTTTCTCCATCGCGCTCCAGCGAAATCTCGATATCCCGCTCGCGCACAAATCTCGGAAACTTCTCTCCCCACTCGATCAGCAGAATACTGTCGTCGCCGCGCAGATCGTCGAGCGCCAGCGTATCCAGTTCGCGCTGCGTGTCGATGCGGTACAGGTCGATGTGATATAGATTTACCCGCGGCCCGCGATACTCATGAATCAGCGTAAACGTGGGACTGGTCACGTCCTCTTCTAATGCAGCCTCGCAAGCGGCAGCGATCCCCTTCACGAGCGTGGTCTTCCCCGCCCCCAGGTCTCCCCGCAGCAGGGCCAGTTTCGGAGGAGTCAGCAATCCCGCCAGAGTCCGTCCGAAGGCAATGGTTTCCTCCGGCGAGTTCGTGGTCACTTCCCGCAGCACAGCACTCGTTTTGGTCTCACTGCTCACACAAGCAGTATAAGTGGAAGAGCGGCCCTTTAAGTGCTCCGTAAGGAGGGCAATCCGGGGCTTTAGCCCCCGTCCTGCTGCGCTTCGCCGGGCAGCCCCTTCGATTGCGCTCAGGGCAGGCTTCGGTGGCTGTCCCTACATGAAACCTGCTCAGTACGCCGAGAACGAGTTCGACTTCAGTCCCAGTGAACTCCGTTCGACTACATGGTCGAGCGAGGTGCGCAATCGCCGGTGGTCGTCGTCCTCAATTGCCACGAAACGGAACGGCTGCAACACGCTGTCGTCGAGCTTCCGCGTGGGGCTGAGGACTTCGGCCATACCGTGAACCGGTCCGGCCTGGGTCTGGAAGGCCACTTCAACGAAATCGCCAGCGCCGAGGGATTGGGACAGACGCAGCAGGCCTCCAGTCACAGAGATGCTTTGGAGTTTAGCTTTCGTGCGGCGGCCATCTTCGAGCCGAATCGCAGCCAGTACAGAATCGCCAAGCTGGACCCGGGCGGCTCGCCGCGAGGGGTGCGGTTGGGGGAAGTGAGTCATAGGGCTATTGCACTATCGCACTACTCGATATTACGTACCAGATTACTGAGGCCCCTTGGCCGGATTCCAACGGCAAGGCACGAAATCGGGTGATGAAATCTCCATCGGTTGAGGGACTTAGAGGGTGTTTACTATTTGATACATGAACCATAGGACAATAGCCACTCTGCACCAGTCTTTGGCGGGCCACGTGTTTTCGTCTATCGTGGGAGAACCTTTTGGAGGGAAATCCATGGCGCGATTCGCGTTATCGTTTTGCGCTCTTCTACTTTCACTTCCCATGTTTGCGCAGGCAGCCCAATCGCATTCTCCGCTCCGGGTCGCAATCGTGGGACTGGTCCACGGCCATGTCCACGGATTCCTGAGCCAATACCAGCGCAGCCCTGAGATCGAGATCGTTGGCGTCGTGGAGTCCGAAGCCGAGCTTCGCTCGGCCGCTGGCAAGAGATACGGATTCGGCTCCTCCCAAATGTTCGCTGACCTTGAGGAAATGATCGCGCAGACACATCCGCAAGCCGTGCTTGTCTACACCAATACCTACGACCATCGTCGGGTGGTCGAAATCTGCGCCCGTCACGGCGTCAACGTCATGATGGAAAAACCGCTAGCAGTGAGCCTAGAGGATGCGCTTGCCATGCGGAAGGCGGCACAGGCTGGGAAAATTCAAGTGCTCGTGAACTATGAGACGTCGTGGTACCGAAGCAATCATGCGGCATACGATCTGGTCCACGATGGGAGCCTCGGAGAAGTTCGCAAGGTGGTGGTGCACGACGGACACAAAGGCCCGAAGGAGATCGGCGTTGAGCCGGAGTTCCTCTCGTGGCTTACCGATCCGAAGCTCAATGGGGGAGGCGCTCTCTTTGATTTTGGCTGCTATGGCGCCGATCTTATGACTTGGTTGATGGACGGCCAGCGACCCCAGACCGTCACAGCCATCACGCAGCAGATCAAGCCTGAGACTTACTCCAGAGTCGATGACGAAGCCACGATTGTCCTGACGTATCCAAAGGCGCAGGCAATTATCCAGGCGTCATGGAATTGGCCGATCGACCGCAAGGATATGGAAGTTTACGGACAGACGGGTCAGGTGATCACGGTGAAGCGTGACGAACTCCGCTTACATAAGGCGGGACAGAACGAAGAACAAGCCGCAGCAAAGCCGATCCCTGCACCTTATAACGACGAACTGGCTTATCTAAGGGCAGTAGTCCTTGACGGCATGAAGGAAGACACGCTGTCGTCGTTGGAAACGAATGTGACGGTGACGGAAATTTTGGATGCTGCACGCCGGTCAGCGAAGGAAGGCAGAACGATTCAGCTGCCGAATCCGAAAAAATCACGCCCGTAAGTCACGGGCACCTGATCTTTCAATCCGTCCCAGCCGACGCGTCCGTTATGTGCGATCCGCCATGCGCGCTCGATCGCAAACGGTAGACCTCGAAGTAGGTCAGTCGCAACCAGAGCTTGTTCACCGACTTTCTCCCGCAATTCGTCACCGGCGAACCCATGCAATTGGACCGCTGCACAGACCGCCCGTAATGCCGTCGCCGGGTTCTGGGATCGTTTCTCCTGAGCCAGCATTCCTGCGATCATTCCGGTGAGAATGTCGCCCGTCCCCCCGGTCGCCATCCCGGGATTCCCGCTGGTATTCACCCATGCTTCACCATCCGGTTGAACCACAAGCGTACGATTTCCTTTCAGCACGACGATCAATTCGTGCTCGCGGGCGAACTTCCGCGCCACACCGAGTCGATCCTTCTGGACTTCAGCCGTTGTGCACTTGGCCAAACGCGCCATCTCACCCGGATGCGGCGTGATCACGAGAGTTCTTCCCTTTCCGTTTAGTTCGCCGTTCTGATGCTCAAACGCGTTCAACCCGTCCGCATCGACAACCATTGGAATCTTATGATGCGCAACCAGAGACCGAACGAATGTTGCGGTGTGCGGATCGCGAGAAATGCCGGGTCCGACCGCGAGTACAGTCATGCTCTTCACTAACTCATCAATCTGAACACCGGCGCTGGTAGCGATGGTTCCTGTATCTGTCTCAGGAAGAGGCTCGGTCATCAGTTCTGGATAGAACCCCGCCACCGTCGAGAGCGCTGATTTCGCGGTTGCCACCGTAGACAAGCCTGCTCCAGACCGAAGGACTGCCATCCCGGCCATGGCGACCGAACCTGCCTTGCCGATAGATCCGCCGACGACCAGGACGTGTCCATAGTTACCTTTGTTGGATTCGGGGGGACGCGGAGCAAGGAAATCCACGTAGTCACGTGGATGGATCACATTGACGTGGAGTGAGGAGATGATTGCCTCGGGTGGGGATCCAATCGGCGCAACGAACGTAGAGGCCTTCGTTATGAGACTAAATACGTGTGCTGGGCGCGGCGCAGTGAACGTTACGATCGTATCTGCTCGAGAACACAAGCTTGACTGCTGTCCCATATCGTCGGCGTCCGCACCTGATGGGATGTCGACCGCCACCACCTTCGCTTCGCTCTCATTCATCATCGCTATCGCATCTGCGTAAACACCGGTCACAGGTGGCTTGAATCCCGTGCCGAGAATGGCGTCAACATAGATATCAGCGGAAAGTTCGGCCTTCCTGCTTTTCAGTTCTTCGCTGGAGCGAATGATTATGGCGGGAATCGGCAGCTTGCTATACATCACGGCTGCATCGCCCTTCAACTCGGCGGGGTCCGCGAGCAGTACAACTTGAACCGGCGTTTTCTTCTCGTGTAGCAATCTCGCCGCTACAAAGCCATCGCCACCGTTGTTGCCTTTTCCGCAAAGGACGATGACTTTTCCATCACTGCTGGCGCGCACATGTTCGGCCACCGCGGCTCCCGCGTTCTCCATCAGTGTCAGCGAGGGCACACCGTACTTCTCGCTGGTGACGCGATCGATTTCTCGCATCTCTGCCGCGGTAACGATTTTCATGGGAGTTCGACTTTCATGAAGAGGCGACCGATTGCTCCAATCGGCGTAACTGTGCGGGTTCGCCCATGGCAATCAGGCAGTCGTCCGCTTCGATGCGCTCATCCGGCGCAGGGTTGAAGCGCATGGCGTCGCGGCGCTTGATGGCCAGCACAATCACACCGCGCTCCTGACGGATTCGAGAACTTTCGAGCGTCTTACCGGCGAACATTGATCCGGAGGTAATGTGGATCTCTCCAATTTCCAGATCCATCCCAAGATGCGTCGTCGCAGTATCGAGAAAGCTCACAACATGGGGACGCAACAAAGACTGCGCGATACGTTGGCCGGCAAAAGAATAAGGCGACACAACCGAATCCGCGCCCGCGGTCAGCAAATGCTTTTCGGCCGCGTCTTCACTTGCCCGCGCAATGATTTTCAAATGCGGGTTCAACCCACGAGCCGTCAGCACGATATAGAGATTTGTAGCGTCAGTGGTGGTTGCTGCGATCAGACCATTCGCACGCTCAATCTGGGCTTGCCGGAGCGTCTCTTCCAAAGTTGCGTCCCCGGCGATTACCAGCCAGTTCTCGTGCGCGAAACGCTGACGCTTCGTCTCGGCATTGTCGATGATCACAAACGGCACCGGCCTGCGCGCCAACTCGCGCGCCACCTTACGCCCCACACGCCCCATGCCGCAGATGATGAAGTGGCCTTCGAGACGCTCGATCTCGCGCTCCATGCGTCGCCTTCCGAAGAAACTCTGCAGCTCGAATTCTAGCAAAGCCTGACTCAGCAGCCCGACTCCCAACAGAAGCAATGAGACGCCGGAAACGATGACGAAGATATTGAACACTCGCCCGGCGTGCGAAAGAGGATGGACCTCTTGATATCCGATGGTGGTTAAGGTCGTGACCACCATGTAGAAGCCATCAAACCAACTCCAGCCTTCGATGTAGTGATACCCGGCCGTGCCGATGATCATCACCAGCACGAGCAGCACGCCGATTTTCCGGAGATGGCGAAGCGCTGGCATGGAAGTTAGTGATCACTGGCCAGTGGACAGCGATCGCAGGAATGGTCGTGAGCACTTCTGACCACTGATCCTGGCCACTGGTTTTCCCGACCCACGACTATAGAACAAAACGGCCCTCCGCGCAGTGCGGAGGGCCGCAGACCATATCCGATCCGTCATTTCTTCTCAGCCGCCAACGCCTGCACTCGGCTGTGATAGCGGCCATAACTGAAATACACAATCAATCCGATAAACAGCCAGATAAACAGACGAGCCCAGTTCACCCACCCGAGTTTGTACATCATGTAACCGTTGGAAATCACGCCGAGAATCGGCACCAGCGGCACCCAAGGAGTCCGGAACGGACGAGGTTGATCCGGATTTGTTCGCCGAAGCACGACCACCGCAATCGACACGATGACAAAAGCTAATAGCGTTCCGATGTTCACCATCTTCCCGATATCATCGATAGGAGTTACGCTGCCTACCGCTGCCGCCAACAATCCCACCAGGATGGTGTTCTTCCACGGAGTGCGGAACTTCGGATGTACGGCAGCAAAGAACTTCCGCGGCAGCAAACCGTCGTTTGCCATTGAATAGAGCACTCTCGTCTGTCCGAGCAACATCACCAACATCACACTCGTCAGTCCAGCCAAAGCACCCAGCGTAATGATGTGCGACGCCGTACTGAGCCCGCGATCCAGGAAAGCACGCGCCACCGGAGCTTCAATATTGATCTGCTGCCAATGAACCATCCCTGTAAGTACCCCGGCCACGGCAATGTAGAGGACGGTACAGATGCCGAGCGAGGCGATCATCCCGATCGGTAAATCGCGCTGCGGATTCTTCGCTTCCTGCGCGGTGGTGGAAACTGCGTCAAACCCAATATAGGCAAAGAAAATGTAGGCTGCCCCTTGCCCGATTCCTGCAAATCCGTGTGGGGCATACGTAGCCCAGTCGGATCCCCAATTGGCGGTGTTGATGTAGCGCACACCCAGGCCGATCACGAATAGAACCACCGCCACCTTGATAGTGACAATCGTTGCGTTGAAGCGAGCGCTTTCCTTGATACCGATTACGAGAATCGTCGTGATGACGAGCGCGATGATGAAGGCGGGAAGATTGAATCCAATTTCCATCCCGAACAAGTGCGGCGCTCCAAGCAATGCGTGGGCACGCTGCACTAACTCGGGGGACTGCGCTGCGGTGAGCGCGGAAACTTTGTCCAAGAACGCCTGACTGCCCGGCACTAGGGTCGAATCCGACGCTAGTGCCATGGTCTGCGCGACCATTTTTTCCGCCGTACGGAGCGCAGTCCAATGATCGTAGGCCAGCCACAGCGGCATCTTCAGGTGGAACATGTTGAGCAATTCAATGAAGTGGTTGGACCAGCCTGACGATACCGTGCTGGCTCCCATCGCGTATTCCAACGTCAGATCCCAACCGATGATCCACGCCAGCAATTCACCCAACGTTGCATACGCATAGGTATAGGCGCTTCCGGCCAAGGGAATCATGGCCGCGAATTCCGCATAGCAGAGCCCGGCGAAAGCACACCCCAGTCCGGAAAGCACAAACGAGAGTGTCAGTCCCGGACCTGCATATTGCGAGCCGAGTCCCACCATTACAAAAATGCCGGCACCGATGATTGCCCCTACACCGAGGGCCGTGAGCTGAAATACTCCGAGCGTCCGTTTCAGGCTGTGCTCGCCCGATTCGCCAGCCTCCTCCATCAGAAGGTTCAGCGGCTTCGTTGCAAGAAGGTTCGCCATCGATTTTGGTTTCTCCTGAGTTACGACTGTGCTCATGCGGAAGCACTCCCCTGCGCCTTTGCGCTGCGCGACCACGCGAAATAGACCGGAATGCCCAAAAGAACTACGATCAACCCCGGCCAAGTATATTGTGGTTTGTAGCGCAGTAACACGATATCAATGAATAAAGCCATGACAATGTAAATCGCAGGTAATATCGGATATCCCACGGCTTTGTATGGCCGAACGGCTTCTGGGCGCGTCCGCCTCAATACAAACAGGCCAACGATCGTCAGGATATAAAACACCAGCACTGCGAAAATAATGTAGTCCAGAAGCTGCCCGTAGCTTCCCGAGATGCACAACACGCAAGTCCAAACCATTTGCACCATCAGCGAGATCGCCGGCGTTTTGTACTTAGGATGCAGTTTGGCCACCTTGCGGAAAAACAGGCCGTCTTTTGCCATCGCGTAATAGACCCGGGACCCGGAGAGGATCAAGCCATTCACGCAACCGAAACCGGAGATCATAATGGCGGCGGCCATAAGATAGCCGCCCAGGGAACCGAACCTGAGCGTCATCACGGCTGTGGCCACGCGATCTTCTGCGGCATGAGTAATGCCGCGGGCCATAATCGTTGAGGCTCCCGCGGTCCCGTGGAATGGCAGCGCTGCCAGGTATATGAAGTTGCAGGCGATGTAAAGCGCGATCACCACTCCTGTTCCCAATGCCAGTGATAAGGGCAGGTTCCGGCTGGGATTTTTCACCTCGCCTGCCGTGAAAGTCACGTTATTCCAGGCATCGGCGGAAAAGAGCGATCCGACTTGGGCGACGGCCAAAACTGTCAGCGTTCCAACCATGACGCCTCCGCCGATATCGTGGAGTGCACCAAGTCCGGCATTTTCCCAGAAATGGCCGTTGAAATTGGCCAGCATCGCTTCGGGGTTGCGGCAGAATGCAAAGCCAAACACTGCCAGTGCGGCTAAAGCAAGCACCTTCGCCGTCGTGAAAATATTTTGAATAGCCGCTCCGGTCCTGACCCCCAACACATTAATAAAGGACAGGAAGATCGTCAGCAGAATCGCCATCAGATTCTGCGTGTTGATTCCCACGTCCATGTTGCCGAGCACCATCGGTCCAATTGGAATCGGAGGGACTTTCCAGAGATGAAGGATCCAGTGGGAAGAAGAAATCGATGGAAAGAAAACACCGAGGAACTTCCCGAACGCTACGCCTACGGCCGCGATGGTTCCGGTTTGAATGACCAGGAACAAAGTCCAGCCGTAGAGAAATCCCCAGAGCGGCCCTAGAGACTCGCGTAGATAAACGTACTGCCCACCCGCACGCGGCATCATCGCCGCGAGTTCACCGTAGCTGAGGGCGGCCACGACGGTCATGATTCCGGTAACGACCCAGGCTCCTATCAGCAGCGCCGGCGATCCAACTTCGCGCGCGATCTCGGCCGAAACAATAAAAATGCCGGACCCAATCATCGACCCGATCACCAGCATGGTCGAGCTCGTTAGGCCCAGTACTTGAACCAGTTCCTTATCCTGATGGCTGTGGATTTCCCAATCACTACCGGCGGAAGGTGGTGTAGTTGTCGGTGTGCTCAGAGCTGGCTCCTGGTTCGGTCGTTAGTTGTCGAACTTCGTCGTTGGTCGTTTGTCGTCAGCTGAAAATCCCTGGCATTGCGTCTTTTGGCTAGCCACAACGACAGGACGCATTTGGAAGCACTTTACCCTAATATCCGGAAAAATTCCTCTGCTGATCTCCGGGGATCTCGTACCAGATCGGATATGACTGCGACGGAGTCAGCCCCGGCCTCAATGACTGAAGCCGCATTCCCCCGAGTAATTCCCCCAATCGCCACAAGTGGCTTCCGCGTCAAAGCCCGCGCCCGGCGCACTCCCTCCAGGCCGACGACTGGATCGGGCTTCTCCTTGCTGGATGTGGCAAATACTGGCCCGATCGCCAGGTAGTCGGCTGAGGTCGGATCCGCCTCCCGCAGTTGTTCCGGATTATGCGTAGAAACTCCAAGCCAACGATCCGGTCCAATGATCGAGCGCACAGCCTCGGGTGACAAATCATCCTGCCCAACATGAACTCCGTCGAACTCGGCCGCCAAACAAAGATCGGCGCGGTCATTCATGATCAAGCGCACAGAATCATCGTAAGGCCGCCCCACTTCTGGAGGGTTTTGCGAACTCCGCTGTTTAGAGAAGACTCGTCGCAGATCCCGAGACTGCTCCAGCATCACACGAGCATTGCCTGACTTGTTGCGATACTGCAGCAAAGAGCATCCCGATTCGACCAGCGCCCTTGCGAAAGAGACGAGGTCGGCTGTACTCACGAAGAATGCGACATCAAGGATCGGATACAGGCGAGGAATGACGCCATCTGGCCTCCGCATAGGTGTCATTGGCCAGTCTGGGCAACGAGTTGACGCCCTCGTTGCAGGATCTCGCCAGGAAACGGACAAGACTTCCGCGTCTCAGAATCCAGATGAACACCGGTTAGCGTCGTTTTTGCTGCGAGCTCTCGCGTCTCTGCGTTCAGCATCTCGTGATAAAAACGGATCACCTTTTCCCGAATCTCAAGAACCCCAGACTGAATCGCGACCAGATCACCAGCAAGCAGCTCTCTCTTGTAGATTGTCTCCTGTTGAACGGCGACCATTCCGCGCTTGCGATCACGCAAGTAGGAGGGGGTGAGTCCGATCCTTGCCAGCAGATGCCACGTGGCCTCGTCGAATTTCCCGGTGTACCACATGACATTCATGTGGCCCATGTGGTCGCAATGCCATGGGTAGACGACGCTCATTGCCGTGAGGATAGGCGTGGTGGGGATCTGCGACTCCTCGAGATCGCTGGTTTTGACTACCATGGTTCCCGATCAAGGCGGCGAAATTAAGTTAGCCGCCGTTCTTCTTCAGAAATCTCTCGATGAAACCTGTATCGAAATTCCCCGCCTTGAAGTCTGGATCGGCCAGAATTTTCCGGTGCAGCGGAATCGTGGTGTAGACGCCCTCCACTATGAACATTTCCAGAGCCCGTGCCATGCGTGAACAGGCTTCATCGCGATCTTTGGCGCGCACGATCAACTTCGCAATCAGCGAATCGTAGTAGGGCGTGATAACTCCTTCCGCATAGGCAGCCGTATCTACTCGCACGCCCGTGCCACCGGGGGGATGGAAAGCGGTAATCTTTCCCGCTGAAGGAGTGAACTTCTCCGGGTGTTCGGCGTTGATGCGGCACTCGATCGAGTGCCCGCGGTGCACGATGGGCCCATGAAGCACCTCGGGCATCTTTGCGCCGGCGGCAATCATAATCTGGCTCTTCACAAGATCCACGTCAGTGACCATCTCGGTTACCGGATGCTCGACCTGGATTCGAGTGTTCATCTCTATGAAGTGCAGCTTCTTGTCCCCATCCATCAGGAATTCGATGGTTCCGGCGTTCCAGTATCCGATCGCCGCAAGGGATTGACAGAGCACATCGCCGATTTGCTTACGCAACTCCGGAGAGACCTGGGTGGAAGGAGACTCCTCAAGCAGTTTTTGATGCCGTCTCTGAATTGAACACTCGCGCTCACCCAGACTGACAACGTTGCCGTGCTCGTCCGCCAGCACCTGGAATTCGATATGCCGCGGATGCTCGACGTACTTTTCCATGTAAAGGTCGCCGTTGCCGAACGCGCCGGCAGCCTCCGATTGGGCAGCCTTGAATAGGCCCGGTAGGTCTTCCTCATTGCGCACGATGCGCATGCCGCGGCCGCCACCTCCCGCGGACGCTTTCACGATGACGGGGAAGCCCACCTGCTTTGCCCACTCGAGGGCCTCGCCCTCGCTCGCGATGATCCCGTCGGAACCCGGCAGAATCGGCACGCCCGCTTTCTTCATTGCGGCCCGAGCTTTCTCTTTCTCGCCCATGAGCCGCGTCACTTCCGGACGCGGTCCGATAAACTTGATGCCACTCATCTCACACACTTCGGCGAAGTTCGCATTTTCGGCGAGCAACCCATATCCCGGATGAATCGCCTCAACATTCGCGATTTCGGCTGCGCTAATGACTCCCGGAATGTTCAGGTAGCTATGCGCCAGCTGCGGAGGGCCGATACAAATCGCCTCGTCGGCAAAACGAACGGGCAGAGAATTCCGATCGGCTTCGCTATAGATTGCAACCGTGCGGATGCCCAACTCCTTGCACGCGCAGATCACCCGGAGCGCAATTTCCCCACGGTTGGCGATTAGGATTTTCTTAAACATGAATTCAGCGATCAGCTTTCAAAAAAATTGTTGATTGACGATTGATGAATGTTGAATGACACCTAGGGACGATCCTCTTCTTATTCAACAATCAAAAATCAGCAATCAACAATGATCTGCGGCTCACTTTTTCGGCCGAATCACAAACAATTCCTGGCCGTATTCGATCGGCTGGCCGTTGGTCGCCAGCTTCTTGACGATCTCTCCCGCAATGTCGGATTCAATTTCGTTGAGCAACTTCATCGCCTCGACAATACAGAGCACTTGACCTACTTCCACGGAATCCCCGGCTTTCACAAAAGGCGGAGCGCCCGGGGAGGGCGCTTCGTAGAATGTCCCCACGATCGGCGACTTGACCGTATGGAGTCCTTCCTCGACAGCCGGAGGCGCTGCTGCTGCCGCTGATGGTGTTGTTCCTGCGACCGGCACAGCCGCCATTTCGACCGCAGGCGCCGGAGGCACGGCATAGAACCGCGGTTCGGCTGGCGAATGCACCACGCTATGCTCGCCGGCGCGCTTGATCTTGACCTTGACGTCGCCGCGCTCCAGTTCGAACTCGGCAATATCCTTCTCGATTAGAAACTCTATGAGTTCTTTCAGCTCTTTTTGATTCATTCGTTTACGGTGGGACCGTTTGTCCGTCCCGATGCCGCGCACTTGAAGGGCGCGTAAACAAGCCGGGCGCAGATCCCGCCCGGCTGTAGTTCAATGAACTTACTTAAGAAGACTAGACTGCGAGTAATTCTTTCCCCGTCGGAGTCAAGACCTCACATCCCCCGGCGGTAACCGCTACCATATCCTCGATCCTCACGCCCCATTTTCCGGGGAAGTATACTCCCGGCTCGATCGTGATGACCATCCCGGGCTGCAGGAGTTCCGTTTGCCCGCCTGCGATGCGCGGAGTCTCGTGGATTTCAAGGCCGACGCCGTGACCGGTCGAATGCGTGAAATAGCGCCCTAACCCGGCCTTCTTGAGGACCTTTCGGGCTGCCGCATCCACTTCGCCAACTGCAACTCCAGGCCGTACGGCTTCGACTGCCGCCTGTTGCGCATCCCGTACCGCCTCATAAGCCTGACGGGCATCGTCTCCAACTTTGCCCACCCATACGGTACGGGTCTGATCCGAACAATAACCTGAGAGTATAACACCGAAGTCGCAGACCACGAACGCTCTGGAAGGGATCGGCTGTGTAGAAGCACGCCCATGCGGCAGTGCCGATCGAGCCCCGGAGGCAATAATCGTATCGAAGGACATAGCGTCAGCCCCATTGCGCCGCGCTTCCAGTTCCATTTCAGCGGCAACCTCGACCTCTTTTATCCCGGGACGCAAAACCTCCAGAGCCCTGTCGAATATCTTCGCTCCCAGAGAAACCGCAGAACGCGTATACGCCAGTTCGTCGTCATCCTTAACCATCCGAAAGCGCTCAATCACCGCCGGAGCGTCTTTCAGCCTTATCCCTACGGGTATAAGTTCCGCAAGCCGCTTCTTCTCTGAGACCGTAAAATGTTCCGCCTCAATCCCGATCGCCCATCCGCGGGATCTCTTGCGTCGTTTTAACAGCAAATCCGCCAAAGCAGCCAGAGCGGACTTACGCGCGATGACTATCTTGGCGCCCTTCACCTCTTCGTGCGCCTGCACGTCGTAGCGGACGTCAGTAACGAATAGGCTGCCCGTCTGCTCCACCAAAAGCAGTCCAGCACTCCCGCTAAACCCGCAAAGATATCGAATGTTAGGAAGATGGCTGACCAGAAATCCATCAAACCGGGTCGTTGCAAGATGCTCACGAAGCTTGTTCTGACGGGCGATAAAGTTCATTGCAGCTGAGTGTAGCAGTTGCTACCAGCTTCGAGCCACGAGCACAAGCGAAGAGCGAACTCGAGGCTCGTAGCTCGGAGCAAAAACAAAACCGCCGGCCTGGCATTTTCTCCAGACCGGCGGTTTCAACTCAGGACCCGCGACTCAGGACTTGCGACTAGCTATGTCTGAATGATTCGCGGGGTGATGAAGAAGATCAACTCCTGGTTCTGCGTGTTGACCTGCGTGTGCTTGAAGAGGTTGCCGAGCACCGGGATGCTGCCGAGCAGCGGAACCTGCGTAATGTTGATCGAGTTCTGCGTCTGAATGACGCCGCCGATCACCACCGTTCCACCATCCGTCACCAGCACCTGCGTGGTAGCTTGCTGCGTGATCAGTTCCGGGTTGCCCTGTACTTCCTGACCGAAGTTCGGCGTGGTGTTTTCCACATCGACGTTCAGGAAGATGGTGTTTTCTGACGTGATCTGCGGAGTAACCGTCAACCGCAAGAACGCATCGACGTAGGTCACGGTTGGAGGACCACCCAACTGCGCCTGAGTCACGATCGGAACGCGCACGCCCTGTTTCACCAGCGCCTGGATGTTGTTCTGGGTAACGACGCGCGGACGAGACAACACTTTCAGCAATCCGCGCGACTCCGCCATCGACAACTGGAAGTCCAGACGAACCGTGTTGCTGGAGTTGGTGAACGTCAATCCGCTCGAAGGCTGGGTGACGCCCAAGTTCGAGAACAACGGGATCGTATTGCCGCCCGTGCCGCTGCCCGGAGTGGTGATGTAGGCCGGCGAGAGTCCGCCAACCGTCGTATTCGTGGATCCGACAGTGGAGTTTCCACCGATAGCAGTCGGTGAATTGCCCCAACCAAAGCCCATCTGGGTACCTATGTCACGCGCGAACTGCCGGGTTGCGGCAACCACGCGAGCTTCGATTTCAACTTCTTGCGTCTTGCGGTCGAGCTGCGTGAGCAAGCGGTCAACAATCGGGATCACCTTCGGGATATCGTTGATGATAACGGCGTTGGTGCGGTCATCCGCTACAACGTCGCCGCGCTGCGACAAGAACTTCTTTACAGTCACGATCGCATCTTTCGCCTTGGCATAGCTCAGGAAGCGGGTGACCGAGACCTTTTCGACGGCCAGCGCTTCGGATTCAATCTGGGCACGCCGCGCGTCAGCTTCTTTCTTCAGAGTGTCGACCATGGCGATGCGCAGGACGTTGCCTTCCAGCTCGCGGGCCATGTCGTTGTTCTTGAGGACGATGTCGAGCGCCTGATCCCACGGCACGTCATCGAGCACGATCGTCAGCGTGCCATGCACGTTGGGATCAAGCACCACGTTCAAACCGCTGATTTCGTGAACCAGGCGGAAGAAATCCTTCAGATCAACATCCTTCAGGTTGACCGAGATCGGCTCGCCTGTATAGCGAGGACCGGCAGCAGCTGCACTCTGGCCCTGCTGCGCTTTCTGCTCTGCAGCAAGGTTCACCGCCGGTGAAATTCCGGTGGAACTCTGAGCGGCACTGCTGGAGCTCTGTGCCTGGGCTGCGTGCATGCTGACCGGCAGCAACTCCACCGCAGTCTTGTCAGAGAAGCGAGCGGCTGCTTCCTGAGCGCGAACTCCGGGCTCTTCGGAAGCTTCCTTCTTCACTTCCGGCTTGGTTTCGTTCTTAGCCTGATAAGTAGGCTCGACGAATACGAAATTATTGGGCGAAGCGTCGGTCTTCTCGGCGGGCTTCGTCGCCGGCGTCGCAGACTTCGGCGCCGAACGCAAATCCATCACGCGCGGCGAGAAAGGCGACATCGGATGGCTAGCCGGAGTGCTCGACTCGGCCGCAACCGTCTTAGTCTCGGACTTGGACGCGCTGGCTTGGGAGGTCGCATTGGTGTGCAACGTCAGGATCAGCTTGCCCTCGGGCCCCGGGGTCAGGTCATAGGCGCACGCTTTCTCCAGGTCGACGACGACGCGCGTCGTGGGATGCGCTTGGCCACCAGTGCCGATGCGCACGCCCTTGACTCCCGAGTCGCCCACCGGGATGTGCGTCTTGCCGGTCGCCATCACAGTCTCCGGCAAATCGACCACCAAGCGTGCGGGTGAATCCAATTTGCTCACCTTTGGCGTCAAGGTGCCGGTGGCTGTCATCTCGACCCGGACGTTGCCCGCGTCGCGAATTACGTTGACTCGATCGAGCTGGCTGGGCGCCTGGGCGGCCGCGGCCACCACCAGCATCAGCAGCATCGATACGAACATGGTCACTTGTTGCTTTCGCATTTCGCCTCTCCCCACCCGCGGGCCTGGCCCGCGTGTCCTTCGTGCAACTTGAAATTAGAAACTCGGTCCGGACTTACACCGCCGGAGTAAAGATTCGCTTCACCACTTCGTGCGTGGATGTCTTGCCCAGCTTGTCCTGCACCGTCTCCTGGAACACAACGGAATCGCCAGTGATCCTCACCACGAAACCGTTGAATACAGGATCGTTTTCCCGCAGGAAATAAGCCTTGCCGATGTTGTTTGTCACAACGGCGATAAAGCCGCTGTCCGACTTCACCACGCCGCGCAGGTTGATGGCATTGATCTCAAGGCATTTCTTGCCAGTCGAGCAACCCGATCCCTGCTGCTGTATCACCGGGCTAAAGAACGGATCGCGTTTCCCGTTCATCGCCCATTTCTTTTCTTCCGGTTTGGGTTTCGCCGCCTCTGCGGGTTTGGTCGCAACTGAAGCAGCCGCCGCAGTCACCGTCTTTGCCGGAGTTGCAGCTTTCGATTCAGTCTTTGGAGCCGAGACGGGCGCCTTCGCAGCCGCCACTTTCGTCTCAGGAGCCTTCGATGGAGCCTTGGTCTGTGGTGCCGCTTTGGCGACTACCGGAGCCGAAGCTTGCGGTTTTGGAGCGGGAGCCGGAGCACTCTTCGCTGCGGGCGCTCCACCCTGCGTATGGAGAATCAGGGTGACTTTGCCCGCGGGACCCGGAGCCACATCGTATGTCAATGCCTTCTCGAGATCGACTACAACGCTGGTGGTGGGCGGATTCTTCCCGTCCATACCGATCCGGACGCTCTTTACTCCACCGCTGCCCACCGGAATCTTGTTTTGAGTAGTTGCCGCAACGGTCTCAGGCAATTCCACTAGAATGCGTGCCGGCGAACTCAGCTTGCTCACATTCGGCGTCACCGCCTCGGTGGAACTTAGCTCAATCTGAATGTCCGCGCTGCCCGGGACTACATTCACTTTCTGCAACCGGTTGTTGGATCCGGCAGCAGACTCGGCCTTGGGCGCGGCAGACTTGGCAACAGGCTTAGAGGCCGGAGCCGCGGCCGTCGCGACTGGCTTCGGAGGCGCCAGAACGATCGGCTTCTGCTGGCCAGGGATCGCTGCCGGCTTTACAGTCGGAACCGGAGCACCCGCCGCGGGCTTGGAGGCCGCGTTCGCTGGAACTCCCGCTGCGTTCAAAGCCGCATCCGTATCGTTGGCCTGCTTTTGCTGCAGCGACTTTGCCACGCTGCGCGCGTTGTCGATGGCGTCCGGGTTCTGCGCTGCGGCTTTGCTCGTCCAAGCCGCGCCCAGCGTCATCGTAAGTGCGATTGCCAGAATGCCAGTTGTGCGCTTCATCGCCTTCTTCATGAGGGTTCCCTATCTCGCCGCCGTGGTCGCCGGTTTTGCCCCGGCAGCCGCTGCAGGAGGTTGCAAATCACGACTGAAATAAGTGGTCGCCGTAAACGTCGCAATGATGCTTTCGTTCGGTGTGTACTGATATGTGTGCTTTGCCTTCGCGCCGCTCGGATTCTTGGTCGTCGAAATCACAATGCCGCCGATGTTGACGATGCGCTCCAGCTTGCTCACGCGGTCGAAAAAGTTCAGCACGTCGTAATACCGTCCATCGAGTTCCATGTCGAAAGGAACTTCGGTGTAATACTGTTGCTGCTTGATATCCTTCGCGGTGTAGCGCCGCAGTTCGACTTGAGCCTTGATGGCTTCCGCGTCCATCATCGTCATGAAGCCGTCGATCTGCTTCTCGTCGGGAACGATGCGCTGCTCGATCTCAAGCTGTTGCTTCAGCTCGGCCAGCTGTTGCTCGATCTGCTTCAGCTTCGGCCGGTACGACTCGAGTTCGTTGTTTTCCCTGATCTTGTCTTCCAGGGCATGCTGCGCCGCCGTGTTCTTCTCGTTCTGGCTCTTGAACACGGTGAAGTAGAGCGCCGCCGTTACCAGCGCGCCACCTGCGATCACCACACCCCACTGCTTGATGCCTGACAGTTCGCTAAAGTTCGCCATAGGTCTGCCTCTACGACTTTCCCTTCTCGCAGGTCAGGGTGAATTGGAACGCCTGCATTTCCTTGATCTGGTCGTCCTGGTAGGTTTCTTTGATCTCGACCGTCTTGAAAAATCCGGTCTTCTGCAAGTTCGCGATTAGATTGGCCACTGCATCGGTCGACAGCGCCGTGCCTTCCAGATTCACGTTTGGGCCCTGATCGTCCATCTTGCTGAGCCATACGGCTTCGGTGTTGTTGATGGTTTCGCCCATCATCGCCATCAGGTTGACCGGACCGGTCTGGTTCTGCCGCAATCCGTCGATCACGTCGACGCGACGCTTGTAGGCGTTGGCCTGGTTCTGACGCTCCATGAACTTGGCCTTCACATCGGCCAGCTCGCGGTTCTTCGTCACGGCCTCGTCCATCTTTTTGGCGATCGCTTTTCCTTCGTGATCGAGCCGATACCAGTACCCGAGGTTCAGCAAGCCCGCGACCACCAGAATCACCAACACCTTTAGTGTCGGCGACCCCATATCGCCCATTTCCATGGCGGGCATGGACGGGCCACTGCTGCCGCGCTTGCCCTTCCCTTTGTTCGATTCGAGAAGATTGATTTTGATCATAGGGATTCAAAGCTCCTCAGGGCCAAGCCCACCGCAACTGCCATCTGGCCGGGATTCTGCTCAACCAACTCCGCTGCCAGGCCTTCCGTAGGCGGCGTCACCCGCTGGAACGGATTCAGCAGCTCAACCGGCATCGAGAACTCCTGCCGCAACGCTTCCACCAGGCCGGGCACCTTCGACGAACCGCCCGCCAGATAGATTTTCTCGATGTGCTCTCCAGCTGCGCTGGCGCGGAAGAAATCGAAAGTCTTCTGAATTTCCAGCACGATTATTTCGGTCACCTGCTGCAGGATCGGCTGCTTCGCATCTTCGCTGACCGTGCCGACTTTGCGGCCCAGCTTGAGCGACTCTGCATCTTCGAAGCTCAAGTCCAGTTCTTTCTGCAGCGAGTCCGTATACTGATGCCCGCCCACGCTGACGTCGCGCGGGAACAACGGGGTCGTGCCCTTCACGATGTTGATGTTCATCACACTGGCGCCAAGGTTCAGCAGCGCCACCACCTGGCCGGGCGCCGGCTGGTAGTTGTACTCGTAACAGTTCTGCAGAGCCAGCGCATCGATATCGACGATAGCTGGCGTGCGCCCTGCCATCGAGAGCACGTTGGTGTAGTTCAGGATCTTGTCCTTCTTAACCGCGACGAGAAGCACATCCATCTGCGGCGACCCGACTTCGTCGGACAGAATCTGATAATCCAGGCTCACGTCGGCGAGATCGAAAGGAATGTGCTGGGCTGCTTCCTTCTCGATCGTCTCGGCGAGTTCCTGGTCGCTCATCGACGGCAGCGAGATCTTCTTCACGATGACGGAGTGTCCGCTCACCGCGGTGGCCACGGCCTTGGTCTTGATCTGGTTATCGAGGAACAGTTTCGAGATCGCGCTCGAAACCGTGCCCGAGTCCACGATCATGGAGTCGACCACGATATCGGAAGACAGCGGTTCCAGACCGATGTGTGCCACTTCGATCTGCCCGCCCTTCTTCTTCAGCTCGACCGCCTTGATGCTCGACGAGCCCACGTCCAGACCAACAATCGACTTCGATCCGAATCCAAACATGTGTCCACCCTTTGTCTGTGGCGCGGGCTTTCCGCCCGCGACGTTTCACTAAATCTGTCCCGCAGCCTTGCCCGCCGCTTTCGGCTTGCGCTTCATCTGCGGTTCCATCTCGCTTGACTTCTCTTCCATCCACTGGTCCAGCCGCGATTTCTTAAAGCGCCAGCGGTTGCCCAGCTTGAACGCGGGAATCTTCTGCTCGCCAACGTACTTGTACAGAGTGTCCGGACTCACGCCCAGGTATTGCGACGCTTGGCGAATATTCATCACTTCTCGCGAGTCGGCCATAGTTCCTTTGCTCTCTCCGTCAGCGTTTTCCCCGCCCGATCTCTCGGCCCCGCAGGATTGCTTCGGGAGACTGCCTCACCCTGTCTATCGGCTCAGAGGGCTTTGGTGTCCCGAGCATATATCAGCCCTGAAAAACCCCGGCTCGTAGCGAATCTCCGCGTTTTATTGGGTTTTCTAGGTGTTTTCTGGAATGCGAAATCGAACGCCGGAGGGCTAATATCTATATATTGTGTCGGACCTAGTTAGTAACACTATTAGATGTGCCAAGGTAAACACCTGAGTCCGGTCATGTCGATGTCGGTAACTGAAGTACTAGGCACGGTACGGAGGTACTACGACACTAGCCGAAAGTGTTGTTTATGAAGACGTTGTTGGGCACACGTTCGTGGATAACTTCACCTTGACCGGTAATTCGGAGAGGTCAATCGCAAGCCAGAACTTCTGGTAAGTTAGCTGGCGCATCATCGTCGCGAGTCGGGCGGCACCAGGTCGTTCGCGCGGTAGTAAACCACTAACTGTCCGTAGTGCTCTCCGCTGTGCTCTATGGCGAACGTCCAAATGGTGGAGTTGTGGGCCACCTTTCCGCCGAAAAACTTCGTGGTTTTGTCCAACCCTGTGTCGCCCTGCTCTTGAATCACCTTCGCTCCATCGGCCACGGCCTCTTGCACGAACTTGACCACCTCAGCCTTGGACTTGAAACGATCCCGCGTGGGATTATCGCCCTCGCCGAAATCCGGACCGACGTTTGTTCCGGAAATCCTTCGTATCAGGACGAAGTCCAGTGCGGCAGCGTGGAGAAGATTCAGGGCAAAGGTGCGTTCGTCTTTCTGCAGCTTGTAGTCGTACTTGTCTTCAGGGAAATCCTGCGCCATGGCAATAAGTTTGTTCCCTATATCGTTCCATCGATCCAACATCTCTTCGGAACGGGAGCGTGCCCGACTTGGAGACTGGCTCTGGCTTTGAGCCTGACTGCGAGTGCTCATTCCGAGTGCGGCGAACAGAGTGATCACAACTAGCGACAGCGCAGACCGATTCATGTCTATTTCTCCTTCTCTGCTCTGTTTTCAGAAGTTCCGTTCGAATTAGACGTAGCTCTGCGCCCAACGTTTGAGCAATTTTCGAATTGAATTGGAACGTGTAAACGCGGGAACTGATAGCGTAGAGGCCCAGAGGTCACGTTCTGAGTTTCCCCGCAAATTAATCATCGGTTATGAGAAAGGAAATGCAATGTCAAACTCAACCCGCCGTTCTCTGCTGCAACTCGGCTCCGCAGCCGTCGGAAGCACTCTGCTAGCTTTCAACCTACCGAAAGAAGCCAGTGCACAATCCGACTCCACCACTGTCTTCCACGTATTCGCCTTTCAGTGGAAGCCTGGAACGACCAACGCTCAAAAAGAGAGAGGGCAGAAAGACATCCTTGCCTTTCAAGGCGTGATCCCCGGACTCCTGGAGACCCACGCTGGTGCAAACATCTCTCCCCGCGGCAAGGGATACACGTTCGGCGGCATCATGAAATTCAAGGACGAAGCCTCCCTGAACGCCTATGTTCAACATCCGGCCCATCAGGCGCTGCTCAAGTGGCTCGTCCCACTCATCGACGCCGTAGAACTGGACCTTCGCAGCTAACCCGTTAGGCCGGAGTGCCAGAATGCCGTCACCGTGCGGCGCTCCTGATACTTTCGCTAACGAATCTTTAGATCCGCATAGTGGGCAAAGCCGGATAGTTCCACTTGGTCGCTGCCCGGTATGTAGAGGCCGAACTTGCCCTGGCCCGGATTCGAGCCAGGCTGCGTCCAGCGATCAACGACGGTCCAGCTGTCGCCGTGCTTGATTTGATGGACGATCTCTGTCGAGTTGACGAGGATGTGGAGCGTGCGAAGACTTTTCTTGTCCCCTTTGTCGGATACTCTAATATCGCCGACTTTTTGTCCGTTACGAATTATCGTGCGGTAGAAGTAGTTATCGTCCAATTGGAAAAGGATATAGTTCTTTGCGTCGGTGTAGTTGAGCACCCATTGCAACAAATGACCCTTCGTAGGCCTTGCAGAAAAAATAAATGTGCCCGAGGCAGGAACGGCTCCATATAAAACGAAGTCCCCGCCTTTGCGAGTGAAGACATCTCCCTCACGTTTCCAGGCGCCAGCATCCTCCCACTTCGACATGCCATTCGGCGCGAGTGATAGATCCAGACTCCTGGATTGACCCGCTGTTACTTCCACCGTCGCCGAGCGTGTGAACCGGTCGGAGGTTCGCGCCGTAATCGTGTACGTCCCCGGGGCAAGATTGAGTGGGACGCCACTGCTCACTATCTTTAGAAGGTCGCCTTTCACAATGGCGACATTGGCGTCGGCGGGCGCGTAGCTAATTCTCAATTCGCCCGAAGCACCTTCCAAAGCCGCCTCCGCAGCTGCGATCGCGACAGCGCCGCCGGCAACAAAGTGTTTTTTGAACTGCCGCGGCTTGAATCGGTCTTTGCGCAGTTCAACCGTATGGTCTCCGGGGCTGACGGAAGAGAACGTTAGCGTGCCGTCGGACTGAACCGTACCCACGGAAGTTTGATCCACAAGAACCGCGCTTCCGGGAGTTCCGCCCTGAATCGTCAACGAAGCCAGACGCGCCGCAGGCAAAGCAGGCTGCGGTTGCAAGTTGAAAACAAGCTTCGCTTCCTCTTCCTTACGAATGCGTATCTTCTGCTGAGGAGGATCCTGAAAGCCGTTCTTCGAAACCTGCACGACGTAATCGTTGAGCTCGAGCTTCGTAATGCGTAGTTGTCCGCCCTGCGTGAGTTGTCGTTGCAGTTTTCCGTTGAGAGAGACTCGCGCGCCGTCTTGACCTACTACGACAACTAGCGTTCCCAGGTCTTTGTGATCGGGGATGACGGGAGAGGCATCGAGAGTACCTTTGCCCTCGACAGTCTCGGAAGAGGGGGGGATATCCGGCTTGGATGCTTGAGGCGGATGTTCGTCAGAAGGAGGTTCGGATGGCGCCGCGACAGCAGGCGCTGAGATCGCCGGCTCCGTGGCGGGAGGAGTCGAGACAGAGGGAACAGCAGAAGGGGTCTGTGCGACCGTCGGAGATTGATGTTTTCGCGCAAAAAAGAAAATCGCCGCGATCAGCACGATGGATACGACGGAGACGACGACAATCAGCGTAGAGGAACTTGACCTCGGAGCCTGCTTTGCCCGGGCTGGCCGCGGAGTGATTTTGGCCGGCGGTGCGGCGGAAGCAGCGGTCGAGGTCGTCAGAGGTTGCGGGACTACGACGGGCGCGGCTAAACGCTCAGCAACTTTTGTCGGGGGCGCTGGGTCTGGAGCAACCTTGTTGGTCGCCGCTTTGCCAGGTACAACTGCGGCGCTCGCAATGTTTTGAGACGGAGTTGGGTTTGCCGAAACTTGGCTCGGCAAAGACTGATTAGTGTCGGCGCGTGAAATCTCCGGCGCGTTAGGACGCGGCACGTGAAAAATGACAGTCGCACCCTTGCGGCGCGACGGTGCGGTTGAGCTCTCCTGCGGGAGCATTCCCAATCGGAGCAGCAAGGCATTCGCGATCGACAGAATTTCGCCGTCCGTCCAATGCTTGGCGGCCACCTTTTGGATGCGCTCGACTAGTGCTTGTTTTGCAGCATTGTCAGTGGCCCCGGCGATCTCGTTTTGCAGACGCCGCAGCTCGTCCAAATCGCCGCGGCGCGCCTGGCGCCGACGAGCCTCCTGGTCGCGTTGGACTGCATCCTGGATCTGGAGCAACTTGGGATCGTGGGGATGAACCGCCAGTCCCTCCGCAACCCAGGCCAAGGCTGCAAACAGATCGCCGGAGGAGTGCAGCTTGGTCGCCTGCGATACCCAGTCCTCCACCGAGCTTTTTTCTTTTTTGCGAACAATCAGGCTGAGGATCGTTTTGGCCGTGGGATGCGCGGGGTTCAACGCGAGCGCCTGATTGGCGAGCGTCTCGGCTTGTAACCAGTCGGTTTCTACAATGGATTGCGCATGCTCGACGAGAGCGTTGGCCAGAATCGTGCGAGCGAGAGTATTGCTCTTATCGAGTTCATAGGCTTTGCGCAACAGTTGAATCGCTTCTCCGGACTTCTGCTGCGCGAACAGTTCCTGGCTTTCAGTGATCAGGCGGTCGGCTTCGGTTTTGTGACTTGCGCCTTTCTGCGCGAGTTTCTCCAATTCGTTGAGGTCTGCATCACCGGCGAATTCGGCGCTCGCACCTCGCAACAAGTCCAGCGCGCGCGAGTACTCTCCCGCGCGCAGCATGGCCTTGATCTGCTCACTGAGCCGCGTTTTGGATGCCGCGCCGGTTTGCCGGTCGCTGATTTCCTGCAAGCGATTTAGCCTCGAACAACCTTAAAAACGTTTAAAAGTTGAACTCATTCTTGATTCCTCACGGTGCGCTCGAGCGCAACGTGTCGTAACCTGACTTGCTCTTTGTACAGGCGCACTCCGGCGCTGGGGAGGTGAGCGTATAGTCTAGGCGCCACCAAGAGGTAAGCTCTAGATAACAAAGGTAATGGGAGCGCGAGAGCCGGAACCGGCCCTTTTCAGGAAGATACTATTGGAATCCCCATACGAACCGTCGCTACTTTTGCGACGTTTTGTATGCAGCTTGTGCCTTGGTTGAAGCTGACTCGGATCACATCCGCTCTACTGAACGTCTACCACCCTTCCATTCAGGAACGTCACCTTGAGATCCTTGTACACATAGATCTGCTTCGGTCCAAGGTTCACCACCTTAGACGGTTGTCCAAGCGACGCCTGCACCTGATCGATGGTCATTCCCATCTGGATCGTTTGTGGCTCACCGCCACCCTGTTGCTGACCGCCACCCTGATCCTGACCGCCCTGCTGGCCACCTTGCTGTTGTCCACCCTGCTGGTCTCCGCCGCCTTGCTGCGAATCATCGCTGATCGCCAGCAACTGGCCAATCGTATCCTCCACGTCACCGGCGCTGGCCTTGGCGAGAGATCCCTTTGGAAACTGAAATTCGACGTTAGCCTTGGCCCATGTCGGCGGATCGGTGTTGTTGCACGTATCGCACTCGACGATGCCCAGCAGAACTACATCTTTATCGACCTTCACGTCGATCTTGGTGGCATAGACTTTGTCGCCCTTCTTCATCAGATGAGTCGTCTGTCCTTCCGAGGCCGTCTGCGAAAAGTGACCGAACAGCTTCTTACGTGCTTCCGTCATCGCGGCGTTTGGACCGTGCACCGTACCGTTTTCATACTTGTTGGTGAGCGTGGTCTTGTCGGAATACGGCACGCCCATGATGCCGCCCTTCTGAACAGCCAGCAGCGTTCCCTCTTCGACAACCGAATATCCGCTGGTATCAGATCCCATCTTCACCAGCTTGTACTGAGCCGCGAGTTGTTCCTGTAAAGTAGGTGCGCCAGCCTGAGCCGCGGCCGAGACCACCAGCACTGAGGACACACACAGAACCGTAACCACCAAAATCGTCCGCTCCGACCTCTGCCACATAACCCGCATTCTCCTTTTCATAGTGCAACCAACCTCGTTCTCGTTACACCTGAGGGTGCCCCACCCTTGTCGCGTTTTTCTGCGACAGGGTGGAGATTTTGATTCTTGGGTGGCGCAGTGCCTTCAGCGCCGATAACGAACATCCCGAGCGGTTTTACCCGCCGAGGTTGCTCTTGTTATTGCGATCCGCCTCCGCCTGAACCTGCTTCCTGCTTGACCTCAGATTCGGTCTGATCGGCTGCTTGCTGTTGTTCTTGCAATGATTTCTCCGCGCTCTTGTCCGGCGCTGGCGGCGGCACGTCGCCCTGTGTGGTGCCCGTGTCCGGAGCCTTGGGAAGCCCACCCGTGCCGTTCTTCTTGGCCAGTTCTCCCATGCCGTCCTTGAGCTGTTCGCGGAATTGGTTGTACATCTCCTGCAGATCGTCGGTTGAGACCGTTCCTTCCGATCCGATTGAGCAGTCCGACTTCTTGCTGGCCACTACCTTCACGGCAACATTGCCATCATCGTCCGGCGTATTTGAGGTGCGAGTGATGACATCGCCTTGCGACAAATCACACTCGTCGCCGCTCTCTGGCACAAGGTTAAGATCGGAGGAAACCATAAACATTGGGAATTTCGGATCGAGCGCCGGTGGCGCTTCCTTGGACTCCGTCTGCTGTCCTCCTCCCGAACTGCTGCCGCTCTTACCTGCTTCCGCTTGTTCTGCGGCTAGCACCGCCTTCACTTCCACCGCCAACTGATCCTTTACTTCCTTGCTCAGCGCGACGTTCTTGGAAGCATCCGGCGCGACCGGCAACCGTCCCAATCCCGCGACCAGCGGGAAATCTGGCCCAAGCGGATCGAGTGCATTTGCTTCCAGCGAAGCGGTATACGCCGCCCTCAAACTCGCGGCAATCATCCAATCCGTAATCCAGAACGCCGCCGATGGATACACCGGATACGGCTGGTAATAGTACGGCCCGTAGTAGCCGTACCAGGGCTCAGCCTGCCAGCCCCACCCGTAGTACACCGGCGCCGGCCACGGATTGTAAGCCCATCCGTAATACACCGGGTGATAGTAGTACGCGGGATAATATCCGTAATACGGGCGTCCTCCCCAGTAGTAACCGCGGTATACCCCCACGCGATAGGAACCGTGATAGTAGTACGTGCGGGAGTAATACGAGTGACCGCCGCGTACCACGTACGCGCGTTGGACATAACCACCGCGGTGTCCAACGCTGACAACTCGCACCCCATTGCGAGTGCTGACAACGGTACGACCGCCGTGCATTCCGTGCTCAATGTGCATTCCGTTGCGGTTCACAGACCGGATCTGACCATTGGGACGAATGTGCGCTGTGCCTCCGCCTCGCAGTGAAACCTGGTGACCCGGCGGAGTCCGGTTCATCGTCCCATGAGCGCCAGGTCGTCCGTTGTTGCCCGCGTGCATTGCGCTGTTGTTCCCGGGATGATTCCCCATGTTGCCGTTGTGATTGGCCGCGTTGCCGCCGTGATTCCCCATGTTGCCGTTGCGATTGGCCATGTTGTTGTTCGTTCCGTTGTGGCCTCCCGCACTGTTCACTCCATGGTTGCCGACCGTATTGTTCATGTTGTGGCCGTTGTTCCCCATTGCGGAGTGGGAATTGTTGGACGCTCCCGGTCCTGCATGATTCGCGCTTCCCATTGCCGGTCTATTCATCGTCCCATTTGCATTGTGCTGGGGCATATTCGAATGCTGCGGCTGTTGCGAATGGCTCGGCGCTGAGTTGTGCGCGGGAGCGCTGGCATGCGGCGCTGGTGCACTCGGATGCGGAGCCGGTGAATTCTTGTGCTGCGCAACCGCGAAAACCGGAAGCGCTACCAGTAATCCTGAAAGAAGAAAACGTGCAACACCGCTGGTATGAACAGGGTGGTTCATCAACCTCATCGATGGCTCCTCAATTCGAGAATTTCGTCCAACGAACAAGCGGGCGTCTGCGCAGTCGCCTAACGCGCAATTTCGCGGATATTTTTCGGGGCCCGGGGGGGAGAGAGATTTTTGCAAAGGCGCCACTGCGCAGCATCCGCATTGCCGGAGCGGCGTCCCGCGGCGAACCACGTTATCAAAAGCTGTTCCGGGGTGCAATCGATTTCTCGGATTCCCCTCGCCTGCTTGCGCTAATCTAGTTCGTCAACATCAGGAGGATTCCTGTGCGCTATCTCGACCGGCTACAACCTCTTGCCTTGCTGCTGATGCGTTTGACCCTCGGAGCGATCATGATGGCTCACGGATATCAGAAGTTCTCTCATGGCCTTCAGCATTTCGCCGGCTTGGTGGGCAGCATGGGCATCCCTTCCTGGCTTGGATATGTCTCTGCCCTTACCGAATTGATCGGCGGGCTGCTCATCTTCGTAGGATTTTTCACTCGCCCCGCCGCGTTCGCCGTCTGCATCAACCTGTTCGTCGCCATCTGGAAAGTGCATTTGCACAATGGATTAATGGGATCTCCGGACCATCCCGGTTACGAGTTTCCTCTCGCTGCCGCAACCTTGGCCTTCGCTCTCATTTTCCTCGGGGGCGGACCGATCGCCATCGATCATATTTTGCGTGGCGGTGGGTCAAGTTCCTCGCGCTAAGAGTTACTGTGCGCAGATCATTCCGGTTGTAATCCCCATCAACGATCGTTCGTTTGCACCGCAAACGAAATCTGTGTGCGAGTTGCGGGATCCTTATCATGCTCAATGTGCGCGTCGGATCAGTCATCTTTAGTTGTGCTCAATTAGTGCCACTTCTGATTCCCACGCAACTTTCACAGGTTCGCAGGGTTCGTCTGACTTTCAGTATCAGCTTTTCCAGTATCAGCTTTTCCGACGACGACGTGGTTTGATTTGTACATTCCGTGCGCATGGAATTATGATGAGATCTAGCTAGGTGCTTGCATCCAAAAGCTTTGGCGGTTGCATCGTAACAGTCAGCACGCATTAGGAGGTTTCTCTTGAGAAAGTTGGCCTTCCTCGCGGTGGTCCTTCTAGTTTTCGGTTTCGCTAGCTTGGCTTCTGCCCAACAGGGCGACGCTTACATCGGCGGCGGCACGATGCTGTCCTCCACGCCTTCTTCGACGATTGGGAATTCCAACTGCAGCACCAATTCGAGCGGAAACGTTGTCTGTCCCGAAAAGGGTGGCCTCTATCTGAACCTAGGCGCCGACATCGTCTTCAAGAGCCGTCTCGGCGCGGCTTTCGACGTGAATTGGAAAGCCAGCCAGGGCGAGTTCGGCGGGCCCGGAGGTCAACCCTATCGGCCGCTACTCTTCGACTTCAACGGCGTGTTTCAGCCTCGCTTGGGCAAGAAGGCTGGGCTTGATCTATTCGGTGGGATCGGATGGCAGAGCACCCGCTTCTATGGCTATCAGCCGACCAGCGGCTGCGTCTACTTCGGCGCCTGCTACACCAGTTCCAATCATTTTCTGGTGGACGTAGGCGGCGGTCTCCGCTATTACGTGTGGGGACACATGTTCATTCGTCCTGAGCTCCGCTACTATCAGATCGTGAACAACACTGATAACTTTACCTCCGGCCACATCATCCACGTCGGAGCTTCGATCGGATACACTATCGGTCCAGAGTAAACGACCGGACCGATGCCAATAGTTCTCAGTTCTCAGTTCCCCAGCAAAATCCTAGTCCTCGGGCGGCTCTTCAGAGCCGCCATTCGAGGGCTCGTTTTCCGTGTCCGCGTCGCACTGACGACTCACAACTTCGAAATGAGAATCGCTCTCGTCTTCTGCGTGCTCTGCATCCTCGCCAACGTATTGCACGCGCAGCAACTCGACGTTGCTGGCAGCGGAAGCATCCTCGAGTCTCCCGGACCCAACAGCGCATCACTGGCCTTCGTTCCACCTGGCGACAACGGAGGTGTTTTCGCCGGGTTCAGCCTGCAGTATCTATCGGAAAATTCCCGTGGGCTCAATATCGAAGGCGCATTTCGGGCAAAGGAAGGCCTTTACAACCGATATCAATACTATCGCCCGGTCTTTTACGACGTGAACTGGGTATACGGTCACGCGTTCGCACCGAAGTTTCGGGGTGACTTCATGGCCGGCGTCGGCGGAGAAACGCTGATCTTCTACCAGAAGACCGCAACCTGCTTCTACGGAAATGGATGCAGCACCCACGTGAACAACACTCACTTTCTGGTGCACGCAGGATTTGGCCTGCGTTATAGCCTTTTTAAAGGTATTTTTATCCGGCCAGAAGCGCACTACTACTTCATTCCCAACAACTACGAATTTCATTCTGATCACGTACTGCGCTTCGGAGGGTCACTCGGCTACACTTTTGGCGGACGATAAGATCGTCACGAGATTCCATACCAAATGCAAAAAGGCAGCGTCCTCGGACGCTGCCTTTCGATTTTGAAAACCCGGGCCCGTTTACTTCATCGACATGCAGATTTCGGCTTCATGCATCGCTTGATTGAGGTGCTCAACCGACTTCGCCCGATGGCCTCCAAAATCGTGCTCGGCAATATCGAGTTCGTGCTTGGCAGCGCGCATGTGTTCCAGAGCTTCGTCGATGTGCGGATGCCGTTCCGGCGTGGCAACCGGGGCCGGTGTCGGAACAGCTGCGACTACAGCTGCTGGGGCTGGCTTTGGTCCGGCTGCCGCTGCGGTAAAGGCGAGCGTCAAAAGAAGTGTCGCTATCATGAGCAGAGTTAGAAACCCAATCTTCTTCATTCTTTCCTCCTCGTCCGAATTGCGGCTCGGACGCAACCGATTTCTGCTATGCCACGGAGTTGCTCGCCCCAATTTTGAGAGACCCCGACCGCGACTGCGCTCAAGTATAGCGTCGTGGACCGCGCTGAGCCTGTCCAATGGGTTACTCAGAAGGTGCTCACCTATCCGTAAGGTGCAATAGATGTGACTGACCTATGCACTAAGCATCGGCATATGAATGCCTTGGTCGTGAAGCGAACGGAATGTGAAAGCTATTCACATAAGTGCATGAATATGGCAGAAATGCAGTGATCTGGAGATGTATTCTTTAATTCCTTTCGGAGCGCCGTCCTCGCCACCAAAGAAAAACCGCGATCGCCACCACGACTACCGCTACCACAACATCGAACCGCTTCATCCCACGCTCTAGCTTGTCCCAATGCCGCCCAAAGAAATATCCCACGCTAGAGATCACACCGACCCATACTGCTGCGCCCAGAAAATTGAACACTGCAAATTTCTTCCAAGACATCCGTAGCACACCCGCCATCGGACCGGCGATGATCCTCATGCCGAAGACGAATCGAGCGAAGAAAATTGTGGCTGCTCCGTAGCGCTCAAACAAACTCTCTCCCCGCTCGATTGTTGATTTCTGGATCCGGAATAATGATTGATACCTGGCGAGCAGTGGACGGCCACCGTGATACCCGAATGCAAACCCCAGGTTATCGCCAACGGTTGCAGCAACTGTGGCCACAACGATGATCCATGAGAGTCGCAGATCGTGTTCGGAGTACGCCATGAAACTGGCGAGAAGCAAAATCGTTTCGCCGGGTACTGGAATCCCCGCATTCTCCAGCAATAAGGCGACACCCACTGCCCAATAGCCGTACAAAACAATGGCATGACGCAAACTCTCGAGGATGAATTCTGTCATCGTAACGCCGGCGCCCCTACCGGCAGTCGTGGGCCCGAGCGCGCCCCAAACAAAATAGAATTAGTCACTTTAAGAAATCGATTAGCGCTTGATTGAATTCTACGGGACATTCTTCATAAGGCAAATGCCCGATCCCGGAGAACACAACCTTCTTCGCTTGCGGAAAGTATTTCGCCAGTGGTTCCATCGACGAGTAGTACACCGCTGGATCCTTCGTTCCCCACATCAACGCGGTAGGAATTGCCGACAATTTTGGCAGTAATTCTTTCAATTCCCGCAAGTCGGCCGTCCAGGTGCTAACAATACTGAGCGCGTGATCGATCAATCCTGGCTTTACCATGGGCGCTTGATATCCTTCGAGACTATCCGGCGGGATCTTCGTGCGATCTGCATAGAGGCGGAAATGGAAATACGGAAACAGAGCCGGTACTCGATCGACGCACCAGCGAAATCCAACCGATCCCAGGCGGCCTCCAATGAAGGGTGCCAACCACCGCCCATGCGTCGAATAGGGGTTTACTGGCGCCACCAGGATCAGACTTTTTACAAGCGGAGTTCCGCGGACAAGACACTCCGCAGCCGCGCACATCGCCACCGCGCCACCTCGCGACGTCCCCAGCAGATCAAAGGTTTGGAGCTTTAATTCCTCTGCGAATCGGATCACGCGCAATGCGGTCGCCCGCATGGAATGATCAATCTCTGGCCGATCGGAGAATCCCGCACCTAACATATCGAGCGCGTAACATGTGCGGTAGGGCGCAAGCGAAGGCAATGTAAAGCGCCACGAGAAGGAATACCCCATCAGCCCATGGAGAAGCACCAGAGGTGGCCCCGAACCGGCGCGCAAATACCGCATTTGCGCCCCGTCAAAATCCATCCAGCACTCTTCAACACCCTGTCCTACAGCCGGGGCGCCCGCTGTCTCCACCTGTCCTACCACCATTTTTTCTCAATCCCGACGCCAGTTTCTTTCTTGCGAGGACAACTCTTTTCCTGCCGCCGCCTTCTATTTAAGTGAAACAACGCCTCTGTCGCTTCACTTTGGGGAGCTTCGGCTCCCCGATTTTTTCGCGACAACGACACTTTCTCTCGCTGGTCTGCACCCAGCAGCTCAAACGTTGCCATCCTGAGGCGCGCTTTTTGCGCGTCGAAGGATCCCTACCTGCTCAACTGAGCAGGTATTCCGACCACGAACCCAACATGCGTGATCCTAACCCCGCGCTTTCTACGCTAGATAGGATTCCGATTTTCCTAAGCCGCCGCTCTCTTCTTCCCCAATAACTTCTTCAATACTCGAATCCCCTTATCCACGTGCTTCTCTTCCATCATGAACGGAGGCAGGAAACGCACTACCGTATCGTGCGTGCTGTTAAATAACACCCCCGCGGCCAACCCCTCATCCACAATCGGGCGCGCCGGAATCTCCAACTGAATGCCTTGGATGAATCCACGTCCACGCACCGCAGTCGCCACCGAGCGCTTCGTGACCAGTTCCTTCAACTCCTGCTGAAGATAAGCACCAACACGACTTACGTTCTCGAGCAGTTTTTCTTCTTCAACGATGGAAAGAAACTCCAACGCAATCCGGCACGCGAGCGGACCGCCGCCAAATGTAGTTCCGTGCTGACCCGGAGAAATTGCGCTGGCAAATTCTTCTTTAGCGATGAAGGCACCGAGAGGAAGCCCAGCAGCAATCGGCTTCGCGATGGCGACGATATCCGGCGTCACGCCGAAGGTTTGGAACGCAAAGATCGTTCCTGTGCGCCCCAACCCGCACTGAATCTCATCGAAGATCAGCGCAGCACGATGCCGATCTGCCATTGCGCGGCACTCCCGTAAGAATTCTTCGGAACATTCGAAGATTCCGCCTTCCCCGAAAATCGGCTCCAGCACAATCGCACAAGTATTGTCATTGACCGACGCTCGCAAGCTCTCCAGATCGTTCCGCTTCACGAACGTCACGTCTTCGAGCAGTGGCTCAAAGCCCTTGCGATGCTTGTCCTGCCCCGTCAGCGATAGTGCCCCGAACGTTCGCCCATGATACGAACCATCCAGCGCCACGAGCCGGCACTTCGCGTCTCCCCCGGCGCGATGTCCCGCCAACCGCGCAAGTTTGATTGAGCCTTCGATCGCCTCCGTTCCGCTATTGGAGAAGAACGCCCGGTTTAATCCCGAGAGCTTGCACAACTTCTCCGCGAGCTGGCCCTGGTACTCGTGGTAGTAAAGATTCGACACGTGAATGAGCTTCGCTGCCTGATCCCGAATCGCCTTCACAATACGAGGATGCGCGTGCCCCAGCGCGTTTACCCCGATGCCTGACACGAAATCCAGATACTTCTTTCCGTCAGTGTCGAACAGAAACACACCTTTGCCTTTGGCGAGCACCACGGGATATCGACTGTAAGTCTGCAAAAGATACTGCCGCTCGAGCGCGGCAATCTTGTCGAGTGAAGTCGAAGGTACATCTGTGCTCGGAGGAGCGTCCGCGGTAGAAGTAGTATTCATAAGAGCCTCCTTGGGAAGCTTCGATTTTACCGGAAAAAGGAGATGCGCCCGGAAACCGATGTCCCGTCGATTTCAGCCTTGACTGAGTCGCAACATGCTGTCGCCCGCGCTTCACTGAACCGCATGCCTGTACTGGAACCAAACAAAAGATCAGGAGTCGCCTATGCCCTTACAAAAGACGGAGTCGAACTGCCGGTCATCGACATAACGCACCCCGTCTTTGCACTGAACATCACCGACGCCGAGCAAAGCGCACTTGTCCAGAAATTCTTGCGCGAGCCGATTCCGTTTCATTTTTTGCCCAGGCGTATTCGCACTGCGCTCTTGCAGTTCTTCCTACGCAACTCGATGCTCGCCGAGGGCATCCGCCGATCACAAAATAGCTTCATGACTGGGATGCATACATATCTTCTGAAACTCGGTCCCGACATGCTGCCCACGGCATACGCGAATCCGATTGATCGACGCATTGCCGTCTCTCTGCCGGCAGTTGCAGTGCGCCTTCGCGTGCAAGATGTCGCCTCCCTCATGGTCGAGGCCGTAGTCTCCCCTCTCTCTCAAGCTCCAAATCGACCTCTGCACTTGATAAACATCGCTGGTGGCCCGGCAATCGATTCGCTGAATATGCTGATCCTGCTTTGCAAGAATCATCCGGGCATTCTCGCGCAGCGTGAGATATTCCTCGACATTCTCGACCTGGACGACACGGGGCCTGCGTTCGGACAAGGCGCATTGGCCGCACTCTCCGCCCCGGGTGCGCCATTGCATGGACTCCGCGTAAACTTTCGCGCGATTCATTACGACTGGTCGAACACAGACGTCTTGCAGCAAGCTGTGAATGAAGCTCGTTGCAGGGAAGGATTGATTCTTTGCTCTTCGGAAGGCGGTTTGTTCGAATACGGAAGTGGCGAAGATGTTCTAGCGAATCTCAAGGTGCTTCACGCTGCCGATCAAGTCATCGGCGTAGCCGGCTCAGCCACCCGTGCGGACGAACCAATTCAGCGCCTGCACACAATCAGCTCAGCAAAAACCAAACCGCGCGGTCTCTCGGCCTTCCGCGCATTAGTTCAAAAAGCAGGCTGGGACGTCTCTCGCGTGATTGAGCGTCCCTTCAGCGATCACTTCCTGCTGCGATGACGCGCAACCGCCATTACTCCAGCGAAATAACGGTTACCGACTTCGGCTCCAGTTTCAACGTCAACCTCCCTCCCGATGCTTTCGCCGAATAAGCCTTCGGCACAACCGTATTCGGCGCGTCGAACGTATTGATGCTGTCGACCTTCGGAGCGGTCAGGGTCTCACCCGTGGCTCCCTTGGCGGAAACTCCTGCGAGATTCACTTGGACTTCGACAGCCTGATTCGGATCGACATTCGTTACTTCGAGCCAAAGCTTTCCGTCCTTACCTTTCGCCGCGATCGCATCCACGCGTGGCAAAGTGACGTCACCGCGCGTGTACTTCCCCGCATCAAGCGTCACCGGCACAAACGTCGAGTCCTGAAACGGCACATACATCTTGAACACGTAGTAAGTGGGAGTCAGCACCATCTTCTCTTTGTCAGTCAGGATCATCGCCTGCAGTACATTGATCATCTGCGCGATGTTCGCCATGCGCACACGATCTGCATGCCGGGTAAAAATGTTCAGGTTCAGCGCTGCCAGCACTGCATCGCGCAAGCTATTCTGCTGCACCAAGAATCCCGGATTGCTCCCTGGCAGCGGCGCATACCATGATCCCCACTCATCTACAACCAGAGCGACCTTCTTCTGTGGATCGTACTTATCCATGATCGCCGAATGCTTCGCGATCAAATCATCCATCTTCAGAGTTTCCTGGAGGAATCTCGCGTACTCATCCTCCCCGAACCCTTCCGACTTAAACTTGTCCTGCCAGTTCATCACTGTGTAGTTGTGCAACGACAGGCCATTCATCTCCCAGCTCCACGTATGTTGCTGGTAGCCTTTCATGATGGTCTCCGTCCAATCGGTCCAGCGCGACTCACCACCACCCGGCCCAACCGCGATCCTCAGCATCTTGTCGGTTTCCTGCTGCGCCGGATCGTAGTTGCGAACGAAGCGGCTGTAGATCTTGAATTGACTCAAGTAATACTCCGGAGTCATATTGCCGCCGCAATCCCAGCTTTCGTTCCCGATACCCAGATACGGAACCTTGTAGGGCGCTGCATGGCCGTTTGCACCGCGCTCCTTGCCGAGAGTCGTCGCCTCCGCCGCAGTCATGTACTCAATCCACTCCGCCGCTTCCCGAGGAGTTCCCGACCCAACATTCACCGAAACGTACGGCTCCGACCCTATCTGGTCGATGAAGTCCATGAACTCATGCGTACCGAACGTATTCGGCTCGATTACGCCGCCCCAGTCGGGATTGAGTGTTACGCTGCGCTTCGGGCCGATACCATTCCGCCAGTGATATCCATCCGCAAAGCACCCTCCCGGCCACCGCACATTGGGGACCTTGATTGCTTTCAGCGCTGCAACCACATCCTTGCGAATGCCGCGGATATTCGGAATCGAAGAATCCTGTCCAACCCAAATGCCGTCATATATTCCATGCCCAAGATGCTCCGCAAACTGCCCGAACAGGTTGCGGTCGATCTTCGCCCCCGTCTTCGATGTGTCGATCGACAGCTCAACAGTCTGCGCCCCTGCCAGTGTTGCGACTAGAGTCAGCAACGCAATACAAAAACAAACGGGTGCCCCACTTCTGGCCGGTTTTGCCAGAAGTGGGGATTTTGGATTCGTGTGTATAAGAGCCATGTCTCTCTCCCTTTAAATCAAGAAGTTCAAGAACAACAACTGCAAAAAGAATCTCACCCATTCAATAAAGAGGCGCCTCTCCCTCAGGCCGGGTCTTCCACCGCCGGTGCACCCAGAGCCACTGCTCGGGATACTTCCTCACATACTCCTCAATCACTTTCGTAAACTTCTGCGTGTTCGCAACAATATCGGATTCCAGATTCCCTGTCCGAACCAACTCCACGGCCGGATCAAATCGCAACCGATACTTCCCCAAAGATTCATCCCAGATCGTAAACCCGGGCACGACCGCCGCATCAGTCCGCATTGCAATCCGCGCCAGCCCACTCGCCGTACAGGCCGGAATCCCGAAAAAATCGACGAAGACTCCTTGTGGAGGAGTCATATTCGTATCCATCAAAATCCCGACGGTCTCCCCCGCTTTCATCGCGGCCAGCAACCCGCGCACAAAATCGTCTTTCGGGACCACTTTGTTCCCGTGTAGTGTGCGGTATCGCTGCAGCAGACGATCGAGATAAGGATTGTCCATCGGCCGCATCACTACGTTTACCCAGTGTCCGTGAATCGAATGAGCAAAGGCCGAAAGTTCCCATCCGCCAAAGTGCCCCGTGAGAAAGAGCACTCCTTTCCCCCTCGCGTAGGCTCTTTCGTAGTTTTCCAGACCGTCGTACACGACAACCTGATCGATGTTCTCCAGCCTATATCGAGGAAACTGACACAACTCAGCCAGTTGCCGGCCCAGAGAAGTGAAAACTCCGCGCAGGATCCGCTTGCGTTCCGCCTCAGCTTTTTCCGGGAATACCATCGACAGGTTTCGCATGCCGACCTGTCGTAGCCGAAAATGCAGGAGGTAGACCAGTTGCGCAATGGCAATCGCGAACGCACGCGAGAAGGGCCGCGGCAGGATGCCCATGATTTTCAGAAAAGGCCAAGCTGCTGCGTATTCCAGTTTCCGCCGCATCAGAGAAGGGTCACTCTATCATGCGGGAATGCCTTTTCAGTCAGCCATTCACGAGTTCCGAGTCGTGTTTCTGGAAGATTTCCGCCATCGCGTGAGGACTCCGCTCCGTCATAGCATGAATATCCTTAATCAACGAATAGACGTTCGGCGTCATTATCAGAAGATATCGGACCGGGCCTGGTCCAGGGTTCCAATATGTATGGGCCGTCCCCCGAGGCACAAACACCGCCGACCCAGCTCTTGCTTCAACAACACCCTCACCCACACGAATGCATAGCGTGCCTTCGAGCACGTACCATGCCTCATCATCATTTCGGTGAAAATGTAGCGGTGCGATCCACCGCGGCGGGCCCGGCGGTCCGCCAGCATCCTTCCACTCGGCGATAACAAAATCGTTCGCGACCGAACCGAGGACCGAGCCAGCGAGAACCGGGGCGATCAGCGGAGTACTCATATCAACCTTGAAGGGTATCCCTGAGCCGGAAGCCTGAAGCCTGATTACTTGGCCGCTTCCTGCGCCCATTTCGCCAACGAGCCCAGGAACGGATTCGCGGGAGGCGGCGCCTCAACTTCTCCCGTCAACGCTGCTTTAGTCGTTACCATGTGGCCGTAAAAGTCGCGGGTAGTGTCCTTGTCCTGCTTCATCACCGCGCCATTCAGGCTCACGCCTGCGAACACGCCGCGGGCTCGCGAGTAGGTCAACACCTGCGCGCGCATCTTCCAGTCAGTGTTGCCTTCCGCATGCCGCCCAACCGGTCCCGCAGCGACGGAGGCGTCGGCTCCCAGCGCGAACTGGCTCGATAGCAGATGCTGCATGCCATCGTTGTTCATAATGAGCATCACCAGATCAACCGCTTGCCCTCCGATCTGGAACCCAAAGCTTCCCCCGGTCACCATAAAAAATGCCGGAGTGCTCCAGCCCTTCGGAGTACGGCAACTGGCCACGCCGCGTCCATACTTCGCCCCAACTATGAATCCACCCTTCAGCATCGACGGCACTACCGCCACACATTCGGCGTGCCCAAGAATATCTTGAGGAATACCTGAATCCGGTGCCGACTGAATCTCGTTGAGAACATCCGCGGCCGCCTGCACCCGATCCGAAGCCTTGGACTCTTTCGGCTCATCGGCAGCCAATGCAAACGCAGACAGCGACACCACAACAGCTAACAACAGCAGTTTTTTCATAATTCCTCACTGCAAATCTTTTTTCCCGGATCTTGTAGTTGGATTGTAAATGAATTCTTTGTCGTTGTACGCCCGCCCGTAGTACAAGCGGTACACACAGTGACACTGCTAAACCTTACAGAGCCAGCATCCTTCCGTCTGCACAACGAAGACATCGCCGTGCCGTGCAGTTAATAGGCACTCAGCATAGCCAATAGAGTGGCTCCATTCTGCTTGACAGTATTCCGCTCGGTGGAATATGTTCTGGCGCAATGAGGTGGGGTTGTCGCACTGAGGAAGTCTTAGTTAAAAACCGTCCTTTTGAAACGTTTTAACTAAACATCGTTCGGGTGGGCAGGTGCAGGAGACTGCCGCCCCAGGGAGAGGGTGATGGGAAACGCTCAGAGGTCCTTCGCTCAGTTCTTAGTAATCGTGACAATGCTTTTGGCCCCAACCGTTTTGTTCGCCGACGTCACCGGGTCGATTCTCGGAGTAGTGCGCGATCCCGCAGGAGCCGTGGTTAAGGGAGCGCATATCACGATCACAAACACCCAGACCAATCTCTCCCAGAGTTCGACATCCGCCGACGACGGTTCCTACCGCTTCCTTGCCTTGGCCGTCGGGACATATAAGCTGAATGCTTCGATGACCGGTTTCCAGCAATACAACGCTACCGATATCGTGCTCAAGGTCAATGACGAGTTGCGTATTGATATTGCGTTGAAGGTCGGCAGCATCAACGAACAGGTCAGCATCGCCGCCAGTGCGGTCCAGGTCGAAACCGAGAGTACGCAATTGGGCGATGTGATCGATTCGAAGAAGATGCTTTCCCTGCCGTTGAATGGGCGCAGCTATCTTGATCTCTTGGGACTGCAGGCTGGAGTGGCGCCGGATGGTTCCCAGACAATCGGTGGCAATTCAGGAACGGGCGCAAGAAACGTGTCGGGTTACATTGAAAACGCCGGCAATGTCTCGGTCAACGGGCAGCGCGAGACCGCGAATGCATTTCTTGTGAACGGCGGCGACGTCAGCGAGGGACGGAACCTGGGCGCCGGACTGGTTCCCAATCTTGATTCTGTCGAGGAGTTCCGTCTTATTACCAACAGCTTTGACGCTGAATACGGAAAATTCAGTGGCGCAGTAATGAATGCCATTACCAAGTCCGGCACGAATGGCGTACACGGAGACGTTTTCTATTACATGCGCAACGAGGCGATGGATGCGGTTAGTTACTTCACCCCTGGCAAATCTGAACTGCGGCGCCACCAGTTCGGAGGCGTAGCAGGAGGGCCGTTCTGGAAGGACAAGCTGTTCTGGTTTACCGATTATCAAGGCACGCGCCAGGTAAAGAGCGCCGAGACGGGAATTGTGAATCTACCGACTGCCGATGAGCGCCAGGGCAACTTTGGACCGGGGACTACATGCCTGTTTAATGGGACACCTCAACCTTGTACCTTGAGCGGCACGGTCGACGGCGGTCCCAATTCCGCCGGCTGTCAGACTCAGCCGTGCACCGACTGGCCCACACGGCTTTCACAGCGGTTGGGCTATGCCGTTACCAACGGCGAGCCGTACTGGACGCCAACATGCGCTACAACAGCGGATTGCGTTTTTCCCAACGGTATTATCCCGCAATCAGCTTGGTCACCAGCGGCTATTGGAACTCTCTCGTACATTCCATCGAATGTGGATTCCCTGGGTAATTACTCGGATAACAGCCAGAAGAGTTGGGTCCACGATAACAAGATTGGAGAGCGAGTCGACTTTAACAACCGCAAAACCGGCAACTGGTCGTTTTATTACCATTTCGACGACTCAACCGTGTATTCCGCCCTCCCCGATGGCGGAGCAAGTGTGCCAGGCTTTCCAGCGCAGACTCCAACGCGGGCGCAAGAGTTTGTGATCAGCAACATCAAGACTCTCGGTCCCTCCGCTGTGAACGAGGCGCGGGCGACCTTCTTCCGGACGGCCACCCACCTGAACCAGCCGAAAGGCGGCCAAGCGTCGCTTTCCTCGCTCGGTTTCGTCACCGGTGCCGGAACCCAGGGAATTATTCCCGATGCCCTTCCCGGATTCCCCGAGTATGTCCCACAGCTTTACTTCAACAGCTTCGCAATCGGCGCCCCTTCTCTGATCACGTTCCAGCCCAATAACACCTACACAGTTTCGGACGGGTTTTCCAAGGTGTCGGGTAGGCATACGCTTAAGTTCGGAGGGGAATTCCGTTATTTGCAAGTCAATGAACGCAACCTAGCCAGTCAGGACGGCGCCTTCGTCTTCGACGGCACCGTGACTGGAATCGACTTCGCTGACTATCTCCTTGGAGCGCCGACGGGCGCCGGAGGTGGCTTCACGCAGGCAGCCTTACAACTCCTGGATTCGCGCACGCGCTATGGCGGCGCTTACGTGCAAGATACCTGGCGGGCAAAACCCAACCTCACGCTGAACCTCGGGTTGCGCTGGGAGGTCAGCATGCCTTGGTACGACACGCAGGGCAAGATCCAGACCTGGGTTCCGGGGAAACAGTCACAGGTTTTCCCGCTCTCCCCCACGGGTCTCGTATATCCCGGAGATCCAGGCATTCCTAAGACGCTTGCCCCAACGCGATACAACAATTTCGGCCCGCGGGTCGGCCTAGCCTATACTCCTGGCTTCAGCGACGGTGCGTTGGGAAAGATTTTCGGTGGGCCGGGAAAGACCAGCATTCGCGCAGCCTTCGGGATGTACTACACATCGGTGGAGGATCTGAACCTCTTTTACGAAGTCGCTGATGCTCCGTTTGGCTTGTATTGGACCAGTCCGGGCTCCGTTTTGTTTGAAGAACCTTACCGAAATCGGCTGGACGGAGACACCGACGGCGAAGGACAGCGCTTCCCCTTCACCCACCCGGTTCCGGGTAGTCCGGCGAATCAGACACTGAGCTTCTCGGTTTATGAGCCGATGTCCTATTTCCCGGGATACGACATTCATAACAAGCTTGCTTACGCCGAGCATTTCAATTTCTCCATCCAGCGTGAGCTGACCAAATCAACCGTGCTGACGCTGGCGTATGTCGGCACCGAGGGCCATCACCTCATTGCGCAGAGCGAGGCCAATCCGGGCGATGCGGCACTGTGTATGCAACTCTCGGCGCAAGGGTACATTGACCAGTCGTCGGGAGGCTCTGCCGGTTGCGCCCCCCAAGGCTCGCTAGACACTTATGTTGCAGGTCCTACGACTCCTTCCGGTGCTCCCGCGACGATTTACAGCACCAGGGATAAACTCTTAAACCCGAACTGGTGCCCCGACGCGGGGTCCCTTTGCTACGGCTTCGGCAACACCTTCACAAGGTTGGTAGCCAATTCGATTTACAACGCCGGACAGATCACTCTAGAACGAAGAGCCAAGGACATAACATTCCTGGCTGCTTACACATTGGCCAAGGGGCTGGATAATTCGTCAGGGTTTAACGATCTTGTCAATTTCGCGAACCCACGGTTGAGCCGCGGGCTATCGTCAACCGATGTGCACCACAATTTCGTGATCAGCTACATTTGGGCCCTTCCGTTTGAGAGAGCCTTTCAACGCCTGCCGAAACGGCTGACGCAAGGCTGGCAGATACAAGGCATTACTCGCTTCGCTTCAGGCTTCCCAATCCAGATGCAACAGAGTGTGGGAGACACCTCGCTTAGTGGCAGTCCTTCGACCGATATGCCAGATTTGGTTGGGCCGGTTCGAATTCTGGATCCGCGCAGTTCAAGCGGTCACGCTTACTTTGACCAAAGTGCTTTCGCCGCGACCTCTTGCAGCTTCGACAGCGCGGGCCAACCGAGCCCGGAATGTGGCACGTTTGGTACGGCCAATCGGCGCTTCTTCCATGGTCCAGGCATCAACAACACTGATTTCGGGATACAGAAGAGCATCCCGGTCAAGGAAGGCAAGTCTTTCGAGCTTCGGGCCGAATTCTTCAACATCTTCAACCACGCGCAATTCAATAATCCGAGCGGCAACTTCACCGGTGACAGTTTTGGAAACGTCACCAGCGCCCGTCCCATGCGCATTGGGCAGATCAGTGGAAAGTTCATCTGGTGAGTTGATGGCTTAACCGATTAAAAGGGACGGCTTGGCGAAGCCGTCCCTTTCCTTTTGGGATAAATTGTAGGAATGCGGCACTTTCCGACGACGTGCACAGCGGGCCGAGACATGCGCCAGCCGCTAGCATGGGCTTGGGTCTTCGCACTTTTTCTGTTCGCGTCGATCCATCCAGCGCGGGTGAAGGCTCAGACCGCTGAGACTTATCGCGAACGTGCAACCCAGCTCTCCAAAGCCAATTCTTGGGATGAAGCCATCGCAAACTATCGCAAGGCTCTCGAGGTTGACCCCAACGACGCCCTCACGCACTACAATCTCGCGCTGGCATTGAGCCAGAAAAAGGACACTCGAGAAGCTCTAAAAGAATTCCAGGCCGCCGTGAAGCTCCGTCCGAAGTGGGCTGAGGCCCACTACGGATTGGGCGCCGCATGGTTCGAATTGGAAAATCAGCCCGAAGCCATCCAGGAGCTACGCACCGCCGCGTCGCTCGATCCAGCCAATGTCGAAAGCCACCGCCTCTTGGCCCGCATCTATTCGCAGCAGAACAATTCTCATGATGCGGAGCGAGAATTAAAGCTCGCCCTTCAATCGAAACCTTCAGCGACCGTCTATCTCGAACTGGGCGTCGTCGAGGGACAATTGGGTAACTTGAACGACGCAATCGCGCACTTCCGCCAGGCAATCCAGTTGGACCCAAAATTGGTCCCTGCGCACCTCATGCTGGGCCTCGCTCTGCGCCGCCAGGCGGATCACAAAGGTGCGCTCGATCAGTTCCGCAAGGCCGTCGCACTAAATCCCGATGATGCCGATATCCAATACAATCTGGGCCGCGAACTCAAGGCAGATGGCGACACCGCCGGCGCCATCGCCGCATTTCGTCGCGCAATTGAACTAAGACCCGATTTCGAGCAAGCCCACTACAATCTCGCCCTTGCCTTGCGCTCACAGGGCGATACAGGCGGCGCCAAAAAGGAACTGAATGAGCTGTCAGGGCTGCATGAATTCCGCTCGCGCCTGGCGCAGTCGAAGCTGCTGATCGTACAAGGCGTCGATGCTCTGAAGAAGCAGAAATTCGATGAGGCCCTTTCGTCCTTTCAGAAATCTGCGGAACAAACTCCCGAGTTCGCGACAAGTCATTACTATCTCGGCGTGACATGGGAGGCAAAGAATGACCCGGGCCGAGCCAGAGAGGCCTACGAGAAAGCACTCGATCTGAAGCCAGACTATGCCCAGGCGCACGCCAGCTTCGGATTGCTCCTATGGAAGTCCGGAGATCAAACAAAAGGGCTGGAAGAATTCCAACAGGCGGTCATGTGCGATCCTGACCTGGCGGAGGCTCATTACAATCTCGGGCTCGCTCTAGCGCAACTTCAACGACTACCCGAGGCCATTCGCGAATTGTCGGACGCCGTCAGCCTTGATCCGCACTCGACGGATGCGCGCGTACAACTTGGGCTCGCTCTTAGCCAGAACAATGAACCTGACGCGGCAGCCAACATCTTCCGTGATCTGCTGCGACTCGATCCGAAATTCGCCGAGGGGCACAACAACCTTGGCCTGGTGCTGCTTCAAGCTGGCGAGGTCCATAAAGCTGAAGCCGAATTCGCCGAGGCCGCCCGGATCAAACCTGGATATGCTGAAGCGCATTACAATCTTGCGCTCGCCTTTCGCCAGGACGGAAAGCAATCCGAAGCACAACACGAATTCGACACCGCCTTTCGGCTGGCGCCGGAATTAAAGAACCTTCCGCTTCCGTAGTGTTTTCGATAGAACTAAGCGCTGATGAACCGCCGTGCACTCAATCCAGTTTTAGGTGGATACCTTCGGGGCCAAAAAAATGCGGGGCTGAAAGCAGTGACCCTAATCGCCACTCTCAACCCCGTCTCCCAGGTTCTGTGGTAGGTGAAGCGAGTATGGGTCAGGTCAGAAAAAGCGGCAAGATTACGAAGGTAAGTGGCCTTGAGATTACGGGAGAGGAACTTCGAGACGCGAGCGGTGAACTACGAGTTCTGTAATTTCAGCTGATTTGCCCTACTTCCAGAACTATCTTCAAGCAGTTTGCTCGAAGCTCGTAGCTCAAGGCTCGCGGCTCAAACTTATTTCGTGGTGACCAGCGAATGCGTGATCGCGTGCACCGAAAGCGCAATCCGATTCTGCACGCCCACTTTGCGCATCAACTTTGCCACGTGCGCTTTCACGGTGCGCTCTTCAATTCCCAACTGAGAGCCAATCTCTTTGTTCGACCGTCCCGCGACCAGCATCTCCAGAACTTCCTTTTCACGGTCGGTGAAGGTCACGCGGCCTGCCGGGAAGATTCGTCCAGGTGCCGACGACACTCTCTCGATGAACATCGAGAGCACGCGCCGCGGAGCCCAAACCGAGCCTTGGTGCACAATGCGGATCGCCTGCGCAAATTCAGAGGGCGGAGCCGCTTCATCCACATACCCCTTGGCTCCGGAAGCAATCGCCTTCAGAATGGTTTCCTCATCGATCCCTGATCCGGTGACGATGATCTTCAGGTCTGGACGCGTCGCCTTCAGGCTGGCCATCACGTCGAACAGGTTTTGCCCCGAACGGTTGCCGAGCAAAATGAGGTCGATGCCTTGCAGCACGCTGATCTCGGGGAGCGCCGCCGAGATGAGCTCAAACTCTGGCTCGGCATCGAACAATGCGCGGAACCCGACGAAGCGTAGGGGATCGCTTTCCACCACTGCGATACGGATAACTGGTTTTCTGGCGACTGCTGCTTTCATAGTTTTCCCTATGGGCCTAAATTCTTCTACTCAGCATAGTAATAATTCGTCGTAATGCAAAGAGAAGGTGACCGAAGGGAAATTACGGGAGTAACATGAATTCCAGCGTCCAATCGATGGTTTCGGGCCCGGTCGGCGACATTTTCCTTCCATGAATCTACGAGTACGGCAGGCATTGGAAACGGATGCGGAAGCAATCGCCACGCTGAAAACCAGAAGCTGGCAGACGGCGTATCGCGGACAGCTTCCTGACCGACTCCTGGACGACCTCAGCTTGGAACTTGCTAGCCGCATCGATTACTGGCGAGAGAACATCTCGACTCAATCCTCCGCCAAGCACGAGATTTGGACTGCCGAGTGCGACGGCGACCTCTGGGCCTTTGCCGCCTTCGGTCCTGCACGGCGCAGCGACGAGGCGGGTTTCGGAGAAGTCTATGCGCTGTACGTCGACCCACCGCACTGGAATAAGGGGGTGGGCAAATCTTTGTTAGCTCATTCCGTCGAACGCCTTTCTCGCGAATACTCAACCGCAATTCTGTGGGTTCTCGCCTCAAACGTGCGGGCGCGACATTTTTATGAACGTGCCGGATGGGCTCTGGACGGCGGGGCGAAAATCGAGAGTCTTCCCGATAACACGGAACTTCACGAGTTTCGTTATCGTGTATTCTGCAATCGGGAAAAAGGGGAATCATGACGACAAAATCTCATTGGACTATTGCGCTGGTTTTCATCATGGCTGTCTCCGTGTTCGCGCAGCAGCCTGAACCGGCGCCCTCTGCAACGTTACCTGGCGCGGCGGGCAACGCGACTTACGCGCCCAAATACAAAGGCGATCCCGCGCAATCCGAATCTGAATTCGCCGCGCTCGCCTATATGCGCGTCGTGATCCGCGCCGAGAAGGCGTTCAACAAGCAATATGGACATTACGCCCTCACACTGAACGAACTGGTTCATTCAGGCACGTTCACCAAACGCATGGTGAACCCCAATCGCGGTGATTACACGGCGGGATATAAGGGAAAGAAGGACAGCTACATCCTAACCATGATGCCGAAGGTTCTCGACGCTACCCACCGCTCCTTCTACGCCGAAGACGATGGCAAAATCCACGCCGACGATTCCAAGCCGGCGGATTCGAATTCACCAGTCGTGAGGTGAGTTTTAGTCAACGCCGGGAAAGAGGACTTCGCGGTCTCATCGTTTTCTCGGCGCCCTATTCCGAAGTTGTTTCCGGAATGGATTGCAATTGAAGGGATTTACGTTCGCCCTCTGAAACTTGCAGCGCGACTCCCTGCCCCTCGAAGGATTTGAGGAAATCGGGGTTGTAGTAGGCTTCACCGTCGACGGTCTCCCAGGCAAACAGCGTGTATTCTCCGGGCCGAATTCCCAGCAATCTGAATCTTCCGCTCTGATCACTGACAGTCTTGCGGTAGCGGTCAAGGCGCCCGCGGAATCGAGCCTCGGGAACTGCCACCACGACTGCATTTGGAACGGGTAGACCTTTCGGATCGACCACGACGCCCTCTGCGATTCCGCCGTTCGCGCTGAGGACGATGTCTAGCGGGATCATACCGCCGTTCAACGACATTCCGGAGTCGTTGATCTCTCGTCCAGCCACCAGCGCTGACTTGACGAACCAGCCATCGTGCGCGCCCGTATCCCCCGTTGCCTGCACGTAATAGTTTCCCGCGGGAACATCGGTCCATTGAAAACTCCCGTCGGGCGCGACATGCGCCAGATTGGAAAACGACTCGCGTCCTGCAATCATGCCCTCATCCTGCTCGCTGTCGAGAGATTGCAACATCAGAAACACGCGGTCTGGTTCAAAGCGAGTCGCGGCGTTCTTGCTCTCAATGCGCAGATGCCCGCGGACAGTTGTGCCGGGTTGCGGTAGTAGCCGCAAGCCTTCGACGTTCGTCGAGCCGATTTGCAGCGACTGGCGAGCCATCATCGGCACGGTCGAACCTTCGACGGTCGCGAGAATCGTGTAGTTGCCGGGGGAAACATCACGGATGACAAAACTGCCATCCTTGTGTATCTCAGCGCCGTTGAGCATAACGCTGAAATCGCGTGACTGGAGCATGATCGTCGCGGATGCATGCGCTGGTACATTGACCACTGAACCACGAATACTCACGCTTGGGCTAGGAGTCAGAGAGAAGTTCGCAGGAAAGTCGTCACCTGGACGGAGCTGGATCGGTGCGGCCTGATTTCGATCGGATGCCCCCGGATAGTACGTTGTCTGATAGGTGGTGGAAACACTCTTCTCGGGTGAATTCCGATTGTGATCCGAGGCCGCGGCTCCCGCACTCTCGATCATCGTCTTGAGATCAGGTGGCGGGCTGACACAAACGTAGAGGTTGCCCGCTGGAAGATTGGCCACACGATATTCGCCGAGATCGTTCGTGCGTTCCGCCCCGGCCTGCTCCCAGTGCTTGTGCCCGGCGACAAAACTCTGTCGCAACACGGTCACCTCCGCGTTCGGCAGCGGATCACCGTCTTCATCGGTGACTCGCCCGCGTACGACCGCCGCTGCTTGCAGCTTAAGCTGAAGATCCCTGACTTCCTGTCCAGCGGCAAGTGTCAGTATTCGGCCGTCGATCCGGCCACGCTGTTTCTCGGCATCGAGCAATCCGGTGCGTTCGGCAAACAGATGATACCGGCCAGGAAGGATTGCCTCGATGCGGAACTTGCCATCGATATCGGTAAGTGCCGTGTAGTCTCCGCCTTCAGCCTGATTCTCAGCGATTAACTCTATGAGGGCTTTCTTTACCGGCTGTCCGTCGGGATCTTTTGTGACTACCCCCTCGATCGTGGCGCGCGTCTTGGAGGCATCTTGTGCGAGCAGACCAAAGCTCAGCAAAAGGCTCAACAGAATTGCGGAGGCCAGCTTCATGGGTTCAATCGGGGAGGCTGGGAGAGACCGTTTGAGCGACAGGTTGTCGGCTCGCCATCCATTTTATCGTGGCCCAGGGAAGAACCCAAGCGAAAAGGCGCTCTGGTCAAGCCCTTTCAAACCTCATAGTTGGAGTTTTCAGAGCGAGCGAACAGACTACTACCGGTGCTTTCGCCTATCGATTTCGCGCTCAACCTTTCTTTGAAAGTCAGGTAGCACCTGCAAAATCCCTGACACGATACTCTTCTCTCAGTGTAGGGTTTTGACCAACCAAGAAAGGAGTCCTTCTGTGCGGGAAGAGACTCGGCAGTCGATTTGTGTCTACTGTGGCAGGCCCATCACTCCGGAGGAGCGGCCGGCGGTAGCGATCCAGCCGGACAAGCAAGCTCACGTGGAGTGTTGGGCGGAACATGAAAAGAAGCAGGATCAGTCCAACTGACCGAGCGCCAACAAACCGCCCAACACCTAGCTCTGATGAAAAATCTGTTGGATATTTGCAGCGTCGCGACCGTTGATCGAAGTGCTTTTCCGAGTTTCCATCATCGCGTCCATATTTCTCTGCATTCGAGCGAACTCAGGCTTCAAAGGATCAAGACGTGTCGATAGGCAACCTTTCATTGGTGGATGAGTTATTTTAGGTTCCCGCAATTCAATCGTCGTTGGTGTGAGGAGCTCAACGCTAGAAATCATTCATCTCCGGCCTGCTGGTCTCCCTTCCGTTTCAAGGTCTGAGTAACATCCTTTCCAGTGCGGATGTCCGACAGCAACTGATCGAGTCGTCCAGCCGCGGTTTTCAGAACCTGCTGATCTGCCGTGACGGCTGACTTCAACAACTGATCAAGGCGCCCGGCGGCGCTCTTAAGCTTCTGCCGCTCCGCCTCTGAAACCTGCTTGCCAGGCGCGCCGACCGATCGCATCAATCTCGCGATTCTCTCGCGCAGTTGGCGCTCCGGCAGCTGGTTATCATCATCAGTCATGAACTCACCCGGCAAGAAGCCAACGACGGAAGGTCTAATAAGCAGTGGCGCTGAAGAAAAGTATTCAAAGAGTATCATCGGTCGCGGCACTGAAGGGCCCGCAGTTCATGTCTAACAATAGTCGTCAGTACAGAGGAGTCATCGGCAGAATGACGATCCATAACAAGCCGTCCAGCTATCGGCGAATACGACACGAACAAGTTGTTCAGTAAGTATCATTTAGCCTATCTCGCTTTAAGTGTAAGAAACTTCTCGTTTCAGCGACTACCTAG
>Ga0070713_100000072_pt1 | contig 64154 bp, 55 predicted proteins | sample LARL82metaG_FD_65465 | JGI IMG/M metagenome (GOLD analysis project Ga0070713, IMG submission 65465) | Corn, switchgrass and miscanthus rhizosphere microbial communities from Kellogg Biological Station, Michigan, USA - LAR L8-2 metaG | ecosystem: Host-associated > Plants > Roots > Rhizosphere ... | reverse complement strand
GCGCGGCGTCTCGGCGCTGCGCTTGCGGGCGGCGTACGCGGAGGCCGCGAACTCGACGCCGGCGCTGGTCTCGCTGCCGGTGATTCTCGTCTCGCCATTCGACCCAGCGCCGCCGCGGCCCAAGCTGGAGCGCACCAAGGAGACAGAAATCGGCGCCGATGCGACCATTGGCGATTCGGCGACGTTGAGCCTCACCGCGTTCAGCTCGCGATCGATTAACCTCTGGGTAGCGAATGCGGTGTTTTCCGGCATTACCCAGAGCGCCGCGATGACCAATCGCGGTGTCGAAGCGTTTGTCTTCGCGCCGCTCGTCGATTCGCGCAATTTGCGGTGGGCGGGCTCACTCTCGATGGCCCTGTTGCGGAACGAGGTAACGAAGCTCGACCACCCGCCGAGCTATGCGACACAAGGATCCATCGTCCAGGGCAAGCCCTACGGTGGACTCTGGGCTCGGCCGTACACATACGTAGATGCTAATCACGACGGCATTCTGGGCACGAACGAGGTGCAGCTCGGCACCCTGACCTATATGGGCGCTCCCTTGCCGCGCTTCGAGTCGTCGCTGGCGACGGATGTCACGCTGTTCCGGAGCGTCGTCCTCGGCGCGACACTCGATTACCGCGGCAGCTATCGGATGTTCGACGAGACTGGCTGGGTGCGCTGCACGGAGCAGGTGTGCCGCGGAGCGCAGGACCCAAGCGCCTCACTCGACGAGCAGGCCGCGGCGGTCGCGTCGCGCCTGGCTGGCACGGTGGCCGTCGGCGGGTGGACGCCCAACGTCAGCTTCATGAGAGTTCGCGAAATCGCTATCCACTGGCCCCTTCCCGCCTCGTTGTCCGGTGCGGTTGGAGCGCATCTCGAGGTAACCGTCGCCGGCCGCAACCTCGCGACCTGGACGAACTATCGGGGTCTCGATCCGGAGATCAGCTCTGGCCTGCCGAGTGCTCTTCCGCGAGAGGAGCTGTTCGGAATGCCGTTGCCTCGGGAGCTCGTCGTGAGGCTCGACGTCAACCAGCGTTGACGACGAACATTCTGGCTATTCCAATCGCAGGGCTTCCAACGGCCCGACCTTCGCCGCTCGGCGCGCCTGCAAATAGCTCTCGATGACAGCCGTCGCGTTGCTCAGCACTCGAAGGGCATGGTGGCCCGACGTTCCCTTTGCGCTTCTACAGGTCAGCTGAGGATGCGGCTGGGGCTGTAGAAGCGCAAAGCGTGGAGGGACTCTACTGCTTCCCGATCTGAGTTCGTGCTGGCAGAACGGCGAGCATGTTCTCTTCCGACGGCAGCGTGACGTCCATGACGCCGCCCTGCAGAAGAGTGAACGGGCCGCTGGCGACAATGCGCGAGCTCGGGAAGACGCGAGCGATGATATTGACGCGATCGGTCGAGCTCGCGGAGAGCGGCACTTTCAGCCGGTCGGTCTTCTGACCGTACACGGTACCAATTCGGATGGGGTCGCCACCGGGACCCATCGCGTACACATCGGCCTGGTCAATCGACTGATTGTGAAAGAGGATTTCGGTGTCCGGCTGTGCGCCGCGGTGGAAGGGCCCACATCCCGCCAGCGTCACCGCTGACAGAAGAGCCCACGCCGGAGCTCGACGAAGGAAAGAGCGCATAAGACATCTCCTTGTTACACGGTTGCTCAATCCGGGTGCGGGGGAGTTGCAGACAGCGTGCCCCAGCTGCGAAAGAGCGCGAACTCCCGTAGAGCGCGAACGGCTATGAATCCCGAATCCTCTGGCGACACGCGTCGCTGTCGGTATGTTGGCCGTCATGCCAGACGATATCGAGCCAGCTCTCAAACGTGAGGAGTGGAAGCCGATCCGCACGGAGCGCCTAACGCTGCGCGTCCTTCGCCTCTCCGATGCGGAGCTCATCTTCCGCGGCTACGCCGCTGACCCGGACGCGATCCGCTGGATGGGGTTTCGTCCACACGACAACGTTCAGGTCACCGAGAGACTCGTTGCTCGTTGGGTGGCTGCATGGGACGAGGAGCTTGGGCCGAAGTTCTTCGCCGTCGAGAACAATCAGAACCAGCGTTTTCTCGGCACCGTCGATCTCAACTTCAGCGCGCACGGGGCGACGGTCGGGTACGTCTTCTGCCGGCACGCGTGGGGCCACGGCTATGCGACGGAAGCAGTGAAACCTGTCGTCGATCTCGCGTTCGAGCATTTCGGTGTCTGGCGTGTCTGGGCCACATGCGCGCCTCAGAATCCGGCGTCGCGCCGCGTATTGGAAAAGGTGGGCATGCGGCACGAGGGCGTGCTCAGACGCTGGATAGTGAGCCCCGTCGTGGGTCCTGACCCGCGTGACTCTGACTGTTTGGCGATCACACGTGACGACTGGCAGAAAACTCGCCGTTGATGCCGCGCCAGGGACCAGATTCGTTGTGCGCAGAATGATCCTTCGTCTATGATGCGTCAGACCACCAGGACCTCGTATGCACTCCTTCTCCGTTTTCCGCGGCCGCCCAGCCAGGACATGCTGGTTCTTCGCCGTCATCCTTGTAATTGTACTGGCCGCGCGCAGCGAAGCGCAAAAGGCCGCAGGCGAAGACCCGCGCGATTCCGCGAAGGTGGCGCTCATTCGACAATTGCTCGACGAGACTCACACCGTCGATCTCGCCGTGACGGCAATGGAGACTTCGGTCTCTGCTCAGCGCGCGGCAAATCCACGCATCCCGGCGGTGTTTTGGGATCGGTTCCTGTCGCTCGCGCAGACGCGGCGCGACACGCTGATCTCGATGTTCGTCGACATTTACAGCCGTCACTTCTCGAGTAGTGATGTGAGGCAATTGCTCGAGTTCTATCGAAGTCCCATCGGACGGAAGATGCTCGCCGAGACACCAGCGATCGCGCGTGAGAGCATGCTAACGGGCCAGGCGTGGGGCGCCCAACTCGGGGCGGACGTTGCCCGTCAGCTCGCCAAGGAAGGCATTCAACTGCCGTAGCTCGCGTGCCTACGCCGCGTGACCTCCAGGCCTATCGCTTCTTCGGCGACGCGGGCGCGGGGGATCAGCCGTTGCGAATGCGAGAGAGCGTTCGCGAACAGGCGACATGTGTCAGGCAATAGTATTTGCTCATGATAGTGAAAGGGATCTGCTCTCGTGCTTGAGCACGAGAGCAGATCCCTTCTTTCGCTCGAAACGACAGCCTACATCATCCCGCCAGGCGCCACGGTCAGCGCACTGCGCGTAGCGTTGTCGCCAACGTCCTCACCTTGGCTGCGTCGCTCGAGCCCTTTGCATCGGAATCGAGCTGCGTCGCGAGCTTGCTCAACGCAGAACGACGCGCTGCGCCGCTCGTCTTCTCGGCAGCGTCCAGCGCCGCGCGCGTCGCCGTCAGGCGATCGGCGGAGAGGCCGTTCGACCGCTCCAGCTGATCCACGTAGGCTCGCGCGACCACGAATGACGGTGCCCAGGTGTAGTGCGGCTGATCCTGCACGTTCAGATAATCCAGATGCGCAGTCTTCGCCGCGTCGATCTCGTTCTGCGTCAGCAGCGCGTTAGGCGTCAACTCGAAGATGTCGAGCCCGCGCGTGATTTCCGAGCTCACGATGACGCCGTTATACCAGTACGCCGACCAGGAGCCGCCGAGCACCATCTGATCCGGCTTGAGTGGACCGCGATCGAAGAATGCGATCTCCATCGGATGCTTCGCGTCAGTCCAGTCGAACACCGACACGCCACCCTGATACCACGCCTGCGACATGATGTCCCGGCCGGGCACCGGAATCAGCGAGCCGTTATGCGCGACGCAGTTCTCCTCCGGCGTCTGTGGCGCCGAGAGCTTGTAGTAGCTCTCGAAGTGCAGCTTCTTGCTCTGATCGATGCTGAAGATCGCGTCCGAGCCCCACTCGTGCGGATCCGTCGAGCGGCACTTCGGCGCGCCGCCGCCGCCCCATTCATCGCTGAAGAGGATCTTCGTTCCATCGTTGTTGAACGTCGCCGAGTGCCAGTACGAGAAGTTCACATCGTCTACGGCATCGATGCGCATCGGATGCACGGGGTCGCGGATGTCGAGCAGCAGGCCATGCCCTTCGCACGCGCCACCGGCCATTCCGAGCGCGGGATCGAGCGTGATGTCATGGCACTGGCGATACATGATCGGATCGCCCTCCTGCTTCGCGCCCTGCGCGGCGATGATCTTGTCGACGATGCCCTGTAGCGACACGCGAAGCGTAGTGCTGTCTCCGGCCGTCGGCGCACCCGAGCCGCCGCGCGCCTTCACGATGCTGTCGAGCTGCATCGTCACCAGCCTGTTACTCGCGACCTGCTCGCGGCCGAAGGCAGTGAACACGTAGCCACCTTTCGCTTTGGCGTCCGCGAGCTCCTTTGCTTCGGCGAGGCTGTCGGCCTCCGTCTCGCCGTGGCTCTTGGGCTGCTTGAGACCTTCGAAAATCTTCGCCGAGCTCACGACCGCCGCCTTCTCGGGATGCGCCAGCGGAACCTTGATCACCTCGAGCCGCATGAGCGAGGAGTTCGCGTCCTTGTCAGGCGTCGCGCTCGTGCAATTCGCCAGCTCCTTCGGTGAGCGAAGGTTTGCGGATCCCGAGATGTAGACGTAGACGTTGGCCTTGTCCTTGGGATCCACGAGCAGCGAGTGCGTGTGCGACCCGCGGCAGGTCTGGACGTTGGTGATGTACTTCGGATGATCGATATCGCTGATGTCGAAGATGCGGACTCCGCGGATGCGCTCGGCGCTCACCGTGTCCTTGATCCCCTCGTCGCCGCAGTCCAGTCGGCCGGAGTTCGATTCCGAGGAGACCACGAGGATGTTCTTGTAGACCGACACGTCGCTCTGCGAGGCCGGGCAGTACTGTGACGTTCGGAGCGTCGGATGCGAGGGATCGGCGATGTCCCAGACCTGGAAGCCATCGAAGCTTCCCTGGATGACGTAGTGCCCGAAGAACGCCAGATCGGAGTTGATACTCTGCGCGAACTTCTCGGTGGGTTTGGTGAGCGACACCAGCCGCATGTTCCAGGAAGCTTCGCCCGCATCATAGACGCCGGGCTTGAGACCGACCCGTGGGTCCGGCGAAGGCGCGCCAGGCGCGGACACCTGCTGCGCGCCGAGCGGGATGGCAACGAACGCGGCGAGAGCCAGCGCGAAAGTGGACACTCGATGGTGCATGAAGACCTCGAAAGGGGTTACTGGGGTGGAGGGGTAATGCCGAGAGCCAGCGAGACGAGCATACGATGCATGCGGGCAATCTCTGTCCGCTGATCGACATTGATGTCCGTCGCCATCTTGAAGATCGTTTCATCCTGGCCGGCGCCGTAGCTGGAGAACAGCTGCCGGACCATGCTCACCGCGCCGGTATGGTGCTGGATCATGTAGGTGAGGAAGAGTCGATCGAAATCGTCTCCCCGTGCGCGGTCGAGCGTGTCCAGCTGGGCGTTCGAGAGCATGCCCGGCATGAGCGAGTCGCCGGCCATGTGCATGCCGGGCATGTCGCGCATCGATGTATCTCGAGTGAACTGAGGCGAGACCATTGGCTGGCGCCGATCCGCCAACCATTGCTGCATGCGATGTATCTCGTCGAGCTGCGCGTTGATGATCCGTCCACAGAGGGTGAGTACCTCCGGGCTCGCGCCGTGGGTCGGTGCCCAGTTAGCCATCAGGATCGCCTGGGCGTGGTGATGGATCATGCCCGACACGAAGGCGATGTCCGCTTCGGTGTACGGCTTCTTCGCGCTGTCGGCGCGCGCTTGCGCGATGGTCGCGGAGTCGGTGTGGACAGGCGGCAGCGTCTGCGCCGCCACTGGGAGGGCTACCGCGGCGGCGAGGAACAGGGCGACCGCGACTTTGCTGGTGAGCATACCTCTACGGTAGTGGACGGCCAAGCACTCGGCTAGGACGTCGCGCGATACATGAGTCACTGCCGGATAGTGTGGACGGTTCCGTCAATTTGAGATTGTAAAGCTGCAATCGGCAGTCTTTACGCCTCGATTTTGACAGTAGTGTCACCCCTGACCGTTTGAAGTTCCGGGAAGTCCTGCTCCCAAAACTCGCTGGAAGCTCGAACCACCGTGCCCATGGCAAAACGCTGCTCCTCGAGGGTGCGTAGCTCGACGCGACGGATCTTGCCGGAAATGGTCTTCGGCAACTCCGAGAATTCCAGCCGACGCACTCGCTTGTAGGAAGGGAGCCGCTCGCGAACGAAGCGAAAGATCTCACGCGCCACGTCCGCCGACGGACTGGCGCCACGCAACACGAGAAATGCCTTCGGCACCGCGAGCCGCATCGGATCCGGACTGGGCACCACGGCCGCCTCGGCGATCAATGGATGCTCAACGAGCGCGCTCTCGAGCTCGAATGGGCTGATACGGTAGTCGGAGCTCTTGAACACGTCGTCGGCACGACCGATGTAGGTGATGTAGCCATCCGCGTCACGCTCGGCGACATCGCCGGTGCGGTAATAGTCCCCGGACGTCGCTGCCGCGGCACGGGCGTCGTCGCCCAGATAGCCCGTCATTAGACCTAAGGGCCGAGTGCCTAACGGGATCGAGATCTCGCCCTGGTGGGACTCCTGTCCGTCCGCGTCGAGCAAGACGATGCGGTAGCCGGGCAGCGGACGACCCATGGAGCCAGGCTTTACCCGCTCACCAGGGGGATTGCCGACTTGCGCTGTGGTCTCGGTCTGTCCGTATCCGTCGCGAACGGTGATTCCCCAGGCCGCTCGCACGCGTTCGATGACCTCGGCGTTGAGCGGTTCACCGGCGGCGACCGCCTCTCGCAGCGACACGGGGTACGCCGCGAGATCCTCGCCGACGAGCATGCGCCAAACCGTCGGCGGTGCGCAGAGCGTCGTCACGCCGCGGCTCACCAACGTCTCCAGAATGCGGCGCGGCTCGAAACGCTGATAATCAAAGACAAAGCTCGTCGCCGCAGCGTTCCACGGAGCGAAGACGCTGCTCCAGGCGTGCTTCGCCCAGCCGGGAGAGCTGATGTTCCAGTGTACATCGCCCGGCTGGAGACCTATCCAATACATCGTGGACAGATGACCGACGGGATAGCTGACGTGCGTGTGCAAAACCAGCTTCGGTATCGCGGTCGTGCCGGAGGTGAAGTACAGGAGCAGCGGGTCGTCGGCTCGGGTCTCGCCGTACGGCTTGAAGTCGTTAGGTGCGTCGCACAGCGTTTCGTACTCGGTCCAGCCGGGCACGCTGTCGCCGACGACGATACGCGTGTAGTCCCGGTTGGCATCGTCCGGCATCGACGCCAGTTTTCGCGCGCCGTCGATGCCGGTGATGACGTGACTCACGCCACCGCGGGCGAAGCGGTCGGCGAGGTCGCCGAGCCCCAACTGCGGCGTCGCCGGCACGACGACGAGACCGAGCTTCATGCAGGCAAGGATCGTCTCCCACGTCTCGACCACATTCGGCAGCATGAGCAGTAGCCGATCGCCGCGCCGCGCGCCTGACGTGAACAGCGCGTTGGCGAGACGATTGCTGCGCTCGGCGAGCTGCTGAAAAGTATGACGATCTTCGAACCCATCATCACGGAGTATGGACAGCGCGATGGCGTCATTGCCGCGTGCCATCGGGTCGAAATAGTCGAGCGCCCAGTTGAAGCGCTCGAGCTCCGGCCAGCGGAACCGTTCGTACGCCTCGGTATAACGGCCGCGCGCGTCGAGCAGGAAGTCGCGGGCAGCAAGGAAGCGATCGGCGTCGCGCATGAAGCCTCCGGTGGATCGGGAACGCGTCGACGAGTCTCCGGAATACTGGGTTCCGCGACGTGTCATGGCAACGCCCGCGGCAGCTCTCCGCGGGTTCCATCCTTCTTCCAATCGCGGATCATCGCCTTCTGCGCAATGGTCTCGGGTGAGCCCTCCGGATGATTCCGGAGCATCTCCATCGACATCGTCGCGAAGAGTCGGGCGACCTCGGCGAGCGCTTCCTCGCCGGTATGTCCGCGCTCGACGAGATGACAACCAACGACGGTTCCTGTGCGCCCTATGCCGCCCCAGCAATGCAGGTAGGTCGGGAGGTTGGCCTGGGCATGCCGCTCGATGCGCGAGAGTATCTCACGCATGTGCCTAACGGTTGTGACGGTCGCGTCGCGGATCGACATGCGCACGTGCTGCACCGTAATCGCTCGCGTCACGGCCTCTTCGCGAAGGATGCGGTCGTACGGAGGCAGCTCGAAGTCTTCCGTCAGATTGATGAAGGCGCGAACGCCCGCGTCGAGTAAGCTGCCGAGCCTCTCCCGCGTTGTTCGATCGTCGAAGCCGCCGGGGTACTCACCGGCGATCAGGTGGTCGTTGACCCAGTAGCTGTTCGGGATCGGGGCCTTGCGACTGGTCATCTTTACTCCGGTTTTCCCAACCGTCGCCGTAGAGCGAACTTCCTCTGCTGTTAGGATAGCACGCCCGGTTGACGTCGGATGCGCACCCAATAGAATGGACGAGTCGCTCGAAGTCGAGCGATCTCAATCCCGTTCATTAGAGCATTGTCATGCGCATCGTGCCCTTGGTTGGCCTCACCGCCGCCCTGCTCCTGGCCTGCACACCGCCGGCCGCGAAGACCTACGTCGCGCCTTCCTACGACACCATCGTCAGCAGCACCGAGGAGAGTCAGGGCACTCCGCCGACGCATGTGATCTGGATCGAGAATCGCTCGACGGTTCCGGTCATCATCTTTGCTCTCCGACTCGATAACTGCGAGAACGTCAACGTCTCGTGCGGCGTCCACCAGTCGAACATCAGGCTTAACGCCGGGCAGCGTGAGGTCGTGGAGCGTATCGGAGCGAGGACCACCAGTCAGGGGTTCGGCTACAACTTCGGCTTCAGTTGGCGCGCCGACACGTCGTACGGCACCAAGGTCCTCGGCGCGCTGGCCGAGGCAGGCGATACGTCCGCTCGTGTGAGGCTCGCCGCGCAGCAGCATGCGGATTCGCTCCGCAATGCGGAGACCGGACCGCACTACAATGAGCTCACCCGGAGCGACTTCACCATGCTCGCACCGCGCGTCGCCTCCATGCGGGCGTACCCCGACTCCCTCGTTCTCACACCAGGTGAACACGCGAGCATCGAAAAGATTCGTCTTCTGCTGCTCGACAGCACGGGATCGGTTCTCGGCCAGACTCGCTGGCTGCGGTGGCAGCTGAGCGCGGGTACGCTTCAGTTCAATCCGCCGACTGATCTCGTGGCTCGCCGACCAGGTCGAAGCATCATACGCTTCAGTCTCGCGGCGGACGCGCAGAAGCTCATCCCGACGCCAATCAATAGCGTCGAGTATCCTATAATCGCCGCCTATGTCCCGATGGCGCACGCACCAGTGTTCGAGGGAATCGTGCGAGATGCCGACACGAAGTCGGTGCTCGCCTGTGCCGGCGTAGCGCTCGAGGACAGCGCGGAGAACATCGTTGCGCGCCAACGGTCGTCCTCGGAAGGAGTGTTCTCCCTCAGCGCCCCCCGGCCGGGCACGTACCGTGTTCGTGTCGAGACGCCAGGCTGGGCGCCTGCCTACGGACCGAGCGAGGTCGGGAAGCCAGACGAGGATCGGCAGCATCAGTATCTCGTCAAGTTCACCGAGCAGTTGCTGGGCTACTCGTCGTATACAGCGAACGGCGACGAAATCAAGCACGCACGCCCGGTGGCACTGGCAACGTCGAGCGCTACCGTCCAATCCTCGGGAGCGCGAGGCAAGACGACGAGGAAGGCATCAGCCGCTGCCAGTGAGAATATTGCCACCTCGGTCACGCTCGGCGGTTCCGAGAGCATGCCGATCCTCGGCATTGTCGGCCCGACCCCCGTCGGCACTTCCTGGATGCAGTTCGTCGTCGATTCGACAGGCCATGTGGACCCGGGCTCGATCACACTGCCGGGCGACACGGCGAGCCGTCACCTAACGAGCGTCACGAGCATCCTGCCGCGCGTCCGCTTCGCGCCCGCGCGCGAGGGTGGGCAGCCGGTCTGCGAATTGTTGCGGATGCAGGTGAACTTCAGCGGTCGGTGAGGGCGCTAGCGGTTGAGCCAGTATGACATCTTGACGAGGATGGTATTCGCTGGGTGCAGGGCCATGAGGTTGCGAATGTCGCCGCCGAAGTTCGTGAAGCCTTCCTGGCTCGCATAGCCCTGGCGTCCCTCGTTCCACACCACGAATAGCGTCGAGCCTGGACGGTACTCCCAGCGGTACACCAGATTCGATTGAAACTCTTTGAAGTTGAATCCGCCGGGGTTGCCCGTCACGCTCGGATCATCGAATGGCGCGAAGCGGGCGTCGTAATCGACGGCACGCGGGGTAGACGACAGCTGCTTGACGGAGGTGTATCTCCCCTTGCTCACGAAGGGCTGCATGTACGCCTGCAGCGACATCGTCGGCGTGAACGTGTAGTTAAGGCGCAGAGTCGCCGAGGTCGTGACCTGGTTGAGTCGCGCGAAGGTGTAATGGCTGCCCGTCACGTCGGAGTAGAAGCCGTACCACTGATAGTCATCGATGTTATGGCCCGTGCCCACGTTGATCGATCCACTGAACCGGCCGCCCGTCTTGTAATCGATCTCGGGACTCAGGTTCCAGCTGCGATTCTTCCCATTGCCCGTGTTGAAGAGATTCCAGCTGATCATCGGCACGATCGAGCGGCGGTCGTCACCATTGATGAAGACCCAGGGCGCGAGATAGCTGTCCTGACGCATGGCCGGACCGCCGCGCGCGCTGCGATCGTCGTACGTCGCGCCGAGCTGACCGACAGTGGTCCCGAAGTGGAGACCCCAGTTGTTCTTCAGCTGGATCTGGAAGTTCGTATTGTACGCAGCCTCGAGCGGGAGGCCACTCGTCGTCCAGTACTGCCACCAGTTGTTGTTCCACTGGAAGCGCTGATAGAAGAAGCGCTCGTTGCGATCGAAGTAGCCGATCCAGGTGTTCCACGACGTCTGATCGGCGCGTCGCAGATAGCCCAGATCATTGATCTCGAAGCCCGCCGAGCGACGCTGATAAGCGGATTCGAACGCCAGATGTTGACCACCGACTTTGGCAAAATGCAACTCCTCGGCATCGCCGCCTAACGATGTTCGGTTGGAGTCGAGTGGGAGGTTGGCGTCCGGACGCTGATAGTAGTGCACGGGATCGGTTTGCAGCGCCTGCATCGCGAGTGTACTTCCCTGCACTCGGCTCTCGTCGAGCGATCCCGAGATCTCGTACGTGTTACGGTAGAAGCGATGACGGAAATCGACGGCGCCGACATACGCGCTATTCGGCAGATACGGCGTCGACCACTTGTCGTTCTGCCGGTCGACCGCGGTGAGCATCGCGCCAACGGTCGAGTTGCCACCGCGCATGTCCTGAGTGATCCGGGCGACGGCGAAGTTGGTGCGCGGCTCGAATGTCGTGTCGCCGGGGCTCTCGAAGCGCTGCGTCACCGCGTCCAGAACGCCAACGAAAGTGCCGCTCGTCAGACGGCCTGTCAGCTTGCCTGCGCCCAGGATCGTCGTTGGCGCCTGCGGGACGCTGTCGCCATAAGTGCCCGCGAGCTGGGGCGTCCGTCCAATTCGTCTACTATAGTAAAGGCCTTCGCCGAAGCAGTTGACGTTCGAGCAGTTCACGTTGAACTGGAACTGCCCGCGGCCGGCGACGAAGAAGGGCCGGAGCTCGTTGAAGAAGGTCTCGTACGTCGTGAGGTTGAGGACCGCAGGATCGGCCTCAACCTGACCGAAGTCCGGATTGATCGTTGCGTCGAGCGTCATATTGGACGCGACGCGATACTTGATGTCGCCGCCGACAGCCGCGCTCGACGGATTGGTGAATTGATTGTTGTCGATCGTCGACGCACGCTTGGTGACGACGTAGGGAACCGCCTCGAGCCGCCGCGGGACTTCGAGGCCCTCGAGGCCCTCGAGCGTGCCGAGCTGCGAGAGCATGTCCGGCTTCGATTGGCTGAAGGCGGGCCAGCTCATGCGCTCGTTATAACGGTATATGTCCCGGTCGATCGTGAAGCCAAAGTCGTGACGACGTCCCTTCGTGTACCGGAGCTGCGATAACGGTATGCGAAACTCGGCAGTCCAACCTAACGAGTCTATCGTCGTCGCGACGTCCCAGACCGCATCCCAGGCGAAGTCCTCGTTCCGGCCATTCGAGATCTGACCATCGAGCTTTACGCCCGCCGGGTTGACGCCGAACTCGTAGCCCGTGCGGCGGTCGTGATAGGAGTCGACGAAGATCCAGATCTTGTCCGATGCCGTGAACGTGTCGCGCCGTTCGAGAACGCTGAAGATGCTATCGGGATGTGGGTCATACGCACGAACAAACACGTAGAGGTTGGACGCGTCGTAGGCGACTCTGGCTTCCGTGCGAAAGCGCGGAGTCTTGCCCTCGGTCGGCTGCCATTCGGTGAAATCCGCGATCGCCGGCGCCTCGCGCCACACGGGATCGTCGTCTCTGCCGTCGATGACCGGCGCGCGCCGCGCATGAATCGCGATCGTAGCCGTCTTCGCAGTATCGGGATGGACCGGTGGTTGTCCACCAGCAGCGACAAACGGAAGGAGGGTGAGAGCGATGAAACTGAGCATTCGGGGCTGACCGGTTGTCCTGGTGGTTGGACAACCCTACTAGGTGAATGGTCAGAAAAAGTTTCGAGCTCAGCCCACAAGAATTCTCAGCCGGCCTGTGCTCGCGCCTGCTACAGATTCCCCCAATTCGTGAACGGCGCGGGCTTCGTGTAGGGCGGCCCTACTTGAATGACGATGTCGGCGTGCGCCGTGAGCGGAATTCTTGCCGGATCACCGGTGTACGGCGTGCCGTTCAACCACACTTTTATCGTTTCGCCTTTACTAATCTTTGCGGTAGCGGCCTGTTTGCGCGTGAGTGGCTCCTGCCACACGGCAAAGAAATCGCCGAGGCCGAAGGCGCGGTTCATCGGTGCCTCGACGTGAATGATGCCGTCGGGAGTATGGGTATGCAGCCAGTAGATACAGCGCGTCGACGCGGGGATGCCGATGTACGCAGGAATCGCGACGGATTTGCCGTGATCGAAGATCGCGAGGTGCTGGTGGATATGGATGCGCTGGCCTTCCTGCGCGTCGCAGGAGATGCCGTTGATCATCTGGCCGTAAGCTTGCGCGCTCGCGGGGACCGCGGCGCCGAGGAGCAGAAGGAACGTGATCGGACGAAAGATGGTCATTGGTAATCTGTCAGTGTCGGCTGAATCTATTTTCGGTTCACGAGCGCGGAAGCACCGAAGGTGCCCGGTGAGCGCCTCCACTCCCCATTGAAATCAGCCTGGGAGTTTCGGAGACCAGTGAGGCAGCGAACGACGCCGGGAGGCGCCGTATAAAACCCTAACAAACGCTTCGCCGAGATCGGTCGTAATTGCATACAGGAGGGTATGCAGGTCACCACGCGCACGCTTGCAGAGGGGGGCAGCATGTCTCGCATCACGACCACTGGTCTCGGATCGCTCCTGATCGTCTCGCTCATCACCACCAGAGCGAATGCCCAACTCGCCAACACCGACCGCGCGCCGATTCCCAGCCAGGTGCTCAACGCGCACACCGTCTTCATCGGGAATGGCGGTGGCCAGAGTTTCGGCGCGGAGAGCTATTTCAGTCGTACCAGGTACGATGGTGGACCGAACCGCGCATACGACGCCTTCTACAGCGCCATGAAGGACTGGGGACATTACGACATTGTTGGATCGACCGACGTGGCGGACGTGGCGCTCGTGATCAGGTTCTCGAGTCCGATCGTCGATGCCCAATCCGCCGGCACGAGGGAGTATTCGTCGACCTATCCCGTGTACGACCCGCAACTCAATCTGTCCATCAACGATCCGCACACCGGCTTGCCGTTGTGGGCGATCACCGAGCACATCGAGCCGGGAGACAATCGCACGGACGACAATCTCCACTTCGACGAAGCAATCGGCCGGACTGTCAACGATTTGCGTCGTCTCATCCTAACGCCAGAGCTCGTGCTGTCGCAGACTGATGAGCCACCGCCCGGGGCGCGACACATCGCCGAGCTTCGCCGGCGCGAGATCGACACCGGCATCGGAATGCTGTTAGGCGGCGCGATCGGTAACATGTTTGCGTCGCACACGGTGAACTATCATTGCCCGGCATTCCCGACGGCCCCGCCGGACCTCAATCTGCCGCTGCCGCCAGTCGATCTAGGCTGTGACGAGCGTCAGAGCTCGCAGCGCTTGAAAAATCAAATCCTCGGCACAGTTGGCGGCGCGATCATCGGCGGTCTGCTCGGCTGGGTCGTTCCGGTGAGCTTCTAACGCGCAGCGCGCGCGGTCTCGATCGCCGCCGCTTCGCCCGCGGCGGCGGTCTCCGGCGCTGAGATCGCGAGCGGACGCCCCGTCTCGAGCAGCGATTTGAGGCTCGCCAGCGCCTTTGGCCATCCGCCCGAGATGCCTTGGAGGACGCCGGATCCCTCACGCAGATCGTCGTGGACGACGCTGAGCCTGACCTCGCTGCCTAACGGCTCGATGTCGAATGTCACCGTCGAGTACCCTTCGGCCCGCAGCGCGTCGTCCAGCTCGACGCGCCAGGTGAATACGAGTCGGCGCGGCGGGTTCGACTCGAGGACGGTGCCGCTATCGGACAGCTTCCCATCACGGCCCCAGTAACGCACCGACGCGCCGACGGCCCAGGTACTCTCGACGCGCCGGCCGAACATATAGCGCTCCGTGAACTCCGCGCTCGTCAGCGCCTGCCAGAGTCGCTCGGCGGTGCTCGCGATGTATGTCACGTAGACGAAGCTCGGTCTAGTCATCGGACGTCTCCCGTTCCTCGAGTGCACGTTTCAAATCCGCTAATGCGGCGACGCGCGTCTTCTCGTATTCGGCAATCCAGCGCCGTGCGATATCGTGGATGGGCGCGGGGTTCAGGTAGTGCAGCTTCTCGCGACCGCGCCAGATCGTGACGACGAGGTTTGCCTCCTCCAGCACGGCGAGGTGCTTCGTGACAGCCTGCCGCGACATATCGATCGTGCCGGCCAGCTCGCCGAGGGTCTGCCCGTTGCGCGCGCGCAGTCGATCGAGCAGCAACCGGCGATTGGGATCCGCGAGTGCCCTGAAGACGTCGTCCATCCGCGATTATATAATGCAACCATTCGGTTGCCTGTCAAGGGCACCGTCGGCGTTCGCCAGTTCCGATTTTGACATGTCATCGGCATGGCGGCATGTTCCACGACCCGCTTCACACGATTTCCACCGCCAGAGCTCACTGACATGGATCGCAGGCACTTCGTCGTCTCCTCCGCGTTAGGCACCGCGGCCCTCGCCACCAAGAAGACGCTGCCTGTCGCCGAGAACGCCGCGGCGGCGGCGGTCGCAGCGAACGCCGGCACGCGTAAGATTCTGATCGCCGGCGGCAACTTCAATACGTCGTTCATCCGCTACATGGCGCAGCTCAGCGGGAAGCCGCGGCCTCGACTCTGCTATCTGCCAACCGCATCCGCCGACAGTCCTGCGGGGAGCATAGGCTGGTTCCGCAACTGCGCGCCGGTGGAGTGCGAGCCGTTCGTGCAGGAGAGCTTCATCGCCAGCTCGCGTCAGGACAAAGGCTGGGACGAGGTGCTGCTCTCGATGGACGGCATCGTCGCATCGGGTGGCAACACGCTCAACCAGCAGGCGATCTGGAAGGCGCAAGCAATCGATCAGGTGCTGCGGCAGGCGTGGGAGCGGGGCATCGTCCTCGGCGGAGCGAGCGCCGGCTCGCTATGCTGGTTCGAGGAGGGGACAACGGACTCGCGTCCCAAGGAGCTAACGACAGTGCAGTGCCTCGGCTTCCTCAAGGGCAGCCACTCGCCGCACTATGACCGCGAGCCACTGCGGCGCCCGCTCTATCAAAAACTCATAGCCTCTGGCCAGATGAAACCGGGCTACGCGTGCGACAACGATGCTGGCATCTACTTCGAGGACAACGAAGTAAAACGCGTCGTGTCCACGCACCCGGAAGCGAAGGTGTATTACGTGAGCATGGTGAACGGCAAGATCAACGAGCGCGTGATGGAGCCAGATTCGATCGTCTGAAGACTCTCGTCAGAAGCGGTAGGCCACCAACTCCCTCGGACTCGCGAGGATGTACACCCGTCCCTCCGCCTCGTCGATCACGAACCGATTCCTTCCGCCTAACGGCACCCGGCCCTCGTCCCTGCCCGTGTCCTTGTTGACGCGCACGACACCGGGCACTAGCTCGCCCGTGCTGTCGGGCACCGGGGTCACGATGTAGGTATATCGCTGCATCTCGACGGTGCGGCGGTAGCGCGTATCCACGTTGATATTCACGCCCGGATAGAAGAGTCCCGGGCGCGTGTTCGGCGAGCCGCTATTGGCGATCGAGGATACCGCGATGTTGGCGGCGATGTTGAGGGCAGTGAGCCCAAAGCGCGCGAGCTTGCTCGCCTGCGGCGCCGGGAGATAGGTGTGATAGCGAACCAGTCCGGCACTGTCGATCATGAGCACATTCTGACTCGAGAGCAGGACGAAGCCAGCCGGCCGCGACTCGAGTGTCAGGGGCCGCTCGTCACCCTTGAAGTCGTAGTTGGCGACCTCGCGCGATGCGCCGTTGCCTAACGTCAATCCGAGGAGCCGTTCGTGGGTCCCTGTGAAGCCCTGCGCCACCATCGCGACGAATACGGAATCGTTGCGCACGACGAAAGGCGTCGCCTGAGCGAGGTCGCCAAAGGTGTCGGGCCAGACGGGATTGCCGGTCTTGGGATCGAGCAGCTCGAGCACGTGCCGCTTGACGAAACCACCGTCGCGCGGACCGATCTCCGAGCGCACGACGAGCCCCTGGAGCATGATCTCCATCTGCGCGACGTGCGCTTTGTACTCGCGTGGCTTGCCCCACACCGCGGCACCGGTGGCGAGGTCGATCGCCGTCAGCCGGTTCTCGTACGGGACATAGAGGACGCCGTTCGCGACGAGCATCGGCGCGTAGCCGCCGGTGAGATCGGGCGGGGTCTTGCCGGCGAGTGAAGTCGCGCGCCAGATCACGGCGCCCGAATTGGCATTGATCGCGATTGGCCCGTCCTCGCTGACCCACAGGACGATGACGCTGTCGTGGTCGATAACCGGAGGAAGATTGGCCTCGATCGTAGGCAGCTTGCGTCCGCGACAGCACTCGAGCTCCGACGTATGCAGCTGGCGCTGGATGATGCTGGTGGACTGCCACCGCACGCGTCCCGTCTCGATGTCGATTGCGCCGAGGACCGGCGGCTCGTTAGGCCGGGCGGTGTACTCGAGGGCGAGCTGCTTCTGCGGCAGCAGCAGGAGACCACGTGACGTCCCCAGAGTCGGCGAGGGATGGCGCCAGTTCCACGCGCCCGTCTGGAGATCGATAACCCCGGTGCCGTCGTCGCCAGCGACCCAGAGCGAGGACGTCATTGGGATCGGCACTTCGCGTTTCAGCGAGAAGCTCAGGGAATCGGTGATCGACCACGTCGGCTGGCCGCTCTCGGGGTCGATGCTCGTCAGGCTCCTCCCGCTGACGAGGAGCACGTTCCCGAGCGGCGTCTGGGTGAAGTAGCTGATGTCGGTGTCGGCAGCGAACCGCCATAACGGGTGTTGCTGCTGTGCCCCGGCACGTGCGACGAGACCAGCCGATAGCGCGACGACAGCGAGAATGCGACGCGACAGCATGAAGCCCTCCTCGCTCACCAGGCGATTCCGTAGTCCTCCCCATTGTTGCTCGACGCACCCCACATCGTGTGGTGCTTGGTATCGAGCATGATGGCATTGATCGGACCCGATGTTCGATCGCCAACCTGCAGCGTGTAACCCATCGCCTGAAGCGCCGAACGAATTTCCATTGGCGTCGTGTTCGAGATGAGCATCCGCCCTGGGCGATTCTCGTGCGCGCCGAAGGACGATCGCATCTGATAGCTGTTGATGTTCGGTGCCTCCGCGGCCTGCTGAGGCGTCATCCCCCACTCGACGATGTCGAGGAAGAATTGGAGCAGGTTCTGATCTTGTGAATCACCGCCCTGGACGGAGAAGCAGAGGTAGGGCGCACCGTCCTTCAGGGCGAGCGTCGGCGTCAAGGTGACGCGTGGATGCTTCCCAGGCTCGATGACGTTGAACGGGCCGTCGCTCGCTTCCGTCACAAAGCTCTGAGCGCGCTGGCTCAATCCGATCCCCGTGTGACCGGCGATCACCGCCGGCACCCAACCGCCGCTCGGTGTCACGCTCACGACCCAGCCGGTCGAATCCGCGGCCTCGATCGACGTCGTGCCGCTATAGAATGATTGCAGGAACGCCTCATCAGATTGCGGTACATCTTGTTGGCCGCTTCGCTTCGACGTGTCGCTGTTCTGCGTCGACCATGCAGCCAGCAACTTCGAGAATGGGTTAGCAGCACCCTGGTACGGATAGGGATCGCCCGGCTTGATATTCGGGTCGTTCCTGCTCCAGTCGATCGTTGCATAACGAGCCTTGGCGTACTCCTTCGACAGCAGCCCTTTCGCGGGCTCCTCCGGCGGGAAGTACGGATCACCGTAATAGAAATCGCGGTCGGCGAAGGCGAGGCTCATCGCCTGATAGAGCGTGTGCATGTATTTCGCCGAGTTGAAGCCCATCGACTTCAAGTCGGCGTTCTCGAGGATGTTGAGCGCCTGGAGCATTGCCGGGCCTTGCTGCCAGAAGGGAAGCTTGTAGACGGTAATGCCCTTGTACGTCGTCGACACCGGCTCCTCGATATGGACTTTCCAGTTCGCCAAATCTGCAAGCGTGAACAGTCCACCGTCCTCCTGGACGCCGCGGACGATCTCGCGGGCAATGTCCCCTTTATAGAAGCGGTCGTAGGCCGCGTAGATCGCCTCTCTGCGCGATTTGCCCTGCTTGCGTGCCTGACGTTCGGCGTCAACCAGCTTGCGCCAGGTGGCGGCGAGATCCTTCTGGACGAAGACTTCGCCCGGCTCCGGCGCTTCCTTCGCCTGGCCCGCGTGGGTGAGCATGATCGATGGCGAGTACTTCCACTTCTTGATCCAGTCCTTGTCGTGCTCGATGGTGTTGGCGAGCTGTGACTCGATTGGATAACCATCGGCCATCTGGATCGCCGGTGCGAGAACGTCGCCGAGCGACATCGTGCCGTACTCGGCGAGCATCACCATCAAGCCGCCTGGCGTGCCAGGCGTCACCGCGGCGAGCGGACCGTACTCGGGTGGGTATTTATAACCTTTTGAATGATAGAACTCGGCCGTCGCTCCGCTCGGCGCGACGCCTAACGCGTCGATGCCAATGACTTTCCTGGTATGTGGGTTGTAAATCAGTGCCTGCGTCTCGCCGCCGCAGGAGAGCGTATCCCACATCGTGCAGCCGGCCGCGAGCATCGCCGCGGCGGCGTCGACCGCGTTGCCGCCCCTGGCGAAGATCAGCGCGCCCGCGGTCGCCGACAGCGGCTTCCCGGTAATCGCGAGCCAGTGCTCGGCGTGGAGCGGAGGCTTCTGCGTGCGGCGCGGGATGGGGGTGGTTGTCTGCGCGGGCAGGGTAGCGGCGCAGAGCAGGAGAAGAAGCGTCAGTCGGCTACGCATGGGAGTAGACTCGGTTCGTGTCAATCGGTCTTCGCAGTGAGCTGTGTCGCCCGGCTGGCAAGTTCTTCGACCACCGATCGCGTGCGTCGACGCCAGCGCTCGGCGACGCCGTGCCAGAGCGCGCGGGCACTCACGACCGTTCCGGCGATCGCGGACGCGGCGACGATGCCGCTCGCCACGAGCGCGTTGTTGGTCACGTTGAGCGCGATCGCGACGCCGCCTAACGCCGACAACAATCCGATGGCGATGCCGCCCGCAGCGATGGCGACGGCCTGGTCGATTCGCTCGGTCGTGAGGGCGATGCGAGTGCCGCCACCGCGCGGTCCGAGGGTGAGAATCGCGGCACCTAACGCGGATCGTGCGCGCCACTCCACGCCGTCGAATACCTGGTGCACCTCGCCGTGGAGCCCGAGCTCGGCGCGCACGCGGTCGAGCAGATCACCAATTTCGTTAGGAGTGAGCGCTCCCGGGACGCTCCGCTCCTCGTGGAATCGCGTCGGCGCGCCAAGCCAACCAACCCGGGGGACAGGCCGCTCGAGCTCCGCCGCTGCCTCGGCGACGAAGGTCGGCTCGATTCCGGCTTCGGCGGCGATTTCCTGGATCTCGGCGAGGCTGCGCTGGACGCCGCGGCCGTCGGAGCCTTCCTGCAACTCGGCGGCGCGCTTGAGGATGAGTGCCATCTCCTTCTCGGAGAAGTTCTCGGAGCTGGGCGTTGGGGCCGGCATGCGCGGAATATGCGCCGGGAGTTGTCGGGGCGCCAAATGAGCGTCGTTCACAGCCGGCCATGATCGGCGAGCAAACAGCTCTCGTCAGGCTCCGGGTTGTTGCTCCGAGCGATCGTCCGTGGCTTCGCGATCACGTCGCATGCGCCGGCGGAGCGAGACCGCTTCCTTCGCGGCCTCCGCGGCGATGGCGAGGGTCTCCTCGATCTTGATCAGCTCGCCCGTGTCGATCTGCTTGACGGAGGGCGAGCTACAGACTTCGTCGAGGGACTGCTCGATCGTGTCTTCGATCCTGTCGAGTTGAGGACGAAGGGGCTGGCTGGGATCGACTGGCATGTGGGCCTCTAGTTGGAAGTCGTTCGCGCAATGGATGTGCCGGACGGGCGGGCTCAGCCTACTCGTCGACCTGCACCGCCCTCGACAACCCAATGACATGCCAGAAGATGTCCCGCACCTTTTCGTCGTTGAGCCCTGCCTCTCGGGCCATGCCTGCCGCGCGGCGGATCACTTCCGCCTCACGGGCCGGATCCAATGTCGGCAGTCCCGCGGCTTTCTTCGCGCTCCCTATCTCCTTGCTCACAGCCACTCGCCGCGCCAGCAGTGAAACCAGGTCGCGATCGAGCGACTCGATCTCGTGGCGACAGCGCTGGAGCGCTTGGCGAGCCTCCTCGGCGCTCATGCGGCCGCTCCAGTTTCCTTGGCGGCCGCACCTAACGAGCGACCCGCCGCCTCGGCGAATGCTCCGAGCCGCTCCATGAGCGAACGGAACCCCGCGAAGGACAGCGACTGGTCGCCATCAGAGAGGGCGTTCGCTGGATCGGGATGCACCTCGACGATCAATCCATCCGCACCGGCCGCGATCGCGGCGAAACTCAAAGGCGCGACGAGATCGGCGACGCCGCCGGCATGGCTCGGGTCGACGATCACCGGCAGGTGCGTCTCGCGCTTGAGCACGGGCACGGCCGCGACGTCCAGCGTGTTGCGCGTTGCCTGCTCGAAGGTCCGAATTCCTCGCTCGCACAATACCACGTCGCGATTTCCCTGCGCCATGATGTACTCTGCGGCCATCAGCAATTCCTTGATTGTCGCCGACAGACCACGCTTGAGCAGAACCGGGCGTTTGACGCGGCCGAGCTCAGACAGCAATGAAAAGTTCTGCATGTTGCGCGCGCCGACTTGCAGCATGTCCGCGTGCTCGGCGACCGCGTCGATCTGGCGAGGATCCATCACCTCGGTGACGACCGGCATGCCGGTCGACCGCCTAACGTCGGCGAGCATCTTGAGCGCCGTCGAGCCGAGTCCCTGAAAGGCATAGGGAGACGTTCGCGGCTTGAACGCACCACCGCGAAGCATGACGCCGCCGGCGTCGCGCACGGCCTCGGCGCTCTCGCGCAGCATCTCCGGCCCTTCGACCGAGCAGGGTCCTGCGATGACGGCAATCGCGCGACCGCCGAAGGCCGCGACGCGACCTGGCCGCGACGGGTCGTCGCCAACGCGTACGACGGAGGGAGTCGCCGCGAATTCGCGCGAGGCGAGCTTGTAGGGTTTGGTCACCGGCAACACGTCCTCGACGCCGGGCATCGACCGGAGCGGGACTTCGGCGAGGAGCGATTCGTCGCCGATGCAGCCGATGATCGTTCGCTCGACGCCTCGCGAGAGATGAGTGCGCATGCCGTGCTGCTCGATGCGCTCGCGAATGGCATCGAGCTCGGCGTCGGTGATGTTGGAGCGGGTGATGATGATCACGGCGGTTACCGGTGGACGGTGAACAGTGGTCGGCGAAATGAAAAGCGACCCGGAGATCCGGGCCGCTCGGAGTTTGTTGTGTGCTAATCGACTGCTTCAGTCGCGCACACGCCTCCAGCTACGGCCCGTGGATGGGGTCGCGTAGTAGTAGTAATAGTAGGCGGAGCGCGGGGACGTCGGCATGGGGTGAGGATACTACGGTGATACGAGTGCCGTCAAGAAGCCGCCCTCGATCTCCCTCCAACCTCTCGGGTCGACCACACTGTCCAACCGCACATGCGCAACCTCCGCCTCGCCATCCGCACCCTGCGCCGCACGCCCCTCGTCACGGGCATTGCCGTGCTCTCGCTCGCTCTCGGCATCGGCGCCAACACCGCGATTTACTCGCTCTTCAACGAGTTGCTGATCCAGCCGCTGCCGGTGCCACATCCCGAGCAATTGGTGCTTTTCGGCGGCAACATGCCAGCGCCCGGTTCGCATCAGTCGACGAGCGCCGGCAAGGACACCAAGTGGGTTTTCAGCTATCCGATGTTTCGCGATCTCGAATCGCGGCCGGGACCGTTCAGCGGCGTCGCGGCGCACGAGGATTTCGTTGCGAACGTCGTGGCGCACGGTAACACGCGGATGGCGAATGGCGAGTACGTCTCCGGCTCCTACTTCCCCGTGTTGGGGATAAAGCCGGCCATCGGCCGCCTTTTCTCGATCACCGACGACAGGGTGATCGGCGGACATCCCTTCGTCATCCTGAGCCATGCCTATTGGACGAATCAACTTGGAAGTGATCCTACGGTAATTGGCCAAGTCATGATCGTGAATGGGCAGCCGCTCCGCATCGTCGGCGTTTCCGCGCGGGGATTCGAGGGTACGACGATCGGCTACAAGGCGGACTTCTTTGTCCCGATCACCATGCGCGGACGGCTCGATGCGGGCTTCAATGGGTACCTCCAGCGACGCTACTACTGGGTTTACATCTTCGCGCGGTTGCAGCCGCATGTAACCCTCACGCAGGCCGCCGCACGTGAAAATGTGCTCTATCATCGCATCATCAACGACGTCGAAGTGCCGCTGCAGAAGGGTGTGAGCGAGAGCATGCTTGCTCGCTTCAAAGCGAAGCCGCTCGCACTGCTGGATGGACGTCGCGGTTCCGGCGACCTTGGTCAGGATACGCGGATGCCCTTGTTGCTTCTGTTCGGCACGGCGCTTTTCGTGCTCGCGATCGCGTGCGCCAACATCGCCAATCTTCTTCTAGCGCGTGCGGCCACGCGTTCGACCGAGGTTGCAGTGCGGTTGTCATTGGGCGCGACGCAGGCGCAGCTGCTCGCGCAGCTGCTCACGGAGTCGCTATTGCTCGCGACAATCGGCGGACTCGCGGGACTCGCCGTGGCATGGGTGACGCTGCGCGGGATGGTCCTGCTGCTGCCGGAGAATGTCGCATCGTCGCTCGCCTTCACGCTCGACGCGCGCGCCGCATCATTTACGGTCATGGTGTCGGTGACGACGGGCCTCCTCGTCGGCCTCTTTCCCGCGCTGCAGGCGATCCGTCCGGATATCGTCAACACGCTTCGCAATGGCTCGGGTAAGACAAGCGCCACTCGCGGCTCGCGGCGCTTTCGGACGGCGCTCGTCACCGCGCAGATCGCGTTGTCGACCGCCTTGCTCGCTTCGGCTGGTCTCTTCATAAGAAGTTTAGAGAATGTGAGCCGAGTAACTCTCGGGGTCGATATCGATGGTTTGACGACCTTTCGTGTCATGCCAACGCTCAATGGCTATGCAGGCTCACGAATGCAGGAGGTGTACGCCGCGATCGAGCGCGAGGTTGCCGCTGTCCCAGGTGTGCGGTCGATAGCGGCGTCACGAGTTCAGGTGATCGGCGGGAACAATTGGACCCGGGACCTCGTCGTGCAGGGTTATCCGAGGACGCCCGACCTCTCGAAGGATTCGTATTACAACGCCGTGGGCCCAGGCTTCTTCAGTACGATTGGCGAGAGGATCGTGTCTGGGCGGGAGTTCACGGCGAGCGACGTACTGCATGCGCCACGTGTCGCGGTCGTCAACGAGATGTTCGTCAAGAAGTTCAATCTCGGCAGCGATCCGGTGGGAAAGATGATCGGCGAAGGCGATACGCTGACTCACGTCATCGTCGGCGTCGTGAGCGATTCGCGTTACAGTGACGTGAAGCAGGAGCTCCGACCAGTATACTTCCTTCCGTACAAGCAGGACACAACCGCTGGCGCCATGAGCTTCTACGTACGCAGCGCGGTAACGCCTAACGTGCTACTGCCGCGGATTCGCGCCGCGGTGACGCGGGTCGATCCGACGCTACCGATCCTGGGCCTGAAGACGATGCCACAGCAGATTCGCGAAGATGTATATCTCGATCGGATGATCACGACGTTGACGGCGGCGTTCGCCGCGCTCGCGACGCTGCTCGCCGCGATCGGTCTGTATGGCGTGCTCGCGTATTCGGTGGTTCAGCGCACGAAGGAAATCGGGGTTCGGATCGCTCTCGGCGCTGACCCACGCGCGATCGTCGTCATGGTGTTGCGCAGCGTCGGCACCATGACTATGGCGGGCGCTCTGATTGGGATCGTCGCTGCAGTGGGGATTGGTCGCGCGACCCAATCGCTGTTGTTCGGCGTGAATGGCAGCGATCCGACAGTCTTACTCGCGGCGGCGATCGGCCTGACAGTCGTCGCCTTTGCGGCTGGATCGATTCCGGCCTGGCGCGCGACGCGGGTAGATCCCGTAACGGCCGTCAAATACGAGTAGAGTGACGGCGGCGTTACCCCTCTGAGCGTGCAAGGAGTTATTGTCTGTGTACCGCGCCGACTCGAGGGTCACGTGATGCGGAATCATGAAGTGCGCTACGTGCTGCGCAGCCTGAAGCGCTCGCCTCTGTTCACGTCGACCGTCGTGTTGACGCTCGCGCTGGGCATCGGCGCGACGACCGCGATCTTTGGGATCGTGAACGCGGTGCTGTTGCGGCCACTGCCCTATGCAGAGTCGGACCGACTCGTCGAGCCGTATCACACGCTGCTCGGGATCGGGATACCGTACGCGGCGCAGTCGCGGGGGACGTACTTCCACTACGCGCACACGGCAAGGACGCTGCAATCCATCGCGGTCTGGATGCAAACGACCGTCAACCTGGCTGACAACGGCGGAAGCGCCGAGGCAGAACGAGTGCACGCCGCGCGCATCACGGCGACACTGCTGCCGACGCTGCGTGTGCAGCCGGAGCGTGGCCGCGGATTCACGCCGAGCGAGGATCTGCCTAATGGTGATCACGTTGCACTGATCAGCGATGGCCTCTGGCATCGGCGCTTCGGCGCTGATCCGCCGATTCTCTCGCGGGATATACGCGTCGACGGGAACAGTTACCGCATTGTCGGTGTCATGCCCCCTGGCTTTCACTATCCAGAGCCGCTCATCGAGCTCTGGACTCCGCTACAGCTCGACCCGGCAGCCCGCGAGGCGCAGGGCTTTAGCGTGGGCGGCGTGGCGCGGCTCGCGCCTAACGCGACAATCGCGAGTGCACAACGCGAGCTCAACGTACAACTGGCGAGGCTCTCGGAATCGTACCCGAACATCTACCCGGGGCTGGCCACGAAGCAGCTCCTCGAACAGGCGAAAGCGCACGCGCTCGTTCGCTCGCTCCGCGAGAGCATCGTCGGCAATTTCGGAAGCGTGCTATGGGTAGTGGCGGCGACGGTGTGCCTCGTTCTGATCGTCACGTGCGCCAATGTCGTCAATCTCCTTCTTGTGCGCGCGCAGGGGCGGGCGCGGGAGATCGCGGTGCGCGCCGCGTTCGGCGCGAGTCAGGGGCGCCTGCTGGGCCTCCTCGTGACGGAAGCCGTGCTGTTAGCGATTGCCGGCGCCGTGATCGGGCTTGCCCTCGCCGAGCTCACGACGCGCCTGTTGTTGCGCACCGGGGTCACCAGTTTCCCAAGGTGGGACGAAATCGGCATCGACGGCGCCAGCTTCGCATTCACCTTGGGCATCACTGTCGTCGTCGCGCTCATCTGCAGCGTCTTTCCCGCGTTGCGGTATCGGACCATGCGCTTCACCGCAATCCTTCGCGAAGGTGGACGCACAGGTACCGTCGGCCGTGAGCGGTATCGGGCGCAGCGCACTCTCATTGTCGTCCAGGTAGCGCTGGCACTGCTGCTTCTCGCGGGCTGTGGCCTGTTGACGCGCACCGTCTCGCAGTTGAGCAAGATCAAACCAGGATTCGATCCGTCGCACACGCTCGCCTTCACGCTCTCGCTGCCGCCAGGGCAGTTCCCCAAGCTGGTGTCAGTTCCGCAGTTTTATCTCGATGCGATCGACCGCATCCGCACGTTACCCGGAGTCGAAGCCGCCGGCGCCGTATCAAAGCTGCCGCTTCAGGGCGGCGCGCCTCTCGCGCCAGTGTACGTCGAAAAATTCCCGGTGCCGCCCGGAACGCTCTCTCAGGTATTTCCCTTCCCTGCCGCGACGGCTGGTTACTTCAAGGCGATGCATATCCGCTTACTCGCCGGTCGATTGATTCCAGAGGCTCTCCCCATCTCGGCACCGCCCGAGGTGATCGTGAGCAGAGCGTTCGCTGAGCGCTACTGGCACGACTCGACCGGACAGCGAGCACTCGGCGAACGGCTCAAGATCTCCTTTTCCGAGAGTGTACCGTGGGCCACGATCGTCGGCGTGGTGGAGAGCGTACGTGACACGTCGCTCGTCGCGCCTCCGATTGCGGAGATCTACTTCCCGGTTCGCGCGCTCGATGCCGCTGCACCGGACAGCCTTCAGCCGTTCACGTCGCGGGTGATGACTATTGTCGTCCGAACAGGCGGCGATCCGCTCGCTCTTGTCGGTGCGGTACGCCGGGAAATTCGCGCGGTGAACGCGAGCGTGCCGATCTTCGATGTCGAACCGATGACGGCCGTGCTCGAGCGCGTCTCGGCTCAGACACGCTTCGCGCTCTTTGCCCTCGGCGCTGCCGCTGCGATCACCCTCGTGCTCGGCGCACTCGGGTTGTACGGCGTGATCGCTTATGTCGTGAGTCTTCGCACGCGCGAGCTCGGTCTACGGATGGCGTTAGGCGCGGAGCCGGCAACTGTGCTGGCCCTCGTGCTGCGCGACGGAATCACGCTCGCGTTCATTGGAATTATCGCGGGACTCGCGGCGTTCACAATCGTTGGACGATTTCTGCGCGGGCTTCTGTTCGGCGTCGCGCCGAGCGATCCGGTCACGTTGATCGGTGTCGTGCTGATCGTTGTTCTCGTTGCGGCGATCGCGAGTTGGCTTCCGGCGTGGCGAGCATCGAGGATCGATCCGCTGGAGACACTGCGCCTGGATTGATACCACTCGAGTGCGACCGCGTCCTTCGCGCCCCTCAGCGCCGCACAACCCAAGTGCCGCCAAGAGCCTTGTAGAGTTGGACGGCGGCTTTGAGCTCTCCGAGCTGCGCCTGGCTCGACGCCAGCTCGGCGCCGAATAAGCTTCGCTGAGCGTCAAGCAGGTCGAGATAGCTCGAGAGTCCCGCTTCGTAGCGCACCGTCGCGAGCTCGAGCGCCTGGCGCAGCGCGTTCGCTTGCGTCGCTTGGGCGATTGCTTCGTCGCGCGCCGTTCGCACCCCGACGAGTGCGTCGTTCGCCTCGCGCACGGCGTTGAGTGCGACTGACTCGTAGGAAGCGCGCGCCTGCACCGCGCGGGCACGTGCCGCGGACGATACGCTCGAGAGCCGCGAGTGATCGAAGACGGGGAACGACACACCGACCAATGCCTGATAGACGCGCGTCTGATTGCCGAAGACGTTGCCTGGAACACCCGCCTGACTGCCGGTCGAGCCGACGATGTTGAACGTCGGCCAGCGTGCGGCATCCGCGACACCGATGCGGGCGACGGACGCCGCGTAGGAGCGCTCGGCTTGCACGACGTCAGGGCGACGCGTGAGCAGCGAAGCGGGGATGGAGTCCGGCACGACGAGCGCCGAGACCGCGGCCCCGAGCGTCGTACCGCGTGGAATCGCGACCGGCGCTTCGCCAAGCAATACATTGAGGTTGTGCTCTGTCTGCGCGCGCGCTCGTTGCGCCTGCGCGAGCGTCACTGCGGGCTGCGCGACCTGGGCCTCGAATTGTCTGACGTCGAGCTCCGACGTGAGACCCTGCGAGAACCGCTGGCGTGCGATGTCGAGCGTCGCTTTGCGCGTGCTCAACGTGCGCTCGGCGATGGCGAGCTCCTGATCGAGCTCGAGAAGCTGCAGATAACTCGACGCGACGTCACTCACGAGCGAGAGCGCGGCCGCCCGTTCGCCCGCTTCCTGGGCGCCGAGATCGGCGCTGGCGGCGCGAACGTCGTTGCGGACGCGTCCCCAGAAGTCGAGCTCCCACGCGAGATCGGCGGTGACGCGTGCCGCGCGGTAGCCGACGGGCGGGAAGGCGCCTAACGCCACCTGGTTCGTGCTCTCGGTGGCATTGACTGCGAGCGACGGCAGCTGCGGCGCGCGGGCGACGCCGACATCAGCTCGGTACTCGTTGATCCGCGCAATGGCGCGCTGCAGGTCGCGGTTCTGCCGCAGTGCGAGATCGACGAGCGAGACGAGCGTCGTGTCATGAATAATCTCGAGCCAGGCCGCAGAGGTCAGGACGTTCGAGTCGAGCCGAGGGCGCGGAGCGATGTAGGTCTCTTCAGGGGTACTGTCGCGCGCCCGCTCCACGGCGAGCGAATCGAAGAAGTGACGCGACGAATCACTCAACTTCGCCGTGCCGACGCGCTCGGAGGGGGCAATGACGGTTTCCGGATGGTACTTCGGACCCACAGAGCAGGCAGCAAGCGCCGCGAAAACGAGCAATCGGGCGAACAGCAGATCCTTCGTCGCTGCGCTTCTCAGGATGACACCGCTACTCATGCGCGCTCCGTGGCGACGACAGACGTGGATTCGCGCTCGGTAACCGGCGCGCCGACGCCAGCAACAACCGCTTTCGGTTTGCGTCCGCCGCGCCCCTCGGCCAGACCGCGGATGATTCGGAAGAACAGCGGGATGAAGAAGATGCCGATCGTGGTCGCGAAGAGCATGCCGGCGAACACGCCAGTACCAATCGAGTGGCGGCTCGCCGCGCCGGCGCCAGAGGCGAGCATCAGCGGGAGCACACCAAGGATGAAGGCGAATGAGGTCATGAGGATCGGGCGCAACCTCTCACGCGCAGCTTCGATCGCCGCTTCGCGAATCCCGAGGCCCTGATCCCTGAGGTGCGTCGCAAATTCGACGATCAGGATCGCGTTCTTCGCCGCGAGACCGACCACCGTGATGAGACCGACCTGAAAGTAGATGTCGTTAGGCTGGCGGCGCAGCCAGATGCCGAGCAATGCACCGAGCACGCCGAACGGAACTCCGAGAAGCACCGCGAAGGGCACCGACCAGCTCTCGAACTGAGCCGCGAGGACGAGAAATACCATGATCAAGCCGAGCACGAAGACGAGTCCCGCCGCGCCACTCGAGACGCGCTCCTGGAACGACTGGCCCGAGTACGACACGCCGAGTCCTTCCGACGCAAACTGATCTCTGATCAGCTGGTCCACTTCGGAGAGTAACTCGCCACTCGAGTGACCCTGCTTGGGTGGGCCGGTGAATTGAGTCGACGTGAAACCGTTGAAGCGGGTGATCACCGTCGGGGCGCTGCGGAAGCTCGTCGACGTGAGCGCCGAGATCGGCACCATCTGGTTGTTCGTGCCGCGGACGTACAAGCGTCCGATGTCCGTGGGCGATTGGCGATACTGCTCTTCGGCGTTCGCTTGCACGCGATACGTCTTGCCGAAAAGGTTGAAGTCGTTGATGTAGAGAGAGGAGAGAAATGCCTGAAGGGTAGAAAAGAGGTCCGTAAGATTCACGCCGCGTGCCTTGGCCGCCGTCCGATCGACCGTGACAAAGACCTGGGGGACGCTGGCACGAAAAGTCGAGTTGAGTCCGCCGCTTGCCGGCAGCTCATTCACCGCCTGACGAAACTCGTTCACGTGTTGCGCGAATTGGCGAATGTCTTGCCCATTTCGATTCTGCAAATTCAACTCGACGCCAGAGGTGACACCGAGGCCAGGCACTTCAGGCAGATTGAAACCAAAGGCGTTCGCGTCGCGCATGACGAACAGCTTCCCGTTGATACGCGCGGCGATCGAGTCGAGCGCGTCGTGCTTCGAGCGCTCCTCCCACGGCTTCAGGTTGAGAAAAACTGTTGCCCCGTTGGTCGCGCTGGACTGGCTGAGCAGGTCGAGGCCGACGAGGGCGGTGATGTTCTGCACCGCCGGTTCGCTGCGGAGGATCTTCTCGACATTCTGCACGACGGCCACGGTCCGCTGCAGCGACGCCGCATCCGGCAGCTGGATGGACATCGCCATGTAGCCCTTGTCTTCCGTCGGGATAAACGCTGTCGGGATCTTCTTCCAGAGGAAGCCGGAGAGAACGATCAACACCGCAAAGGCGCCGAGCCATGCCGATGGCCGGCCGAGGACGGAGTCGACGGCGCTCACATAGCGATTGGTGCCGCGCGCGAAGACGCGATTGAACCAGCCGAAGAAGCCCGTCGTGTGCGCCTCGTTCGACTCGGTGAGCAATAGCGCGCAGAGCGCCGGTGTGAGCGTGAGCGCGACGAGTCCCGACAACACGACGGCGATGACGATCGTCATCGCGAACTGCTTGAAGAAGGCGCCCGTGACGCCGCCGATGAATGCGACGGGCACGAACACTGAACAGAGCACGAGCACAATGGCAATGAGCGCGCTTCCCACCTGACGAATCGCGTGGTCGGCGGCGAGGCGCGGCGAGAGTTTCTCCGTCGCCATGATGCGTTCGACGTTCTCGATGACGACGATCGCATCGTCGACGACGATGCCGATGGCGAGCACGAGACCGAACAGCGTCAGCACATTGATCGACATGCCGAAGGCGAGCAGACCGAGGAAAGTGCCGATGACGCTGACCGGCACCGCGAGCATCGGGATCACTGTCGCGCGCCAGCTCTGCAGGAAAAGGAAGACGACGAGAGTCACCAGGATCATCGCCTCGACGAGCGTGATCGCTACCTCCTTGATCGAGGCGCTGACAAATGGCGTCGTGTCAAATGGCAGGTCGGCGGTGATGCCCTGGGGAAACGAGGACTGCAGCTCAGCCAGACGCTTCTGCACCGCTTCCTTCACGGCAAGGGCATTCGCACCTGGTCGGGTGTACAAGAGCGCGAACGCCGTCGGCACACCGTTGAGGCGTCCCTGGAGATCGTAGCTACGCGCCCCGAGCGCGGCGTGGCCGATGTCGGAGAGCCTAACGATCGAACCATCCGGCCGCGCCCTGATGACGATGTCGTCGAACTCCTTGGGAGTCGTCAAGCGACCGAGCGTGGTGATCGGTAATGTGAGCTGCGTGCCCGGCGGCGACGGCTCGGCGCCGAGTCGGCCCGCGGGGTTCGTCGCATTCTGCTCACGCACGGCAGCCGCGACATCAGTGACGGTGATGCCGAGCTGCGCCATCTTCTCCGGATCCAGCTCTAGCAGCATCGCAAAGTCGCGCGCCGGGAATGGTGTCGCGTCGCCGACGCCGGGCACGCGCTTGACCTCGTCGAGAACGTTCAGCTTCAGGTAATTTGCGAGATAGGTCGCATCATAGCGCGCATCGCTCGACCGCAACGCCATGACAGCGAGAATATCCGTGTTCGCCTTGAGGATCGTGATGCCATTCGTGCGTACTGCCTCGGGTAGCTGCGGTTCGGCGAGCTTCACCGCGTTCTGTACGTCGACCGCGGCGAGATCCTGATTGCGAGAGACGTCGAAGGTGACGGTGATGTTCGTCGAGCCGTCGCTGGAATTCGACGACGAGTAGTAGAGCATGCCCTGCAAGCCAGCGAGCTGCTCCTCGATCGGCGCGGCGACGGCCTGGGCGGCATCTTCAGACGACGCGCCGGGATAGTTCGCCTGAATACGCACTGCCGGCGGCGAGATCTGCGGATAGCGCGCGATCGGCAGGAGACGAATCGCGAACAGGCCGAGCAGGGTGATCACAATCGAGATCACGGCCGCCAGTACGGGTCGGCGAATGAAGAAGTACCTGACTTCCTCAGTCTCGCGGTGACCGTTAGGCGAATAGGACGTACTGCTCACGACTTCACCTTCCCCTTAGCGGCCGCCGAATCGATCGGCATCGGCCTAACGACTCGACCCGGCGCGACCTTCTGAATGCCGTCGACCACGACACGATCCCCGGCGACGAGTCCGGAATCGATGAGCCAGAGATTCCCGCTCCACTGGCCGGTCGCGACGTCGCGCGCGACGACCGTGTCGCCCGCGCCAACGACGTATACGAACTGGCGGCCGAGTCCCTGCTGCACCGCGCGCTGCGGAATGGCAAGCGCGCTCGAGCGCGCGAAGCCTTCGAGGCGCACACGTACGAACTGGCCTGGCAGCAATCGACGATCACCGTTCGTGAACTCGGCGCGGAATTCCTGAGTGCCGCTCGCCGAGTCGAGCGACGGCGACATGAAGTTGATGTGCCCGACACGCGGCAGTAAGGAACCGTCAGGTAGTACGGCACGCACGTTGATTCCGTTTGTCCGGGCCGTCCCGTTGCTCACGTCCGTCGCCCCTTGAGTGAGCAGTGAGCGCGCCTGCGGGTCTTGCTGCCACGCGAGCAACTGCTGCGAAGAGGGATGGAAGGTCACATAGATGGGATCGAGCTCATCGATGGTGGTCAGCAGATCAGCGGGACCGGTGACGCGTGCACCCAGCTCGAGACGCGCACGTCCGACCTGTCCCGCGATCTCGGCACGAATGACGGTGTCGTCGAGATCTTTTTTCGCGACGTCCACGCCAGCTTGCGCGGACTCGAGCTCGGAGCGCGCGTTATCTACGTCCTGCTGCGCGACGGCGTGCCGTGGCACCAGTGGCTCGAGGCGCGCCAGCGTGCGCTTGGCGTTGTCGAGCCGGGCGACGGCACTGCGATAAGCCGCCTCATACTTCACCTGGTCCAGCTTGTAAAGAATCTGTCCCTTCTGAACGAAGGTGCCTTCGGTGAACGGGCGCTCGGTGACGATGCCTTCGACGCGCGAGCGAACCTCGACGCGGCGATAGGGGGACACCTGACCGACGAACTCGTACGCCTCGGGAATGCTCGCCGGCGAAACGGTGACGATCCCGACTTGAGCAGGCGGTGGAGTGAATGGTCTCGCGGGTTTACTGCAGGCGGTCGCGGCGCCGATCACGAAAATGACGAATGCGGACCGCGCTGAGAGGCTGGTCATGCTTGGGATAACGCAGAGGATGAGGGTGTGGTGCGCCCAATGTAATGTGGTGCGCGGAGCGATCCCGGTCTACGTCTCTCAGCCGGGAAGTCTGTTTGGACTGCGGAGGGCGCGGAGTGCACGGAGAACGCAGAGGACTGCTCCGTCATTCTGAGCCAAGCGAAGCATCTGCTGTTCAAATGCCTCCTCCGCGTTCCTTCGTGCACTCCGCGGCCTTCGCGTTTTCAAGGATGAGAACTCGAATTACCGAGCGACCCGAATCAGTCATGGACGGTCGGTCATTACCGCCGAGTAAATTTATAGATCGCTAAACGGTGACCTGACGCACATCGGTCATTAGTAGCGCTTTTGCCGAGGACAGAGTCGCTCGTCACCCTGAGAGCAAGTTCCTTCGTAACCCTCTCCCCCACCCGAGGGCGACTCAATGTTCGAATCGTTGGCGGAACTCTTTCCCGCAAACTGGCGTCCGGCGATTCTGGTGCTCACCGCGCCGTTCCGCTGGCTCGCAGCATGGCAAGGCATGATGCTGCGTTGGATCTTCGGCCATCAGCAGACGGCGGGCTTCATCACCGCCGAGGCACTGCTGATCGTTCCAATATTGCTGATCTGCGCTGGTGCGTGGAGCAGCGCGGCGTCGCTCTATACCGTCCCCTTCCGTTCGGGACGCGGCCGATTCCTTACCCTGCTCCTGATGACCTGGTGGGACGCTGCCCGCTGCATCCTGTTCTTCTATACGGGGATGGTTCGCGTCGCCGTCGCCTTTGTCGGTTGGATCGTCGGCTCGGTGCGCTTCCTTCTGCGTATGCTCAAGAGCCTGATCGTCGGGCTCGTTAGGTCCCCGATCACGCTCATTCAGAATTCGTCCCGCGCCTACTTCCAGGCTGGCGGCATGCCCTGGGTCGCGTTCCTGATCCTCATGCTCTGGTCGGCGGTCGAAGCGACGATCTTCACGTACACTCTGACTCCGACGCTCAAAGAGGTGTTCGACAGCCTCACCGGCACCGACCTCGATGTGCGTCTGATGCGTCCGCTGCTCTGGACGTTCCTGTTCATGCTGGTAGCCGGCAGCTTTGCCTGCGTCCATGTCATGAGCGAAGCGATCAAGCAGAAGAAGATTGGCAACATCGTCTCGATGTTCATCGTCGAGAGTGCGGTCATGTTCTTCGAAGTCATGTTCCTCTACCGCGAGCTGATCGATGCGATCACGCCCTGGATTGCACAGCAGTCGGGCGGGACGGTGCAATTGGGCATCGGCGCGACGATCGCCCTGGCGTCATTTGGGTGGATGGGCGTGCGCGGTATGACCTGGTTCCTCTTCGGCCGTTTCGGCACGCCGGCGCTGATCGCGATCCTGTCGCGTCAGAACATGGAGCACGGCAACGCGCCGAGCGTGAAGCATCACGAGGCACCGGAGCTCTGGCGGGCACCGATCGAGGCGCTCAAGGCCGAGACGAAGTGGTTCCATCAGGAGGCGCAGCGGATGTTCGAGCTGTTGTCCCTTCCCGTGCTGCAGCTCTTCGCATCCGCGCTCAACTTCGCCGTGGTGACGGTGCAATCACGCCCGATGTTCATGCTGCCATTCAAGTCGCTCGACGACGTGCTGCATGCGACGCCGGGCGCATCGGGCAAACCGGAGCTCTCCGGCAGACACTTTCGGACGCCACACGATCCAATGCCGAGGGTAGCCTAATGACCAGACACATACCTTGTCATCGAGGCTCAGCACTTCTGGCGAGTCGGAAAACCAGGCTCTTCGCGGCGCTCGGATTGACAGCCGGTCTTCTAGCCGCAGTCAATGGCTGCGGCGCGCCACCGCAGGAGGGAGGCGCCACGAGCATTCCTCGATCGACTCTCGTCATTGGCATCGACGTCAGCGGCTCGTTCGGCAAGGAGTACCAGGGCTCGATCGATTTCACGGCCAATTACATATACGCTCACATTCACGGCCTCGGGGGTCTGAAACAGCCGACGGCGGTTTTTGTGGGCTCAATCGGTGGTGAGCGTCCGCAGGAAACGAAGTCGTTTCAGCCGATCGAGACCTTCCAGAACCTCAGCGTCGCCGAGATCGCGAAGTACCTGCGCAAGGAGTACCCGAATCGCGACGGGCTCACGGATTTCAATCCGTTTTTCAATCGCGTCTCGACGCTTGTGACTCGCGAGAATCTCGTGCTCGCGCCGCTCAACATCGTGCTGGTCACGGACGGTGTTCCGGATACGCCGGCGGCGAAGAACGACAGCCTCGGCAAGTACAAGCGCATCGATGTGAGCAAGCTCGAATATCTATCGAAGAACGTGACGGTGCGCATACTCTATCCTCGGCCAACGATTGCCGTTCGCTGGGAGAAGCAGGTGCCGCGTCACCGCGTGCGCATGTGGACAGTGGACGACGAGGTGATGGACACGTGGAAGAAGCATTACCATGCTGGCCAGCCGCCTGCCGAGCAGACGGAGCTCTGGGAGTGGATCGCGCATAATGTCGACTTTCGAGTGAGAAGCATCTAGTGACAGCCGAACTACCACATGGTTCAGCTATTCCTTTGTAACACAGAGGACAGAGAACACGGAGGGCCACCAGGCGCGCTTGGTGGCCCTCCGTGTTCTCTGTCCTCTGTGGTCAAACCTTTTTGAGCTCCTGGATGCTGCGAGAAATCCTCAAGCGGAAATGGTCGTCACAAACGTCGGTGGTCGACGGGCTTTGGATGCCTGCTCGTACGCATACGCCAGCTTGAGCAGGGTTGGTTCACTCCATGCGCGTCCGACGAACGACAGCCCGACCGGCAGCCCCTGAACGAGTCCCATGGGCACTGTTATGTGCGGGTAGCCAGCCACGGCAGCCGGCTGCGTGAAGCTGCCACCGCTGCCGCAGTCGCCGTTCACCAGGTCGATGGACCAGATGGGCCCCTGAGTCGGCGCGATCAACGCGTCGAGCCGGTGCTTGGTCATCACGGCGTCGATGCCGTCAGTACGCGACATGCGCAGACACTTTGCGCGCGCCTGCTTGTACTTCGTCTCGGTGAGCGGGCCCTTCTTCTGCGCCATCTCGAAGATCTCCTGCCCGAAATACGGCATCTCACGCGACGCGTTGTCCTCGTTGAAACGAATGATGTCGGCGAGAGTCTTGTACGGCGCGCTCGGGCCTAACGAGTCGAGATACGCGTTGAGATCCGCCTTGAGCTCGTAGAGCAGCACATCGAACTCGGCATCACCGAACTTGTTCGCCGTCGCGATGTTCGCCGGATCGACGATCGTCGCGCCGGACTGCTTGAGGACGTCGATCGCGCGCTCGACCAGCTTGTCCGTCTTCGGGCTGTAGCCCATGTACGCCTCACGGGCGATGCCGATGCGTGCTCCCTTGAGGCCATTCGCGTCGAGGAAGCGAGTGTAGTCGGTGTACGACTTCCCCGCGCTTGGTTTCGTCGCGTCATCCCGCAGATCGACACCCGTCAGCGCGCCCAGCATGAGCGCCGCGTCGCGGACGCAACGTGCCATCGGCCCGGCTGTGTCCTGCGAGTGGGAGATCGGAATGATGCCCGAGCGTCCGATGAGACCAACAGTCGGCTTGATGCCGACAAGACCGCAGGCCGCACTGGGCGAAGTGATGGAGCCGTCGGTCTCGGAGCCGATTGCCGCGGCGCAATAGCTCGCGGCGACGGCGCCACCCGAGCCGGAGCTGGAGCCCGACGTGTTGCGATCGAGCGCGTACGGATTCTTGCACTGGCCGCCGCGGCCGCTCCATCCACTCGACGAGTGCGTTGACCGGATGTTCGCCCACTCACTGAGATTAGTCTTTCCTAATATGACCGCGCCAGCCGCTCGCAGCCGCTCCGCTACCCAGGAGTCACGCAGCGGAATGGAATTCTCGAGCGCGAGCGATCCCGCGGAGGTGTGCATGCGGTCGGCCGTGTCGACGTTGTCCTTGACGAGGATTGGAATACCATGAAGCGGCCCACGTAGCTTTCCTGCCTTGCGCTCGCCATCGAGCTGGTCGGCGATCATCAGCGCATCGGGATTGACCTCGAGCACGTGATTGAGCGTCGGGCCCTGCTTGTCCATCGACGCGATCCGTGCCTGGTATTCCTCCACGAGCGACCGCGCCGTGTACTTGCCGGACGCAAGGCCCGCCTGCAGGTCGCTGATCGCCAAGTCATCGAGTGGACCACTCGGTGGCAGCGCTGATGCGCGCGGCGACGGCGCCGTCGATACTAACGAGCGACGGCGATCGACTTTCGTGATTGCGCCAGCAGCCACCGCCGCCGATACGCCGACAAATGCACGACGCGAGAGTGTCTCGTCAGACATGATGGAGCTCGAATGAGGTGGGTGGTTGCAATCTCCGCTGCTCACCGCGCAAGCGGATCCATCGACCGGAATGCCCTCCGAAACTGATCATCGGTCAACAACGGCAACTGCGTCAATACCGGCTGATTGACGTCGAAGCCGCGGATTTCGGCCGCGTGGGCGCGCATCCATCGAATCAATCCGTACATCACACGCGCGTTCGCGCGGCCATGTGGGGTCGCATCGCCGATGTTGGGGTGGATGATGGATGACATCACGATTTTGGGACGCGCCGCGAATGCAATCTCCGACAGCTTCGCCCGGAACTCGCGCTCCTCCGGTGTGAACGCACCGAGCGCATCGTCAATCGCGTGACGGCCCTCGTGCGCGATGATCGAGCTCTCACGAATCAAGCGCGTGGCGACGCGGACGAACTCGCGGCCGAGAAGGGAATCAGGCACGTCGGCGTGACGCAGCGAATCGAACAGCGCATCTCGGCCATCGCGGCGCAGCCGGCTCGCGACGCCCGGCAGATAGCCAATCGAATCCGATCGCGCGATCGTGAGATCGAGGATACTGTCGCTGGCGATGCTTGCCTGCTCGTGGGCGCGACGTACCGCATCACCGCTCACGAAAAGACTGAGTGCGTGCTCCACGAACATCGGTCGAACCTGAACGATCGTGTCGCGCCGCTGCCAGCCGCCGTGACCGCCCGCGTCGTCCCATGCCCAACTCTGGAGGCCGTTGGTAACGACGCCATCGATGACAAGAAAGGTGACGCGCGCGCTATGGCCATACTGCGTCACGATGCGGTTCTCCTCGCCGACGACGTGCCCCATGTGCATATCGTAGTAACCGCCGGTGATGCCAAGTTGGAAGACCGCGCCGAAGCGCCGTCCGAGCTCCGCGTCCGCGCCCGCGGGATAGAACGGCGGTGGCGTTCCCCGCCAGGTCAATCGTGGCCAGAGCTCGCGTTCGGCGTGAATGTACGCGCGTGTGAGCTCGTCCGGGCTCGCACCCGACACGAGTGCGCGACGATAGTACTCGTCCGCTGTTTGCTCCATGTGACGACAGAAGCGCGCATACTCGACGAGCTCGCTGCCTAACGGTGAGACGAGCGCCGCGGCCTCGTAGAGTCGCGCGCCGGCGAGCGCCGCGGCGAGCCGAACGCGGACGGCGCGCGGTGTCTTGTCCCCCCGCCACGCGGGGAGCTCCGCTTTCAGCTCGGCAAGGGTCGAAGGCAGCTGGCTGCCCGCCTGCGTACCGCCAGCGTCGATGAGATAATACGAATCGGCGCCGGTCGCGGCGTCGGCGCCGTCGCCGGCGATCAGGGCCGTGAGGAGCAGTTGCAGCGATTCCTCCAGGCGTCCCGGCACACGCTGGACGAGCTCGCGTAACCTAACGACTGTCGCCGCTACGCTCGCGCTATCGGGGCGGTCGGCACCGCGAGGGCCATTCAGCCGCGCCACGACCGCCGCTTCGCTGGCCGCGCGCCCCATCTGCAGGACCGCCGCGCGGTGGACGATGTCATCTGTTGCCGCCCGCAGCGCGCTATTCGCCAACACAAACGACTGTCGGTAGCGGCCCTCGGTGGTCGCGAGCCGCGCCATCTCCACGAGCGTGGCCGCGGTGTCGTGTCCGGTGGCCAGCGCGTTTCCAAAATGAACCCGGGCGCGGCCATTGTCTTTATAGAAGCGCCAGGAGATGACGCCGAGCATTCGCTCTGCCGCCGCTCGACGAGCGACGCTCGTGTCGCGCGCCGCTTCACCGAATGCGTTTACGGCCGCCGCGATCTCCTCCCGCTGCAGCGCCGCCTCGCCTTGCAGCACGAGGGAGACGCGCTCACGCGAGAATTGCGCGTGCAGCGAAGCGGGGACGAGGACGAGCAGGAGTGAAAGGCGCAATCGCGAAGAGGGGCGGGTGCTAGCTCTAGCCTAACTCCCGGTACGGCAGCGGGCGAGGGGCGTTGCCGCGTGGCGCGTCGTAACAGCCTGACAGGCTACCGCATCGCTACCTTAGTCTTTCGGCCAGCTTTTCTTCCTGACCCGCTTCCATCTTGTACACGTGTTGCGGGCTGGGAAATCGACATTCTCGCACATCGGCGGCGTAGCTGGCAACGGCGGCCACCATCGTGCGCTTCAGCTCCGCGTAGCGCTTCACATACCGGGGCACGTGGGCATCGTAGAGCCCGACGAGATCATGAAACACTAACACCTGACCATCGGTCTCCGGCCCCGCGCCAATACCGATTACCGGGACATGCACGCGTTCCGTCACCGCTTTCCCGACCGCGGCGGGCATCGCTTCGGCAACGATCGCGAAGCACCCTGCGGCATCGAGAGCACGCGCATCACCAATGATCTCGAGGGCCCTATCGGCCGTGCGGCCGTGGACACGAAAACCCTCGCCGTCTCCCGTCTGCTGCGGCGTCAGCCCAACGTGGCCCATCACCGGAATTCCAGCGGCGATCACGGCGCGGGCGCGCTCGACGGTCGCACCGCCGCCCTCCATTTTGACGGCGGCGCAGCCGGCGTCGGCAAAGCGGCGCGCCGTCGCCACGGCCACATCGTTAGAGATCTCATAACTCCCAAAAGGCAGGTCGCCAATCACGAGCGACGCCGGCGCGCCGCGCCTCGCCGCCCGCGTCAGCACCAGCATCTCATCGACAGTCACCAGTCGCGTCGTGCCATAGCCGAGGACAACCATCGCTGCCGAGTCACCGACGAGCACGAGGTCGACTCCTGCCTGCTCCGCAACCTGTGCGGTCGCGAAGTCATATGCCGTCACCATCACGAGCGGAGCGCCGCCGACGCGCCGCTTGCGCGTCCGAATCGCGTCGATTGTAAGCCGCGTCCCGGACGTCATCACCGCGCGTCGACGAGCTGGTTGTCGATGAGACGCACGCCACCGACACGCGCCGCCACAGCGATCAGAATCTCCCCTGACAGCGCGCGCATGGGTGCGAGCGTATTCGCCGAGACGACGGCGAAGTACTCCGCCTCGACGCGAAAACCCTTCATGGCGTCTCGTCCAGCCCGCTCGACTTTCGCCGGATCTCGCTCGCCGCGTGTGACCGCCGCCGCCGCCGCATCCAGCCCGTGCTTGAGCGCCAATGCCTGGGCACGCGCAGTCGCCGACAACCGCACATTCCGGCTCGACATCGCCAGACCGTCGATCTCGCGTACGGTCGGGCAGACCTCGACTCGCAGGGGGAAGTTCAGGTCTCTCACCATGCGGCGGATCACGAGCGCCTGCTGCGCATCTTTCTGCCCGAAGTAGGCCGCGGTCGGTTGAACAATGTTGAACAACTTTGCAACGACGGTTGCGACACCGCGAAAGTGCCCTGGTCCGCGCGACTCTCCTTCGAGGGCCTCGCTCACACCGCCGACGGTCACCGTTGTGGCGGCGTCGTGGGCGTACATTTCGTTCGCGGGAGGTGCGAAGAGGTAGTCGACAGCCGCGCTCTGCGCCATCGCCGCGTCACGCGCTTCGTCACGGGGATAGGCCTCGAGGTCTGCCGGATCGTTGAACTGGGTTGGGTTCACGAACAGTGTCACCACGACGATGTCGCACGCCTCGCGTGCTCGGCGCATCAGCGAAAGATGCCCCTCGTGGAAGTAGCCCATCGTCGGAACGAGCCCGATGCGGGTGCCGTCGCCACGGTTCGGCTCGAGCGCGCTCCGCAGCTCGTCGATCGTGCGAACGATGCGCATCACTCGGTCTGCGCGAGCGCTTGCGTCGCCATGGTCAGCGCGTCCCAAAGCGGCAGGAGGTCCGGCGCTCGCAGGGCAACTGCCGCATGCTGGCGGTTCGAGGTCGCGAGATCGCCCCGGACAATGGGGCCAGTAAGCGCCTGACGGGCACCCAGCCGCCCCCAGTTCTCCACTGCCGTTCTGACGAGAGGCAGCAACAGCTCTCGCTCGACGCCGACGATCCCCGCCAAACGCTCGGCGGCTCCCTCGAGCGTCATGAGATAGTTCGACGCCAGCGAGGCCGCGGCGTGATAAAGGTCGCGGTCGGCATCCTTCAGCTCGAACGGCTTCAACCGCAGCCTCCTGGCGAGCTCGATGGCGACGCGACGAGCTCGTTCGCTGGTGCCAGCAATGGCGCATCCTGCGCCCGCGAACGAGACCGAAACATTGCCCGCGACCGTCATGAGGGGGTGCATCGAGAAAGCTTCATGGGGCTGGAGCGGCGCCAGCGTCGACGCGCCGGAGCAGTGCCCGACGAGCTTTCCCGGCGGCACCGCCCGCGCCGCGTCCGCGATTGCCGAGTCGGGTACGCAAAGGATTACGATCCCGGCGCCATCTCCATCCGCCCCCCGTCCGAGTGGACCAATTACGCGCAATTCGGCGCCCTTCATGGCGAACGTCAGGGCCTTGCCGAGGCGGCCCTGACCGACGATCGCTATGCCCGCGTCCGTCAACGATTCCATGCGCGGAAGATAGCGGCACAGGAGGGGGAGTCGTGACGCGAAATGGATTCTCCGAGGTTGAGGGAACCGGGAGCAGCGCCGTAGGTTATGAGACGGGACGCGGGAGGGTGGGGCGCGGCACGCGGGCGCTTCAATCCTCGCTAACGCCTTTTGCCCCGATCTCGCCCACCTGAATCGTCCCGCATCTCCGCACCCCGCAAGCCGCCCCTCCACCCCTCATTGCCCGGCTGTGCTGAAGCGTCTTTTCCTTTCAACCTTGATAGTCGCGCTCGCCGCGCTCTCGGTGCGCGCGCAGAACCCGGCACCGGCGCCATCGGGCGGATTCGCGACGATTCGCGGATCGGTGCTCGATAGCCTCCACGACTCGATGGTCAAAGGGGCGCTGGTTCGCGTCGATAACGGCGTGCGCGAAGGCTTCACCGATTCCACCGGGCTCTATCGGATCGACAGCGTGCCAGCGGGAATGCATCGGCTGGTTGTGATCCATCCGCTGCTCGATACCCTTGGTATCTCGCTCGTGACACCGCCGATGACGCTCAACGCCGGCGAAACGCGAATCTTCGAGCTCGCGGTGCCGTCGAGCGAAACGCTCGTGTCGCTTCTCTGTACTGCCGCGCGCCGCGCGCTCGGTCCAGCGGCGCTGGTCGGTTTCGTTCGCGATGCGGACACCGATTCCGCCGCGAAGGGCGCGAAGGTGTCTCTGCTCTATTACGAGTCTGACCCGCTCGGACTCAAGAAGTCGGCGCGGGTGCGCGAAGCGCAGATCGGGCCCGACGGGCGTTACCGGATCTGCGGACTGCCGGCGACGATGAGCGGCAAGCTGCAGGTCTTCCGCGAGGGCCAGCAGACGGGCGAGGTGCCCGTGGAGTTGGGCGGGCAGTCCGGCTCGGTACTACTGGCGATGCGAAGCATGAGCATTTCCTCAACGGCGACCGTCGTGTCGTCAACGCCTAACGACACAATCGGCAAGAAGGGGACGATGGTCGTGCGCGGCCGGGCGCGCGTGTCGGGGCGCGTGCTCAACAAGTACGGTCAGCCGATCGCCGGAGCGCGCGTCGAGCTCCAGAATACGGGCGCGGCGACGAAGACGCGCGCTAACGGCGAGTTCGTCCTCGACAGCCTGCCGTCAGGAACGCAGACGATCGAGGTTCGCCAGCTCGGCTTCTCGCCGACGGAGGTGCCGGTGGAGCTATCGATGAACTCGCCGCAGTCGGTAACGGTGAAGATGTCGGATTACGTGCCGGTGCTGAGCGAGATGCGCGTTACGGCGCAACGCGAGCGCGGGCTCAGCGATGTCGGCTTCGCCGATCGCAAGAAAACCGGCATGGGCTATTATCTCGACGCGGATCAGATCAAGATGCGCCAGACAACGCAGTTCAGTGACATGTTGCGGACGGTGCCGGGAATTCGCGTGCAACCGGCTGGCGACGGCAGCGGCGCGAATGTCATCACGAGCTCGCGCAATGCAACAGGCGGCTGTGTGACATTCTACGTGGACGGCTCCCCGTGGCAGCAGATGACGCCGGGTGACCTGGACACTTACGTGCGCCCCGAGGAAGTCGCGGCGATTGAGGTCTACAACGGTGCGACCGCGCCGCCGCAATTCCAGGTAGCTGGCATGAGCGGGTGCACAACGGTCGTGATCTGGACGGAGCGGAGGATCGGCAGGAAGAAGTCGGGCCAGTAGGAAGAATTGGCGCTAGGGGCTAGGGCCGGCGACGATCATCTCCGCCTGGCTCTACCCCTAATCTCCAGCCCCTAGCCCCTTTTCTTTAGTCTTCATTCCTCTCCAGCTCTCGCGCCTCAATTTCCGCATCCGTCACCTCGTTGATCTCGTCGAGGTTCTCACCGTGATGATCGACGACGCGCTGACGTTCTTGCGTCTGTCCGCGCTCGGTGTTCGCGATGTTCGCGCCGGCAAAGCTGCGGCCGCGCATGATGTCCTTGCCTTCCGTGTTTGACTGCTGCGCGCCGTTGGGATCTCCTTGCCGACGCGTCTGCTGGTCGTCGTTGGTGCGATCACGATCCGTCATTGCACATCTCCATAAGGGCCTGATCGATTCCTCGGCAGCAACCGTTCCAGGGGTGAGCGACGTCGTGGCGCGCAGCCTGCTCAGGCAGCTTAGGTGCAATCGATTCAAGAAGAATTGAAGACTGGTGAGAATCGTCCGTGGTGGCGGCAGCGGTGGCTGACCATCGCCGCAGGGTATTCCCTGGCCTTTCTCGTGGGGATGGCGTTCGCCGACTGGGGCAAACATCTCGGCGGCTGGTACCATGGGACGGCTTGGGAGCGCGCAATCATCATCTGGACGCACGACCACGCGCCGCCGGGCTGGCTCGACAGGATATTCCTTTACACACCGTGGCTCGGAACGAACATCACGCTAATTCCTGGCGTGCTGCTGGGCGTATGGTGGCTCTGGGCTCGGCTCAAGCGACCGCACACGGCGATGCGACTGCTCATCGTCCAGATCGGCAGCTATGTTCTCAATCCCGCGTTGAAGGCGCTGTATGGACGGCCGCGTCCCGACCTCTATCCGCTCCGCGGGTGGTACGGGTGGTCGTCGTACCCAAGTGGACATGCGATCGCGAGTGTTGCGGTGCTCTTCACCGTCGCCGCGATCCTGCACCGGGAGCGCGGCTGGCTGTGGATGTACTGGGTACTCGTGCCTGTCTCGTGCATGAGCATCTACTCGCGAATCTACCTTGGTGTGCACTGGCCGATCGACGTCATCGGCGGGACCGTGGTTGGGATCGTATGGTTGATCATGACGTCGATTGCTTTCCGGGAGGATCATGCGCGCGGACACAACCGCCCGGCGGATCGAGCATACGGAGCAAGGCGCGAAACGTCGGCCTCGCGCTAACCAAGTACTTCTTTCACTCGTGAGACATCGACGTTCCCACCGCTCAGCACCGCGACGACGTGCCGCCCGTCCAGTTGAAGCTTTCCGGAGAGCACAGCCGCTGTCGCCGCGGCACCGCCGCCCTCGGCGAGGAGCTTGGCGCTGAAGAGGATCTCGCGCATCGCCATCGCGATGTCGTCATCGGCGACGAGCACGACGTCGTCCACATACTGCTTCACGATCGGATAGGTCACGTCGCCGGCCATCGGCGCGGCAAGTCCGTCGGCGATCGTTTTCAGCGAATCCAGCCTAACGGGACGACCCTCGTCAAGGCTCTTCCGCATCACCGCGGCACCGGTCGGTTCGACACCGAAGACGCGCACCTCAGGGCGTAGTTCTTTGATGGCGATCGCGATACCGGCGATCAGTCCGCCGCCGCCGATCGGGACGATCACGTCGTCGACGCGATCGAGCTGCTCGAGGATCTCGAGCCCGACGGTTCCTTGCCCCGCTATGATCGCCGGATCGTCGAACGGATGGACGAAAGTCAGCGCGCGCTCGGCCGCGAGCTCGTGCGCCTTGGCGAAGGCCTCGATGCTGTTCGCGCCGTGAAGCACGACTTCGGCACCATAGCCGCGACTCGCCGCCACCTTCGCCGGCGAGGCGGCGGCAGCCATGACGACGGTGCATCGCACAGCAGCGTCGCGGGCCGCCCACGCGAGCGCCTGGGCGTGATTTCCCGCGGAAACGGTGATGACCCCGCGCTTTCGTGAGGCATCGTCCAGCTGTGCCATCCGATTCAGAGCACCGCGGACCTTGAAGGAGCCGGTTTTCTGTAACGATTCGCACTTGTGATAGAGCGTCACGCCGGCACGCGCGCCGAGCCGTGTGGCAGACAGGAGGGGTGTCAGGTGAAGGCGACCCTTGATGCGCGTCTGGGCGGAGCGAATGTCGGAGATCGATGTCAAGGGCGTGGCTGGTGGCTGGTGGTCGGTGATCCGGGGGGTCGCGAACGGTGGTCGGTGGTCGGTGGTCGTGGTCGGAAACTCAAAGCTAGAGATCACCGATCACCGGCTACCGATCACTGACCACAGACAATAACCAACAGAGGTCGTCATGCGTCCAGTATCGTATGCCCAACCTTCCCCGTCCCGGTTGCCTCGTGCGCTCGTCGCTTGCCTTGCTCGGGGTGATGTTCATGCCGCTAAGCATCTGGTTTCTTCGTGATGCAAGGCACCGATACTGGAGTCAGAGCGTGGCCCTGTTCGTTGGCGCCCTCGTGTGTTTCTATTTTGCCTTTCGGCGGGACACCTGGTTGATGACAGCGCTCGATGGGCTCGACCAGTAGCAATCACCGCGGCTGACGCCGCGACACATGTGATCGGAGCTTCGTCATGCGTGAGAGTTTACTCATCACGATTCTCTTCGCGTTGCCGGTGACGGCGACTGCGCAGTGGACGTCCGCGAATTCCGGGACGGACGCTGAATTTCGCGGCCTGAGCACCGCCGGACCGAGCGTTGTCTGGGTGAGTGGGACGCACGGACGCTACGCGCGGAGCATCGATGGCGGACGGACGTGGAAGGTGGATAGCGTCACTAGCGCGGCAACGCTCGATTTCCGGGCGGTAAATGCTCTCGACGCGCGCCGTGCGTGGCTCATGAGCTCCGGCGACGCCGACAAGAACCAGGCGCGGATTTATCGGACGACCGACGCTGGCGCGCACTGGACGCTCGTGTACACGACGCAGCAGAAGGGCGTTTTCCTCGACGCGATCGCCTTCTGGGACGCCCAACATGGTATAGCGATGAGTGACCCTGTCGACGGTCGCTTCTTTCTGCTCACGACGAATGACGGGGGTGGCAGCTGGGCTCGCGTGCCACCCGATCGGCTGCCGGCCGCGCTGACTGGCGAAGCGGCATTCGCGGCGAGTGGAACCTGCCTAACGGTTGTAGGGGACAACGACGTCTGGATCGGAACCGGCGGCGCCGCGACGGCGCGCGTCTACCATTCTCCTGACCGAGGCCGAACGTGGACAGTCGCCGAGACGCCGATTCACGCCGGGAGCGCGTCGTCGGGCATCTTTTCCGTTGCCTTCCGCGATGGCCGCCACGGGGTCGCCGTCGGTGGCGATTATCAGATGGTGCGTGGCGGACTGCCAAACGTCGCCCTGACCGAAGATGGCGGGCACACCTGGCGAGTCGCCAAGGGGCCACTACCTGTCGGCTATCTGTCGAGCGTGACATTCGTCCCGGGCAGTTCCAGCATCGTCGCCGTCGGCCTCGCGGGAACCGCCTTCTCCCATGACGGCGGCGAGACCTGGCGCATGGTGGACACCCTGTCATACAACTCAGTGAAGTTCGCGAGTCCGAATGCAGGGTGGGCAGCGGGCCCGAAAGGGCACATTGCGTGGTGGAGCGGATTGCTGGGGCTGAGAATCACCAAACAGCAGTGATCGCGTGGCGCCAACTCTCGCTAGCGCGCAATCAACCAGACTACCAACGTGGCTGAGGCGCCGGCGAGGATCGAGCGCCACCACACTCCGAACGCCTGCCATTTCGCCTGTCTCTTCTCCTCGGGCGTCAGCTCGCCCGGCGGCTCGCGCTCACCGAGCGCGGCAAGTATTACTCAGGTCCGCTCACGCGCCTGAAAGTAGCCTAACGCGGCAAGGGTAAAGGGCACCACGAGCAGTGCGTACCACTCCTGCCTCGCGTGCGCCAGGATGAAGGCGATCGTCGCCGCCAGCGCCACGGCAAGCCACACAACGCCCCCGACGAGGCGCCGCCGGCGACCACGGGCGCCGATGTTCTCCACGCGCGATGCCTCAGGCACGCTCTCTCGTCATCTACCTTGCCGTTTCGGTCGCGGCGAGGATTCACCGCATTCCGCGAGCAACTGTCGCGGTGTACTCGCCATCGGGTACAACTCCCGAGCCGAGCGCGCCGCCGAGCGCGCGCGATCGCAGCGGCCGTTGCTGAGGTAGCTCTCCGCCAACCGCACGTGGATGCGATAGCTGCCGGGGTCGTACAGCGCTGCGCGCTCGAGGGCAGTCTGTCGGGTGCTCGCCGTATACGTCGCCATTGCCGCGACCTGCAGTGCGCTTCGACCGATGGCGATGACACCGACCGCGAATACCAGCACGGGCGCCCATTGTCGCACTCCGGTAGTCAATGTCGGACGCGACGCAGACGCCGCAACGGGCTCGGCGTACACGCCGAGAAGGAGCCAGACGAAGAGGGTCGGCGGGGCAAGTAAGAGCACCGCGTCGAACGCGCCGACGACCAGCGTCACGATCACCGTTGCCGCGAGCGCGAAGGCGCCGAGCACGGACTCGCTTCCCCGAGCAACGCGAGCGTGCCACAACGCCAACGCGAGAAACGCCACGAAAGTGAGCCCGAGAAGTGCCGTCGCCACCGTGCCGCGCTCGGCTGCGAATGCCATCCAATCGCTGCTCGGCCAGGGATTCGACGTCATGCCGTCGTCCGTGCTGGAGATGGACGCATCGTTGCGCGATGCATAACGAGGATAGGCGACCGCCCAGTTGCCGGGGCCAACGCCGAGCAAAGGATTGCCGACCGTCATGCGCAGCGAGTTGGTGTACTGTTCGAGCCGTCCGCGGCCACTCCCCTCCTGATAATTCACCATCCCGCGTACTGACTCGAGGTAGGGCGATTTGCTGTTCCACTCGAGGGTGTTTGGCAACAGGAGCGCGAGCACCACGCCGATGCCGGTGGTGATACCGAGAATGACGAATCGGCTCGATGTCTCCCGTCCACTCCAGCGGTCACGCGACATCCAGGCCGCGATGGCGACGGGAATGCCAGCCGCGAGCAGTGCGAGCCATGCGGCGCGCGTTCGCGACAGCACTTCGGCCGCGCCAATGACGCCGAGGAGCATCGATGCGTAGAGCGTCGCGACGTTTCGGCGCGTCGTTAGGCCACAGTACACGACAGCCGGTGCGACGATCGCGCCGAGGTGCGCCATGAAGTTACGATTTCCGAAGGTCCCGCCCGGCGAGCGATTGAGGCTGAAGTACTCTGTTGTCATCCCATACGCCTGCAGCAGCGATGTTACCGCCCCGACAGCGCCGGCGGTTGCAAGGGCCCAGAGCACAGGTCGACCGAGACCATCGCGTCGCAGCACCCGCCCAACCCAGAACAAAGCGGCACCAGAAAACGAGATCGCGAGCGCGCGCGTCGAGAGCCATCGATTGTCGGCAAGGACTGCTGAGATCGCGCTGATCGCGAGATAGCCGATGAGCAGCCAGTCCACGCGAGCCAGGGACAATCGCCCTCGGGGAATAAGACAGCAAAGTGCCGCGCCCATGGCGGCAATGTGCAACACGAGCTCCTTCGGGACGAAGTAGCGGTCGAGGTCGAATGCTTTGTAAGGCAGAGCGGCGAGCACGACCGCGAACGCGCCCGCTTGCACGAGCAGGAGAGCCACGCGGTCGGCGCGCGGGGGGGAAATCAAGGAGTTCGGCGGCATGAAGAAGACAAAGAAAGACATGCAGCCGAAAGTCGCTAGCTTTCGGGCAGGACGAGCGCAGGCCGGTCGTCCTGCCAAGCCGGGAGCTCTAGGCTTGGGTCAGCTCAAACCGCCGTCTGCCGCGCTTCGACTCGGGTCCGATCGTACGCATCCCTGACTGCGTCATGCACTTCGCCCCAACTGCAATCTGAGTCCCCCCGCGCCTGCTCCCACCCGCGCTCGAGATCGTGATCGATCTCCGTATCCCAGGCCCGTCCGCCGTATGTAAACGCCGCTTCATGTCCGTACTTGTAAGCGGGCTGATAGTACTCGTACGCTCGATCCGCTTGGGTGTACGGTCGGCCGCCATAGTTGTCTCGCCAGTAGAGATCCTGTTCGTCCCACTTCACAATGCGCATGCCCGGCGTGCCAGCGTCGATTCCGGAATTATCCGCGGCCTTGTCGGCCGTGCCGCGCTTGTTGAAGTCAGCCATTTCTTCGCTCCGATGAGTGTCTGGCTGGCTTCGGTGCAAGGCGTGAGCCTATCGCGGTCTCGACCAGACTCTATCTTTCTCGGTCTCTCCTCTCAACGCATATGAATCGTCGCGATTGGCTTCAACTCACCATCGCCGGTATTGCCGCCTCCGCGCTCACTCGTTCTGCCTTCGCCGAGACGGGAGCGAGGAAGATCACCGTGTACAAGAGTCCGACCTGCGGCTGCTGCGCGAATTGGGTAGACCGAGTGAAGCGCAGCGGCTTCGACGTCGAGGCGCACGACGTCGGCGAGGACATGCTCAATCAGATGAAGACGACCGCGGGGGTGCCCGTGGCGCTGCGGAGCTGTCACGTGGCCCTCGCTGGCGGCTATGCCTTTGAGGGCCATGTGCCGCCCGATCTCGTGAAGAACGTGCTCACTGAAAAGCCGAAGGTACTCGGCCTGGCTGTTCCCGGAATGCCTGCAGGCTCACCGGGGATGGAGATGGGCGATCGCAAGGAGCCCTACGACGTGATGGCCTTCGATCGATCCGGGAAAAGTTGGGTCTTCGCAAAACGATAGATCAGGCGATGCGGTTGGCGGGCGCGCGGCGCCCGCTTTTCTTTTTGAGCGATCTTCCTGTATCGACGCGGGTATTCTGTTTTACGGAACCCTATCAGGCGCGCCGTTTGCTTCCGTCGCGCTCGGTGCTTGCTTTCGCCGTGCCCGACGCGCACTGCCAGCCGCGAGCACGGATCCCTTTGTTAGTATTCACTCAACACGTTTTCTCAATGCCATACCTCACACGAGCTCGCGTTGCGGGCGCGCTGTTCACGGCGGCCGTGGCCGCCACGTCCGTCGGCGCACAGTCGGCGGCGTCCGGCAGCCGCGCCGCGCCGCCGCGCCCCCGTTTCGATAGCACCGGTGTCGGCGATACGTCGATGTTCGCGCCGCTCAACCTGCCGCCAGGCAACGAGTATCGCAGCGGCTCTGGCGCACCCGGTCCCAAGTACTGGCAGCAGCGCGCCGACTACGATCTCAAGGCGACACTGGACACGGCGACGAAGTCGGTTCGCGGCGAGATGACGATTCGCTACACGAACAACTCGCCCGACACCCTGCATTTCCTATGGTTCCAGGTCGAGCAGAATGCTTTTAAATCGAACTCCTTGAACTCTTACGTTTTCCCGGCGGAGTCGCGCTTCGGGGCGCGCAATTTCGAGGGGGGAGACGTCATCGACCGATTCGAAGAAGTAACTGGGGGCGCGAAGGGCGCGCGCCGTCAGCTGAACCTGCGCACCGAGGGCACGGTCATGAAAGCGGATCTCGCGGAGCCGCTTGCGCCCGGGCACACGGCGACGATCAATGCCGCGTGGCATTTCAATATTCCTGAACATGGCGCCGACCGCATGGGACGCGACGGCGCGCTGTACGAGCTCGCTCAGTGGTATCCTCGCGTCAACGTCTATGACGACGTTCGCGGTTGGAATACGGAGCCGTATCTCGGGCAGGGCGAGTTCTATCTCGAGTACGGCGAGTACTCGCTCGAGGTCACCGTCCCATCCGGGTACATCGTTGCCGCGACGGGGGCATTACAGAATGCTCATGACGTACTGACACCGGCGCAGGTCTCGCGTCTGGCGCAGGCGGCGCACGACACGAATGTCGTGCACATCGTCACGCAGCAGGAGCTGACGAGCGGCGCAGCGCGACCACGCAAGACGGGCACGATGACGTGGAAGTTCACCGCGAGGAATGTGCGGGACGTCGTCTGGGCCGCCTCGCCGGATTACCTGTGGGACGCGTCCAGCTACAAGGGCTCGCTGGCACAAGCGTTCTTCCGGCCCAGCGCGATCGATCCATGGAAGGATGCCGCGGACATGTCGCGAACGTCGATCCAGGAATACTCCGAACGCTGGTTCCCATATCCGTATCCACAAATCACCGCGGTCGAGGGGCCGATTAGTGGTATGGAGTACCCGATGGTCGCAATGGAGGCGAAGAGCTCCGACAAGTACGACCTCTACAACGTCGTGACGCACGAGATTGGACACATGTGGTTCCCGATGATCGTCGGCTCCAACGAGCGGATGCATATGTGGCAGGACGAAGGTTTCAACACGTTCATCAACACATTCTCCGAGGCGCGACGGTACCCTGAAAAGGGCGATCAGATGGCGCGCGCCGGGCAGGAGCGCGATCTCGTCACGCAGTACATGGAGCACAACGTCGATGAGCCGCTCGAGATCAATCCCGACCGCATCAATCCGCAGTTGTTAGGCGAGAATGCCTACGTGAAGACCAGTGTCGCGCTTCAGCAGTTGCGCCAGGAGATCCTTGGCCCAGCCGCATTCGATGATGCGTTTCGCACGTACATCCAGCGATGGGCCTTCAGGCATCCCACGCCGACTGACTTCTACCGCACGATGGAAGACGTGAGCGGCAAGCGCCTCGACTGGTACTTCCGCGAATGGTTCCTCGAGAACCCCCACTTCGATCAAGCGATCGACTCGGTCGTGACGCAGCAGCACGGCGACACCCTGATGGTGGGAGTCCTTTACGGCAACCACGCGCGCGGCATCGAGCCAATCCGCGCTCGCTTCACCTTCTCGGATGGTTCGACGCAGGATTTCAATTACCCGGGTGAGGTCTGGAGCACGAACACCCGTTGGTACGCTCGCGAGTATGCGTTCGCGGGCAAGAAGCTCTCGAAGATCGAGCTCGATCCAGAGCATCGGCTCGTCGACATCGATCGATCCAACAACGCGTGGCCGGGAGCAGCCGGGAAAGTGACGCCGTAACGTGGGCGACCGTCGGCGGGCGGTGAACTGACAGCTATCGTTCACCGACCGCCGTTCACCGGCTACCGCTCAAGCAGCGATCCTTTATTTCGTGCTTCGCCACGCGTGGGTCGTTGATCGTTTTGTAAAAATCGTCGAAATACTCGAGGGTCTCCTTCACCCGATCCCCCTTGAGGAGCTGGCCTAACGAGTCCCGATAGAGTGCGTAGATCGAGTCTTTCTTGGCATTGAACTGCTCGAAAGCGGGCGCGTAGCTCTCTTCGGGAACGCAGTAGCCGCGATACAATCGGTCGCGGACACGGCGGATGGGGAGGGATGGATCGGTCACCGCATACCGAGCGTTGACGGCACCCGAAAAGTCGAAGTCGTACGCCACCGGCACATAGCCCAGAGCAGTCTCGATGAGCTCGACGTTGTGCAGCCCGTTCACCGACCAGTCGGTGTTGCCGATGAAATATTGGAAGATGGCAAAGAGCGCGTCGGCATTCGGGTCCAGGTCGCCGGGACCGGCTCCCTTCTGCTTTACCAGCATTCCGCCGACGCGATATGCGACCGCATTCGGCTCCTCCTCGAGGAACGCCCAGCGCCTGGCGAGTACCTTGCCACTGCCGCTGTCGGCGTAGGTCACGCGAGCAAGCCGGACGCGATTACTGTACTTCGTGAGCAGGTTATAGATGCGATAAAGCTGGAACTCCTGCAGCACGTATTGCTCGTAGTCGTCGTTGTCGCGGCAATGCATCACGAGCTTCGGCTTGTCGAGCTTCGAGAACGCCGTGTGCTTCACGGTGCCCTTGGCGAAGTCGAGCCGGAGTGGCGGGAGGTCGCACTGGTTCAACCGCCAGATGCCGCGCGTGCGCACCTTGAGCGGCAGCTCGACATTGCCTGCCGCGGAATCGGCAACCGTCACCGACGCCCAGCGCCAGGGCGCCTCCTGCTTCCGGTCATGACGCAACCGGTCGTAGTTGGCCGTGAGGGTGAAGGCGATCGGCTCCTCGCCGGTGAAGATCGGCGCTGCCTCGTGTGGGACGAGCTCGACTTGGGAGGGAAGCTCTTTCTCTTTCTTGGATTTCTTCTGCTTGCCCTGCTGCTCCGACTGCGCGAGCAGTGAGCTCGCGAGAGTGAGCGAGGCAATCGTTATGAGTAGTGCGCGCATATCTCGCTTTCCAGATTAGAAGACTTCAGATCGCGGAACGGCCGATCTCTCGAGGATCGCTGCAATTCCTGCTCGGATGGCAATACGAACTCAGGCCAGCTCCGCCGACTGGACTGCCGCCTGACTTCTCATAGCGGTAAGCACTTCGTCCGCGGCTACACTCCTCCTCAGCGTCACCGCGTACTCGATCACGTGAGCGCCATCGGGCTCGTGGACGACACCACCGAACCGCCACTTCTTGACATTCTGCTCGAGCAACGGCTCGATCGTTAGGCGCGCCGCCCGGACGTCCGTCGCCCGGATGCGCAACAATGCTTCCCGGCGGCCGTCCGGATCCGGCGTCTCCGGATTGTGGCGCCGCGCGCGGCGCCAGGCACGGTCCGCCACGGCAGCAAGTTGCTCCGGCGGCATTTCCTGGAACACCTGATCGTCGATCTTCGCGACAAACGAGCCCGTGCGGCTCAACTGCTCCATCGCTCGCTGCAGCCGGCGCTCCGCGATGCGGCCGTCGAGCGCTGGCGGGCGACCGAAGTCGCTGTACCAGAGGATAAGCGCGATCGTATTGAAAAGCAGGGAGATCACAAGTGCAACGGGGAGATCTACCGCCGCGGCGAGACCGATGGCGGTCGCGAGGAAGATGTAAACGGCGTCCTTGCTGTCGTCGAGTGTGTTTCGAAAGCGAACCGCGGCGACGATGCCCGCGAGACTGAAGGCCAGCGCGACACTGTACTTCACCAGGACGACGATACCGGCAACCACCAGCGGCAGTACGATGAGCGTCTGCACAACCGATTGCTGATAGCCTCGTTTGGCGCGGGTGCGGGTGTAGACCCACGCCGTCGGCAGCGCGAGCAGCACCGCGGCGACCATCGCTAGCGACACCGTCACGGCGAGCGTTGTCTGATCGAGGGGCGCCACCACGGGCCGGGCGCGTCGGCCCCCCTCGACCGCCTGAGCGCCGACCCCGAACAGGGCATCCAACGACTCGTGGGCGATAACGTCCGACTGCGGCATGTACTGCTGGACGAACACCATCGCGCCGATAAGTACGGCGTAATAGCCTACGAGCCGCGTGACCAGGCTGCCAACGACCTTCACGAGCCAATTCGTCCGGCCCACACCGTTCGCCGTCGGCATCGCGTTCCTCTCTCGGATCGCATTAGGGCGACCCAATAATGCCGTTTTGCGTCCAGCGACGCGAGATCGTCATCCATGAGACGAAATGACCTCATGAGACCCCTCCGCCGACTGCTCGCGCGTTCGCTGCTCTTTCTCCTTCTGCCACTGCTCTCGTGCGGCAATCCTAAGCCGTCACCCAAGGCGGTGGTCGAGGCGCTCGGCCGCTCGCAGTTCATCGATCCGAAGACCGTCGAAATCCCACGTCGGATCGAGGCACACACGCCGAGTGCGTTCGGCGGCGGTGCGCTCGACGACAAGCAATTGTCGACACTCGACCCGGTTGTCGCGATCCTGCACGCGAACAAGGCCGTCGATATTCAGGACTCGTATGGCCCCGACGGCACAGGCGGCTACCTGCATATCATCAGCATCTCGCCCTCGAGCAGCATGTCATCGGATCTGTTCGTGGAGTCGGACGGTCCCGTTCAGGATGCGATGTGGGGCAAGGCCAGGAAAACGCCTGGTTGGCATGTGACGCTCGGACGACGCGAGGTCCTCAAGGTGTGGCAGGTGATCGACTCCAGCTCGCCCATGGCCGACAAGCTGTCGCCGGGCTACGTCCTCGCAAGCTTCGACTTCCATTGGATACCGACAGACATCGGAAAGCTGTTCGACCAGGGATCGTTCTCCTTCGACGACCTGCCGCGCGATCTGCAGGTCGCGACAGTCAATGCTGGCGATCTGGACACGCGAGCGACCTATGCCGGGCGTGCGTGGCTCACCCGCGACAAGAACGGCGCGTGGAGAGTCACGCTCTTCGACTGTCGCCGTTGCTCGACTCAATCATGATGCGCAACGTCAAGCGTTCATTTCTCATCCTGGCGCTTGCACTGGCTGCGTGCGGTCGCCAGCCCCTCTCGAACGAGAAGGCCGCCGCCGCCATTCAGGCCGCCGCGGAACTCAAGGCTGGCAAGGTTCTCTATCTGCCGCGAGTGCTCGCGATTCCCGCGGAAGGCATCGGGAACAACAGTGCGAGCCGTGAAGGCGAAGCGCTCAACATCATTCAGATCGCGTCGGTCGATCCCGTGGTCGCCGTGTTGCGCGCCCGCGATCGTGTCAGTATTGAGGATTTTGTGAGTGCCGTGCCGGGCTCCGTCGTGATCCCGGTGCCCAAGGCCGACAGCGCGTCCGACACAACCGCCGCGAAGAAGGACACGACGCACAAATCGCCCCTGGATTCGGCGCGAGATGCCCGAATCGCGGATTCGATTGCAAAAGCTGGCGGCGACACGGCAAAGCCGAAACCGAAGCCCAAGCCGATCAGCCTGAACGAGCCGCACACAAGCCCTCCACCAGTGGCGCCGTTCGCGCAGGCATGGGTGCACACGCTGCGAATGACCCCACGTCCAGAGCTCCAGGGAAGTGAGCTCACCGCCGACGACGGCGACGATAATCCGGAAGCACCGCGCGCCGCGTACATCACAGCGAAGCCAGTCGGCCGCACGCCAGGCTGGGTACTGCTCGTGGGGTCGAGAGAGTTCATGCGCATCCTGCAGGTATCGGCATACACGCCATCGCGCAGCGAGCCGGCGGGGGACGCTCGCGTGGACTTCCTGTGGCGCTGGCGGCCAACCAGGCCAGGCACGTTGTTCGATACGGAAAGCGCTGAGTTCCAGTCGCTCCCGGCAGAGGTGCAGCAGGCCGCGCTCACGGGCGCCATTACGCTCGATGCGTCCACCGTTCACTCGGCGCGCGCAACGCTCTCTCGCGACGGCGCCTCCTGGAAGGTCACGAGCGTGAACTGGATGTTCGGCGACGACAAGCCGCACGACCACTTCTAGCGGATACCCTCGCATGCCAGTGCGACGACGCGCGACGCGCCTAACGATTGCCGCTCTTGGCGGCTCACTCTTTCTCACCGGCTGCCTCTCAAAGGCGATCACGAAAAACGAAGCGGGTACGCTCATCAGTACGTCGGGGGCGTTCACACGGCCCAAGTTCGCGCACATCCCGCGGCTCGTCACGTTTCAGGGCTACTCGTCATCGCCGTACGGCCAGGAAGGGTTGCTCTCGATCACCGACATCGCGCGCGTCGATCCAACGCTCGCCATTCTCAAGCTCGAGCGAATCGTGTCGGTGAGCGAGAGCATCTACGGACCGGGCCGCGGTGCGATGCATCAGCTGGTGATAACGCCGTCGGGCGTCGACAGCACCAATCTGATGGCCGACGAGAGCCCGCGCTCCGGCGCCTTCGACCAGCAGGAGGAGCTCGATGCGCAGGAAGAGCGGCGCATGGGCGCAAGCATGGTGAGCTACAATTCCTTCAAGAAGGAGATCGGCTGGCGTGTCCCGATCGGCACGCGCGAGTTCATCCAGGTGGATCAGATTCACAATTGGCGGGACGCGAACGAGAACATTCCCGTCAATCAGCTCGCCGTCGATTTCAGCTGGCACTGGGTTCCCAACGATCTCGGCGATGCCTTCGACTCGCGGAGCGCGACGTTTCGCTCCTTCCCCGACGAGGTGCAGACTGCGGCCGCCAACTGGGGCGTACGCATGAACACCGAGATGCCCATGCACAGCCGCGCCTATCTCCAGCGCGAGGGCAAGCAATGGCAGCTCACCGTCATTCAATGGAACTACGGGCGCGGCAATCCGCGTTAGGGTTCGCTTGTCTCGTCCTGCTGCTCGGAGCGGTCGGCTGTGGCATTTCCGAGGACCGAGAGATCGCCATCGGTCGAGCGAACGCCGAACAGGTCGAGACCCAATACCGGCTCGTCACGGACTCCGTCGTCGCGGCCTACGTGCAGGCGCTCGGGGCGCGCCTCACCAACGGGACGAGTCGGCCTAACCTTCCCTGGCGTTTCACGGTTCTCGACGCGAAGGAAGTGAACGCATTCGCATTGCCCGGCGGTTTCATTTATGTGAATCGCGGCCTGATCGAGCATGCCGAGCATATGGACGAGTTGGCCGGTGTCCTTGGACACGAGATCGGACACGTCGTCCGGCGCCACTCGGTACAACAACTCGAGCGCGGCGGCCGGACGCGCTTTGGCATCGCTCTATTCTGCAGCCTAACAACCCTCTGCGACAGTCGCGCCGCGCGCGTCGCAATCGACGTCGGCGGCGCGGCATGGATGGCGCGCTACAGCCGGGCCGCGGAAGCGGAAGCCGACTCGGAGGCGGTCGCGAACACGGTGCGCGCCGGGATCAGTCCAGAGGGCGTTCCGGCGATGTTTCAAACACTGCTCTCGATGCGACAGCGCGAGCCTGGTTTGGTACAGACCTTCTTCGGCTCGCACCCGGTGGAAGAGTCACGCATTGGACAAACGGAGCGACTCGTCTTTCGAGTAGACCCTGCCGTTCGAGCACGTCTCGAACGGGATGACGTCGAGTTTCAGGTAGTGAGGCAACGGCTCGTAACCGCGTCTCGGTAATCGAAATGGACGCTGATCACCCCTTGCGCGCTTTGCTCACCTGGCCATGGTTCAGCAATGCGACGAGCACCACGCCTCCGATGATGTTGCCCAGTATCGCGGGGATCTCGAAGCTGAAGATCATCTGCGTCCATGGCGCGTCGCCTGTGGCAGCGCGATAGAACGCTTCAATGGCACCAGCGATCGAGTGACGAAAGCCAAAGGCCGCGATCGGCGCCGTCGTGAGCCAGACGAGAATGATCTGCGCCGTCGTGTCGTGCGTCGCCGCGATGAGCCAGGCCATGAGTGCGATGAGCCAACCAGCCCAGATTCCTTTATAAAACACAAGCTGCGCGCCACCCTCGGTGGATAGGCGCGCCGCGTCGAGCAATGGTCCGATCAGCTTTGCCTCGACGACCTGCGTATGCGCGAGGACCTCGGCGAATATGAGCGCGCCGATGAGATTCAGCGGGAGGACGATGGCCCACAGGCGCAGCAAACGCCACAGCGTCTCGCCATCGCGCTTCTCGAGCAATGGAATCACCGGCTCGAGTGTGTTCTCGGTGAAGAGCTGATGCCGGGCGTGAACGACGTAAAAGAAGCCTAACGGGTAAGCGACAGCCGTCGCGAGCGGATGCAGCGCCTGCGGGGCGAGCGACGTCAGGAATGCAACCGTCAGGAAACTGAAGCCGAGCAGCAGTCCCGACGCGAGGGCCGACCAGATGAGCTCCGTCGCCGGTCGGTCGAGCTCCTCCTCAGCAGCTTCGCTGACGTTGTCGTGGATCTCCTCCGCTGAGAAGCGTGTTCCGACTTGTGGACCGGCGCCCGACTGCTGCTCTTTTTCTTCCTTCGGGTGCGTCTTCGCCATCCTTGGCCGCTCAGATCGCTGGAGCGCGCCCGCAGTGGAAGAAGCGTACCGATCATGGTGAGGGGAGCGCGGTTCGTCGTTCCGGAATTTGAGTCACGCCCCCGGAGATAATGAATGCCATGACCTCAGCGCTCTCTGCCGCGAGGGGTGCGACTTGCGAAGCTGGCACCACGATGAGTTGGCCAGCGAATCCGTAGGATTGCGGAACGTAGACGGTAACGTGATCGGCCAAGCCGATGAATGCGAGCGACTCCTGGGTGAGAAAGCCCAGCACGCGGATGCCACTCTGCGGCATAGGCGCAACGAGCACTGGCTTGTCGAAGCGCCGCTTCTCGCCGACGAACGCGTTGAGCAGATCGCGAGTCGAGCCGTATAGAAGTCGCACGAATGGCAACCGCTCGAGCGTCGCTTCGACGGCCGTCAGCAGCCCACGCGTGATGAGGTTCGACGCGAGGAACCCGATGAGGGTGATCGCGACGATGGTGAGGAGGAAGCCGACGCCCGGCACCCGGAAGCTGAGCCAATTGTCGACGCTCGTGAAGATCGCGAGGCAGACATAGATGGTCACCGCCAAGGGTGCGACAACGATGACACCGCGAAAGAAATAGTTGAGCAGCCGGGACATTGCCGTGGAGTTGGGAGTGGAGGGCGATTCCTTCGGTGAGAGGTTAGTCGATGCGCCTGCTTTCAACATCACGGTGGCCCTGCCTTTGCGCCATCACATCGGCTATCACCAGAAGTCAGGAGCCATGGCAGACCGAAATCCGAAAACAGCGCGCGATCGCGATCGCCGCAGCACCGGCGAGTCGATGAACGACGAGATCATTCCCGGCCGTCATGGTACGCACGGAGGAAGCCTCGAGTCGGAGGGCGCGCCGCAGGAGCAGCCGCCGGAGTCGAAGGAGCCGCCGAAGTACAACAGTGGCGACGAGAACAGGCAGTAAACGGACGCCCCGCGCGAGTCCGGCCGCAAGTAAGAAAGTAGTGGCGACTGGCTCGGCGGCCGATTTCATTCCGCCGAATCCGACGTTAACGAAGCTGCGGGTGGCGGCGGTGAACTGCCGCGGGTGTGTTCTCTGGACGCGCGGCACTCAGACCGTCTTCGGCGAGGGCCCCAAGAGCGCTCGCGTCATGCTCGTCGGAGAGCAGCCGGGTGATCAGGAAGACCGCGCGGGGCATCCATTCGTCGGGCCCTCTGGAAAATTGCTCGATCGAGCGCTCGAGGAAGCGGGGATCGACCGCAACGACGTGTATGTGACGAACGCGGTGAAGCATTTCAAGTGGGAGCGCGGGGAAAAGAGTGCGCGCCGCATCCACAAGAAACCAAACGACTCCGAAATCCGGGCGTGTCATCCGTGGCTCTCCGAAGAAATTCGGCTCGTGCACCCTGAGGTCATTGTCTGCCTGGGCGCGACGGCAGCGCAGGCGATCATGGGCAAGAGCTTCCGCGTGACAAAAGAGCGTGGACGCGCGGTAAAAGCTCCAGATGGCAGCACTGTCATAGCGACTGTTCATCCCTCCTCGGTGCTGCGCGCCCCCGATCTCGCGGCGCGCGCCGACGCTGAGCGTGATTTTCTCGCCGACATGAAGAAGGTGAAGCGGCATCTGTCCTGAGACATGGCGTGCCCTTGACGGTGCATGCATCTTCGGGAGATGCACGACACCTCCATCGCCCATCTGCGACGCGTCGATCCCGTGCTCGCCAGCGTGATCGACCGCGTCGGCCCCTGCCGCCTCGAGACGCGGCGTGAAGGGACGCACTTCGACGCACTCGTTAGGTCCATCGTCTATCAACAGCTATCGGGCAAGGCGGCGGGCACGATCCACGCACGCGTGCGCGGTCTCTACGGCGATCGCTCGCCGACGCCGGCGGAACTGCTGGCAACTCCTGACGAGTCGCTGCGTGCGGCGGGACTCTCGCGCCAGAAGATGTCCTATCTCAGGGATCTTGCCGAGAAGGTGGAGTCGGGCATCGTCCCGCTAGCCGCCGACGCGATCGATCACCTCGAGAACGAGGAGATCATCGATCGGCTCGTCAAGGTGAAAGGGATCGGCCGCTGGACGGTTCACATGTTCCTCATCTTCCGACTCGGCCGGCCCGACGTGCTGCCGGAGCTCGATCTCGGAATTCAGAACGCGATTCGCCGCGCCTACCGACTGCGGAAGCAACCGGGTCCGAAGGACGTGCTCCGGATCGGTCAGAAATGGTCGCCGCACGCGAGCGTCGCGAGCTGGTATCTCTGGCGGTCACTGGAAAGTGCCCCGACGAAGAAGGGTGCGCGGAGCGGCCGAACCCCGCAGAAGAAGGCGAGTGCAAAGCAAGCAGCGCGCAAGCAACGGCCGAGCCGAGCAACCAAGCGCCGAGTACGTCGGTCAACCAGTGTTCGCGGACGTAAATCCGGTTGACGCCGGTGGCGAGCGGCAGGCCGAAGCCGAGGGCGACCGCCTGACGATTGGTTAGTATTCGCTCATCGCGGAGGACCCGTGCGGCGACGAGCGCGAGAGTCGTGATGCCGGTGGTGTGGCCGCTCGGGAATGTGCTCTCGGATTTCGGGCCGCGGCCAGGTGGGCGCGGTGGCCGGGGGCGCTGGAAGATCAGTCTCGTTGCCCGTACCGCGACCCAACCGGCAACCGCCGCGGTGGCGATCGCCGGACCACCGCGCCGGCGTCCGAGTCGCCGCGCCAGGAGGAGAGTGGCCGGGATGTAGCAGCCCGGAAGTCCGAACAGCTCGAGCGGCGATTGCGCGACCTCGATGCGTCGATCGTAGTGGCGTCCCGACCAATCATAGGCAGCGCGATCGAGCGGCGTCGGCTCGTCGAGCGAAGCGATGGCGCAGAAGGCGCCCAGTGCGGCGAGCGACGTGCCAAGAGGCGCTGCATATACACGCGGGCGGAGTCGACGAGAGCTATCCATGCTCGCGCGAAGTTGCACGACGCGTGCTATTGTGAGATATGACCAGCATCGACCACGGCACAACGACTTCGATTCCGACGGAAATCGGTGATCCGATCAACGCGCGCATTCTCGCCGTCTCCGAGGATCGCATCAGCGGCTTCCTGGTTCACCCGTTCGAGGAAATCGCGCAGCTCTCCGACCTCCCGCTCGAGACCGTACTCGAGCGACTTCGCGCAATGCTCGCCGCGGGTACGATCCGTCGCATTCGTCAGACGCTGATGGCCACGAACCTTGCGCCGGGCGCGCTAGTGGCGTGGCGCCTACCCACCGAAGAGCTCGATGCCGCTTTCGATTTCCTGTGGCGGCAGGATCCTTTCTCGGGGCACATCGTCATTCGTTCCACCGACGGTGCTACGCCAGGCTCGGCTTATCGGCTGTGGACGACCCTCAAGGTTCCGCAAGGGTTCACGATCACTGCGCACTGCGATTTGCTGGCAGGCCGCATCGGTGCGGAGTCGTATCGGGCGATGCCGGCAAAAAAGCTCTTCGCGCTCGGCGTCGGCCACATGCGGCGGAAGGGGATGGAACCCGGCTCCAAGAGCGAGGAGCTAGGAACAGTGATCGACACAAATGTCGTGGAGCTGTCGCATCGCGAGTGGCGGGTGCTCGAAGTGCTCAAGCGCGAGCTCTCGGTTGACGAGGTGCGGCCGGATTTGTGGCAGCTTCGCGCGCGCGAGGCCGGTGAGCGCTTCGACGAATTCGTGCGCGTGGCACGCGAGCTCAGTGCGCGCAAAGTGATCGGCCGCTTTTCGACATTTCTCGAGCATGTGAAGCCATCGGCGGCTGGTACGCGCGTGACGCGGTACAACGCGTTATTCCATTGGCGCGTGCCCGAGGGTCGGGAGATCGAAGCGGGGCGCGAAGTGGGTCGACACCACATTCTGACGCACTGCTACTGGCGCGAGGGCGGACCGGAGTTCGCAAATGTGAACATCATGGCGGTCGCGCATGGCACCGATAAGCAAACAGTGCTCGCGCATAAGGCGGCGATCGATGAGCATCTGGCGAGCATCGGGATGCCAGTGTCTTACACCAATGTGTTCTGGGGCGGACGAAGCGAAATCAAACCTTCGGAGATCTCGCCGTCGGTGTATGAGCAGTGGTGGGCGAAAATGACCTCTCAGTAGAGGCGGTCGCGATGCCTTCGCCGCCCTCGGTTCCCTTGGTCCGGCTTTTTCGACGCCGTCATCGGACCGCCGTCATCGGACCGCCCTCACCGTAGTCCGCCCTCTTCGAAAGTATGGTCTGACCATTTAACAGCGAATCCAAAGACGGGAACGGTTCCTGCACCACCGCGCGAGCGCGATTCGGATTTTTTTCTTCGTCGACAGCGTACGCTGGCGGACGGTCAGGAGATCGCATGCTTGCACGCGAATGGACCCGATCTGCTCTCCATCACTGGCGCATTGCGACAATCGTAGTCGGCGCGCTCATTCTCGTGAGTTGCAAGGGCGACCCCGAGAAGGAATCGACCCGACTCGCACTCGTCGCTCGCACCGGACCCGCGACAACACCCGGCGACACGACAACACGATACTCGGACGATGGCCAGTGGGTACGTCCCGGTAAGGATTTTCAGGGCACGCGCTTCAGCGGGCTGACGGAAATCAACAATCAGAATGTGCAGAACCTGCGCGCTGTGGCCACCTTCTCGTTGGGCACCACGCGCGGCGTCGAAGCCGCTCCGATCGTATCGGGTTCGACGTTGTACATCGTCACGCCCTTTCCGAATTTCGTCTACGCCCTCGACCTCACCCAACAAGGGCTGCCGACGAAGTGGACGTACAAGCCGCATCCGGTGAATGCGTCGCAAGGCGTCGCGTGCTGCGACCTCGTCAATCGCGGGCTCGTCGTCGATGATGGCAAGGTCATCTTCAATACCCTCGACGGGCGGACAATCGCGCTCGATGCCGCGTCGGGCAAAGAGGTTTGGATTACGCAGGTTGCCAACATCAATCTCGGCGAATCGGTGACGATGGCACCGCTCGTTGCGAAGGGACGGGTCATCGTCGGCGTGAGTGGAGGGGAGTTCGGCATCCGCGGCTGGCTGAAAGGCTTGGATGAGAACTCCGGCAAGGTTGTCTGGACTGCATACCACACGGGGCCGGATAAGGATGTGCTAATCGGCCCCAACTTCAA